>Ga0209656_10000705_pt1 | contig 21627 bp, 19 predicted proteins | sample BogFormECP12_OM2_FD_188239 | JGI IMG/M metagenome (GOLD analysis project Ga0209656, IMG submission 188239) | Bog forest soil microbial communities from Calvert Island, British Columbia, Canada - ECP12_OM2 (SPAdes) (version 2) | ecosystem: Environmental > Aquatic > Freshwater > Wetlands > Bog ... | reverse complement strand
CCAGCAGCTGAAGCCCTTGGCAGCTTTCTCCGCGCAGCATTCTTTGACTCGCCGCGCGAATTGGTGCCGGTTTACCAGCAAAAGCAGTTGGCTAAAAAGGCTCGAGTGTCCTACCATCGCTCTAGCCTCCGTTGACGGTTTTCTCGCTTGATTTGCATACCAACGATTTAACCAGAAACGGAGCCCTTTTTGTCAGTTCTTTTTTAGAACCCTTCTTGGACAGGAGTGATAGTAAAGATAAATTTGCGAGCGGCTCACCGTTTGTTAAATCGTCATCGTCTCCAATACACTCAGCCTCCACAGAAATGAATCGTGGCAGAGGCCCTCCAGCTAGATCACGTAAGCATAGGTAATCACTTCCCTCAATGTCCACTTTTAGATAGAATGGAACACCATACTCGTCCAGTATTTCGCAAAAGCGTTGAGTATGGATCTCGATCGAATGATATTGCTGTCCGACTCTGCACGCCAACTTTTCATGAAAGGAGTTCCAAACGGACTTGCCGTCACAAATCCAAAAAGTTCCAGTGCCTGTTCTTTCAGCAATACCGACATTCAATATCGTCAACCGACCAGATCCGACCTCGGTCGAAAATTTGCGCCTGGCCAAATCGGCGAGCTGAGGATCGGCTTCGATCCCAATGACTCTGAAACCTTGGTGCAGATAGAATGCGGTATCATCGCCGTTATGCATTCCGACATCGTAGATCAAGTCAGGAACCGCGGCCGTTGACGCTTTCATAACTTCCCAAACTATGGCTTGGTCGTGGCCACCCGCCAAGCCAAAACTCTTCTGAATCTCATATGACAAGTTACGCCGACCTCGGCTGGGCCGTTAGGATCCACGCCCAGTGCCGCCGTCTCGAAATTGTGAAAGACTTTGCGAGGGAGGTCAGCGTGGGTATCACCGCACTATCAAAAAGTCCAGAACATTCAGTGATAATCTTTGACCCGAGTTGGCAGAGATTCTAGACTAAATATTACACCGATTTTTTTATTGTGGAGGCCGTCGAATTTCTTAAAATTCCGGGAGTACCAGCTCACCAAAGATTTCCGAATATACATGAAGAAGCTGCTCAAGGCTCTTTTAAGACTTGCTGGTTACACCGCTGCAATTGCCCCTCGAAGCCGTGCTGGCCGGAATTCTGCCGTTGATAGGGATCACCGGCGACATCGCATTCGATGGAGCGGAAGCCGTCGTTGGGCCGGTGATTATAGCGACGATGCTGCTACCGTATCTCGTCGCGCCGCCGCTCGTTCGGGAAATCCGCGCGGAAGGTGAACGGGCTGCAGGTTCTTATCGCGGCAAGATGGGGCTGACGCGTTCCAGTGGAGATAGATCAACTCGATTGGCGACCGGGTCGCACTGGCTGGGGCCGCGCGGAGATTTTCCGATGCCTTCGCATCCGCCCGGACCCGGCCCGATCTTTACCAGATGGTCGTCGGCATGGCCTTGGACGTCGTAGGTCTGTCTTAATGAAGAAGAGCGCCGCAAGGATGCGCACGATCGGGAGGCTATTGTCACGCACTTAAAGGAGCAACTGCGCAGCGGCGACAAAAGCTTGGTCGGCAATAAAGGCTATCGCCGCTATCTCGAAGTGGAAGGAAGCGGCCACCTCCTCATCGATGAAAAACAAGTCAAAGCCGAGGAGCGCTACGACGGCATCTGGGTGTTACGGACTAACACCGATTACAACGCAAAGACAGTGGCTCACGTCTACAAGGCACTGTGGACGGTCGGGGACATTTTCTGTACGACTAAATCGATACTTGAAACTCGTCCCATCTACTACAAGCGCGCTGAGACCATTCGAGGCGATGTGTTTTGCAGTTTTCTGGCCTTGCTGCTGAAGCAAGAGCTCGAGAGCCGAATGAAACGAACCGATCTGCAATGGGAATGGAAAGAGGTCGTTCGCGGGCTGGATGCCTTCCAGCAGGTCGAAGCCAATTTCCAGGGCAGACGTTTTCTACTCTGCAGTCAGCTTAGGGCGCACGCTTCGCAAGCGGTCCGCGCCACGGGCGTGGCGACACCGCCTACTTTACAGGAGCTCCAGTGATAGCGTCCATGCCGGAAATGTAGTGCCAAGAGACTTTGTCCTTACCTAAGTCGTTCAACGACAACAACCTAATTTTTCGAACTGTTGAAGATGGGTTAAGATTGAGAGGGTGGTATTTTTTGCTGGCTAAATCGTCAGCTTTTGTCCACGTTGGTGCTGGATGATACTGCGAGACCTCTGCTGATCGGCCTGGACTCATCAATTCGGGATCGTTTGACTTGAGTTCGTTATATAACTACCAATATTAGGCAAGATGAGGAACGTTGAGACGTGGGCCCCTTCGAAATTTGTATTTAAGCGTGGCCGACTCAGGGCGTCCAGGAACCAGAAGGAGATCAAACTCGGATCGAGACTGATAGGCGACCTAGTCGCAAGTTGCTATCATACGCACGTTAAGAGTCATTGTCGCGGCCGCTTGCTAGATCTAGGCTGCGGGGGGGTTCCCTTCTACGCCGTGTATCGAGAATACGTTTCCGAAATCGTTTGCGTGGACTGGAGCAACTCATTGCATGGCAATGACCACTTGGACGCGCAATGCGACCTCACAAAGGATTTACCGTTTGCCGACGCGAGTTTCGACTCCATCCTTCTCTCAGATGTTCTCGAACATATACCCACGCCCGAGCGTTTGTGGCGTGAGATGGCCAGATTACTCAAGCCAGGCGGCAAATTGCTGTTAAATGTACCGTTCGTCTACCCTCTGCACGAGGAACCCTATGACTACTACCGATATACAAAATACGCGGTCCGACGCTTTGCCGAAATAACCGGATTCGACGTTATCCTGATCAAAGAGCTTGGTGGCGCACCCGAAATTGTGGTGGATATTTTTTCAAAATCCATCTCACGGTTTGGGCCGATCGGAGAATGGGTTGCGGACGCGCTCCAAGCTGTCTGTCGGAGGCTGGTCGCCTCGCCTCTCGGGACAACGGTATCAGAGAGGACTGCGAAACATTTTCCTCTGGGCTATTTCATGATTGCCCGTAGGCTCGACGGCTTTGCAAGAAATTCCGGTCTGAGTACATGAGCATGCGTCTACTCCGTTCTTAATTGGGAGGCGTCTCTCTCGGTCGATCTGCTTCAAGACGCATCTTCTTTTCTGATTTGACGCGAGAACCGCATCAGTACTCAATCGGCATCTATTTTTGATTTCGTTTGTAGCCATACGTTGTGTACTCGTTCAACGCGTGATCGGAACGCGAGATTCCTTTGAAAAATCCGTCACCAACACCGGTGCGCTGTTCGTGCAGGTCGATCAAGACGGTAAAAGCTTAATGCCATCGACGCTAACGGTGAGACTCACGCTCACTTTCGAGTTGCCGAATGGCGAGACCTTTTCGCAGGTGCGCTGAAAAGTCCGTTTTCAAGAACATACAACTGCTCCATCTCGACCAGTTCGCATCCACCGTAAACTAGGAATTTTTTGGAATTTTTATCGCTCTTCGGCACTTTCCGTGGGATTTTCAAGCCCGGCAAAAGGTCAGTTTTCCACAGAAGAAGAGGGCAGCTTTTGATTCCACTGACAATCGAGCACGTCGGTCTTGGCTCGCCCCGGTGCATTCTTTACGTGGCGCGCATTGACCAGACGGACCAATTTCGGAATTTGGATTAAATGAGACTCATTTTTTTGCGACGCGAAGGGCACAACAATTTGTTCGTTTTCATTAGCCGGTCACTCTTCGTCTTGTATAGTGCCTGCTAGGAATCTCATAGTGCCTAACAACTTTCAGTAGGAATCAGCATGAAACCAAGCCATCCCGAAAGCGGTCGCCGCCTGGAGGCCCTGGTGGCCGCAACGTCCGTGCTCGGCGCAGCCGCGCGCTCTCTCGCGCATATCCCGGTGGTCAAAGAGCTGCGAGCGTTGCGCCATCGCTTCCGGGGCTCCTCGTCTTATTGGGAGCAGCGCTACCGACGCGGTGGAACCTCGGGTCCCGGTTCTTTCGGGTGCCTCGCGGAATTCAAGGCGGAAACCTTGAACGGCTTCGTTGCGAGAATGGGCATTCAATCGATCATCGAATTTGGTTGTGGCGACGGTGCGCAGCTTGCCCTCGCAGCATATCCGCACTATGTCGGCATAGACGTGGCTAAGAGTTCGATCTCTGCCTGCTGCCGGCGCTTCGCCGGCGACGCCACGAAAAGCTTCTATCTCGCCAGCCGGATGCCGGCTGATCTCGGCCGCTTCGATCTCGTGCTCTCGCTCGACGTCATTTACCATCTGGTCGAGGACGAGGTGTTTGACGCCTATATGCGCTCCCTCTTTGCCAATGCCGCCCGGTTCGTTGTGATCTACTCGAGCAACAAGGTCGACCCAAGCGATGCGCTACACGTCCGTCATCGTCTGTTCACTCATTGGATTGAGGTGCACGAGCCGGAATGGCGGAAAACGGGCTATCTCCCGAATAAATACCCCTATGATCCCGCGCGACCGGCCGAAACGTCCTTCGCCGATTTCTATTTCTTCGAACGGCGGTAGAACGCGCTGCCAGTGGCTAGCGGCGCTGATATCAAACGGAGCAAATCAACCGATTTGGAAACTACACGATGAACTTCTCGCGAACACCAGAGCCGCTGTCCACCAATATGCGCGAACCCGACGCTACGGAGAGTATCCGGCAAGCCTCGTTTGGTTACACGCCCTCGGTTGGGTAAAACCTTCAACGCTGCGTGAGGATTTCGTCCGAATCGTTCTCGCTGGTGTGATTGGCTCCATGGAGACACCATTTTGTCGGAGCAACCAGCTGAGCTCGATGCCAAATCGTTGGTGCCTGGACCTTTTCTGTCCCGATGAATAGATCATGTTGTCTGACATTTTGGATTCAAGCTGCGGTCGAAGGCGCAAGACCGCAGCCATGGCGTTCTTGCCGTTTCCGAAATAGGCGTCATAGCCAGGGAGAACGGGATCGGCCCCGCATCCAAGCAGTCGTATTGCCCGTCTCCATGGCCTCTCCTCTCCATTATGACGATGGGTTGTAGTGGGACAGAAACTCCTGTGCGCCTTTGATGACCCGGTACTCGTACCCTTCCATGGAATAATTAGGTTTGGCCGTTAACTCAACTATTCGAAGCGGCGATGGATTGTGTTAGGCAATGTTGTTTGATTTTCCGATTTTGGCGAGCGAGCTCAAGTTTGCGATTACGCTCAGTGAAGATTTCGAGGTGGGCCGGCGAGGCGATCGGCCGGAGTAAAATAAACGATGGCCGAGTGTAGTCGCACGGTATTATAATGCCTAATGAAACACTCGATGAGTCGAGCAGTCAGCTTCAAGGCTCCGGTGCCAGCGCTCGATTTTCCGTTTGATGGGGACCTCGGGATGACGCGGGCGGAATGAGAAGCGATCAGGCCAGTGCGGCGCGAGATCTAGTCGCGGTGTATTCGGATCATCCGGAACCAACCATTCAGGAATCTTCAGTCCGCGCATAATCACGATCTCGCCAAACCTACCGACGGTTGACGGTTGACGAACTCGGAGTAACCTCTGGGAATCGGGGTCTTCGAGTTGCCTGTACCCGCTTTGTCTATGAGCAGGCGGCGATCTGGCGGCGGCAAACCTGCTTTTACTTCGCGCGCTGCATTCAAAGTTCTGCGGGAATGTCGAGCGGCAATAGGGACAGTGTCCGGTCGATCTCAGTAGCCACGGCCGGATCGCTTCCAGGATCTTCTCCAGCCGCTAGGTAAGTTGTGAGGTTGAATAGGTAATAGGTAGGCGATGGCGCTCATCACAAGATGATGATGAAACCGGCGCCAAGAGCGGCCCTCGTAATGATCTAATCCCAGGTCATCTTTGGAGCGTTGGAAATATTGTTCCACGTACCAGCGAGAATGGCTTAGCTTTAAGCAAAGCGCTTTGGAAGGCTCGCGATGGAAGTGGGCCAAGTAACAATGGTAAGGCTCTTTGGCTCCCTTCAGCCAGTCGACCACCAACCAAAGCTTCTCCAGCTGGCCGTGGGGTTCCTTGAGTCCGCGAGACATGACCCCGACGATTTAGGCTCTGACTTCTGATTTCTGTGTCCTCACCCTGCGATATAATTCTACCAGAGCATCATTGCGTTTGTTCAGGTCGAACTCGGCTTCTACGAAGGCACGCCCTTTCCTGCCGATCTCAAGCCATGAATCAGGTTGGCCAATTAACTCCGCAAGCTTTGTCGAAAGCGCATCTGCATCGCGTTCAGGAACAAGAAAACCGGATTGCCCATCAAGGATGCTTTCAGGGAAGCCATTGTGATTTGTACAGACAACCGGTAAGCCCATAGCCTGCGCTTCTTGAAGAACCATGCCCTGGCCTTCAAAATCGCCATCGGAACTCAAGACACTCGCAAGGACAAAAATATGCGATGTGGCAAAGAGCCGGCGAACCTCTTCTTGGGTCTTCCAGCCGACCAAGGTGACATTCTTTTGGAGATTGAGTCGTTCGATAAGAAGAGACAGATCTTGGCGAAGATAACCGTCTCCGACGATCGTGTACTCTAGTTTTGGGAACTGCCTGACAAGATTCGCAACAGCCTTGATGGAATACTCGAGCCCTTTTTTTTCCACAAGGCGAGCGACTGTAATCAGACGGATGGCGCCATCTGAATCAACTGTTCTCTCGAGGAAATCAAACTTCTTAATATCCGTACCGAGCTTGAAGAGGAAAATCTTCGCAGGATCGCAGCCAGCGGCAATTAATTTCCCGCGGATGAAGTTACTGGAACAAGTGAAAGCTTCTCCTTTGCGGAAGAGTTCATAATAGACACATGTGCCAACCCGCGCAACATAGGAAGCAATATCGTATCCATGAAACGTCGTGAGCAGGGGGCCTTTCACGGCGCCGATCTCGCGCAAGTGCTGGCCCAAAATACCCGCTGGTCCAAAGTGGCAGTGGATGATGTCATACGCCGGTGCCTTCAGCGGTGTCTTAAGGAAAAACGCGTGACCGCAAAGCAACTCGAGATTGCTTGCCGCCCTGCCGTACCGGAAAACATTTATCGATCGTAGTAAATGCAAGGGCCTTCTCCAGCCCCACCTTAGGATGATTTTTGCGCTAGCCAGCACACGTTCCTTTCGGGTAGTGGGGATGGCAAGACAGCGCGTCCGGTCGATAAGTTGATACTTCCTTACCTGCGGATGGACTGGATCGTCGCTATTCCGATAGCGGGCGAAAATGTCTACCGTGTGTCCACGCTCAATTAATCCGACAATTTGATGGACAATAAACGTTTCTGAGGGCAGCGGAAATATATTAACCAGGAACGCAATTCTCATCTTCGGATGGTTCAAGTTCGCTTGATTATTCCGTCGCAGAATCCGCCGGAATTTTGCATTTCGTCATAATGACCATTTCCTTTTTCACCATCAGCTTCATTATTCGCTCCCCGTTTATAATTTCGTTGCGTTTGGCTTGCTTGCCTGGTCCCCGAACGACTACGATTGAGTTGCGGGCTCCTTTCTGCTGGTAATCGCCAAAAATGAAGGTCGGGTTTTTGGTTGTCGGCGTGGGCTCAGGCTGAGAAGTCTCTTCGGGTTCGGGCATGCTCCTTCTGCGATTCACTACTTACTTATCGTGTAAAAGGGCCTTCGACCCTATCGCTCTATCCCAAAAAACGTCTGACAAGGAAGCCGTTGATCCCAAGTGGGAGGGAAGGAACCAGAAGATCGCCAGTAATCGAATACTCCGGCGGCATCGCTCCAATTCATGGAACCACCTGCTGTATGCTCACAATTATAAAGGATGAATCCAAAGCGGCAACGACTCCCTGCAGGATCAAATAGCGCAAGCTCATGTCGCGGAATGGCAATTTCGTAAATGGTCAGTTTTTGGCTTTCATCGCGTGTGATTTTGACCTTTCCGCCGGGCACCGGCCCGATTCCGGGCACAGCTTCCGTCTGATACCCGTCTTCGCGAGAGCCATCGGGGCTCCAGATCCGGATCAGTTGGTCACCTTTGGTCGAAACATGCGCCACAAACGAATAATCGGTATCGTAGAAACACCCTTTCCAAGCCCATGGATCATCCATTTGCCGGCCTATGCCGGCCACTCGATCGCGGAACCCGAATGAAAACTGAAAAACGTTTCCTAAACGCGTTATATAGTTCAATCCGTCGGGCATTCCTTCCCTATACGGGAGACTGATCTTTGTGGCGTTCTGACCTATCGAGACCGGCTGCCCAGCCAAACAACGGAATTGATCCTCATGCACAACCGCCGCCAGATACACATTGGTATCGTCGTATGCGGTATAGACCCGGGCGACGATTCGTGGGTGACCCGCGGCGCCGGCTGATTGTTCTAACATTGGATTCAGCAGGTATCCTGTTGGATCATTGCCGTTCTCAAACGCCTGGCTATCCATCGTCACCGCGGTCATTCCTGTCCAATCGTCAAGGGAACCGTTCAGTTTGATCGTCTGTTTCGCGAATTTCGCTACGGCAATAACTTGATCACGAACGACGGGCGGAAATTCTGCGCCTGGAGACTTTGATTGATCATCATCTAACTGTGCCGTCAGAGTGATTGGGTACTGGTTCTCCGCAGATACTGCAATTCCGGGCCATCCAATCTGCACTTCTGCTAAACGCCCGGCGTCGATCGCAAAATGAGAGGCAGTCTGCTCGCGAGATCGATCGATTCGTAGTGTCACAAGCCCCTTTATCGGCCGTTTCAACTGGTTTTCGATCCGCACGGAGAGAGTCTGTTTTTGCTCAGCGCTGTGAATTAACGAAAGCGCGTACAAGTTGACCGGGGTAACGTGCCGAATAGTTCCAGGAGCAATCCGATCTCGAAGTTCTATCACGCTCAAACTCTCGGTTGTGATATAAACAGGAACTTGAGTGAATGGCAGCACAAGCCTGCCCTTTACAGGTAGGATTTCGCGGCCAGTCAAGTCAAAGGCACGTAACCCGCTCGCGTCGGAGATCTCCAGTTCTCCGTGTTGATCGAGTTGTGTATTGGAGAGGCCGGTCAAACTCCAGATCACCGCTACTTTGGTTGCGTCACTTACGCGTTCCCCTTCCACGGTCCAACGTGCCGTCAATTCTGTAGCTCGCGGCAGCCCTTTCACCGCGTCTGTCGCGAATCTCGGATTCGCGAAGACACCACCCCACAGCAACTCCTCCTGCGGCCAAATGTCCGCCAGCGGCGCCCGATCTTCCAGGAAATGGGTCATCACCGCGAACGCGGTATTGCTGCACGTCCAATCCGGACCATAACCGATGTTCCACTGGGCGTTTCCCATGTAGGCGCCAGCGAGCGCAGTCGTGACGTAGTACTGCACGATCTTCGAAGCGTTCTCCAGGTTATTAAAAGGACTTTTCTCTTCAGTTGGTCCGGCACTTTGATAAGCCGTTCCCCCTTCAGTCAAAAAAGCATGCGGCAAACCCATCTGGCGCGCCGTTAAAACGATGTCGTCGATCGAACGTAGATTATCGCCCGCGCGGAAATTCGCCTCAGCGACACTTCGCGTATACGGGTGATGTGTTACACCGCCGATGAGGTCGCGCCAACACTCCGGATACGGCTGGATATTGTCCCGAACAAACATTGCGCTGTTGCCCGCAACAATATCGCAATGCGGATTGACCCGTAATGCCATGGTGCACCAATCCTTCTGCAGCCGGCGATAATCGCGCGGGGTACCGGCCCAACTCCATTCGAAGATCCATGGCTCGTTCCAGAACTCATAGGCAGTGATTTCCGGATAGCGCTGCAAAATCGTCTCCCAGGTATTGATAAAACGCTGCTCATCGCCCGGCGGCCCATACATTCCCAACTTTTCCGCCAAATTGGTCCGGTCAAATTTGCCTGCGCCAGTCAACGAATACCCGGCAATTGGTAAAATCCAGAGATCATGCGCCTTGGTCAATTCCCAGTTCTTATCCTGGCTGGAAAAATCCAAGGCGACTGCCTCACCCGGCGGTAAGGTGACGGCCCAGTTCGGATCCCGAGTCTGAACCGGCGGAGCAAAATGGGCTCGCTCGACTTTCATTCCGATCGCTTGAAGAAAATCCAGATCCTCGCCTTGCTTCAACTCTGAGGTGTTGGAGGCGAACAACGAATTGGGCCGAGGACCCGGAAAAGGAGCCGGAACCACACCCAGGTCCAACCACCTCGTCACACGAGTCCTCCCACCTTCAAACTGTGCGTGGATACTGAAGTAGCCAAGCCCAGCTTCTAACGGGATCGTTCTTTCTACCTGCCGGCGATCGGCCGGCAACGTCACCTTTAAATCATCTCGGCTGGGGACAGGTTTGCCAAAAATATCCTCTATCTGAAACTTCACTGTGACTTCGTGCTCAGCACCGTCAATACTCCAGGCGCCTATCTTCAGCACTGGATGATCAACTCCTTCGCGAAACATCCGGTGCGCTCCACCGACCACTTCAAAAGTCGCGTTGAAGCTATCACCAGCGGCAGATATCCGGCATGGAAAACTTATGGCAAAAGCAACGTACAAAAACACCGTTATTATAATGCGATTGCGCATTAACATTCTAGCGAGGCCGCATCTCAGATCGGCGAGATCTATGGGGTGGCATGGTCGGGTTGGGAGCGGTGCGGTTGGGTCAAGCGGCCTCGCTAGAATCCTTGAAAAGCGGGGCCATCTGATGGTTGATGCACGGACACCGAAAAACTTGACTCATTTGCAATCGATTTTGCTTTTCAAGGATTCTATTTCTGCCCAAAACCAAAACGAATACCGGCGATCATCTGTCGAACAACGTCACGATTCGATTGGAGCGCGGTTTCGTTGCCCGCGAACTTCAGAACCAGCCACCCGCGTTCCATCGGAACGATCTCGATCAATTGGGAGGTATCAGGCGTCCCGGGATGAGCGGTCGGATCAAGCTTGACTTCCGCTTTCCACGCCGCCGCGCCGTCCCAATTATGCGCCTCGACTGTGCACTGGTCCAGCACGGAAACTTCCGGCAAAAGCTCCAGAGGCTTTGTGCCCGAATAGGTGACAACCCGAAGTGACACCTGCATCGCTGTTGGACCGGTCCCAACCTTCACCGCCCTAACATCCCCGTGCTCCTGCCATTTTAAACCGTCCGGGAGATCGCTCGTATACCCGATCGGCCGTGGCGCCTTTGCCAGCCCGGGCAAGCGGACAACGGTGGACGGTACCTTGCCGGCTGTCGGACGGTAATCAGTTATTGGCTCCCACCTGACCCCTGCCGTATCATACTTCCAGCGGGGCCAACGCGTGGTTAATCCATCCTGTTCTACCGTGACCTGGACTCCCTCATGTTCCTGCAACTCTGCTATGCTGTAAGCAAACGAAGTCTCTTTTGGAAGTTCCACGCTGCCGCCCCGATCACGTTGCGGCCATGGCCCCCAGCTCAGGGTTGCCTTCAACGGCAAGTTGGTCCGGAACAACACCGGAGCCCGGCCATCCGGTTCCCCCCTTAGTTCCGGTGCCACAATCAACGGACCCGGTTGTGACTCCTGGACCAAAAGAAACCGTGGGTAATCCACGGTCTGCAAGCGCACTTTCAGCGTGTGATGATCCGCTGCCAAAACCGTGACGGGCACGGTTTGATCTGTCATCGGATCCCAGGCCGAGACTTTCGCGGCTGCGCCCCGGAGATTCTGCAAGGTCAAATCAAAGGTCTGGTCCGGCATGTCGTAGCGAGCCGGGTCTAATGGGTCGAGCGTTGGGTTCCAGTCGTGTACCATGTTCCGAGTCACAACGTAATAACCGATGGCATACCGGTCAGCCGCCATTTGAAACGGCAAACAGGCGAAGTCATCCCGGTTGAACCGGTCCGGATGCTGGCCGGTGCCATCCCCCTTGAAAACCAACCGTGGTTGATGCTCCACGAGCCCGGTTACTGTCAACGGTCGTGTAACATCCAGCGCCAGGCCGGTCTTCATTAGCCGGGTGACACGATTCAAGACCTGCAGTTGAAGCCCGGTCTGCGCACGCGCTCTCTCGGTGAGTTGATGGTTCTCCTCCTGTAGTGTCTTGAAAAACGCATCGGGAATCACCCCGAATGCCAGGTCTCCGCCGTGTGCCGCGAAGACTTCAATCGTGTGGATCCCCTTATGGCACTGGAATACGAAACTCCGCAATAACGCTTTGGCACCCAAATAATGGCTGAGTGAAACGAGGCGAGGGTCCTCTTGCCTGAGATGTTGCTCGGTCATCAACTGCTCCATCCAGGGCGCACGGAAGGTGTTCGTTTCCGTCATCCAAACTTCTGCGGCATGTCCGTCTCCGGGATTGCTGTAGCGGTAATGATCCTGCCACAATCCGGGAAATGGCTGAATATCGCGGGTCAGGGATTCCGTTTTATAGCCGTAGTGGTAAGCTTCCGGCATCGACAGCGCGATTGTTGGAGTAAAAAAGGTGCCCGGGCTAACTGTGAACCAATCCTTGCCATCAAGCCTCCCGTCGACCCCTCCAAGCGCATTCAGAGGGCCGTCATTTGGACGGTCGTTTGTGCTTGGCGTGAGCAATCCGCAGACTCCGTTAAATCGGCTGAACGGATTCAAACCAGTGTAATAATGCCGGCTGAACCCGGTTTGCCCCGGCCAGATCGATGCACCGTTTTCCCAAGGGCGTTGATTGGAAAATCCGCTGATCACACGGACCCCTGGCAAGTTGTTAGCCGGATCGTTCACGTAGTCGACGGTGATCGGCAAAATAATTTCGGGTCCTGAGCAAGTCAGCCCGTGGGCCTGATAAGTGACGGCGGTTTTGAATTTTCGCGCAGGATCGTAATACCATTTCTCATCCAGGAAATCGCTGCCGAATGTGTACTCGTTCCACACCTCCAGGTCAAATCCAGCGTCCGGGCGTCCCTCTGTTCCAAGATCCTCTTTGAGCGTCTGGCAGACCGTTGCCACATACGATCTCCAGCCATTGACCGTTTCTTCGGCAAACGGATTCGATTTCCCATCCTCCAAAACCGCACCGCTGAATGGATGATATTTCAGATCCACCAAAGTCAGTTTGCCTGCCGGCACGTCATGCGGCAACGGAGCGGACAGTTCACAGCGACCGGTCTGGGCATCTACCGCGGTGACCAAAGGAAAGCCGACTCTTTGATTCAACATGTTAGTAAACCCCGTGTAGCCGGGCCGAATCGAATCAGGGTGATCTATAACGATTTCTCGCGCTCCGACGGCCGCCGGTTTCAGCAAATTCACAGCGACGTTTTTGAATGGTACAGGCGCAATAGAATTCGCGTTCAGAAGCACCAACGGCCGAATACCCGCATCCCGCAAGGCCTGAATAGTCCGTCTATACTCATCCGCGCGCCTGATTTTCTTCGGCTCATCATAACCAAGATTCCCCCATCCGAATTCCACACGCGCCGAACGAAAACCTGCATCCGCAAGAACCGTCGCTACTGCCTTGGCATCCACGGAGTTCACATTGAAATTGATACCCAGGCAGTCGAGATACTGCTTCGCCGGCCAAGTATCCATGTAGGCGCGCCAAGGTGTCAGATAGAAAGAACGCTGCCCGCCAAAAGGAATTTCCTGCTGTCTCGGATCCTCGTACGGCCCATCTAACTTGGCATCTGTGACCCGACCCTGCGAGGTTCCAATTTCGTTTAGAAGCTTCTGAGTTTCAGGTGACAGATCCTCACTATCGCTCCGAAACCCGAGGAAATAGATCGCCCCGGCTAAACAGCCCATAGCCATTATTCGAAACAAGCGAACGCTCAATCTAACCGTTTTTCTTTTTGTCATTCAGCCATAAAAAATGGGCAAATCGAAATTTCTGGAGAGACGGTCTCGCCTTTTGCTATAAATCTTCAGAGTCAACCTGCCCCAGCGCAACTTGAGTATCGTCAGATCATACGTAGGTTTTCTGGACCGCTACTTCCTATTGAGCTGACTTCTTCTGTGGGTTTCGCTTGCTTCCATGTCAGCGTGCATTTTGAGGTTTCACAAATCGAACCCCTATGTGAGTCATGATCTTCACTTGCAACCAATGTGGCAGGCTTTGTGCGATCTCCTCAAAATACTCAATCGTTCGCCTGGGAAGTGCCCTTAGCAGGATCTCCATCTTCATCCAGCCGCAGGTCAGCGGATTTGTAAACAGCAAAAACTTATCGAGTTGCAGACCCGCGCAGGCCCCGAGTTGCTCGACCTCCTCAGGGTGCAAAAGAAAAATGTGCCCGCTCGCGTTAGGCTTAAACTGGCCCTCTTCGTAAACAGACGGGTCCGGGCATTCTGAAAACTTAGGTAGGCGATTCCTAAAGTATGCTCCATTAGGGGTCGTCATAACGACATACCCCCCCGGCCTTACGAATGAGGCGATCTTCGTGAGAAATTCGTCCGGATGTGCAGCGTGTTCGATAATCTCGGTGATCAGTACGGCGTCGAAGTCGCTAGGAAAGCCCAGTTCAAACGCGTTGCCAGGCGCAAAAGTGATGTTACCGAACTCGTGCTTGAGCTGCACGTACTCCGCAAGATCGGCGCGTAAATCGTTCCAGATTACGTTGTAGCCGAGTTCAGCCAGGGCGAGAGAGAAGTTTCCTTGAGCTGCTCCGACATCAAGAATCCGACCGCCTCGCGGGAGCACAGCTGTGAGAAGCGCCAGAGTCATTTTGCGGCGGTTCTGATAGGCATTAGCACGACCGTAATGCGAGACCTCGCCGAATACCTCATTAAGATCGAAACGATAGGAATACTTCCATGATGCTGGCCACGTTTCTTGTATATATACCCGTCTCATTTTGCAGCGGTACAAAATTTCCCAATAATTAAATCAAGAATTAGAGCATCTTGGTGACTAGAGCATCCGCAGTAGCAAGAGCGAAAACAACGATTACGCTAAGCGCATCGCCCACACCGGCTTGAAACGTCATGGTTTTCTCCCTTGTAGGTAATCTTGGCGTTTTAAATATTTTCAGCGGCCCGAGCAAGTTTTTTTTCTGGAAGATATGGTATTCACTGAAGCTCCAGCGCAGGCCCCGGTTCGGGGGGCGCTTTTCAGGCTCCTTATTATGACTCCAAAAGAGCGGTTCGCACACAGACGAAATCCTTGCCCCATTTTTCCATTCTATAGCCATAACCAACCATTAAAGAAACTGCCGAAACACGATCCGCCTCGCACAGGTGACAATGCTCAAAACAGACCAAGGCAGGTGCGATTGTGTCGAAAGGAAAGGACTTGAGAATCTCATAATCGTAACCCTCGGTGTCGATCTGAAGCAGATCGACATCGGTAACGCGGTACTCTGCCAATAATGCCTTTAGAGGGACAGTCCTCACAAGTCGCTCGCATAGCAATGAAGCGCCGCGATCGCCTAGGACATTTGCGACCCTGTACCTGTCGAAGGATGCTAATTCCTCAAAGTATGGAGGAAGGTCCGGCAAGCGTTCTCTCGCTCGCGGATCGATGTAGTAGATCGGCATCATGCCCGCAGTAGGGGCAATGGCCACATTCACCAGCATGCAGTGACGGCAGCCAGAATAGGTGACCCGAAGTCGGTCGAATAAGTACGGGATAGGTTCTATCAGCAATGCTTTGCCATATTGGTTATTCCGGATCAAGCGGTAAAGCGGATCGCCCGTGTTGCCATCATTGGCGCCAACCTCAACCAAGACCGGGCTAGGCCGGTCTCGGAGAGCGAATCGTATGCGAATAGGCAACAAAAGATGCTTTAGCTTGCTGAGCAACGCGCGACGCGCAAACACATAAGCGCTTTTCATAACGACAGTTGCAGCTGGTTCATTAGCGCATTTGCCACGACAGGAAGACTAAAATGCTTTTTACATTCCTCTCGAGCTTTCAAGCGAAGAGTTTGTTCCTCCGATCGGATTCGACTGATGGCGGCTTCCATCGCCAGGATGAATTCTGAAACATTTCCCGCCACAAACCTTAGGCAAACTTCGTTACTAAGTATTTCTGCAGAGCCAACGACATCCGAGGCGACGATAAGCATTCCAGCGGCAAGCGCCTCGCCGACCACAATGCCTCCCGGTTCATAGTGGCTTGGTACCAGCAAAATATCTGAGCGTTCCATCTCACTCACAACTCCGTCATGGGGAAGATTCCTCTTCCAGATGAGATGTTGGGGCAGCACACGATTGAGCAATGGTTCGTAATTGGACCAAAGCGAACCAGCACCTATGATCGTGATGGTCGCGTCGAGATGCTTCGAAAGAATCTTTGGCGCGGCTTCGAGAAGTAGTTCGATTCCCTTTCTGACGCTGATCCTGCCTACAAAGAGCAAGCGAATCTGGCCATCTGCTTGACGTCTGCAAGCGGAGATTTGGCCCAGCGCAATGGGTTGGTAGACTACCCCGAACTTGGCGCCGTATAGTTGATAGTCTCCTTTTAACCTTTCGTTGAAGGTCTTGCTCATGCCAATGACCTTACGGGCCAAACGCAAGTCTTGTGATTGCATACGGGATCGGAGCTCGAGATAGAACCTGCGGAGCAGACGCCACCACCCGGGTTCCCACTGGCGGGCGATGGATTCCTCTTGGATGCACGCCCTTAGTTCGCCTTTCGCATGTACACAGGGAAAAATCACGAGCGGTAAGCGAGCCGCATGCTTGCGGAGCCCGAATAGCTCGATTTGCGAAAACTGAACCACTACATCGAACGGACATTTCGCATGCTCGTCGAGCAGATCCGAGATTAGTCTTTGGCCCGCTCTAATCCGTTTAACAAAACTTGCGACAAAAGCAATTCGCCGATCACGAGAATACCACCTTCCCCATTTCCATTCATAGGGAGATAGAGAAAACCGGATCTTGCTTAACATCTGTTTCGAAAACAGCTTTTCGATTACCTCTGGCGGTGTCCGCGAAAATACGTGTAATTCGCAATTTTGTTCGCATAACCCCGTCACAAGCTGAGTGGCCATTCCGGGAACACCACCGCCTGGTTCGACGTCACTTATCCACGCGACTCGAAGAGGTTTTGATCTTGTTGTATGCAAGGCAGGCATAATTCAGAAGAGGACAAGCAGGAAGTCGGTAAAACAGCGGTTGCAACAAGTAATTTTTTGAAGGCAATCTTCAATGCCTGGTAAGAATGCGCTTCCCGGTATTCCTTCCAGCGTGGCTGGTTTTCTCTAACCCATTGGGAGTAATTGTTCGTAATCCTGCGGATTGCTGCGAGTGCGGCGATCGGGTCGCTTTGAGGGATGATTTCTCCAAGCCTGTAGTCTCGCACACGCTCTGCCATGAGATGACCCTCACTGACTATCACTGGTCTTTCGAAAATGGCTGCCTTGGTCTGCGTATTGCTGCTAAATTGAAAATCCTCAAACGCACAGAAAACGACGTTTGCCGCATCGACTAACGCGTTATAACACTCCCCGTCTGGTACCCTTCCCAAATGGAAAAGGGAACTGGGAGAGTGATTCATGCACTGCTCCAGAATCTTCTTATTATCGGCTGAAAATGTTTCTATAGGAAGTATGCCCACAAATGCAAAACAGAGGTCGGCGGCTTCGGGCATCAAACTGACGCGAGCCAACAGCGGTGCTCCCTTCCAGGGACCCATATACCCGGCGAGAAGCACCAACGGATTTGGTCCGGCAAATCTTCTCAGTCGACGCTTTAAAGGATGATCGGTTCTGTGCTCCTCATTAGTGATCTCCGGGAAAACGATCACCGGCTTCTCGAGTTGCTTCGATATTTTGTCTCCTACGTCTTCGTTCATGGTGGCAAGCGCCGGGAATCTAGAATGCATGAGCAGTTTATACAGGGGCTTCACCTCATCCGGCGCGCGGGCAACAGCCGGATGAAATTGCCTGGGATGCAGATAAAGCCCACTGTAGGCTCGATTTAAAAGCGTTATGATTCCGATTATATCAGAGGCCTGTTCTTCAAAGATGCAAGACAAAAAAATGAGCGAAGCCCGACGCCCGTGGTCCCTCTCCGCGGCCAAGATCGCACCTGGGATTCGAGCTAGAACCATGACCTTTCTCAACCTCGGTCGGATTGAGTAAAAGTTTGGCCAATCAACACGATATATTCTGAGAGTCTCATTTGGAGTTCCGCCTGTGGAGATGTGCTTCAGTTGCTCGGCCGTAGCTGAGCGGCAAATTATACACGGCTCCGCTCCTAACTCCCGGATTGCCCTGCTAAATTGCGCTAGGTGCGTCGCGTTGTGGCCACCATCGAACCAGTCGACAAGCACAATTAGCGGAGCGTTTGGCATGGACGGCGACATGTGGGCCGAGGAAATAGGGTAGAATCGGCTGACGTTAAAAACGGTGGAAGGATCGCCAGTCCCTCTGGTCGTTCCCGAGCTTTTTGAGAGAGGCGATATTACTGAAGTTATAGGAGTGCCAGGGCGTTAGAAACTCCGGAGCGAAAATTTGCTCGGATCGCGGTAAGCTCGCGCAAATTCGACGCAAGATTTGAACGAGCTGTGACCGCAACGAAAGTCGAGAGGAAGGCGTTGCGGAAGAGCGAAAAACGACGTATTCGCGATTTACAAGAATAAATCGAATTACCTTTTGGATGGCGGCCATCCAAGTGTCATGCACGGCCAGGACCGATCCCGACTCGAGAACTCTATCGACGAGAACGAAATCAAGCATCGTGAGATCAAAAAGGTGAGAGCTGTCAATGAAGGCAAATTGCACCCGCGGCAAGTGCGGAAAAGCGTTTTCAGGAAAGGTTTCGAAAAGTCGCAATCGGTGACTAAGTCCCGCCTTACTTACGTTTCGTTTGCCCATGCCCGCGGCGTAAGAGGTCTGATACGGATCCACAGCGTGGTGTGTTCCCATGTCGTTGTCCTCTAGAGCCTGGAGAATGGCCAGCCCAGAAGCGCCACAGCGGAACCCGATTTCAAGCGTGTTTTCCGGCCGGAGTGAACGCACCAACGAATAAATTTGCAAAGCTTCATCAAGATTGATTTGGTCAAAAAACGCCGGATCGCCATCTCCTACTCCGGCTTCACGTTCTCCAAGCATCGACTGGGTATAAATGCCCTTTGCAGACGGACTTTGGACTGTTATCTCGGCCATTTTTTGAAGCAGCACCGGGAGAATCGCGTAAGTGTATGGGGCGTCAGACATAGCCATCATGAGAATAAAGCCGCTAATCCGTTCCGATTTCTTCTGATCTTGGAAGAGCATCAATAACAGCAGCAAACCCGGCGGAGGATTCATTCACGATAGTCGACTCCATCCAGAGCCACTCTTGGGGAAACGGTCGTTCCCTAAAAAAGTGGGAAACGGTAGTTTCTGGAAAAAGCCTCATCGTCCTCTCGACAAACTGGTGTATTTCTTTTTCGTATACCCCGAGTAATTTTGCGTATATCGGTGAGTAATAGGACTCAGGTCCAAGAGTTAATCCTGTGAAACGCCCGCCTACCACCAAAGACCCGTTGCCAGTATTCTGGTCTAGCCATTGCTTTAAAATTGCGCTGGGACGAATATCTTTCGGCAGCATTCTCTTCAACATCTTTGTCACTACGCCAATTGTGGTTGGACAGGCATGTTCCATAGATGATCGTTCCCGAGTGTCAGCTCACTTTCTCCTCAATCCAATCCATCACTTCATCTGCCACTTTTTCCCAAGTCCTGCCCGCCACCGTAGAAATTGCGTTCGAGCTCAATTCTCTGCGCAAAGCCCGGTCCACAACCGCTCTCTCAATCATCCTCGACAATTCTATTTCGTTACCAGGTTCGAACAACAATCCGTTGAAACCGTGCCGGATTACATCCTTTTGGCCACAGCAATCGGAAGCGATACAACATAAGCCGACGCGCATGGCCTGAAGCAGCGAGAGAGGAGACCCTTCAAAATAGCTGGGCAATACAAAAATGCCCGCTGATATCAAGTAACGGTGTTCTTCCGCGGCCGGAAATGAAGGAACTATACACAGGTTGCCGTGCAATTCGCTCGGCCAATCGGATCGGACTTCGTCACATGATTTTCCGGTCCCGATCAATAGCCATCTCAATTTGTAACCACGGTCAGCAAGTCTGACCGCGGACTTTACCAGAAGGTCTTTTCCTTTCCGATCGAGCCAGGAGGCATTGAATATAATTGTTGAATTTTCCGGGTCTGCAAGTCCGTCAATTCTTGCGTTAATACCATTACGAAAGACTTTGACTTCGACGCTCGCCCGACGGCTAAGAAAGAAATCCCGGTCCTCGGTATTGATTAGTAGAATCAGATCCATCCTGGCCAGACCGCTCAAGCTCAACGAGGTCCATAGCGGTTGAAAAAGTCGATTTCTTAAGGAGACGTTGAACGCTCCCTGCATGATTTTGAAACAACGGCTTTCCAAGCCATGGCTAAATCCCACTTTTGCAATCGGAAAATCGCAGAAGGCCCACGTCCAGGGTTCGTGAATTAATAAGACGGAATTCGATGACAAAAACTTTTTTATTATTCGTCGCGCCTCCAGCGCAAAAAGAGAATAGTGAAACGACTTGCTCACTTCATTAGATCCGACGTGGACAAAACCAAAATTTCTTCGCAACGCGGCGGACCGCCATTCCCATGCAACACGTCCCATACCGGTAGTACAATCCAATTCGATATTGGCTACGTGAATTATGTTTACTCTTGCCATTGGCGTAAGAGTTCTACGGAATATTTTTGTAAAAAGTGTAGCGCCTAATGCGCTTTGGTGATTTTATAAGACCCCGGTTTCCGAAAACTTTTGATTTTAGAGAAAGAAAGCAGCGCCTCTGCATTTGCAAACCACGCTAGGAATCTCCCTTTGAGAGTGGCTCGAATTTTTAAAAGTCCTAACGGCTTTGACTCAATAGCGTTGCGAACCAAAATACCAATGCCGGGACAAGGGTGCGAACCGAGGAGGAAATGCCATAGCAGCGCCGTCACACGAAATAGCCCGGTAGCATATTTCAGAATAACAAGGGTTTCGTTAAAAGCCAGATCGACAGTCGCGTCATAGCTGAAACGACCACGATGAATCTGGTCCGCGTCCATTCGCGGTGCGACATGGTGAAGGACCTCTATCTCTGGATCATAAAGGAGACGTTTTCCCTGCTGGCGCGCCTGTAAGGCCAGCGCCAATTCCCAATTTACCTGGGCGCCTTGTCCGCGCAGACTTTCGTCGAATCCAACACGCCTGAGGAAACCGCCCCGATATAGACAGTTTGAGCCGCGTAACAGATCCACCTTACGCGGTCTGCCATCTCCGCGATGATGATTCCCGGAAACACGCCCGAACCAGTAAAATCGTCCCACATCCGATGTGCGCGGTTCGGAACGCCGCATTGCGGGATGATCCTGTAGAAAATCTCGGCCGCCGGCTCCTAACACGTCTGGATGATTTTCCAGGTGGTAGATCATTCTTTCCAGCCAATTGGGAGGCAACTCCACATCGTCATCCACCAAGCCAATCAAATCGCCCTTCGCTTCCGCCAGGCAAGAGTTCATGGATCCCACGACCCCGACACCCTTTGCTTCAATTCCCTTTATCTCGAGCGTATCAAAAAACATTCGAAGAACCGGACGGCTCAAATCATCGTCTGCACGGATACCAACCAAAACTTCCGTTGGACGTGAAGTCTGAACGGCGAGGGAACAGAGACAGCGATAAAGAAAATCCGGGCGCCGCAGTGTGGGCACAATCAAGGAAATTTGAGTTCCGTTCTCCAAAGTACTGGCTTCCATTGCTATTGAA
>Ga0209656_10000703_pt1 | contig 21659 bp, 24 predicted proteins | sample BogFormECP12_OM2_FD_188239 | JGI IMG/M metagenome (GOLD analysis project Ga0209656, IMG submission 188239) | Bog forest soil microbial communities from Calvert Island, British Columbia, Canada - ECP12_OM2 (SPAdes) (version 2) | ecosystem: Environmental > Aquatic > Freshwater > Wetlands > Bog ... | reverse complement strand
TGGAGCGCGCCGCCGCGCTGCAGGACCCGGCGCAAGCCAGCACCGCGCACGCCGCTAGTATCGCTGACCCGCCGGCCCGCAGCGAGGAAGGTGCGCTGACGCTTTAACGCTCTGGCGGCAGCAGCAGTGCACACGCTCGATGCGACGACTCAAGACGCTAGGTGCAGTTGGCTAGCCTGGCCTGCTGCTGGCAGTCAGCCTTTACGCAATTGGGGAAGAGTCAGGATGAAAGTCCTTTTTTTCTAGGGCCATTCGGCAGCGGTGGGTATCGAGGGGCCTGCCGCTGGCGGGGGCTGGCTGCGCTATTATTGATTATAGGAGGTAAGCGCCACACAGACGAGGAGAGCGCCACACAGACAAGGAGAGAGAAATGATACTAACCGATTCGGCAACCAGTCATCTCATGCCGGGGCCGGTCCTGCCGAAAGATGCAGATAGATTCGCAGCCTGGCTCGCGGATCTAACTTGGGCAAAGCTATTCCAGAGGGACGAGATCTCTATTACGAAGGCGAGTGCCCGGATAAGTTTACCGAGATTATTCGAGAAGAATTCGGCTTCGATCCGTCTGCCGATCCGCTGTGGGGAAAGTGGGTCGAAGGCGATCACGGCGAGCCCGGATTCATTTCGCATGGATTCCACTGCCCAGCCAAGCATATAGATGCCATCTATGCCATGCACGGCAGTCACCGATTCCCGGGTCGGGTGCTAATCCTGTGCCGGTAGCCGGGAAGCCTGGTGTCCTGAGTCGTTCCGGTGTCGGGCCACCCGGCCAGCATCGGGACAGGCATCGTGGAGGTCACGGCCGGAACCCCGGCCCCCGCGGTCGGCCTGGCACTCGGCGACTTGATCGTGTCGCTCGGCGGGCATGCCGTCACCTCAGCAGCAGGCCTCCGGTCAGCGATCGATGCGATCATGGCCGACACGGCTGCTACCTGCTCAAGCAGATGCGCGGCTCCGATCAGGTCGGCGCGGTGCGCACCATCGCCGCCGGGCAGTCGGTGCTGGACCCGCAGGCGCGGTAGATGTGACGCCCTGACGGCAGAGGGGCTGGCAGTGCGTTTGCCGGATGCGGGCACCAGGAGCACCGCGCAGTGTTGCCAAATCGCTTACGATCTGCGTAGGTGGGGCGTAAGCTGCCGGGCTGATGCGCCTGGATAACCGCAGCGGGGCGTAGATCGTGATCGGCCCCGGTTATGGGTGCCGCTCAGTCCGGGAGCATGTAGGGGCGGCTCGGACCGTGCCGGGCAGCCCACCGATCAGGACCAGGGTGGCTGCCCCAACGTGCAGGTGCTGCAGCGCCATGGCGGCCAGTTGCTGGGCCTCGTCGGCTGCCCGCGGATCGCCCTGGCGGCAGCGGAGGCAGCTGACCTTCGCGCGCACGAACGCCCGGTACGCGACGTAATGGTGGCGCAGCGAGGTGGGCGCGGGGTCACCGGAGTACTCGATGTACCAGCCGGTGAATCGCTCGGCGAGCTCGCTGGCGCCGAGCCGTTCCAGGTCCATGGCCAGGAACGCAGCGTCGTCGAGCCCGTCGACTCAGCGCAGCCGGTCGTCGAACTCCAGGCAGTCCAGGATCCGCGGCCCGTCCGGCAGGCAGAAGATGTCCTCGGTCAGCAGGTCCCCGTGCCCGTCCACGACGCGGCCGCCGCGGATCCGTGCCTCGAGCAACGGCGCGCGCCCGGCCAGGAACCGCTGCGCAAGCCGTTGCACCTCATCGACGTCTGACTCCCCGAGCACCGCCCTGCAGGGGGCGGATCTGCTCGATGTTGTCCTTCCACGGGCGGCAGAGGGCGTCACGGCTGCCTTGCTCGCTGATGGCGCGGCTGCGCGGCGCCGACACTACATCACCAGCGCCACCGCCTCGGTCAGAATCTGGGCCGGACGCTGTCCGCCACTTCCTCCGGGCTCAGATCAATCAGTGCCTCTCCGTAGATGCGCGCCAAATAGGTGGCATCGCTGCGATACTTGGGCTCCGGAGTCGACCGGCTGAGCACCTTGAGCACAACCTGGTGTCCGTGCTCGCCGCCCAGTAGGATCCATGCCCGTCCTTCCATTCTCCCGACCGCTCTACCAGAAAGCGCTGGCTCGTCAGGCCATGGGCGTCATGAGCGGACTGCAGGCGGGGATGAACCAGCGAGGCGCCCGCGGGCGGAAGGTGGTTACCGTTGATCGAACTCCACAGCGCGGCCGGGTCCAGGCGCCGCACCGCCTGCGCATGGCGGACCATGGCGGCAGGGCGTCCCCCACGATGGAAGGCGTCAGGTCATCCAGGCCCAGGAAGCGCCGCTCCGGATCATAGCTACCGACCGCGCTGTGGGTCGTGACCGGGATCAGTGCTCGTGCTCGTACTTGAACGAAAGCTCAAGCTTGGTCCGGAAGGTAATCCCTCCGCTCTCATCCAGGTGGATGTCGTGCTTGACCACCTCAGCCACCCGGAGGTCGTGGAGAGTCTCGCTGGCGGTCTTGATCGCCTGCGCTGCCGCGTCCTCCCATGAAGTAGCGCTTGTCCCGATGACTTCAATTACCCTGTAGGTGCTCATGACGCCCTCCTCGCGACGGCTTCCAGCACATGACGCCGCGCCAGGCAACAGGCGTGCCGTTTGATCTGCCGTCTCCTCTAAGCCCAGCATCCGGCGCCCTCCCCTAAGCCGCATGATGGGCCGGATGACGCGGCGGCGTAAGAGGCGAACGACCCGATCATGCAGGCCGAACCTCCCTGCGATGAGTGCGGCGACAGCAGTGGCCTGGAGGCCCGGTACCGTTGCCGGGTGCTCAGGACGGGCTGGACGAGGCCGTGGCTGCCTGGGCTGGGACACGACGTGCATGCCGGGCAACTGGGCGGCCCGGCTGGCGACCCGCGTGACGACTTCGATCACGTAGTCGAGGTGGCTTTGGGTATAGGTGCGGCGGGGGACGGCCAGACCAGGTCCGTCGCGGCCGGGGCCTCGGTGCCGTCTGGCCGAAGGCCGAACATCACGGTCCCGACCTCGCAGGCCCGCACTCCCCCTTCCTCGTATAGCGCGCAGGCCAGCGCCTGGCCACGGCGTGCCGCACAAACCTCACCGGCTCACCCGAGCGCTTCCCCATCGGCGCAGCCGACCCCCCGTCGGCAAGCCCCGCAGCAGCATGACAAACAACGAGGTGGCGTCGACGGTTGCGTAGTAGACGCTGCCGCCGCCGAGCGTGAGTGACGCGGCCGGACCGAAGCGCATCTCGTGCAGGATCCGCCCTGGCTCCTCCTCCGAGGCCGGGTGTTCAGCCCGGCCTCGATGGTCGGCGCGAGCAGCGGAAACCCAGCACATGACCCGCCAGCATTGCTCACCAGGCAGCTCACCCGCCAGAGTCCAAGGTCCTCCGTCGTTGCGCCTCATCCGCCACGAGCACCTCAACTGGTGAAACCACGCCGATCGCGTCGGGCGCGCCGCGCGGTCCCTGGCCGCGCAGGAAAGGGAGAAAGCCCCGGCCAGGCCGGGACGGCCGACCCTACCGGGGATCCGGCCCGTCCAGGAGAGTGGTCACCATGGAGCGATGGTGACTGAACGTGACAGCTTGACCTATGCGCAACCCGCCGGGGAACCCTATGCGGGCGTGTCGGAGACGCTGTCCGCCGTGGTGTTCTTCGCCGGTGACCGCGCGTACAAGCTGAAGAAACCCGTCAGCACCGGCTTCCTGGACTTCAGCACCCCGCAGGCGCGTGCGGCCGCCTGCCAGCGCGAGACCGAGCTCAACCGCCGGTTCGCGCTCGATGTGTACTTGGGTGTCGCGCAGATACGTGACCCGGACCGTCAGGTATGCGATCACCTGGTGGTGATGCGCCGGATGCCAGCGGCCCGGCGCCTCTCCGTCGCGGTCCACCACCCCAGGCTGATACCGTCGCCGAGGCGCTGCCGGTGCCAACTGCCTGCTCGCCATGGTGACCACTTCCCGCCGCGTCCGCAGCGAGCCGCCAGCTAGGGGGCTCGCCCATCGGCAATTGTTCAGACGGCCCGGCCGCTGGCAAGAGGGCCGAAGGTCCTGTTGCTGGTCCTGCTGCTACCCACCGCCGCTGGATGTGGTCGGCGTATGCCTCAGCCTGCTGGCTGGTCAGCAACTGCGGCCGGCTTGGATCCCTTGGCCGCGCTGAGCTCGTTCACCACGTCGACCACTCCGTCGACATCGGAGGCCAGCCGGAGCGCGATCGGGATGAGGTCCCGATACCGCTGCGACGCGGACTCGATCGCGCCGGTAAGCGTCACCACGCCGTGGTGCACCGTCACGGTAACGTCCGCGGGATTGGCGAGCGGGAGCTCCTCCAGGACCTGCCGGACATCGTGGACGATGTCGTCGTCCGGGCGCAGGAAGATGCTCAGCAGATCACGGCGGGTCACGATGCCGACCAGCTTGCCCTCCGAGTCGACGACCGGCAGCCTCCTAATGTGGTGCGTGTTCATCAGCCGCGCCGCGCTCGGAATGGTCGCGTCGGGATGAATGGTGATGGCCGGTGTGGTCATTAGCGTCTCGGCGGTCAGGCCGGTCCGCCGTGGCTGGCGAAGCCGCCAGCGGCGGGGGGACTGCGCATCCAGCCTGGCTTGCCGGACCGTCTTGTCCTCCGCGGCGAGCAGATCGGACTCGGATACCACGCCTACGACATGCCGCCCCATCTTCAGCACTGGCACGCCGCTGATCTTGTGCCGGGCCAGCGACTGAGCGATTTCCTGATAGGGGGTGATCCGGTCCACGGTCACCACCGAGGTCGTCATCACGTCGCTGGCCCTGCGGGCCCACCGGCTATGCCGCGGTCCGCCGGTGTGGTGAGCCGGGTGAGGAGTGGCGTGCGGGTGGGCGGTAGAGCGCTTCCCCTGCTCGTTCAGATGTTCCTCCACCGTGTCGAGCGCGCGGGCCACGTCAGAGCGGGCGGCCCTGCCGTGCAGGGACTCGTAGTACGCAGCACCCAGGTGGCGAAGCATGGCATCGAGGTATTCGTCGGTGCGGGACATCATGCTCACTCCCTCACTATTCTCCTACTAAAAGTGTTCCGCCTCGCCTGTACGAGCATCACGGCCAGACGTCACCGGTACACCGGGACCTCGGTCACTAAGACCTCAGCGCCTGCCCCTCAGCTGGCTGGAGCGCTGGCGGGTCGGCGCCGCGGTGCGGGTGAGAGCCCGGGTACCTGATCATCTGGGGCGACGACCACGACCGGACAATGCGCCGAGCGCAGGCAGGCGCGCGCTACTGGCCCTATGACGTGAGACGGCTGTTCTTTCCCGCCGTCCAACCAGGTGGCTCCGAGGACGAGCATCTCGGCGTCTGCTGTCCGGTCGAGCAGCGCGCGGGCGGCAGGCTCGTGGGCAAGCTCGGTAGTGAGCCGTTCTGGGGGGAGGTAGGGGCGGGCGAGTTCGGCCGCGGCGGCCAGCGTCGCCCCGGCCGTGGCATAACGCTCGTCCTCACGCGTCAGCCAGGACCACGAGGCATACGGTGCGCGCAGCCGGACGTCACTGTCACATGCGCAGACGAGGTGGACGACGGTGCGACGTAGCCGCGCCTCCCGTACCGCCCAGCGCACGGCGGCAGCCGCAGCGGCCGATCCGTCTACACCGACCACGATCCGGCCGCGGGCCTTCATGTGTGTCATGGCCTGCTCCCCTCCTGTACGTGGAGTGGTTCGGCTCTGGTGTCAGTGATATTTTCTGCGGCCGCACGCGCCGTTGATCAGAGGCGTTAGTCCCCGTTACCAGAGAAGTCTTCCGCCACCGGTCTGGCCCATGGCGGACGTTGTGACCATTGGCCCTGGTATTGCGGTTCGCGGCGGGATGACGTGGCGATATGGACGGTCCCCAGGCGGGGGGTGGCGAGATGCTCTTCGTCGATCGCGCGGACGCGGGGCGGCACCTGGCGCAGCGGCTGCGGCACCTGCGCGGCACCGATGTTGTGGTGCTCGGCCTGCCGCGCGGTGGCGTGCCGGTCGCGTACGAGGTGGCCGGGGAACTGCGCGCTCCGCTTGACGTGATCGTGGTCCGCAAACTCGGCGTTCCGTTCCAGCCGGAGTGCGGTTTCGGGGCGATCGGCGAGGGCGGGGCGCGGATCATCGATGACCGCGTGGTGCGGCTCACCCGGATGACCGGGCCGGAGATCGCCGCCGTGGAAGCACGGGAGCGCGTCCAGTTGGACCGCCGGATGCGTCAGTTGCGCGGCGACCGCACGCCGATACCGCTGGCGGGCCGCACGGTGATCGTGGTCGATGACGGGATCGCTACCGGGTCGACGGCACGGGCCGCCTGCATGGTGGCCAGGGCGCGCGGCGCGATGCGGGTGATCCTCGCGGTACCGGTGGGCTCAGTTGAGGCGGCCGCCGCGCTACGGCGTGCCGCCGATGAGGTGGTATGCCTGCACACCCCGGCATGGTTCTTCGCGATCGGTGAATGGTATGACGATTTCTCCCAGGTTTCTGACGAGGAGGTCACCGTCTTGCTCGGCAAGGCGGCGAGGTGGTCTACCGGGTCTGACTGCGCCGAGCTGGATCCGGCGGAGATCGTGGTGGACGCCGGCGGTGTTCGGTTGCCTGGGTCGCTGGTCATCCCGACTAGGCTTAGGTACCTGCGCTGACCGCCGTCAGCGCAGGGTACTTCCAGCTCATCACCGGCCAGCGTGACCAGCACGACGATGGCCATCGCCCGACCATGTCAGCCGGAACCAGACACCGCCAGGGACTTTGGTCCCGAAGCCCGCTGGGCCGCTCAGGCCGGCGCCGGGAGCTGAATGCTGGTCGCGATGACGCCGAGCGCGGCACCCCAGCGGCGGGCCCGGGAGGCCTCGCCGTCGAGCAGCGTGTTCTGCTGGCCGATCAGGAAGCTCTCCGGGTCGGCGATGAGACGGTAACCGTGCCGCTTCGCCATCTTGCCGATGCCCCGGCCGGCGTGGCCGGTGAACGCGGCGACGCCGTTGAGCCGGGTGTCGAAGGCGGCCACCAGGGCGTGCGCACTGCCTATTCCCGGGCCTATTCCCGGGCCGAGGCCCTTGAGCCAGTCCCGCAGCCCCGGACCGCAGGCGTCCGGGTCCAGGCTCAGCCCGCTGGCCGGTTTGGCGGCCGCCTGGGCGGCCATCCGCCGGCTGGCCGGGCTCGACAGCCCGTGCATATGGGTCGGGCCGCCGACCACCAGAAGGTCGGCCTCGGCCACTAGGTCCTCGGTGGCTTCGGCCACCGGGACGAGGGTTACCTCGTGGGTGGCGCGCAGACCGTCCGCGATGTTGCTGGCGACGACGTGCGTGTTCCCGTACATCGATTCGTACACCACCAGTGCCCGCATGCTGATCACATCCTTAACGCGTTACCTTCAGCGCAGCCGGCCTGATGTCAGCTGACCAGGACCCTACGGCCCCTGAAGGTAGGGACTAAGGTCGGCCAGGACCGCGGTGGCCACCGCGTCAACGGCGGCGGCGACCGGCGGCGTCAGGCCTGGGCCCTGGGTCAGGTCGGCCGCCTCGATCGCGTGCACGATCAAGCGCGCGGGCATCCGGTCGAGCGCCACGGCCAGCCTGATCGCATCGTCGAAGCCGAAGCCGTGTGAGCTCGCCGCCCGGCCCGTTCGGGTCCCCGGGCCGTCTACCACGAAACGATGGATCGTCCCCGGCCGGGGCGGTCCCTGATCTGGTCGCTGGGCGCGGACCGCGTCGACGACCACGGCGAGTGCGGCCCCGGCCCAGGCCTCGATCAGCCGGGTGGGCTCGCCGTCCGTGATCACCAGGCGGACGCCGGGCGGCGCCAGGTCACGCAGCCGGGCGACGACCGCGGGTCCGGCGCCGTCATCACGGCGGAACTCGTTGCCGACGCCGATCACCACGACCGGGGCGCCGCCGTCTGTGGGCGCGAAGTCGGGAGGAGAAACGGGAACCACCGTCCGTTCGGTCTCATTATGATCTTTCTACGGTGAGATCCAGGAAGTGGGCCGCGCAGGATATGCACGGGTCGTAGTTGCGGATCGCCTGCTCGCACTGACGGGTTAGCTCGGCGTCATCCAGGTCGATCCGGGCTTCCACGAAAGCGCGCAGGTCGGCCTCGATGGCCGCCTGGTTCTGGGACGTCGGGGGGATGATGCGGGCGGTGACGATGAGGCCGTCCGCGGCGATCTCATACCGGTGGCACAAGGTTCCCCGGGGTGCCTCCGTGACGCCGTAGCCGACGCCGGCCCGCGGGCGCACGTCGACGGCGGGCGGGTCGGGCGGCTCGTAGGCGGCGATGAGCCGCAGTGCCTCCTCGACCGCGTACACCGTTTCCACCGCCCGCACGATGATGCTGCGGAACGGGTTGTCGCAGGTCTCCCCCAGCCCGGCTTCGCGGGCCGCCTCGCGGGCCAGCGGAGACAGCCACTGCGAGCTGAGCGTGTAGCGGGCCAGTGGCCCGGTGAGGTAGCGCCCGCCGCCGGCCAGGTGCGCGTGCAGCGCGGTGGAGTGCGGCACGTGCTCCTCGATCACGTGCTCATCCCACTCGGCCGCCGGGAACGCCAGGCCCGAACGTGTCACCAGCGTGCCCCGCTCGATGGCGTAGGTGCCCGGGCGGGACATCGCGAGCAGGTCCGCCGTCGCGCAGGCGTGGTCGGGGAAGTCGAAGCCGGCCACCCAGCGCACGGTTTCGAGCGCGCCATCGAGCGCCCGTCGCAGCGGTTCGGTGAGCGCGGCGAGCTCGGCTCGGGCGGGGGCCCGGTAGAAGCCGCCGAGGCGAACGTTGACCGGGTGGATGGCCCGGCCGCCCACCGCTTCCATGATCGCGTTCCCGGCCTTCTTGAGGGCCAGGCCGCGCTCCACCAGGTCACGCCGGTGCGTGGCCATCTCGATCCCGCTGCTGTAGCCCAGGAAGTCGGGCGCGTGCAGCAGGTAGATGTGCAGCGCGTGGCTCTCGATCCACTCCCCGCAGTACAGCAGCCTGCGCAGGTCGGCAATCGGCCCGTCGACGGTGACACCGCAGGCGGCCTCGATCGCCACGCACGCGCTCGTCTGATAGGCGACTGGGCAGATGCCGCAGATGCGGGCGGTGATGTCCGGCGGCTCGGTGTACGCCCGGCCGCGCAGGAACGCCTCGAAGAAGCGGGGCGGCTCGTAGATATCGAGCCGTGCCTCTTCCACCTTGTTGCCGCTGGTCCGGACGTACAGGGCGCCTTCGCCCTCCACCCGGGCCAGTTCGGCGACGGACAGTACGCGCTCGTTCTTGTGGGTCATCTCTATGGCCGCTTCTCGAGATAACGGATACCTGCCTTTAGTCTGGGTGTCCGATAGCAGGCGGGGGCAGGTAGCTGTGTCATCGGGTACCGGGACCAAGGTCCCGGCCGCAGGGGCGGCGGCGGGCAGGGTTACGACCACGCTATGGCCGCCGCCGGGGAGGTTCTCAGTGCGGAGCGTGTCACCCAGCGCTTCGGTGAGATCGCGGGCGAGCCGGAACGCCAGGCTGGCCTCGGCACCGGGCTGGTCGGGCCCTTGACCGGTGATGTGGACCTCGACCCGGCTGTCCCGGCTGACCGCGGTGACCACGGGCGGCGGGCCGGCCGGGCTGCGCTGCAGCGCGTCGGCCAGCAGGCTGGTCAGGATCCGGGTGAGGAGTGTGGCGTCGGCGATCACGTCGGGCAGATCCTCGGCCATGCTCAGCGTGATGTGCTGGCTGCCCGGCCCTAGGTCGTCCAGGCATGCGGCCATCACCTCGTCGAGATCGACCGGCTGCAGGTAGGTCTCCACCGCCCCGGCGTGCAGCCGGCTGAGATCGGAGAGGTCGTCGACCAGCCTGGTCACCTGGTCCACGGCGCGGCGCGCCGTGGCGAGCAGCGCCGCCCGGGCCGCTGGCGGCCCTGCGGCTGGCGGCCCTGCGGCTGGCGGCCCTGCGGCTGGCGGCAGGGCCGCGCCCAGGCCGGCCGGGCCGTGGGCCTCAGCCGCCGCCAGCGCCGCGAGCGCCGCACGGGCCGCAGCCAGTTGCTCGCGAGCGGTCTGGCCGGTGGCGGCGAGCAGCGCCGCCCGCGAGCGCAGGTTCGCGGCGTCCCTGGTGGCCTGGGCTTGCTGGTCTTCCCGGCGCCGGTAGCTGAGGCCGGCCACGACCTGGACCGCGCAGGAAAAGAGCACCCGCGAGCCTTCCCGGCTGAGCTCCGGCCCGCGGCCGGCCAGCGTGAAGGTGTCGCTGACGGGAAGCTCTACGTCTGCCCCGGGCCCCTCGGGCGGCTGTTCGCCAGCGCTGGCCACGACGTAACAGGCCCGGCCCGAACCATTCTGCCGCCATTCGAGCAGGCTGACCGCGGCTAGGCCGGATATCTGGCGCATCTCCTCGAGCAGGGCAGGCAGGTCGTCGTGGCCGCGCAGGACGCAGCCCGCGAGCCGGGTGAGCGCTGCCGCCTCCGCGCTGTCCCGCTCGGCCTGCGCCTTGCGGTAGTGAAACGCGGTGAGCACCTGGGCGGACCAGTGACCGCGTTCGGCCGTGCCCCGCCGGCTGACCAGGTGAACGTCGATATGCTCGGCCCGGCGCGCCAGCCTGGTCGGGATGCTCTTGCCCGCGATGAGCGTGAGGAGGCGGCTGCGGCGGCTCGCGCCCAGCACCATCTGGGTCGCGTTCTCGGCGCGGGCGAAACTCAGCAGCGCATCGGCCACGTCGGCGCCTGGCAGCAGGCGGAAACTGCCCCCCAGCGAGGTCACCAGCGCCCGCTGGGCCGCCAGCGCCGCGTCGTGGCCAGCCGCCAGGCCGTCGTCGCTGACCACGTGCACCGCGAGCAGGTCACTGCCCGGGGTCCGGGCCGCGATCCTCGCCGCCCGCCGGATGACCTTCTGGTCGTCCTCCTCGCCCGCGACGGCGACGACGATCCGTTCCCGGGTTTCCCAGGGGGTGGCGATGCCGTGTTCGGCCCGGTATCGCTGCAGTCCCTCCTCGACCCGGTCGGCTAGCCAGAGCAGGGCCAGCTCACGCAGCGCGGTGAGGTTACCTGGCCGGAAGTAGTGGGTGAGCGCGGCATCGACCCGGTTCGGCGGGTACACGTTGCCGTGCACCATCCGCCGCCGCAGCGCCTCGGGCGTCATGTCGACCAGTTCGATCTGGTCGGCCCGGCGGGCGATCTCGTCGGGCAGCTTCTCGTGCTGCTCCACCCCGGTGACCTGCATGGCCACGTCGTTAAGCGACTCCAGGTGCTGGATGTTGAGCGTGGTGATGACGTTGATGCCGGCGTCGAGGAGTTCGTCGACGTCCTGCCATCTTTTCGGATTCCGGCAGCCCGGCACGTTGGTGTGGGCCAGCTCGTCCACCAGCGCGACCTCGGGATGGCGGGCGAGCACCGCGTCGAGATCCATTTCGGTGAAGATTGCGCCGCGGTGGGTCATCGTGCGCCGCGGCACGATCTCCAGTCCTTCGGCCATCGCCGCGGTCATCTTCCGGCCGTGCGTTTCCAGCAGGCCCACGACCACGTCCGTGCCACGGGCGTGACGGCGCTGCGCCTCGGCGAGCATCGTATAGGTCTTGCCGACACCTGGTGCGGCGCCGAGATAGATGCGGAGCTGTCCCCTGGCCACACCAGTACCTGTCTTTCCGAGTTCGGGTGCTTAGATCGGCCGGCGCGAGCCCAGCGGCGAGCTTGGCGTATCGATCTCGTCAGGCTCGAGACGGCGCGGCCGCCTGGTGTCGTCGATCGCGTAGCTGAGGATCGCGGTCCCGATGTCGTCGTCCGGCCGCAGGAAAACCCGGAGCAGGTCCCGCGGGCTGACCACGCCGAGCAGCTTGCCGCCTTCGTCGGCCACGAGCAGGCACCGGACCTGATGCCGGTCCATGAGCCACGCCGCCTCCGCCACGGTCGCCCCGGGCCGCACCGTCGCCGGGTGCCTGGTCATGATCTCCCCGGCGGTCTCGGCGGTGGCGATGTCCCGCCGGGCCCGGTAGCTCAGGTGCATCGAGTGCGGGCCGTCCGGGTCCCGCTGGAGCTGCTCTTTCCTCAACAGGTCCGCCTCGGCGACGAGGCCGACGGGCCTGCCCTGCGGGGTGAGCACAGGCAGGGCGCCGATCCGCTGCTTGACCAGGATGCTGGCCAGGTCCTTGATGGACGTAGCCGGGGTGACCGTCACCGGGTCAGCCGTCATGACGTCGCGTACCTCGTAGTGACGCATCATGAACTCCTCAGAATTCGACTCGGTCCTCACCTCCACGACAGCAGTCCAGCCAGGACCGACGTTAGGGGCGCAATTCCTCTGTCCGGCAGCCGAATAGCCTTCTCCCGCGGGCCCTACGCCCTACCGCGGACGGCCGTGATCCGGGCCGGACACGGCCTGCTGCACCGTCCAGATCGCCGAGGTCAGCACCTCGAACCTGTGCAGGTGACGGCGGAGCAGGCCGGAGTCCCCCTCCCCGGCGGCGGCGATCGCGTCGTTGGCCGCGGCCGCGAGCCGGCTCAGCCTCACGTTCAGGAAGGTCGCGGCCCCCGGGCTGGCCGCGGCTCCCGCGTCGCTGCCTGCGGCTTCGGCCTCGGCCAGGATCGCCCCGGTGGCCTGGACGACTTCGGTCACCGCCTGCCAGGTCAGTGCCGTCCCGGCCTCGTAAAGGGCGATCATCTGCAACCTGAGCACGTAGGGCTGGCAACGTGCCTGATGATCTTCTATCTTGTCTATCTTGTCTATCTTGTCGGCGGTGGTCATGACGCAGGCCTTTCGCGTGTGCGACGGCTCTCATTTCACGACAGACATCGACGGCCAGCCAGGGACCAAGGTCCCGGTTTGGGCGGATTTCGCCGCTGGGCGAGGCCGGTGGCCGGGACGTTCGGCCCGCGGGATCGGGGCGGGCCGCCGGGCCCTTCGGCCCTAGCGCAGGCGCCCGCGGTATCCGAGGCTAACGGCCACGACACTCATGAGGAGGTCAGCCATGCGAGCAGAAGTGGGAGACGAGCTGACGGTCAAGGGCCGCCACCAGGGTGACGAAGAGCGTCACGGCGAGATACTCAGAGTCGACGGGGCGGACGGCGCGCCGCCGTACGTGGTCCGCTGGCGTGACGGGCACGAGACCGTGTTCTTCCCGGCGTCCGGGACCGAGGTCACCCATCACCCGGCCCAGCGCGCCGGATAGGACGCGTCATGATCACCCGCGCGGAGGTCGAGAAGCTCGGCGCCCCTATGTGAAGGAGAGGGTCGAGATGAGCTGGAATGTGCCGGGCTGGATACCTGGAGCCCCAAACAAAGATGATGTACCGGTGTGTGGACGCTGCGGCCATCACGCTAGTGCACACCTCCATGCCACTAGCTGCTCGGTCCGGGGCCGCTGGTGGCGGCGCTGCCGGTGCAGCAGCTACATCAGGTCTGATTCGACTACTCCCGTGGCGTCTAGGCCCAGCTCGCCAGTTGACTGCTAGCTGGCTATCGGCCGGAGGGTCGAACGGCCTGCTCCCAGGGCCGCCGCCTACTAGGCCACGGAAGGGACTTAAGGCTCGGGCAGCCTCGCAAAGTCAGGACTCGTGCCCTGCCAGGTCATGGCCTGTTGCCCTACCACTCGCTGCGTCTCCACGCGAACATACACCGCAAGGCCGAGGAGGTGTGAAGACGATGGCTTCCGGTCGCACCAAGCGATTTTGGCGCAGGGCCCGAAACGGCCCGCTCAGCCAGGATCAGGTCATGCCAGTCGACGTCCAGCTTGAGGATGACATCGGCAAAATCGAGGGCCTGGTGGGCGGCTATCTGCGGAGTCCCCAGGACGAGGTCACACGCCAGGCGCTCTTGGCGGAGCTGGACAAGCTCGACGACCAGACGGCTCGCGCCGACGCCTACGGCAACTTCAGGTCGGTCTTGGTGAGGTACCAGGTACCGAGGTCCTGGGTGATCGGGGCGACCTCTGACACCTCAACCGCGGAGGACGTCCCGAGTGCCGAGTTCAGGGCACAGGTGGCTCTGGTGAAGGCAGCCAAGAATGCCATCCGTGAGACGACGGCGGAGGCGCAGTCGGCGCTGCAGAGGGCGAACGATGATCTAGCCGAAGTCCGACGCCATGAGGCCGGGGGATGATCATGGCAAACGCCCTTTTGGTCGCAGGATCCAACTCCGAGTACAAGCAGCCGGGCGCCAGTCCCGCGGGTTTTTGGACGGGCCTTTGGCACGGCATCATCGCCCCCATTACGTTCATCGTCAGCCTCTTCGCGGACGGCGTTCGCATCTATGAAACCAACAACAACGGGCGATGGTACGACTTCGATGGCAGGGTCCTATGTCCGTTCTGCCTCGCCAAAACGGCCCGCGACATGACGGTGGCCGTGCCCGGCGAGGCGCGGCCACTGTCACGGTCGCGCTGACCCTGATCAGCGAAAGAGACTCTACTTGGCCGCCGCCTTGACCTCGATCTTCTTGACGGGCTCCTTCTTCTCGGTGTGCAGGGCGACGGAGACCGTGAGGATGCCATCGTGGTAGGTCGCCTTGACGTCGTCTTCGTTGACGTTGGGCGGCAGCGGCAGGCTCCGGGTGAACGCGCCGTACCGGAACTCCGACCGGTGCTTGCCTTCGGTCTTGTCGTGCCGCTCGGCGTGGATCGTCAGGTAGCCGGCGCCGACCGTCACTTCGACATCCTTCTCGGGGTCGATCCCGGCCAGTTCCGCCCGGACGATGTAGTGGTCATCTTCGAGGTAGTCCTCGACCCTGATCGGCTGAGCCAGGTAAGGACGAAGCGTCATGAACGGCTCCTCGAACCACTCAACCAGGTCCGGGAACATGGTCCTCGGGTCCCTGCGCAGCAGAGTGCTCATCTCGTCTGCCTTCCTCTCGTGCTGTGGATACTTCTCAGCTCAATCGCATAACGGCCAGTTCCGGGAACGGCAGGGTCAGACGGCACAGCACGGTGCGACCTTCGTCACCAGGCCCCTACTTCTAGGGCCATGCTGCTGAGGCTGGGCCTCAGCGGGCGCGGCCGCTCCAAAGCGGGCCGTCGGCCCGCCACTCGGCCTCCCAGGCATTCAGCCGCCTGCGGTCGAGCGCCCGGCGCGCGAGCGCGCCCGCGGTCAGCAGCACCAGCCACGATACGAGGCAGGTCGCGACGACGGCGATGCAGACGTCGCCGGCGATGTCGCGGTGATTGAGCGGCGGATCGGTGACCGCGCCCGAAGGGGCGATCCATGTCCGCACGGTGCTTCCCTTACGGGCTCCAACCAGGGCGAGGACTTCGCCGGTCCGGGGCGGCTGGCCCGGGGGCTGCCAGCGGGCCGGCACCCATGCGTACTGCACGGAGGTGTACGGGTCCGGGATCCCGGTCGCCGGGGCCCGCTCGAGCAGGACCGCGGTGACCAAGTGATCCGCGGCCTGCTGGGCGTGCGCCTGGTTCAGGGCCATGTGGTCGGCCTGCTGGCCGGCGAGGACCGCGGCGGCGGGTACCGCCGTCGCGAGCATGATCATCATGACCAGCCGCAGGGCCGCCTCGATCCGGTCCGTTCCGCGGCGCAGCGGGTTGCGGTCGATGCCGAGCCACCGGGCCAGCCGGGCCAGCCGCCCACCCGGCGTGCGATTGTCATGGCTGCGCATCACGGTCACCTCCTGCGGGGCCAGACCGTCCTAGCGTGCCGCATCCAGGCCAGACCGGGCAGGGTCGTTGGTCCTGTCTTCGGGCCGTTGGTCTGTCTGGCGACGGCGGCCCGACGACCCCGGGTACCGACGTCCGGGGCCGCGGCCGGGGACCTTCTGCTCTGTTGCCGTGGTCGGGTCGCGGGCAGTTTTGGCGGTAAGGATGCGGCCTGCCGGGGCCGGGTCCGGTCGGGCAGGGAGGTTGCCATGACCGAGATGACTTACGGAATCGTGGCCGGCTATGACGGGTCGCCCGGCAGCGGTGATGCGCTCCGCTGGGCCGCTAGGGAGGCCAAGGCCCGCGGTACGACGCTGACGGTCTGCCTGGCCTGGACGCCAGACCATATGACGCTGCCGACCGAGTCGGACCTGTGCGACCTGGCCCGGGAGCACGGCCAGGTGATCCTGGCCCGCGGGCTGCCGTACGCGGAGTCGGTGCTGGGTCCCGGCCGGGTGCACGCGGAACTGGCCGGCGGGTCGGCCGCTCACGCGCTGTGCGAACGCAGCAAGACCGCCGACATGGTGGTGGTCGGCTCCCGCGGGCACAGCAAGCTGCCCGGCTTGCGGCTCGGATCGGTTGCCTGGCAGGTGGCCGGGCACGCCTGCGGGCGGGTCGTGGTCGTCCGCGGCGAGTGGAGGCCGGCCAATCAGTCCCCCGGCCCGGTGGTGGCGGGCGTGGACGGATCCCCGGCGGCCCAGGCCGCGACCGCCTTCGCCTTTGAGGAGGCCGCACTGCGCGACGTGCCCCTGGTGGCGGTGTGCGCGCTGACCGACGCGGCTGGCAAGCTCGGCGAAGGGCAGCAGGTGGAAGAGGACTTCGGGCAGCTGATGGCCTACGAGGCCAAGGAGCACCCTGAGGTCACGGTGGTGCGGCGGGTGCTGGCCGGGACCCCGCGCACGGCGCTGTTGGCCGCGGCGGCCGACGCCCAGATGCTCGTGGTCGGCTCTCGCGGCCGCGGCGGCCTCGAGGGCATGTGCCTCGGCTCGGTCGCGCAGGCCGTCCTGCACCACGCGCCTTGCCCGGTCGCCGTTGTCCGCTAAGCCGCCCGGGAGGCGCCGGCGCCGTCACGGCACCACCCGGGCGGAGGTCATGGAAGTAAGGGTCAGCGGACATCAGGATGAGGGGACGATGGCGACCGGACCGTGTGCGTGATTAAGGACGGCGTGCCTGACCGAGCCGGGCCCTTGCATCCCGGGATGCTTGGCGTGCCTGCCGATGACCACCAGGTCGGCGCGGGCGGACAGGCCGACCAGGGCCCGGCCCGGGTGACCGTGCACGACATCCTGGCTGACCGGTACGTCCGGGTATTGTTCCCGCCACTCGTTCAGCAGTGCCTCGAGTAGCCTGGCCGCTTCCGCTTCGAAGTCATGCGAGCCGGCCGCAGTGAAGGTATCTCCGGCCCGGGAGATGTCGCCTTGCGCCGCCTGCCAGGCATGGATGGCCAGCACGCTGGCCTGGCGCAGGCTCGCCTCCTCGAACGCGAACGTGAGCGAATCGGCGCAGTGGTCCAGGTCGCCGAGGCCGATGCCGACCTGCCGGCGGGTGGCCGCGGTCTCGTCGCGCACGACCACGACGGGGCAGGACGCGTGATTGGCCGCGTACCGGCTGATCGAGCCGAGCACCATCGCCGTGAAGGCGCCCACACCGCGGGAGCCGAGGACCAGCATCAGCGCGCCTGACCCGCTCTCGGTGAGAGCCTGGGCGGGCTGCCCGGTCAGCTGATCGGTGTCGATCAGCACGTCGGGGGCCATCTTGGCGGCCCGCTCCGCCGCCGCGGCCAGCGCCCGGTCACGGTCCTTGAGCAGCACGTCGGTCACCGTGTCGTAGTCGGTCGGGCCGGCCCGCGAGACCATCCGGGGCAGTAGCGACGCAGCGGACACGATCCGCAGCGGGGCACCGCGGAGCACCGCCTCCCTGGCGGCCCAGTCGACCGCCCGCAGTGATTCCTCAGAACCGTCTGTACCGGCCACGATGGGCTTGGCAGCCATTGCTCGTCCTCCTTGGCGGAGCTGAATGCGCCGGGTTGTCCTGGGCACGTCGATCGCCCACTGCCATCATGAGTGTGCACCAGCGGAGGCGGCAAGGGCGTTCCGGCCGCAGCAATGAAGGGCAAAGTCCCTCAGCACCCGCCGCGCTCGGATAGGAAAAGCGGTCGCGGACGGCATCAGCCACGACGGCCGTCCGCGATGATTAATCCCGCCTGTGAACTGGTCCGGTCCTAGCCTGTCACGCCGCTGCCGGTTACTCTTACGACGTATCGTCATCGGAAGGAATAGCTGGTGGAACCTGGTCCCGGGAGCCGGCCGGAGTTGCTTCCGCAGTTGCAGCTGGACGACCTCCTGGCCGAGCTGCAAGCACGGCTGCAGGTCGTGCTAGCGACCAGGGACCGGATGCGCGGGCTGCTCGAGGCGGTCGTCGCCATCGGCTCGGGCCTGGACCTGGAGTCCACCCTGCGCCGCATCGTGCAGACCGCGGTCGGGCTCGTCGACGCGACCTACGGGGCGCTGGGCGTCATCGGCGACGATCAGCGGCTGGCCGAGTTCATCCCGATCGGCCTGAGCCAGGACGAGATCGAGCGGATCCACCACTGGCCCGAGGGACACGGCCTGCTCGGCCTGCTGATCGACGATCCCCGGCCGCTGCGGCTGGCCGACATCGCCGCGCACCCGCAATCGTCCGGCTTCCCGGACGGGCACCCGCCGATGCGCAGCTTCCTCGGCGTCCCGGTCCGGCTCCGCGACGAGGTGTTCGGCAACCTGTACCTGACCGGCAAGCGCGGGGGCGGCGATTTCACCGAGGACGACGAGGCGGTCCTGGTCGCGCTCGGCGCCGCGGCCGGCGTGGCGGTGGAGAACGCCCGGCTGTACGACGCGGCCCGCCGCCAGCAGCGCTGGATCCAGGCCAGCGCCGAGGTCACCACCCGGCTGCTGTCCGGCTCCGAGCCCCGCGAGGTGCTGGCCGACGTCACCCGGCGGACGCGGGAGCTGTCCGGCGCGGACCTGGCCGTGCTCGCCCTGCCCGATGACGAAGGACGCCGGCTGACGATCGCCTACGCCGACGGCGACGGTGCCGAGGCCACCCGCGGCCTGGTGCTCCCGGCCAGCGAATCCCTGTCCGGCCAGGTGCTGACCACCGGCGAACCGATGACGTCCGCCGACTTCGCCACCGACGAGCGCGCCTCCCAGGCCGCCCGCGGCGCGATGAGCCAGATCGGGCCCGCGGAGCTGTTCCCGCTTGGCGTGCCCGGTAACGTCCGCGGGGTGCTCACCGTCGGGCGCCGCCACGGCGCCGCACCGTTCCCCCCGGCCCTGACCGACGTCGTGGCCTCCTTCGCCGCACAGGCCGGCGTGGCGCTCGAGCTCGCGGCCAGCCGCGCGGAGGCAGAACGGCTGTCGCTGTACGAGGACCGGGACCGGATCGCCCGCGACCTACATGACCTGGTCATCCAGCGGCTGTACGCCACCGGCATGTCGCTGGAGGGGACCATGCCGATGATTACCCGGCCAGAGGTGGCCAGCCGCATCACCAACGCGGTCGACGCGATGGACGAGACCATCAAGGACATCCGCGCCACCATCTTCGCGCTCCAGGCCCGGGACAGCGCGCGCGGACCGGACCTGCGCGGGGACATCGTCGCCCTGGTCGAAGAGATGACCGACATGCTCGGCTTCGCCCCGTCGCTGCGGCTGGGCGCCGGCCTCGGCACCCAGGTCGGCCCGGAGGTCGGCGAGCAGGCACTGGCCACCCTGCGCGAGGCGCTGTCCAACGCGGCCAGGCACGCCAGCGCCAGCCAGGTCGACGTGACCGTGGACGTGGATCCCGACGGAATGCTGGCCGTGCAGGTCACCGACGACGGGACGGGCATCCCGGCCGAGGGCCGCCGCAGCGGGCTGCGCAACATGGCCAAGCGGGCCGAGAAGCTGGGCGGCGAGCTCCGGCTGCAGCCGGCCCTCCCGGGCGCGGCCAAGCCGGGCACCAAGCTGGTCTGGCGGGCCCCACCGGGCTGACAGGGTCAGCCGGGACTACTGTCTGGGCGGCGCAGAACACCAGGCGAAGGTCCTTGTCGCTGGTGACCTACGCACCTCTTCCTTCGGGCCAGCGAGTGCTTAGCGTGATCGCTGAGGAGGGGGCGACCGATGAATGGTGACCTGCTCAAGGACACCGCGCCTGCGCAGACGGCTCGGAGCGGCTGGACGACAGGCCGTATCATCGCGCTGGCGACGGGTTCGGTCCTGGCCCTGTTCCCGCTGCGCAGCAGGTCGCCTCGGACATGCGTGACCGGCAAGGCCTCCCCGGTGAGTGCGGATTATCGTTATGAGGAGCAACAGCGTCGCGGATCGCCGGATTAGCCACGCACGCGCGCCCCGGCCGCCAGTCACAGGCATCATCCCACTCTGGGGCCCGGGAATGCGGCGGCATCGGGCCTGAAGTCCCCGGATCACCGGCCCTTCGGCCCGCGGTTTCCGCCAGCGCGGCAACTCTGCGCCAGCGCAGAGGTGGCCTTCAGCTCCCGTGCAGATGGCGGTTCGTACCTTGCAAGCATGCGGGTGCTTGTGGTGGAGGACGAGATCCGGATGGCCGGACTCCTCAAGCGCGCGCTCTGTGAGGAAGGCCATGCGGTGGATGTCGCGGCGGACGGCCCGGAGGGCCTGTGGCTGGCGACCGAGAACGAGTATGGCGCGATCGTCCTTGATGTCATGCTGCCCGGCCTGGATGGATTCCAGCTGTGCCGACGGCTGCGGGAGTCGGGAATATGGGTCCCGGTGCTGATGCTGACCGCCCGGGACAGTGTCAGCGACCGGGTGCGCGGGCTTGACGCCGGCGCCGACGATTACCTGGTCAAGCCGTTCAGCCTGCTGGAGCTCGCCGCGCGGCTGCGGGCCCTGGCCCGGCGAGATGACCGGCCACGACCCGTCGTACTCGCCGCGGGAGACCTCAGGCTGGACCCGGCCGCGAAGCGCGCGTGGCGGGCCGGCGCCGAGCTCCACCTGTCCCCGAAGGAGTTCTCCTTGCTGGAGTTCTTCCTCAGGAATCCAGGCCACGTGCTGACCCGCTCGCAGATCATCGAGGGGGTGTGGGATTTCGCCTATGACGGCGGGTCCAACGTCGTCGACCAGTACGTGAACTACCTGCGGCGCAAGGTCGGGCGGGACGATATCGAGACGGTCCGGGGCATGGGCTACCGGCTGCGCGACGAACGCGACGGGTGACGAGCATGCCGATCCGGCTGCGCCTCGCGGTGGCCTTCGCGGTGATCGCCGCGGCCGTGTTCGCCGTGGGCAGCTGGCTGTTCGTCACCGGCCTGGCGTCGGCGCAGCTGAGCGCGATCGATTCGCAGCTATCGGCCCAGCTCACACAGGCTGGGCGCTACCTCCCGGCTGGCAGCGGGGCTGGTCAGGCCCAGTCCGCGGCGGGCAGCCCGCCGCCCGGTGAGTACCTCATCCAGGTCATCGACTCCGCGGGTCACGTCCGGGGCGCGAGCGCTGACGCCGGGTCAGTCCCTCTGATCACGGCGGCCGAGCTGCGCCAGGCGCGCCTCAACCGGATATCGGTGACGCAGCCGGTCGACGAGGAGAACGCGCGGATGACCGCCGCGCCGCTGGCCGGCCACTCAGGATGGGTCGCCATCGCCGGCGTATCCCTGGAGACGTACGAGTCCACGCAGAGCCAGGTGGAGCGTGAGCTGGCCATCGCCGGCGCCGTCTTTGTCGCCGTCGCGGGCCTGGGCGCTTACTGGCTGGCGCGTGCTGCCCTGTCGCCGGTCGAGCGGCTCAGGCGGCAGGTGGCCGCGATTTCCGCGGGCGAAAAGGAGTCGGCGGTGCAGGTGCCTGCCACCAGGGACGAGATCGCCGCGCTGGCCGGCACGATGAACGATCTGCTCGGCAGGCTGCAGCGTGCCCTGGCCAGGGAGCGTGCCTTCGTCGCCGATGCCAGCCACGAGCTCCGTTCGCCACTAGCGGTGCTGCGGGGAGAACTTGAGCTTGCGGGACGCCCTGGCCGCGGGCGCGACGACCTCAACGCCGCGGTGCGCAGCGCGACGGCGGAAACCGATCGGCTGGCCCGGATCACCGACTGCCTCCTGCTGCTGGCCAGGGGTGACGAGGAGGGGCTCGGCCTGCAGTTGGAGCGGACGGATATCGGGCCG
>Ga0209656_10000702_pt1 | contig 21690 bp, 21 predicted proteins | sample BogFormECP12_OM2_FD_188239 | JGI IMG/M metagenome (GOLD analysis project Ga0209656, IMG submission 188239) | Bog forest soil microbial communities from Calvert Island, British Columbia, Canada - ECP12_OM2 (SPAdes) (version 2) | ecosystem: Environmental > Aquatic > Freshwater > Wetlands > Bog ... | reverse complement strand
CAGCGGCGAGACCACCGAAATCGGGCCGGCACCGAGCGCCGCGTACAGCCACCACACACCACACGCCTGGCCGATGCCGCCAAGCGAGCCCCATATCACGGCGCCGGCAGAGATCGGCCCGCCGACAACGGCGGCCAGCACGCCGAGCAACACCACCACGATCGGATAGGACACCAACACGACCCGCAAAGCGGCCACTCCGCGCGAGGCGATTCCACCGACGAAGTCGCTGACGCCGAAGCCGATCGCCGACAGCAGAGCCAGCGCGATTCCGGTCAAGTGGCGGCGATCATGCTGACCGACACTCCCGCAAGCATCATGCCGAGCGCCTGCCAGCGGGTGACCCGCTCGCGCAGCACAATGATCGCCAGGATGACGGTCGTCGCCGGGTACAGCGAGATCAAGATGCTGGCCAACGACAGCATCCACTTCTGTATTGCCAGCAGCATGGTGATGTTGGCGCAGGTATCCAGTAGCGCCGCCGCGACCGCCAGCCGCAGCGGCGTCCGGGACGGAAGCTGAAAGTTGTTGCTCATCCCCGCGACGGCGAACACCAGCACGGTGGCCGCCGCCCGCGCAAAGAACAGCGGCCAAAGCCGGCTTTCTGCCGGGGCCTCGTGCAGCAGCACGAAGTCCAGCCCGAACGCCACCCCCGAGCCGACCGTCAGCCAGGCCACTTTGCTGGTGAACTTGTGGGTCCGGACATCCTCGTCGGCGGGCGACTCTCGGCTCACCAAGATCACCGCGATCATCGCCATCACGACGCCTACCGACGCGATCTCCCCCGGCCGCTCGCCGAGCGCCACGCCGACGGCGACCGGGACCGCAGCGTTGAGCACCGCCGCCAGCGGTGAGACCACCGAGATCGGTCCGGCGGCCACGGCGGCGTAGAACCAATACACCCCGATCGACTGACTGACCCCGTACAGGGACCCCCACAGCAGGGCGCCCGGGCGGACCGGTCCACCCGCCGTCGCGGCCACCACGCCGAGCAGCACGGTGGCGATGGGGTAGGTCACCAGCATGACGCGGAGCGCAGCCGTCCGCCGGGAAGCCACACCCCCGACGAAGTCACTCACCCCATAGCTGACCGCGGACAGCTGAGCGTACGCGGCGCCGATCAATCCATGCCCTTGGCTCGCCTGCTCAACTCACGCACCACTTCCCGCTGAGCGTCGCGGCGTGCCATGTCCTGTCGCTTGTCGTGGGCTTGCTTGCCTCGCGCAAGTGCTAACTCCACCTTGACTTTTCCTTCGAAGAAATAGAGCGACAACGGAACGAGCGCGAGGTTACCATCTTTGATTTTGCCGATGAGTGTGTCGATCTGGCGCCTGTGGAGTAACAGCTTTCGGTTGCGACGCGGCTCGTGGTTGGTCCACGAGCCGTGGTGATACTCCGGAATGTGCAGGTTGCGCAGCCAGACTTCGCCGTCGTCGACAGTTGCGTACGCGTCCGCCAACGACGCCTTGCCGTCCCGCAGGCTTTTTACCTCAGTGCCGAGCAAAACCACCCCGGCCTCGAACGTCTCCAAAATCGAGTAGTTGTGTCGTGCCTTGCGGTTGCTGGCCAGGATCTGTCTTCCTGGCTGCGACTTGCCGGGCGCCTTTTTGGCCACGGCTACCGCCGCACGTAGAGGCGCAACGTCGCGTACGCGGTGACCCCGGCCATCAGGACGCCCACCACCAGCAATAGCGGCGCGATGTAGAGGATGTCGGCGTAGTCGACCGGGGCGATCAGATGCGCTTGATAAAACTGGCTCAGCGCGCTGTCCAGGAACAGCGCTCGCACCAAGATCAGGCCGACGACGGCGATGATCACGCCGGCGGTGGCCGCCACCACGGCCTCGACGAGGAAGGGCAGCTGGGTATACCAGCGGGTGGCGCCGACCAACCGCATGATGCCCACCTCGGTGCGACGCGTATAGGCCGCGACTTGAACCATGTTGGCGATCAACAGGATCGCCCCGACGGCCTGCACCAACGCGACGGCGAAGGCAGCGTTGCTCAGACCGTCCAACACGGCAAACAGCCGGTCGATCAGCTCCTTCTGGTTGAGCACATGGTCCACCCCGGGCTGCCCTTGCATCGCAGCGTCGAAATCGGTGTGCTGCTCGGGGTTGTCCAGCTTGACGATGAACGACGCCGGGAAGGCATCCTTGCTCGCCAAGTCCTTGAACTGTGGGATCTTGCGAATCGCGTCTTCGTAGGCGTCCTGACGGTTGAGGAACCGGACCGACTTCACGTCGTTACGCGACTCGATCTTCTCGCGCAACGCCTTGCACGGCGGACTCGCGCAGGTCGCATCGTTGGCCGAAATGTCGTCGTTGAGGAAGACCTGCGTCTCGACCCGGTCCAGGTAGATGCTGCGGGAGTGGTCGGCCAATCGGACCACCAGCAGGCCGCCACCAAACAGGCCGATCGAAATTGCGGTGGTCAGAATCATCGCCACGGTCATCGTGACATTGCGACGAAGACCGGTCAGGACCTCGTTGAACAGGAAGCTGAAACGCACTTAGCGGTCCATCCCGTAGACACCGCGCTGCTCGTCTCTGACCAGCCGGCCCAGCGACAGCTCCACCACCCTCTGGCGCATCGAGTCGACGATGTGGTGGTCGTGCGTGGCCATCAGCACCGTCGTGCCGGTGCGGTTGATCCGCTCCAACAAATCCATGATGTCGTTACTGGTCTCCGGGTCGAGGTTGCCGGTGGGCTCGTCGGCCAGCAATACCAGCGGCCGGTTGACGAAAGCCCGGGCGATGGCCACCCGCTGCTGCTCGCCGCCGGACAGCTCGTGCGGCAGCCGGCTCGCCTTGCCGGACAGGCCGACCATCTCCAGCACGTCGGGCACCACCCGGTTGATCACCTCCGGCTTCTTGCCGATGACCTCGAGTGCGAACGCGACATTCTCGAACACCGTCTTCTGCTGCAAAAGCCGGAAATCCTGGAACACGCAGCCGAGTACCTGACGCAGTTTCGGGATGTGGCGTCCGGGCAGCGTGTTGACGTGAAACTTCGAGACCCGGACATCGCCTGTGGTGGGCGTCTCGGCGCCCAGCAGCAGCCGCATGAACGTCGACTTGCCGGAGCCGGACGGGCCGATCAGGAAGACGAATTCACCCTTGTCGATCTTCACATTGATGTTGTCCAGGGCAGGGCGCGCCGAGGACTTGTACTGCTTGGTGACGTGGTCGAGGGTGATCATCACGGTCCGCCAGTGTAACGGTGAGTTTCGCTAACGTTCGCCAGCCAGGCCGTCCGGGCGGCGACGACGCGGGCCGCGGGGCGGCCCGAGGAGAAGCCGGGCCATCAGGGCAAGCCGGGTATGGGCAGTGGCGGGGGCGCTGGCGCCGGTGCGGGTGTGGGCGACTGGCCGGGCGGCGGCGCGGTGGTGGTGACGGGCGGACCGAACGGCGGGGGCAAGACAATCGTCGGCAGTTGGAAAGGCGGCGGCGCCGTCGTGGTTGTCGGCGGTGGCGGCGGCGTAGTTGTCGGCGTCTCGGTCACGGTAGGTGTCGGCTCTTGGACGCGAGTGCGCGGCACCCAGGTGTAGTTCGGGTCCGGCACGAAGCCGGGCGGCACTATCTGGGTGGCAGGTACCTGGGTGGTCTTGGGGGTGGACTTGAGGGACTGCTGGTGGTCGTTGTAGACGAACCACACCGCGGCGAATGCCACGATCAGCACGAAGGTGGACGTACGAATATGACCGCCGAACAGGTACTCCGGCCAGCGGCGTCGCGCGTCATCGTGCCTTCGCAGGCGTTTCACCATGAAATTCGTCAATGGCTGGGACCCTGCGTTTCGTCCTCGGCGCCCGCGGCCGTCGCGGGATGCACGATGGCGCCCACCGCCACCGGTTGCCCACTCGGGGTGTCAACGCCGACGCGGGCCAGAGCGCGAACCACCAGCGCCCGCAGGCGCCGACCGGCCTCGAATTGCTTGCCGGGCAGCGTGCGCGCAACCAAGCGCAACGTGACGGCGTCGACTTCGATGCTTTCCACTCCCATCAGGGTGGGCGCATCCAGCAGCAATTCCCCCAACAGCTTGTCGTCGCGGGCATGCTCGCACGCCTGGCGCAGCACGTCGTTGATCATGCTGAGGTCAGCGCTGGTCGGCACCGGGATGTCGACGACGGTGCGCGCCCAATCTTTGGACAGGTTAACCGTTTTGACGATCTGACCGTTGGGGATCGTTAACAACTCGCCATCCGCGGCGCGCAGCCGAGTGACTCGTAGCGTCACATTTTCGACGGTGCCGGTGGCGTCAGTCGCCGAGACGACGGTGAGCGTGACTAGATCGCCGAAGCCGTATTGCTTCTCGAGGATGATGAACAACCCGGCCAGCAGGTCTCGCACCATCTGTTGAGCGCCGAAACCCAACGCAGCCCCGACCACCGCCGCCGGCGCCACAAACCCGCTCACCGAGATGTTCAGGATGTCGGCCAGCTGTACGGCTACCGCAATGGCGATCAGCACTATGGAGATCCACGAGATCAGCGACAAGAGGGTCTGGCGATGTTTGTTCGCTTCCGAGCGCACTAACGCGTCGCTCTCGGTGAACCCCTCGTCGAGTCGCTGGGTCACCTTCTGTGCAACCCAGTTGATGAATCTTGCCGCCAGCACTGCCCCGATGAGCAGCAGGACGATGTGCAAGCCGCTGGTCAGCATCCAGTCGCGGAGATTACCGCGCCAGACATCCCACCAAGGTTGGGCAGTTGCTAACGAGAGAATGCGTGTATCAGTCGTCATCTTTTCTGTTGCGCCACCGGATTCCTGCTTCGAGGAACCCATCGATGTCCCCGTCGAGAACGGCAGCCGGGTTACCCACCTCATACTCCGTACGCAGGTCTTTGACCATTTGATACGGGTGCAGTACATAAGACCGCATCTGGTTCCCCCAGGAGCTGCCGCCGTCCCCCTTCAATGCGTCAAGTTCAGCGCGTTCTTCTAAGCGCTTGCGTTCCAACAACTTTGCTTGCAGAACGCGCATCGCCGCCACCTTGTTCTGGAGCTGCGACTTTTCGTTCTGACAGGTGACGACGATACCGGTCGGGATGTGGGTGAGTCGAACCGCGGAGTCGGTGGTGTTCACCGACTGACCGCCTGGGCCGCTGGAGCGGTAGACGTCGACGCGTAAATCGCCCTCGGGAATGTCGATGTGGTCAGTGGTTTCCACCACCGGCAACACCTCAACTTCGGCGAACGACGTCTGCCGTCGGCTCTGGTTGTCGAACGGACTGATCCGCACCAGCCGGTGAGTGCCCTGTTCGACGGACAGGGTGCCGTAGGCGAACGGGGCGTGCACGGCGAAGGTCGCGCTTTTGATCCCGGCTTCCTCGGCATAAGACGTGTCGAACACTTCCACGGGGTACTTGTGCTGTTCGGCCCACCGGATATACATCCGCATCAGCATCTCGGCCCAGTCCGCGGCGTCCACGCCACCGGCGCCGGAGCGGATCGTGACCAGCGCCTCGCGCTCGTCGTATTCGCCCGACAGCAGGGTGCGGACCTCCATCGCCTCGACGTCGGCACTCAGCGCCTTGAGTTCCGCATCCGCCTCGGCCTCTGCCTCGGCCGCGGCGGCGCCGTCCTCTTCGGCAGCCATTTCGTAGAGCACGGGCAAATCGTCGAGACGACGGCGCAGGTCTTCGACGCGGCGCAACTCGCCTTGGGTGTGCGACAGCTCGCTGGTCACCCGTTGCGCCCGGGCCTGGTCATCCCACAGGTTGGGATCGGCCGCCTCGTGCTCGAGCTTCTCGATGCGGCTGCGCAGACCGTCGACATCGAGCACCCGCTCCACCGTGGTCAGGGTGGAGTCAAGTGCGGCGATATCAGCCTGCCGGTCGGGGTCCACAGCTGATCACGTTACCGGCGCGCCTGATAAGCGCGCGACGCCCGCCGACGATGCGGCCCGTGAAGCGGGGTGAGGGGGAGGCGGGCAATTGATATGCGCGGCGACTCAGCGCGGCAGACGTTTAGCATCGGGAATTATGCGTCCTTACCACGTCGCAATCGTCGGTTCTGGTCCATCCGGGTTCTTCGCGGCGGCGTCACTGCTCAAAGCGGCCGATGCGTCGACGGACGCTGGAGACTTTGCCGTCGCCGTCGACATGCTGGAAATGCTGCCCACACCGTGGGGCCTGGTGCGTTCCGGCGTCGCGCCGGACCACCCGAAAATCAAGTCGATCAGCAGGCAGTTCGAGAAGACGGCCGAGGACCCGCGGTTCCGTTTCTTCGGAAATGTCGCCGTTGGCGAACACGTCGAACCCGCTGAACTGGCCGAACGCTACGACGCGGTGATCTATGCGATCGGGACCCAGTCGGATCGGTCGTTGAACATCCCCGGCGAAGAGCTGCGCGGCAGCGTCGCCGCGGTCGACTTCGTGGGCTGGTACAACGCCCACCCACACTTTGAGCACACAACTCCTGACCTGTCGGGCGCCCGGGCCGTCGTCGTCGGCAACGGCAACGTCGCACTCGACGTCGCGCGCATCCTCGTGACCGACCCCGATGTGCTGGCAGAAACCGACATCGCCGACCACGCCTTGGAATCGCTGCGCCCCCGCGGCGTAGAAGAAGTGGTGATCATCGGTCGTCGCGGCCCGCTGCAATCCGCTTTCACCACGCTCGAGCTGCGTGAACTGGCAGACCTCGAAGGCCTCGACGTGATCGTCGACCCGGCTCAGCTGGAAGGCATCACCGACGAGGATCTCGAGGCCGCGGACAAGACGACCAAGCAGAACATCAAGGCGTTGCGCGGCTACGCCGGCCACGAGCCGCGTCCGGGACACCGGCGGATGGTGTTCCGATTCATGACTTCGCCGATCGAGATCAAGGGCGAGGAGAGAGTCGAGAGCATCGTCCTGGGCCGAAATGAGCTGGTCACCGACGAGAAAGGACGGGTCGCGGCCAAGGACACCGGCGAACGCGAGGAGCTGCCAGTTCAGCTGGTCGTGCGGTCGGTGGGGTATCGCGGCCTGCCGACTCCGGGCCTACCGTTCGACGACAAGAGCGCGACCATCCCCCACACTGGCGGGCGGGTGGACGGGCGGCGCAACGAGTATGTCGTCGGCTGGATCAAGCGCGGGCCGTCCGGCGTGATCGGCACCAACAAAAAGGACTCCCAGGAGACGGTCGACACTCTGATCGCGGATCTCGCCGACGCGAAAGAGCTGGCGGACTTCCCCGACGACCACCGCGACAGACTCGCCGACTGGCTCGAATCCCGCCAGCCGAAGCTGGTCACCTCCGCGCACTGGAAGCTGATCGACGAGCACGAGCGATCGGCCGGCGAGCCGCACGGGCGGCCTCGCGTCAAACTGCCGAGTCTGGCCAAAATGCTGCATATCAGCCACGGCTGAATGCGGCCTAGTCGGGAGCGGCGAACGTCCAGTTGTCGGGATTTCGCTGCGAGTACACGACCGGCTTGAGTTCGCCCACGGTCGGCCACTTGTCGACGTTGACGGCCATCCGTTGGTAGACGGTGTGCTCGTTGACGGTCGGTCCGTCGATGACACCGCTGATCGTCACGTACTGCTCGCCGGTGGCGTCCGGGCGCGGGCTGACTCCGGTGATCAGCAGCGTGCCGTTGAGCGCGTCCGCGCGCGGGCCGCGGCGGATGAACCGCGGAGCAAGGATCAGCACCAGGACGGTGACGAGCACCAGCATCGCTCCGATTTCCCACACAACGTCATGGTAGGACTTCAGCCATGAACCGCATCGATGACGATCTCGCGGTGGCGTTGGCGCTGGCCGACCAGGCCGATGAGGTGACGCTGGCACGCTTCGGGGCGCTGGATCTGCAGGTCGACACCAAACCGGACCTGACGCCGGTGAGCGACGCGGATCGCGCGGTCGAAACCGGTTTGCGCGAGACGCTCGGGCGAGTCCGGCCCGGCGACAGCATCCTTGGCGAAGAGTTCGGCGGGTCAACCACTTTGGCGGGCCGGCAGTGGATCATCGACCCGATCGACGGCACCAAGAACTTCGTGCGGGGCGTGCCGGTGTGGGCCAGCCTGATCGCGTTACTGGACGACGGCGTGCCATGTGTCGGGGTGGTCAGCGCGCCGGCACTGCAGCGCCGATGGTGGGCCGCCGCCGGCGCCGGCGCGTTCGCAGCGGTCGGCGATGCCCCCGCTCGCCGGCTGTCGGTTTCCTCAGTGGCACAGCTGAATTCGGCCAGCTTGTCATTCTCCAGCCTGTCCGGGTGGGCTCAGCTCGGCCTGCGAGAACGCTTCGTGGAGCTGACCGATGCGGTGTGGCGGGTGCGCGCCTACGGCGACTTCCTGTCGTACTGCCTGGTGGCCGAGGGGGCCGTCGACGTCGCCGCCGAGCCCGAGGTGTCGGTGTGGGACCTGGCGCCGCTGGACATCCTGGTATGTGAGGCCGGCGGGACGTTCACCAGCCTCGATGGCACCAGCGGGCCGCACGGCGGCAGCGCCGTGGCGACTAACGGGCTGCTGCACGACGAGGTATTGGGCCGCCTCACCGCCGGATAGCCGGTGTGAAGTACTTAACAACCTACCTTACTCCGGAGTAAGATACAGTTATCCGCACTGCCCCAACGACCGAGGCTGCTGATCATGACAAATACTGTCGCTTCGACAAACGGCTCCAAGCACCGCAAGAAACGCGCTGGTCGCAAAACCGCCGTCGGCGAGTACAAGCACAAGAGGACCGGCATTGATATCGCAATGGGCCTGCTTACGCCTATAGTCGGTCAGGAATTCCTGGACAAGTACCATCTGCGCGACCCGCTCAACCGCACGCTGCGCTACGGCGTCCAGACGATGTTCTCCACCGCCGGGGCCACCACCCGTCAGTTCAAGCGGGTCCAGAGCCTTCGCGGCGGACCGACCCGGCTGAAGACCAGCGGCAAGGATTACTACGACCTGACGCCGGACGACGACCAGAAGCTCATCGTCGAGACCGTCGAGGAATTCGCCGAAGAAATCTTGCGTCCGGCAGCCCATGACGCCGACGAAGCAACGACCTATCCCCCAGACCTGGTCGCCAAGGCGGCGGAGTTGGGGATCACCGCGGTCAACGTTCCCGAGGATTTCGACGGCATCGCCGAACACCGCTCCAGCGTGACCAACGTGCTGGTCGCCGAGGCGCTGGCCTACGGCGATATGGGGCTGGCCCTGCCGATCCTGGCCCCGGCAGGCGTCGCCGCCGCGCTGACCCATTGGGGCAGCGCCGACCAGCAGGCCACCTACCTCAATGAGTTCGCCGGTGAGAACGTCCCGCAGGCCTGCCTGGCCATTACCGAACCGCAGCCATTGTTCGACCCCACAGCGCTGAAGACCACAGCAGTGCGCACGCCCAGCGGCTACCGACTCGACGGAGTCAAGTCGCTGGTGCCGGCCGCCGCCGACGCCGAATTGTTCATCGTCGCGGCCCAACTCAACGGCAAGCCCGCATTGTTCATCGTCGAGTCGTCGAGCAACGGCCTGACCGTCAAACCCGACCCGAGTATGGGCATCCGTGCCGCGGCACTGGGCCGGGTAGAGCTGGACAACGTGTCGGTGCCGCTGAGCGCGCGGCTGGGCCAGGACGCTAGCGGGGAAGGAGCCGCCGACGACGACTATTCCGAAGCCATCGCGCTGTCTCGGCTGGGCTGGGCGGCGCTGGCGGTCGGGACATCCCATGCGGTGCTCGACTACGTCATCCCCTATGTGAAGGAGCGCGAAGCCTTCGGCGAGCCCATTGCTCACCGGCAGTCGGTTGCGTTCATGTGCGCCAACATCGCCATCGAGCTCGACGGACTGCGCCTGATCACCTGGCGCGGCGCGGCCCGCGCCGAACAAGGCCTGCCGTTCGCCCGCGAGGCGGCACTGGCCAAGCGGCTCGGCGCCGACAAGGGCATGCAGATCGGCCTGGACGGCGTGCAACTGCTCGGCGGGCACGGCTATACGAAGGAGCACCCCGTCGAGCGCTGGTATCGCGACCTGCGGGCTATCGGTATAGCTGAAGGCGTCGTAGTTATCTAGCCGTCATCTAAGTCGTCATCCAGTTCACAACCGAAAGACCAATCATGGCAATCAATTTGGAACTGCCCCGCAAGCTGCACGCGGTGATCGACAAGGCGCACCAGGCCGGCGCGGAGATGATGCGCCCGATCGCCCGCAAATACGACGTGAACGAGCACGCCTACCCGGTCGAGCTCGACACCTTGGCCGAACTCTTCGCCGGAGCTGTCGCATCCAACACGTTGGACATGGCCGGAGCCGATGGGCTTCGTGCCAGCGAAAGCATCGAAGAAAACCGCAACGGCGGCAACATGGCGGCGGTGCTGCAGGCTCTGGAGGCAAGTTGGGGCGATGCGGCGATGCTGCTGTCGATCCCCTACCAAGGCCTGGGCAACGCGGCAGTCTCTGCGGTGGCCAGCGACGAACAGCTGGAGCGTCTCGGCAAGGTCTGGGCGGCGATGGCGATCACCGAACCAGGCTTCGGGTCCGACTCCGCGGCGGTGTCCACCACCGCCAAGCTGGATGGCAACGAATACGTGATCAACGGCGAAAAGATTTTCGTCACCGCCGGTTCGCGGGCCACGCACATCGTGGTGTGGGCGACGCTGGACAAGTCCAAGGGCCGCCCGGCGATCAAGTCGTTCATCGTGCCGCGCGAACACTCCGGTGTCACCGTCGAGCGGCTCGAGAACAAGCTCGGAATCAAGGGCTCCGACACGGCCGTCATCCGGTTCGAAAACGCCCGCATCCCCAAAGACAACCTGCTGGGTAACCCGGAAATCGAACCCGGCAAGGGGTTCGCCGGGGTGATGGAGACCTTCGACAACACCCGCCCGGTCGTGGCGGCCATGGCCGTCGGAATCGCCCGCGCCACACTGGAAGAGCTGCGCAAGATCCTGACCTTCGCGGGCGTGCAGATCTCCTACGACAAACCGTCGCACGCGCAAAGCGCCGCCGCGGCCGAGTTTTTGCGGATGGAGGCCGACTGGGAGGCCGCCTACCAGCTGACGCTGCGTTCGGCATGGCAGGCCGACAATAAGATCCCCAACTCCAAGGAAGCGTCGATGGCCAAGGCGAAAGCCGGACGCGTGGGCAGCGACATCACCCTCAAGGCCGTCGAATTAGCCGGCACCGCAGGCTATTCCGAGGAAGCGCTGCTGGAGAAGTGGGCGCGTGACTCGAAGATCATGGACATCTTCGAAGGGACCCAGCAGATTCAGCAGCTGGTGGTCGCCCGCCGGCTGCTGGGGCTGTCGTCGTCCGAACTCAAGTAGCCGTCACGGCGAGCAGACCCGGCTTCTTCGGCGACGATGCAAGTGTCAGCACCTCAGCGAAGCCGGCGCACAGGCACTTCGCGAAAATTCCGGGTTCGGAGACGGCAGCGGTGTCCAGGTTGGCACCGACAGAGCAGAGCCCCCGATAGGTGTGCAACGTGATCATCGCGGCACACCCTGGCAGCGGCGCGAAGGGATAGATGCGCTCAATTTGCGCCCCGGCGAGATAGAGGTCGCCGTCAAGCCCGGGAACATTGCTTGCCTGCAAGTCGTTTCCTGCTGTCGCTGCACCGGCAACTCGGACAAGAGCCGAACCCGGTAGTCGGGCCATCAGGGGAGCGACAAGGCCGGCACTTTCGAGTGCCGGTTCGTGACGCGCTTTCCCTACAAGCTGTTTGATGACTTCAATGCGCGCGGCAGGGTCGACAATTCCCACCGGAGCTACGAGACGAGCTGGGGCGAAGCGATTGCCCCCCGCGCTGTCGTCGTCCCGGCGTATCGAAACGGGAACTGACACCGGCATCGTCGCGGCGCCATCTAGTGGGACGTCGAGCTCATCATGATAGAGGCGAAAACCGGCGAGCAGGGCGGCCAGAAACGCGTCGTTGACCGAGCCGCCGACACGCTTACCAGCCGAACGCAGATCGGCGAGGTCCAAGTCGAGCGCGACGAACTGCCACGAACCCCCGCGGGCGGAAAGCAGCGGCAATCCCGGCACTGCCGGAGGCGATAGCACCCGTCGAGCGGACTTGACGTACTGAATCAGTCCATAGGCTGACCGGAGCGGATCACGAAAACCTTTGCTAGCCAGAGCGGCTACAGCACTGATCACTGCCGGCACCGCGCCAAGGTCATGCTCGAGTTGCCCCACCGCGAAGTCTGCCAGACCCGCTCCCGACGCCACTGCCACCGCGGGTTGGGGCTTGTTGGCTTGGTGCGCCCGCTGCCGAGAGTGCAACTGCGACAATAACTGCCTCAGCCCCAGGCCGTCGGTCAGCGCGTGGTGAAGTTTAAGTAGATAGGCCGCCTTTCCGTCGGGGAGACCTTCCACGAGCATCGCTTCCCACAGCGGCCGAGTGCGGTCGAAGGGTGTCATCGTTAGTTGCGCAGCGGTCGTCAATAGGTCTTGCCATCCATTGTCACCACCGAGGCGGCATCGACGCAGGTGATAGCGCAGATCAAACTCCTGATCTCTGACCCAGATCGGCGTCCCCATAAATCCGAGGGGCTCGGCTACTCGGTCACAAAGCCGGGGCACCATCCGACTCGCCCATTCATGGGCGTCCGTTAGCCGGTTCCAGTCGGGCTCTGTATCAAGGATTTCCACCGCCATCATGGCGGATCGCATTGCCCGGTCCGAGTCCGCGCGCCACATCAACGTTTCGAGTGGCGAAAGATTTTCAGAGGTCCCCCACTCCAGTGGGATGGCGTTGTCCACGTTTCACGATCCCTTCCCCGATTTTTTAGTCAAGCGTGCCCCCACGGCTTCCCGGGGTGAACGTGACCGGTATCGATGTCAGCTCGTTTGAGAAGTTCGACGTGAGGCGAGTGATCGGCCCTGCGATTTGCATGTCTGGCACCCGTCGCATCAACTCCTCAAACAGCACCCGCAATTCAAGCCGCGCTAGTGCATTACCGAGGCAGAAGTGCGCCCCGCCGCCGCCGAACGCCTGATGCGGTGGCTTCTGCCTTGCTACGTCGAAACTTTCGGGGTTATCGATCGCCGCGGGGTCACGGGACCCGGCAGAGTACCACATCGCGACACGTTCGCCCTCACGGATCGGATGTCCGCCCACCTCGGTGTCATGCTGCGCAACACGAGTGAAGTAGATGACCGGTGTTACCCACCGCAGCATCTCTTCGACGGCCATCGGAATGGCGTCCGGATTGTTGACCAGCTTTTGACGTTCGCCGTCGTTCTCGATCAACGCGCGCATGCCGCCGGAGGTGGTGTTTCGTGTGGTGTCGTTCCCGGCGAACATCAGCAGGGCAAAGAAGAAGGTGACCTCGGCCTCGCTGAGGCTCTCGCCGTCAACCTCCGCGGCGATCATGCGAGACACCAGGTCGTCTCCAGGATTAGTTTTTCGCTCGGCAGTAATCCCGTTCATGTACCCACCGATTTCGAGCATTGCGCCCATACCCAACTGCGGGTCGGCGGTCGCGGCCGCTCGCGATAGCGTGTTGGTCCATTCGAAGAGTTGACGGCGGTCTTCCTGTGGCACGCCGAGCATGTCGGCGATCACCCGCAAGGGCAACTCGACGGCGATGTCGTCGACGAAGTCGCACTGGCCCTTTTCGATCACGTCATCGATCAGAGCCGTGACGGTGTCACGGATGGCGGGCTCTTTCTGACGGATCAGCTTGGGCGTGAAAACAGCCTGCACGACGTTACGTTGTTTCGTGTGGTTAGGCGGGTCCATGCCGAGTATGACCTGTCCCAGTACCTCCGGAGGCACTGCACCCTGAGAGGTCGCAAACACTCCGCCGCGAGCAGACGAGAACGTTGCGGGGTTCCGGCTGATGGCCGCGATATCGGCGGCTTTCGTGAAGGACCAGAATCCGGGCTCGTCTCCCGTGAGGGCATTCCAGTGTGGGCTGGCCTCCGAGCGCAGCCGCGCAAACAGCGGATATGGTGGGCCGTCCTCGAAGTACGACAGGTCAGTTAGATCTACCTTGGACAGGTCGATATCGGCAAAATTCAATGTTGTCATCGCGATTCCTTTCGTGGCGTTTCGTCAGTGCTGTTGCTGTTCTGCGCTTTTCAGCGAGTGATAAGAGGTCTTGTGTTCGCCCAGCCCGGGCGAAGTGCAGAACGGCCGGCTTCCTTGGCGAGCATGACCGTGACGATGCGTCGCGCGCGCAATGCGGCGGCGTCGGCCTGGAATTCCACCCCGGATCGCCAGCCTTCGTAGCCGGTGTGGGCTGCTACTTTTTCCAGGATCTCTTTGTCCCGATCGACAAGCTTGCCGACAAAGGATTGCAACGTGGTCGCAACGGTCTCGTTGGCGGGGGCGTAGTTGTACGCGCCGTACATGAAGATGCGTGTCGCCGTGTCGCTTTCGGGAGTGATCGCATGCGTGCGGACATTCGAGTAGGTATTGCCGTCGGCCTCCAACTCCCACCGTTGAATGTGCATCGCAGGCGAAGCGAAGGTTCCTTTTTCCCGCCGCGTATACAAGCCCGCAGGATTCAGCCCGGTTGCCTCGGCCTCCCATTCCGCGAGCGGCGCCTCGGACAGCACTCGGGTGTAGGAAACGGTTGTCTCGGTGACCTCGATCTGGTTGAAGGCCGGCAGCCGCTCCATTCCCGGCGGTACGTCGTCACGATAAACGATGGGAGCATAGGAAAAGTCGAGATAGTGCTCGTGCACCATGAGATAGTTGGCTTTCACCCGCCAGGCGTCGCTGAATGTCGACCATCCCGGCTCGTTCAGCCACGGAGCTCGCGGCGGACGACTGCCGGCGGCGGCCGCTGGTGGGCCGGGCCAGATCCAAATGAAGGGCGGCTCCTCCAAAACCGGGAACGCCCGCACACTCATCCCTGTTGGGACATAAGACTGCGTCGGAACGCGGACGCACCGACCGTCCGCTGTATACGCGCAACCGTGGTATCCGCACATCAACAGATCACCGTCAACACGACCGTCCGACAGCGGAAACCCACGGTGGGCGCAGCGGTCCTCGAACGCTGCTGCCTGGCCATCCCGTGACCGCCAGAGCACGATATCGCGGCCCAACAGTCGGCGGCCCAGAGGTGCGTCACCCAGCTCGTCGCAGGTGGCGGCAACATACCAGCACTTTGTCGGGTAATTCGTGTTCATAGGTCTAACACCAACTTCTCGCTGCAGGAACGGGATACACACGTCAGAATCCTGTTCCCAGACGCGCGTTCGGCATCGGTCAGTACGGAGTCGCGATGATCAGGAGTGCCCTCCAAAACGGTCGCCTCGCAGGTACCACAGATCCCTTCTAGGCAGGACGACAGAATCGGTATGTTCGCATCCTCCAACGCCTCCAGGATCGACGCATCTTCAGGCACGTCCACGGCCACACCCGAGCGCTGACACACCACCTGGAAGGTGTCCAACGCTTGGCCGCCGGCGTCCGCAGCAGGTGCCTTTGCCGCGAAGCGCTCGATGTGCAGACTGCCTTCTGGCCAGTGTCCGCTGTGCTCTTCTACCGCGGCCAGCAGCGGCTCGGGCCCGCAGCAGAAGACCAACGTGTCTTCCAGGGGCTCTTTAAGGGCAGCCGCGAGATCGAAGAACGTGCCGTTCTCCTCGTCAGACCACACCGTGACCCGTTCGCCATGGATGCCGGACAGCTCCCCTTCGAATGCCATTGTTGTCCGTTTGCGGCCCAGGTAGAGCAGTGTCCAGTCGCTGCCCGCCCGGTTCGCGGCTTCGACCATCGACATGATTGGCGTGATTCCGATGCCACCGGCGATGAACAGATATCGCGGCGAGTCGACGAGCGGAAAATGATTGCGCGGCCCCCGAACCCGCACACTGCTGCCTTCTTCAAGGTTCTCATGAACATGACGGGAGCCACCGCGGCTCCGCGGGTCGAGCAGGACACCAATGCGCCATGTTGTGGCATCGCGTGGATCACCGCACAGGGAATACTGGCGAACCAACCCCTCTTCGAGCAGTAGGTCGATATGGGCCCCCGGCTCCCACGCCGGCAGATCATCGCCCTGCGGATGTTGCAGTTCCAGCGCCACCACACCGTCCGCTGCCACATGTCGCCGATGCACGACCAGGTCGGTGGTGAACTCAAGCACCTGCGCGGCCGATGACGCAGGCGATGGTACCTGAGCGGTAGTCATCAGTTCGAGCTCCTTTCTGGGCTGACAAGCGCAGCTAGTTCAGCCAGTTCAAGGCGAAAATCGTTTATCAAATCCCATGCGTCCGGCAATGTTTGAGCGTCTCCGACTATCCCGATATCAAGGCCGCTCTCGTAGCTGACGACAGTGATGTTGAGTGCGAAACCGTCAAAGACGACACTCATCGGGTAGTGCGCCAAGAGCGGAATGCCATAGCATCCCAATTTCACGGGCGACCCTGGCACGTTCGAGATGATCAGGTTCACCGGTGGACGAACGAAGCGCGAAGAAACAAGTTCCATCAACCCGCGAGCGGCGATGCCGAATATCGGTATTGGGATTGGATCGTTCACATCACTCATGAGCGTCGGGGGAGCCTTGCGCGATCGCTGTTTGGCAAGGTCGAGCTTCTCGTGTGCGAACGCGAGTCGCTCATCTGCATCGGACAAGTGGGTAGGAATTGGAGCGATCACTGAGGTAATCGCGTTTCCGTAGCGGTCTTGCGCTTCTGGCAATCTGGTCGATACCGGAATGTATGCGACAAGCGGGTCCGCCGGCAGATCATCGGTCGCGGTCAACCTCCGCCTTAGGGCACCGGCACACAGCCCGATCACGACGTCGTTGACGGTTATGCCCAGCGCGTTCTTTATTGTCTTGACGTCGCTCAAAGGCAAAGTGCCAAACGCCACTGAGCGGCCCGCCGAAAGCTTGGCGTTGAAGCGCGTTCGGGGTGCCTCCAGGCGTTGGGCTCCCAGGTCGCCTCTGGCGATTTGCGAAATCGTATGTACGCCAGGCAGCGACCTCAAGACCGGGACTTGATCCAAGTTCGCGAGCGCACCGGGGGTGGAACGCAAGCTTCGGAGGCGGTGGAGTGGCATGGCCGCAATTCCACGGCCCGCGAGCACCGCCCGGTTGGGAGGAACCGCCGGCTGATTGTCGGTGGGCGCGATCGGAGAGTTCTCGTCGGGCGAGTCAAGAAGGGTGCTAAAGATCTCTCCCGCCGCGATCCCGTCCACCGCAGGGTGATGCAGGGTCATGACGACCGCGGTTCGGCCCTTCAGACCGTGGAATACTTGTAACTTCCATAGCGGCTTATCCCGATCGAGTGGCGTCGACAGCGTCTTGGCCACCTCGGCGCCGAGCGTCGTCTCGTCGGCAGGTGCGGCGAGAGTTTTCTCGGAGACATGATCTTCGAGTTTGACGTCTATGTCGACGAACACTGGCCGGTCGAGGCTCAAGGGAACCGTCACCAGCTTCCACCGCAGGGGCGGACATAAGTCCATTCGCTCGGCCAGCCGTTGGCGCATTGTCGCCGCTGTGATCGGCTTTCGGTTGCCGGTCTGATAGATCGCTAGTCCGCAGTAGTGCGAGCCGGCGTTCTTATGCTCAGCCGCTAAGAACTGCGCATCGAGACGCGAAAGGCGACGCATCAGAAAACCCGCCGCATCAACTTCATTGCTCTCTGGGTATAAGGCGGGTAAACAACTTTCAGGTCGGGCCTTGCCCGCTTTGCCAGAACGCTTCTGCGGTGGCTCATCGCTTCGAACCCCCACCGGCCGTGGTAGGCACCCATTCCGCTCGCGCCGACGCCGCCGAAGGGTAGCTGCGGCACCATGCAATGCATGGCCACGTGGTTGACTACTACACCGCCGGATGGGACGCGATCGACGAGCGCCTGCGCGACAACTCTAGATGCGGTAAATAGGTATAAGGCAAGGGGTTTCGCCCCACCGTTGACGAAGTCGGCAGCGGAATCGAGCGAATCGACCGTCAGCACGGGCAAGATAGGACCAAAAATCTCGTGTGCCATCACCGGGTCCGACTGCGATGGGTTGACGATCACGGTGGGTTCAATACGCATTGCAGAGCTGTCGAATCGGCCCCCGGTGACTACCTCGCCGTCAGTAGTGCTGATTAGCGAGGCCAGTCGATCGAACTGACTTCGATTGACAATTCGCATCGACGGATCCTTTTCCGCTGAACGGAATTCACGCACGTTCGCAACGATCTTGTGGATGAGTTCATCGGCCACGGCGTCTTCGGCCAGGACATAGTCCGGCGCGATGCACGTTTGCCCGGAGTTGATCAGTTTCACCCAGGCGATGCGCCGCGCCGCGACGTCGATATCGGCATCAGCTGCGACGATGACTGGGCTCTTGCCGCCAAGTTCGAGAGTGACCGGCGTTAGCGTCGGTGCGGCGGCGGCCATGATCTTCTTGCCGACTTCGGTGCCACCGGTGAACAACACATGGTCAAAGCCCTGGGCGAGCAAAGCCTGTGTGACTTGCGCGTCACCTTCGACGACGCGTACCGCGGTCGGATCCAGATACTGAGGAATCAGCCGCGCTAGTAGGGCCGAGGTTGCCGGCGCTAGCTCGGAGGGTTTTATCACCGCGCAGTTTCCGGCGGCCACAGCCGCCACGAGCGGCGCCAGACTTAGGTACACCGGGTAATTCCACGGCCCGATCACCAAGATCACGCCGAGTGGGTCGTATTGGATCCAGCCTCGACCCGGTAGTTGGCTCAGTGGAAGTGAAACCCGGCTGCGGCGCATCCAGCTCTTTAGGTGCTTGCGGGCGTACGTCGCTTCGGCCTTAGTCGACGCGATGTCACCGAGCCACGCGTCGACCGGCGAGCGACCTAAATCCTCTGCTAGAGCGACGGTTATCTCCCCCTCCTGCTCTTCGCATAACCGCTCAAGTCCACGCAGCTGCTCGAGGCGCCATGACAGCCCGCGGGTACGACCGCTGCCGAACACACTGCGAAGGTTCCCGAGCAGCGAGGTAGCGTCCAACGACTCTATTTGGCTTCGCAATTCAAATCTCCGGCGCGGGGATGGCCCCAGTAAGGACCGCTCCCATTGCGCCTCCGTCGACGACAAGCGCGTGCCCGTTGATCCAGCGCGCAGCATCGGAGGCAAGAAACACGATCGTGCCTGCGATGTCGTCCGGCGTTGCATGGCGCCCGAGTAAGGCCTTCAGGCCATCGAGCGTGTCTTTGCCCATAGTGTTTTCGAAGTCGACCAGGATCGGCGTCTCCACCGGCCCGGGCAATACTGCGTTGATGCGAAACCCGTTATGCGCAGCCAACAGAGCCATCGACATTGCGTACACGGTGGTGGCTTCCTTCGAGAAGTTGTAGGCGTTGCCCTGTTGGGGATGCGCCTTGAACCAGGCCATACCCTCCTCGAAGGTCTTCGTCGCCAACAGTTCGCCGATCGCATCAAGCCGCGCGGGCCAACCAAAGCCCGCCGTCGACGACACAATCGTCACCGTCCCTCCGGGCTTGAGGCGATCGAACATCGACTCCGCTAACTGCCGCACAGCCAGTGTGTTGACTGCCAGCACCACATCGCCGGGAGCCGTCCCGGGAACCCCGGCCACGTTCATCAGCCCCTCGAACTGTCCGCCGAGTTGCTCGACGGCGGCGTCGATACTGCAAGGATTCGACAAGTCAACTTCGATGTGGCGGGTGACCGCCGCTGCTGGGCTGTTGCGGTCCAACGAGTAGACCTCGGCTCCGGCTGCTAGCAGTTGTTCAGCCAGAGCGTGGCCGATCCCAGATGCTGCGCCCGTGACGACATAACGCCGCCCAGTGAACTCAGACATGCGTACTCCCTTTTGTGTAACGGTCGATGAGGACTCGTTTGATGAGCTTTCCGGTTGCCGATCTCGGCAATTCAGTGACGAAATCCACGGATTTCGGTGCCTTATAGTGCGCGATGCGATCCCGTACATAGCCGATGATCTCGGCCGCGACTTCGTCGGAAGGCGTGACGCCCTCACGCAGTTGAACGACAGCCTTGACCTGCTCGCCCATCTCGGCGTCCGGCACACCGATCACCGCGACATCAAAGATCTTCGGATGAAGAGCCAGCGCGTTCTCGACCTCTTGGGGGTAGATATTGACCCCACCGGAGATGATCATGAATCCTTTGCGGTCTGTCAGGAACAAATAGTCGTCGTCGTCGAGGTAACCGACATCTCCGACGGTGCACCAGTTGTCATGCGTGGGATGTCTTGAGGCGGCTGTCTTTTCCGGATCGTTGTGATACTCAAACGGAGCCACGTCGCGTTCGAAGTAGATGGTGCCGATCTCGCCGGCGGGAAGCTCCTTGCCGTCCTCGTCGCAGATGTGCAGCACGCCCATCGCGGCTCTGCCGACCGATCCCCGTTTGGCCTGCCATTCACTCGTGGTGATCACTGTGGTGCCATGCTGCTCGGTGGCGCCATAATACTCGGCGAGGATGGGACCCCACCACGCGATCATCGCGTCCTTCACGTCGGGAGGGCACGGCGCGGCCGCGTGCACCGCCAGCCGCAGGGAGGACACGTCATAGGCGGTGCGGGTCGGGTCGGGCAACTGCAGCATCCGCACGAACATCGTCGGCACCATCTGGGTCACCGTGACCCGGAACCGTTCGATCGCGGCCAGCGCCTCCTCGGCGTCGAACCGCTCCATCAACACCACTGTTCCGCCCAAGGCCTGGACCGAGGCGCACCATTTCAGCGGGGCTGTGTGATAGATGGGTGCCGGCGATAGGTAGACGGAGTCCTCAGTCACCTTGAACACGCCTTTGAGCAAGGCGACCAACGGATCACCCGGTTCGTCGATCTGGCCCGGCACCAAGCGCGGCTTGATCCCTTTGGGTCGGCCGGTGGTGCCCGACGAATAAAGCATCTCGGAACCGCGAGGCTGGTCGACCAATCGCGGTCCCGCGTTCGCCAACAACTCGGGGTACGGATGGTAGCCCGCGACCTCCCCGCCGAAGGCGTACCAGTGCTCAACCTCAGGAACCAAAGACACAACGGGTTCAGCCACCTTGCGCACCCCGGCCGAGGCAATCACGACTCGAGCGGCGCTGTCGCCCAGGATGTATGCGGCTTCCTCTGGTGCCAAATGCCAATTCACAAAGGTGACATAGAGGCCGGAACGCATTGCCGCCCAATACACCTCGAAAGCCTCGGCCGAGTTATCCGAAATTAGCGCGATCACATCGCCAGGGCGCAGACCCAACGCGTGCAGCGCCGATGCCAGGCGCGCGGAATTGTCGTCGAGCGTGCGGTAAGTCAGGGCTTTGCCCGTGCCCGCCATGACGACGGCCGGACGATTCGGGGCGGATGCCGCATATGTTCCCGGATACATGTGCGTACTGGGTGATCAGGCCGAAGCCGGGATCGGCTCGTTGCGATGGCTAACGGCGTCACGGGCGCTGCGAGCATGTGTTCGGGGACGGCGAAAATGAGCCGCGGTATTCACTGCGGTGAGAGTGACCGGGATAAGTAGCGGTAACAAAATAACTACCAGCATCACTACTAAAGTGGCGATATCGCCCAGCATTGTTTTACTCCTTCTCCGCAACGCGGATAATGTTGGCTTACAACTCCGAACGATCGGCATTCGAGTACGGAATCCCGGTATTTCGATGTCGCGTTCCACGAAAACGCTACGGAGCCTGACCCGCTGCAGCTACGTCCGCAGCCGACCAAGTTTCGTCGCGTTTGCGGCACATGCTTGGCCTCGGCAGACAAAGCTCATCATTCGACTGAGTTCGACGCCGGCAAGCCATAGAGTCGATTCATGGTTGCGCGAAGCCACGAGGAAGAGGCGCTCGTCGCGAAGACGGCAG
>Ga0209656_10000701_pt1 | contig 21696 bp, 11 predicted proteins | sample BogFormECP12_OM2_FD_188239 | JGI IMG/M metagenome (GOLD analysis project Ga0209656, IMG submission 188239) | Bog forest soil microbial communities from Calvert Island, British Columbia, Canada - ECP12_OM2 (SPAdes) (version 2) | ecosystem: Environmental > Aquatic > Freshwater > Wetlands > Bog ... | reverse complement strand
CGGCATGAAGTCGATCGACGACGCCCTGGAGCTGCGGGGCCGCATTTTGGGCGCATTCGAGGCGGCTGAACGGTCCCGCGATCCGGAACGACGCGCCAAGCTGCTGACCTTCACCGTCGTGGGAGCTGGCCCCACCGGTGTCGAAATGGTCGGGCAGATTGCCGAGTTGGCCGACTGCACTTTGAGGGGCGCGTTCCGGCACATCGATTCAACCAGGGCGCGGGTGATCCTGCTTGACACCGCCCCCGCCGTGTTGCGGCCATTTGGCGAGAAACTGGGTCAGCGGGCGGCCGCGCGGTTGCAGAAGATGGGCGTGGAGATCCAGCTGGGTGTGGTGGTCACCGACGTCGACCGCAACGGCATCACGGTCAAGGACTCCGACGGGACCATCCGGCGCATCGAATCTGCTTGCAAGGTGTGGTGCGCCGGGGTCTCAGCCAGCGCGCTGGGCAGCGATCTTGCCGAGCAGTCATCTGTCGAACTCGACCGGTCCGGACGGGTCAAGGTGTTGCCCGACCTGTCCATCCCCGGCCATCCCAACGTGTTCGTCATCGGTGATATGGCAGCCGTCGAAGGCGTGCCGGGGGTGGCACAGGGCGCCATTCAGGGTGCCAAGTACGTGACCACCACGATCAAGAGTGAACTCGCCGGCGCCGATCCGGCAGAACGTGAACCGTTCCAGTACTTCGACAAGGGTTCCATGGCCACGGTGGCACGATTTTCTGCGGTGGCCAAGATCGGTCCGCTGGAGTTCAGCGGCCTCATCGCCTGGTTCGCATGGTTCGTCTTGCACTTGGTCTACCTGGTCGATTTCAAGACCAAGGTCAGCACGCTGCTGTCGTGGACAGTGACCCTCCTGAGCACTCGACGTGGCCAGCTCACCATCACCGAGCAGCAGGCGTTTGCCCGCACCCGCCTCGAACAGCTGGCGTACTGAGCGTCCCGCCACCACCCACGTCAATACCGTATTACGCTGGGCTCGTCGCGGTGTTCAACGCAGAAGACGGCCGCGGGCTAGGACTGACCGCGACCACCGTAGGACAACTGGCCGATGCCATCGGCAAAGCCCACGCCCACAAGGGCGGGCCAATCCTCATCGAATGCCAGATCCCCAAAAGACGACGCCAGCCCAGAGCTCATCTCCTGGGGATCCAAGGTTGCTTGTGGGACAAAGAAATTCCGGTTCTTGCGCAAACGCACGATCTCGGCCTCCACCTCCGCGGTGGTGGACCACCGATCGCGCAAGAGTCTCTGTCGTACGTCGGGCCGTCGGTGTCATGCGGGTTCCCATGGCGCTACCGGCGACGCTCCGGCTGCCGCGCCCCTATGCCGATATTCCTATGAGCTGCATGGCGTTGTGGACTGCTCCGGAGTCGATGGCGCGGCCGTTGTCCAGCCCGGCTAGACCACGCCATGAGTGGATCGCATGGCGCGCGAGTGCCACGATCGGGGCGGCCTTGGTTCCCCCATTCGCGTGCGTGTGGGCCCGCAGCGCGTTTCCGGCTATAACATCCAGTTTCGCCGGATGGTTGCTATTTACCAGTGCGGTCGAGTGGTATGCGGCCCGCATGGCATGCACTCCGCCGACGCGTAACGTGGGGCCACCGGCGCGGTGAACGGTGCGAGCGGCGCGATCTGCGGCGTCCCAGGCGGCGATGGGTGGCATGTCGCCAGCGGCGACCATGCGGTGCAGTTCGGCGATGCTAATGATCGCCTTGGCCGCAGCTCTCCTGGCGTATCGAATGACACCCCATGTGGGGCTGGCCAGAAGTTCGGCCACCCACGCGTGAATGACGGTGTCGGCAACATCGGTGGTTCCCACGGTCTGCCAGGCGAGTTCGAGTGCCAGAAGGCTGTTTTCCGGCGACAAGTAGTCGTCGGGGCCTGCTAGCAGATCGTTGCTTAGTTGAACGAACGCGGCTAGCGGGCGTGCCGAACAATCGGGGAAGTCGGTGATGTGCGTGTCGCCGTTGATGTATGAAATCACGTTCATCGCACAGCCTTTGCCCGATCCTGGCTGGTGCGATCCTCTGGCGAGCCTCAGTGGGTGTGTGATCCTGTCGAGGTCCATTTTGGTTTCACTCCTTTTCGGCACTGCATGCCTTTGCTTCACGGGCTATACCGGCCAGGGATAACCCGACCATGACGGTGATGGCTGCCAACACAACGGCGACGATGGCGTTGAAGAGCAGCTGCCTGACATACGGGCCTTCCGCCGGATAGTTGAATGGCGGCGTCTCGCAGCCGACAACATCACCGCGTTCATCAGCTCGGTATGCGGTGATCATTCGTTCCTCTTCTCGACTACCAGCAGCTGGCGACCAATGGTGCTGCCGGATAGGTGGATTCCCTTCGCTCTAAGAGTCGCGCGTCACACCAGAAAAGTCGTCGTCGCTAACCCCCATTGACCATGCCTGCCAGTGACGATCTGCGGCTACCGGCTAGCTGCAACAAGCTCGGATAGCCTTCTACTTCTTAGGTCATCCAGTCGTCGTCTTCGGTTTTCTGGGCTGGAACTTCGCATGGAGGGCTCGCTGTTGCCGGCACTCGGCGGCGCAGTGTTTTGGCTGGCGACGCACGAATCAGGTAACGCGATGCAGCTGGGAATACGGCACGACTACGGGGTTGTCGCAGCCGAGAGGTGCCCGACGAGGTTGATAACCACCATCAGCAACGCCGGATATCCCACGCAGCTAAGGACTTTCGACGGTAACCGGTACGCCGATGCGTACACCAAGAATAGATCACACAACGGGACTTACCTCGGATCACGTTGTGATTCGGTGTCGAATCACAACGACCGTATCGGCAGCGTGCCGATCTCAGTCGTGTGTTCCCAATGGCTGATGAACTGAAGCTGAGCGCTTCTGAGCACGCGTTGCTCGATGAGGTCAGCGCCTCGGGCGACGCCGCCGGTCGCTGCGAAACCCGCCGCGACCCGCCGTGCGCCGTCTGTCATGGTCATTGCCTGCCGAACTTTTGTGGACAGCCGAGCCGCGGACAGCTTCTTGGCCGGTAGACGGGTTCCGCAGCGGGCCACCTCGACCCGCCGCGCGACCTCGAATTGGTCACGCCCAAACGGCACCACGCACACCGGAACCCCTCGGGCAACGGCCTTTTGGGTCCCACCCATGCCACCGTGCGTAATCGCACACACCGCGCGGTCCAATACGGGGCCGTGCGGCACAAATTGGACCACCGTCGCGTTGGGTGTGAGTGGGATGTCGCTTGCTAGCCCGGCAGGCAGTGTCGCAACCACATGTACCGGCTCGTCCGCGAGCGCGGTCATCGCGGTCCTGACCAGCTTTTCATCGGCCTGCTGTTGCGATGACGTGGTGACAAGGACGATCGGCCGATCGATCGCCGTGAGCCAGTCAGGAACCCTATCCATGGCCGGTTCGAACATGCACGGGCCGATCATCTGTACGGCATCGCCCCAGTCAGTCTGCGGATACTCGAACGGCTTGCCGCTTGCCACCAGCATCAGCGGGGCCCGTCGCATGAACTCATCCGCCGATGCAACCGGCGGCGCGCCGGCGATCGCGCGAATCTTGTTGCCTGCCGGCAATACCGCCCTCTCCATCATGCCGATCGCGACGGGCCGCAGCGCGGCGTCACGGACCCGGCCAAGCAGGCCGGGCAGTGGAGCCAGACCCAGCCCGAAGGGCGGCACTCCACGTGATTGCAGAGCCGGCGTGTAGGGGGACAAACACGCCCACGGAGTGTCACGCGCGTCGGCGACCGACAGGGCACCCCAGCAATTGACGTCGACGAGCAACGCGTCGGGACGCGTTCGCTCGACCGCATCGGCGAAGTCGGCGACTTCGTAGGCAGCGCGCCGGCAGAACACGTCGACCGCCCTCTTCAGGGCACCACGAGGACTTGAAGCCTTCCAGTCATCGTTGACGATCGCCTCGATTCGCGGATCGATGGCATCGGTGCTGAAACCCAGCTTTCGCCCCATCTCCACACCCGTGGACAGGGTCCGAAGATGAATCTCGTGGCCGCGGGCGGACAATTCCAACAGCAGGGCGCTGAACGGAAACAGATGGCCGAGCGCCGGCGAAGTATAGGCCAAGATCCTTGCCATTGTTCTCACATCTTCTGGGTGCGGGTTGAGCATCGGGTGTCTCACATTGTTTCCAATGAACGGTTCCGTGTCAGTACCGCTGGCAACCATATGCACTGGGTGCCAACCACTATTCGCCGGCCGGAACCGCCCGTCGCGCTCGCCCTGACTGGCGAATAGTGCTGGCACCCAACGCGAATGGATGCCAGTTATACCGACACCGCACGCTTTATAAGCGACACTGTGGAGGTGTCGACAAGAACCCTACTCAGGCATCGCCGCAACGGTTTTCCCGTTAGCACAGCGGCATTCGTCCGAGGGTAGGCGTCGGTGTGTAGCGCAGTTCTCGTGCTGTCGCTGCTCGCGGCGATCGATCCGGTCCGGATCGGGATCACGGCGCTCTTGATTGCACGGCCAAGGCCCATGCTCAATCTGCTTGCCTTCTGGCTCGGCGGCATGGCAGCGGGCATCGGGGTCGCGTTCGCTGTGCTGCTTTGGCTACGCGATTTCACGCTCTCCGTTATGCGAGCAGTAGTTTCGGCCGCCAGCGGCACGACTGTCGTTTACCTACAGGTTGCGATCGGCGTGCTGGCGGTGTCCGTCGCAGCTCTGCTGGTGGCGCGCTTCTGGGCGCGGCGGCGCGCACGCCTGCCGGTGACCGGTGGTGAGTCCTCGGTCCTTCTGCCAGAGCGGAATACACCGCACGGATCCAGCCGACCGTCGATCCGCGGCCGGCTCGAAGGCGGGTCGTTCGTGGCAGCGTTTGTCGCCGGCATCGCATTGGCGACGCCGCCCGTTGAGTACATGGGGGCGATCGTCGCGATCGTGGCCTCGGAACCAACTGCGGCTGCGCAAGTCGGCGCGGCCCTCATGTTCACCCTCGTGGCGTTTACGGTCGTCGAGGTCCCGCTTGTCACCTATCTCACAACGCCGGCGCGGACGCTGGCCGTCTTGCGGCGGCTCAACGCTTGGATAAGCGAGCGACGCCAGGCCATCCCGGCGGTGGTCGTCGGTGCAATAGGCTTCTTACTCTTGGCTACCGGCGTGGGCAAGGTCTGAGTCAACGCAGTGGCGGCACCTTAGCGCCCGAGGGCTGCCTGACCATTGTCGGCGGGCACCGCCGCGACCGCGATATCGGATCGATCCGGCGCACCGCCAACCGCGATGTCGTCGAGGTCGGGCAGTGCCCGCATGCAGACCTCCTGCGCCTCCTCGGCAGAGAGCCCATACACGACGAGCAAGTCTTGAGCCAGCCGGTCGGCGGCGTGCGCTGCGTCCCGCCCCCGCTGGTCGTTAAGCAGTTGTACGAGCCCGAATAGTGCTCCAGCGGCCAGTGTTACCGCTAGTTCGAGATCGTGGATCTCGAAACGGCCAATTTGGTCGCGCGCTGCGATGTCTCGCAGCGCGCGCGGCGACAGGCCGCGATCCGACAGGAGCCGGCCCAGTCCGCCGTTGAGCAGCACGCGAACTTCGGCGGGTCGGCGCCGAAGCCACCGAACTGTCAACCGGAAGCTGCGAGGCGAACAATTCGGCGGGGTCATCCACGGGTGGCAAGCGGTCGAGCAACGCGCCGAAGGTTTCGTTGAGCGCAGCCTCGAACAGCTGTTCCTTGCTGTCGAAGTGGTTGTAGAACGAGCCCATGCCGACATCGGCGGCTTGCGTTATTTCCAGCACCGGGACGTTGACCTTACCCACGGCGATGAAGCCTTGCGCGGCTTTGATCAAAGCCGCCCGCGTGCGGTGCTTGCGCCGTTCCAGCCGATTGGCCAGCCCGTGCCGCTCGTATGTCATCGAGCTCCTGTCAATCTCGCGCACGTCGTGGCTTCCATTGCGTAGGCCGTTTGGCCCCCCGCACTCAGATGCTGCGCTTCACGGCGGTGTTGCGCATCCGGAACCATTTTCCGCTGTCGTGCAACCCGTTTCGGCGCCCACCAATTCATCCGTCCCATCACGTGCATGAATGCCGGCACCAGAAGCATGCGTACCAGCGTCGCATCGGCCAGCACCGCCAGCGTGAGTCCCACTCCGAACATCCGCATGAACGACACCTGGGCAGCGATCAAGGCGGCAAATGAGATGGACATGATCAGCGCCGCGGCGGTGATCACCCGCCCGGTTCTGGCCAGACCCAGCGCCACGCTCTCGTCGTTGTCGGCCGCCGTCCGGTTGGATTCCAGCCAGTGCTCGTGGATCCGCGACACAAGGAAGACCTCGTAGTCCATCGACAACCCAAACGCAATGCAGAACAACATCACCGGCATGGTGAGCACCAGCGTGCCGGTGGCGGTGGTACCCAAGCCGCCGAGGTGACCGTCCTGGAAGATCCACACGAGAGCGCCGAATGCGGCGCTCAACGATAATCCGCTGAGCAGCAAGGTTTTTAGCGGCATGACCACGCTGCGGGTGAGTGCGAACATCACCACGAAAGTGATCACGGCGATCACAGTCAAAACGAGGGGCACCCGCGAGGTGATTGCATCGGCGGTGTCACGGTTCACCTGGGCGACCCCGCTCATCAAGACCTGCTGACCGCTCGGGCCTCGGATGGCGTGCAGCCGGTCCAACTGGGTGTTCGAGGCCTGCGAGAAGAGCGGCGCGCTGCTGGCCACCGTGAGAAATGCGCTGCCGTCTTTGATTGCCGCCGCGGCCGACGGCGGTCCGACCAGCGCACCGGCGACGAACGTGCCGCCCGGCGCGGAGACCGCCGGCACGTCGGGCACCAACGACAGCAGGGCGGCATAGTGATTCAACGCCTCTGGGGTCACATCGCGAATGTCCGGGATGACCACGGTCACGTTCGTCGTCACGTCAGCGCTGAAATCGGCGCGCAGCTGATCGCCAACCTGACGCGCCGTGCTCGATGTCGGTAGCACGCGATCATCCGGGATACCCCACTTCAGTCCGAACACCGGCATGCCGAGTGCGATCAGCAGGGCGACGATGGCCAGCCCGAGCGGCACGGCCCGGCGAATAACGAACCGTGCCAACCGGTAGAAAAACGTCTGCTCGACCGGGCGTGGGGACGCGTTCGCCCGCGACGACCGGCGCCTGAGCCAGCGAGGACCCTTGGAGTCCAGTCGCGGACCGAGCAGGGCGATGGCGGCGGGCGTCACCACGATCGCCGCGATGACCGTGATGGCCACTACCGCGATTGCCGCGTAGGCGAAGGACTTCAGGAAGGGCATCGGGAACAGGACCAGCGTCGACATTGAGAGCGAGACGGTCATCGCCGAAAAGAGCACGCTCCGGCCGGCGCTGGCCATCGTGCGGACAAGCGCCGCGTCCCGCTCGGCGCCATTGTCAAGTTCGTCTCGGAATCGGCTGATAATCAGCAACGTGTAGTCGATCGCCAGCGCCAGCCCCATCGCCAGCAACAGATTGAGCGCGAAGATCGAAACGTCCGTCACGAATGTGAGTGCCCGCAGCGCGGCCATCGAGCCGAAGATGGCAACACCGCCGACCGCCAACGGGATTGCGGCTGCCAGGAACCCACCGAACACCCACACCAGCACCAGGAAGCTCACCGGGACCGCGATGAATTCCATCACCTTCAGATCTTCTCGGGTTTGAAGGGTGATTTGCGCATCGGTCATGGCCCGCCCGCCGGCGCGCACCGTCACACCGTCACGGTCGTAAACAAAGTCGTAGCTGAGCGTCTCGGCGTGCTTGGCCGCGCCGCTGTTACCGCCAGTGATGCTGGCAACGATCAGACCGGTCTTGCCGTCCTTGCTCACCAGCGTTGTCGACGCCGACGGTGGCGCCGTCCAGGGCGAGGTCACGTGCGCCACATAGGGGGAGTTGCCCAGCTGGCGCACTATGTCGGTGCCGACTCGCTGGGCGGCGCCGCTGTTCACCCCGTCGTCCGAGCTGACGGTGATCAGCAGTTGCGTATCGCCCTGATTGAACTTGCCTGACTGCAAGTTCAGCGCATGCGTCGATTCCGCGGTCGGATCCTGAAAGCCACCCGAAGACAGGCTGTTCGCGACCGGTATGCCGAACACCGCTGCGCTCGCCATGACCAACACCGCAAGTGCAATGATTCGCCGCGGCGCGCGGATCCCGAGCAAAGCAAGCCGCTCTAACGCGTTCAAAAGCGAAGCACCGCCCCTTCGATGGTCAGGCCGGGGCCGAACGCCAAGAGGACGCCGTACTCTCCACGGCTCGGCTTGTCGACTCGCAGGATGTTTTCCAGGACGAGCAGCACCGTGGCCGAGGCGCAGTTTCCGGCGTTGGCCAGGACATCCCAGCTCGCGCGCAACTGCTCGGGCTGCAGCCGCAACTGTTTGCCCAACTTGCGAACGATCTTCGGGCCACCGGGATGAATTCCCCAGTGCGCTATATCACCCGCCGAAAGTCCCAGCGGTTCGAGAAGTTTGGCCAGAAAACCCTCAATGTTCTCCTCCAGAACCGCCGGCACACCGGCGGCCAGCGTCATCCAGAATGACCGGTTGCCGACGTTCAAACTCATCATCGTATGCTGGTCGTACAGTTGCTCGGTATGCGTACGTAGGAACTGGATTCCGGCACCGTCGGGCGCCGAACCCAATAGCATCGACACGCTGGCGTCGCCGAACAGCGCCTGCGTGATCAGTGATTCCACCGGATCCTCTCCGGGCATCAAGCTGTCCCGGATGTGAGCAGAGCTCAGTTCGGTCGTGTTGCAGATCACCAGCTCGTCGGGTCGGGCTGCGACGCTGTCCATTGCCACCTTGATGACGTTGAGCGCCGCATAGCAACCCATGTGGCCGATGAAGGTGCGACGCAAATCCGAGCGCAGCCCAAGCTCTTTGGCAAGCAGAAGGTCCGGACCGGGGTTGACGTAGCCGGTGGAGCAGGCCATGACAAGACTGCCGATTCGGCGCGTGTCCAAGTCACCGATCGCTTCTTTGAGGGAACGCGAGGCAACGTCGATGACCGCCGCACTGTGGGCTGCCATCCGGTCGCCGGTGAGCAGGCCGGCGGCCTGTTGCAGGCTGTCCGGGTCCCACATGATGTTGCGTTTCTTGACCTTTGTCGATTCGACTATTCGCTTCACGAACCGGACCGACGACACCCGCTCGAAGAATTGCCAGGTCTCCTCCTGGGTCACCTCGAACGGCGGATGCGCGGACGCGATGCCTAACAGTGTGGGCCGGCTGGTCGTCGCGCTCGCGGTCAGGTGCGCAGGCGACAACGCGTCAAAGGGATCTGCTCGATACATTTGTTATGTTCCTTCTCGCTCTATCCGACGGGCCGGGGGTTTTTGCTGCGTCGTGCCAACGCTGCACGAGCCTGGAGCAGTTCTCCGTTGGCCGCCTGGACCAACAACCTTGCGGCCGTGACCTTTTTCGGCGCAGACAACTGCCCTGTCAGCCATTGGGTGAGCGCCTCGCGTCGGCGCAGCTTTCCACTGCTGGTTCGTGGCAACGTTCCCGGTGCCAGCAGCTCGACATGGGCCGGCAGGATGCCGGTGTGCTGCTGAACGCGCGATGCGACGTCTTGCGCCAAACTCGGGGCGGCGTCGGAAGTCGTTTCGACAAGCATTGCCAGTGCCTCGTCTTCGTCACCTGGCGGCACGAATCCCACCGCGACGGCGCAGCCTGTGCGAACGCCCGGCAGGCCGTCCAACGCCGCCTCAAACTCCTCGGGGGCGTGGTTGGCGCCGCGCACGATGACGATGTCCTTGTGCCGTCCGCATACATAGAGCTCGCCGTCGTGTATGAACCCGCGGTCGCCCGTGTGGAGCCAACCGTCGTGGAACGCCTGATCGGTGAGGTCGGGGCGGCCGAAATAACCGGCCATGATGCTGGGGCCCGAAACGAAGATGTGACCGACATGCGCATCTGGCAGCGCAATTCCACTGTCGTCGCGTATCTCGACCCCCATACCGGCCAGCGGAGGGCCAACGCTGACAATCTCTTTGCCGCCCGGTTCGACGACGCCGTCGGAGGCCAGTTTGTCGCCGTCCACACCCAGGGCTTTAAAGGACGTGCCCACCGCTTTGAATGTCACGGCCAACGACGCTTCCGCCATGCCATAGCACGGCGTGAACGACGAAGCGCGAAAACCCCAACGCCCGAACCGCTCACTGAACCGCCGCTGCGCTTCGGCGCTGACCGCCTCGGCGCCGTTGAGGCAGATGCTCCATGAGGATAGGTCCACGCCCTCGAGTTCGTCGTCACGTATCCGCTTGAGACACAGGCCGAAAGCGAAGCTGGGCGCCGCCGTGATGGTCCCCCGATGCCGTGAGATGGCTCGCAGCCACGCGCCGGGTACCGCAACGAAAAGCTCCGGAGGAAGCAGGACCAGCTTTCGCCGAAGATGGAAAGCGCTGAGAAGATTTCCGATCAATCCCATGTCGTGGTAGAGCGGCAGCCAAGTGACGCCGACAGTCGGTGCCCCGTCTGCGGTGATGTAGTCCTCGAGCGTCGCGAGATTCGAGAGCAGATTCGCGTGGGTCAGAGCCACCGGCTTGGGATCGTTTGTCGTGCCCGATGAGAATTGGATCACCGCAATGTCGTCAGCGGCGACTTTGACCGCCTCGGAGATCGGGGCGCCCAGGCTAGACGCTGTCACGCACCCAAGCGCAGGAGCCGAGTTGGCAACTGCGACCCCCAAAAAGCGCCGAATGCGTTCGTCGGTCACCACCATAACCGCATTCACTGCGTTCAGCATGGTCGTTGTCCTGCGGTGAAACTCGTCGAGTTTCCCCAGCCGCAGAGGCGGATACAGCGGAACGGGGATCGCGCCGGCGCACAGCACGCCGAAGAAGCATTCGACGAACTCCGGGCAGGTGGGAAGCACGATGGCGACGCGGTCGCCCTTACGTACCCCGCGACGCACCAGGTCCGCGGCAACAGACAGCGCTTGCTGGCGGATGCGGGCGAACGGGACTTCATGGTCTTGCTCTTTCCGGTTCACGAAGACCAGGCCGAGCTCCGATTGCGCTGCCGCGTCGAGCATTTCGATCAGCGTGGCCTGCTTCGGCCGGATCGCGGGTGCCCCTCTCATGACTGCTCCGCAATGCGACCGACCACGAGGGTTGCCAGATCGCCGATGGTACGGAGATCGTCGGCGTCCTCCTCTTGCAGTTCGATGTCGTAGTATGCCTCGATCTTGAAGACGACCGACATGAACTTGAGCGAATCAAGACCCACGTCCTGAAGAACCGAATCCGCCTTCAGATCGACTTCTGTCGCTTCAACCTTGACGAGATCAATGATCTCCTGGGTGACCTTGGGAAGGGTCACGGACCCTTGTGGTACGGATAGCATGCCCTGAAGTCTTGCTTGCCAAGCCCGGATAAGCTTCCCTGCCAACGAGAATCGCTCCTACTGGCTAGCCGCAACCTTTCCGGGACCGCCGGTTGCCGAAACGTGCCGTCAGACATCACGGAGGCCTCCGGTGATCGAATTGCACGCGAATCCTCAGCAGAAAGCCGGCGTCCCAACGACTCCAGGCCACCACTTCGACGGCTTTAATAGTGTTCCGCGTGATCTCGGCCTATCAGGCCGGAACACTACCGCCGGTACACACCGTCTTCGCCGAGCCTGGACGCCGGGTCGAGGAGCATCTGCGCTTCCTGGGGCTTCTCGGGAGCGTCGTGGTCGAACCGACGGCCGGCGGGCCGCTGGTAGAGCGTCGGACCGCCGGCGATCGCGGAGGCCAGTCTGCGTTGGCCGGCCAGCAGGCGGGCATCCGCGCGCCGCTGGTAGTCCGCGCGCTGCGCTGGATCCAGCGCCGCCAGGTACGCCTGCGGGTGCACCAACGCGACCAGCCCCGAAACGTGGCCGAACCCAAGACTGGTGAGCATCCCGGCCTTGAGCGGGAACTTCTCGCCGAGCCGCAGCGTCTCGCGCACCCAGACGAAGTGGGCCGAACCGGCCAGTTCGTCATCGACGCAGTCCAGGCTGCGGTTCGGTGGGATCACCCCGTCGCGCAGCATCTGGCACAAGCCCATCATCTGAAAGACCGCCGCGCCGCCCTTGGCGTGGCCGGTAAGGCTCTTCTGCGACACCACGAACAGCGGAGCACCCTCGGAGCGGCCCAGCGCGTCAGCAAGCCGCTCGTGCAGCTCGGTCTCGTTGGGATCGTTGGCCAACGTCGACGTGTCGTGCTTGGAGATCACCGCGACGTCATCAGCACCCACGCCGAGCTTGGCCAGCGCACGTGCCAGCGGCGAGTCCTTGCCACCGCGGCCCGCGCCCAGCGCGCCCAGGCCCGGGGCCGGGATCGAGGTGTGCACACCGTCGCCGAAAGACTGCGCGAAGGCCACCACCGCCAGCACCGGCAGGCCCATCTTGAGCGCCAGGTCACCGCGGGCCAGCAGGATGGTGCCGCCACCCTGGGCCTCGACGAAGCCCAGCCGGCGCCGGTCGTTGGGACGCGAGAACTTCGAATCGTGAATGCCCCTGCCGCGCATCATAGAGGTGTCGGCGGTGGCCGCCATGTCACCGAAGCCGATGATGCCCTCGTGCGTCAGGTCGTCGAAGCCGCCGGCGACTGCCAGCTCGGCCTTGCCCAGCCGGATCTTGTCGACGCCTTCCTCCACCGACACCGCGGCCGTCGCGCACGCGGCAACCGGATGAATCATCGCGCCATAGCCGCCGACATAGGACTGGACCACATGTGCCGCAATAACATTAGGCAGCAGTTCCTGCAGCAGGTCGTTAGGCTTATTACGCCCCAGCAGGTTTCCGTGGTACATCGCCTGCATCGAGGTGCTGCCGCCCAGGCCGGTCCCCTGGGTGTTAGCTACCATGCTCGGGTGCACGTAGCGCATCACCTCGGCGGGGCTGAACCCGGCGGATAGGAACGCGTCGACGGTCGCCACGATGTTCCACACCGCCAGTCGGTCAATGGAACTCGCCATATCGGGGCTGATGCCCCACACCGTGGGGTCGAACCCGGTCGGGACCTGGCCGCCCACGGTCCGCGACAGCTTGGTCTTGCGCGGCACCCGAATCTCAGTGCCCGCCTTGCGGATGACCTGCCAGTCGCTGGAGTGGGGCACCGGCCGGATGACCGTGTGCTCCGGGTCGAACTCGACGAAGGCACGCGCGTCGGCCTCCGAGGACACCACGAAGGCGAAGTCTTTGTCCAGGAACACCGACACCAGCAACGGCGACGCGTGGTCGGGGTCGATGGCGCCGTCATCGACGAACTCACGGATGCCGCAGCGTTGCACCACGGTGTCGTGGTAGCGCTCGACCAGCTCGGACTCATCGACCAGCTCGCCGGATTCACTGTCATACCAACCCGGTTGCGGGTCGTCCTCCCAGCGGACGAGCCCGGTGGTCCAGGCCAGCTCCAGCACGCCGGCCGCCGACAGTTCGTTGTCGACCTCCATCTCGAACCGGGTGCGCGACGAGCCGTACGGGCCCAGTTCGGCACCACCGACGATCACCACCAGGTCGGCCGGGTCGACGTCGAGATCCTTCCACGACGGCGGGGGCGCCGCCGTGACCCCGCGCGGCGGGGATGGCAGCGCGGCGATAGTGTCGTGCGGCGTCGCGTCCGTGGTGTCCGCGTTCGGCGTGGCCTGCTCGCGGGCTTTCGCCGCCAGTTCGGCCATGTCGAGGTCGGCGTCACCGAGCCCGCCGGTCAGGTCCGCCGTAATCGGCGCGCTGGCCGCGGCCACCTTGGACTCCACGTCGCACAAGTTCAGCAGCATCGCGGCCATCTCGTCGGTCGAGTAGGTAGTGACACCGGCCTCCTCGACGGCGTCGACGATGGCGTCGTTGTGGCCCATCAGGCCGGTGCCCCGGGTCCAGCCAATCAGCGCGTGCGCCAGGCTCACTCGGGCCGCCCACGAAGACTCGGCATGCCAGCGGCTCACCACGGCGTCCAGCGCCGACTTGGCCTCACCATAGGCGCCGTCGCCGCCGAACATCCCGCGGTTGGGCGAGCCGGGCAGCACCACGTGCAGCCGCGACGCGATATCGCGCTCGGCGCCGATCTTCGACAGCCCGCCGATCAACCGCTGCACGGCCCACAGCAGGACCTTCATCTCCATCTCCGAGCGCGCACCGGCCTCCGACAGATCCCCCGCCACGCGCGGCGCCGCGAACGGGAACAGCAACGTCGGGGTCTGCGCATCCTTGATGTGAATCGACTGCGGCCCCTGACTTTCGGTTTGCTCAGTGCCGACCCAGCCGACCAGCGCGTCGATGTCGGAATAGGACGCCATGTTGGCCGGCACCACCCACAGCGCCGCATCGAAGCGGGCGCTGTGCCGGTAGAGCGTGCGGTAGAACGCCAGCCGGTCGTCGTCGAGCTTGGACGTCGTCGCGATCACGGTGGCACCGCCGTCGAGCAGCCGCGCGACCACCGATGCCGCGATCGAACCCTTCGAAGCGCCTGTCACCACAGCGATCTCGCCGCTGCAGGGGCCCGGGTCGGGATTCTCCGCACCGGCGGCGATCCGGCCATACAGCGAGGCGTGGATGATGCGTCCGGCCGCGAGCGCCTTACCCTGCCACCAGGTGGCCTGGGTGGCCACGACGTGGCCGGCGCCCTCGAACCGCGCGGATAGATGCGGCCAGTCGGCGTCGATGTCGCCCTCGTCGATCAACCACAGCTTCACCAAGTCCTCGCGGGCGCTGGCCCACCGGTCGTCGAACACCACGGCCTTCTTGGCGTCGAACACCGGTGACACCAAACGCGGCCAGTCCGCGCCCAATTCGGCGGTGACCAAGTCGATGAGCTCGGCATCGGTGGCCGCCGGCGACGCGCCGACGGGATCATCTAGCCCCAGCTGGCCCAGCACCAAGCGCGCCGCCGAGGCTAACACACCGTCGCGACCGGTGATCTGATCGGTAATTTCGCTCAGCGCCGCCGGGTCGATGGTCGCACCCCCGCCACCGCCCGAAGACGGCAGCGCCACCGAAATGCCACGCCGCGCGGCGACCGAAGCGACCGCGGCGTCGATGACCTTGTCCACAGACGCCGCATCGGCCAGCGCGCCCTCGTGCAAGTGCCCCATCGCGCCACCGCGCACACTGGTCCCCTCGCGGGTACCCAGCGCGACCTCGACCGTGACATGCTTAGCCCAACCGTCGCCGAGCTCCCAGGTCTTCCTGACCCGCTCCGCGATCGCGACGGGCCGCTTGCCCGAAGGCCCCAGAACCGTCCGCAACTGATCGTTGATCGCGTCCGACAGCACCCGGCCGAACGGCTTGTAGGTGCGGGCCAGCTTGGTCACTTGGCGTTTCAGCGATGTCAGGTCGGAATCGGCCGCGCCGTCGATCGCGCCGAGGTTTAGTTCGGCGCCCAGGTCGACGAGCAGCTGGTTGCGCCGCGATGACGCGCCGTCGGTGATGGATTCGATGGAGTCCAGCTCCTCGATCTGGTCCATGCGCATCTTGGACGACAGCGCAATCAGCGCCAGGGTGGCGTCGGCCGCGTCGAAGGCGATGTCGTCCGGACGGACCGTACCCGACGGCATAGCTGGCGCCGGCGCAGGCGCGTCGACCGGCGCGGCGACCTCAGCGGCGGGGCCGCCCGGCTCCGCTACCTTTTCGGGCTCCGGCTCGGGGTCGGTGTCGGTGGCGAACAGCACCGCCGCGTCGCGTTCCGAGTTGAGCACTTCCACTGTGCTATGGGCATATTCGGGCAACTTGAGGGTATTGGCGGCGAGCCCCGCAACCGTCGGCGCGGACTTGACGCCGATCTCAACGAACCGCTCCACACCCAGACCACCTGCCGCCTCTTCGGTAAACAGCAGATCCTGGGTTTCGATCCACCGCACGGGGCTGGCGAACTGCCATGCCAGCAGCTCGATGACGACCTTGCGGCACAGCTCGCGCGGCTTCTCGTTACGCCACGTGTCGTAGTCGGCGAGAATTTCGTCGAGCGGCTCGGCCGGGACCAGGTCGCGGATCTCCTGGATGAAGTCGCGATCCAGTGAAAACGGCCGGGGTACCAGGTTGGGGATGTAGCGCCCGACGAGCAGCTCGGGATCCTTGTCGTGGACCCTGACCCGTTCGACCGAGCGGCGGAAATCGGCGACGCCGGTCCGCAGCACGATGGAGTGGAACGGCACGTCGATGCCGGGTACCAGGATGAAAGACCGCTTGCCGCCGGTGATTGCGCGGCGCCGCTCCACCTCGGCTTCCAGCGCTTCCAGACCGCGCACCGTGCCGGCGATCGCGTACTGCGAGCCGCGCAGGTTGTAATTGACGATCTGCAGGAATTCCCCGGTGCGCTCGGCGATTTCACCGACGAACGCGGGCACGTCGTCGTCGGCGAGGTCGATCTGCGAGGGCCGGATCGCCGCCAACCGGTAGTTGGAGCGGCCCAGCTCGTCGCGCGGCACGATGTCGTGCATCTTCGAGCCGCGCTCAAACACCATCTCCAGCAGCTCTTCCAGTTCGTAGAACCCGTTCGCGCAGGCCAACGCGGTGTACTCGCCGACGGAATGCCCGCAGGCGATCGCACCCTCGACAAACGCGCCGCGTTCGCGCATCTCGGCGACTTGGGCCGCCGCGACGGTGGCCATGGCCACCTGGGTGAACTGGGTCAGGTAGAGAACGCCTTCGGGGTGGTGATAGTGCACACCGCTGGCGATGATGCTGGTCGGGTTGTCGCGCACCACGTGCAGGACCGAGAAGCCCAGCGTGTCGCGGGTGAACTTGTCGGCGGCGTCCCACACCTTGCGGGCCGCCTTGGAGCTGGCCCGCACGTCCATGCCCATGCCCTTGTGCTGGATGCCCTGGCCGGGGAACGCGTAGACCGTCTTGGGGGCGGCCAGCCGGGCGGTAGCCGACATCACCAGCTCCGAGCCGACGCGGGCAGCGACCTCCAAAACCTCTGCGCCCTGGTCGATTCCAACGCGGTCGACCCGGATCTCCACCTCGTCGCCCGGGCGCACCATGCCCAGGAAGCGCGCGGTCCAGCCGATCAGGCGGGCCGGCGGCTTGGCGCGCCCGTCGGTGGCGGCCACGACGTGCTGGGCGGCCGCCGACAGCCACATGCCGTGCACGATCGGCGATTCCAGGCCCGCCAGCAGCGCGGCCGCCCGATCGGTGTGGATGGGGTTGTGGTCACCGGACACCACCGCGAACGGGCGCATGTCGACCGGCGCGGCCAGCGTGACGTCGCGACGGCGGCGACGCGCGGTGTCGGTGGCATTCTCGGTGGCATCGTCGGACAACGCCCCACCGGCCCGCACGGGGTCTTCGAGTTCCATGGTGCCGGTGCGGCCGCGGATCGCGAAGCGTTCCTGCAGTCTGGCCAGGACGGTGCCGGCCGGGTCGGCGATCGTGACGGACACCGGCACGACTCGGCCGACTTCGGTGTCGGTCACGGTGGCGGCAGTTGCCGTAATGCACAAGTCGATGGCGGCTTTCGGCGCCGGCGCCAGTAGTTGGGCGGCGTGGTCGAGGTGCACGAGGCTCAGCAAGCCCTCGACCACCGGGATGCCGGTGTCGGTGGCCGCCGAGCCGACGGCCGCGAACACGGCGGGCCAGCATTTACCGACCAGCGCATCGGGCACGACGGTTCGAGTCGGCGCAAGCGGCGCTCCGAACGTCGCGGTGACGCCGGTGTGATCGGCGACCTGCTCGGGATCCCACTGCGCCGTGACGGTGGCTTTACCGTCGATGACCGGACGCAAAAATTCCGGGCCGGCGGCACCGGCGGCGATGGCCAGCATGGCGCGCATCGCGCTGCTGGCATCGTCGGTGGTGACCAGCGGCAGACCGCCGTCGCGGACCACGTCGGTGACGGTGAACGCGATGTCGATCCACTTTCCCGACAGCGGAATCCGCAGGACGACGCGGTCCTCGTCCACTACGTCCAGCCGTGCCGAGGTGAAAGAATGTGTAGCACTGCGACTTTCGTGCACATGCCAGTCGTCCGGGTTGCCGACGCGGTGCACCGGGTTGGTCGCCATCCGTCCGGCCCAGAACACGTCGGGTGCGTCCAGCACCACGGCCAGGGGGCCGCTAACGTCGTTTCGGCCGCGGCGACGGGCCGCAACGGGCTCAGGTTGCCGCTCGGCGGCCAGCACCTCGTCCATGGCGGCTTGCTCGAAGCGGTCGAGCAATTCGCCGACGGGTTCGTCGGCGCGGGTGATGCCGGCCGCCGCCGCCGGGCCGGGGATGATGCAGACCTGATCGGCGTCGTAGCGCGCGTCATGCGCCTGCCACAGCGAGTCGCTACGCCACCACCGGCGCACGTCCTTGTCGATGACCGGCACGAAATTGACCGGCTTGCCCGGCGTCTTGCACAGCTCGACGAAGAACGGCACGTCGGCCGGGTGTAACTGGACGGTCTCGGCGTCGGGATAGCGCTCGACTAGGGCCGCGACGGCCTGATTCGGGTATTCGAGCCGTCGCTGGTCGGTGAACAGCGTCTCGATCCGCCCGAAATCCTTTGGGTGCAAACGGGATTCGGCCCGCTTCAGCATCCGCTCGAATCGGTCACGCCAGGAAGTGTCTAGCCATCGGGTGTGCGCCGATGCGGTGTCGGCCGTTGAATTTCCCTCGCCGATGGTCAGCTCGACGTAGCGCTGCAGCCACTGCAGGTACGTCATCTCCGCAACGTCGCCGAAATATGGTTTGGCGGTGCGTGCCATCGCGGCGATGATCTCCTCGCGGCGCTCGGCGACCGCCTCGGCATCGCCGGCGACCTCGTCGAGCAGCCGGCCGCAGCGGGATGCGGAGTTGTCGATCTCGTGGATGTCCGCACCCAGCTGGCTGCGGCTGGAAGCCATGCCGCCCTGGGCTTTTCCGGCGCCGATCCACTGGTTGGTGCCGTTGGTTTCGACCAGCATCCGCTTGACCGACTCCGATGTGGTGGCCTCCTTGGTGGCCATCGCTGCGGTGCCGACCAGGATGCCGTCGATCGGCATCAGCGGGTACCCGTGTCCGGACGACCAGCGCCCGGAGAGGTATTCGGCGGCGCGCTCGGGTGTGCCGATGCCCCCGCCGGCACAGACGGTGATGTTGGGACGCGACCGCAACTCCGAGTAGGTCGCCAGCAGCAGGTCGTCGAGGTCTTCCCAGGAGTGGTGGCCGCCGGCACGGCCGCCTTCAATCTGCACGATCACCGGCTTGGTTGGCACCTCCGCGGCGATGCGGATGACCGCGCGGATCTGCTCGACGGTGCCGGGCTTGAACACCACGTGGCTGATGCCGATGCCGTTCAGCTCGTCGATCAGCTCGACGGCCTGCGCAAGATCGGGGATGCCGGCGCTGATCACCAGGCCGTCAATCGGGGCACCGGACTGGCGGGCTTTCTGCACCAACCGTTTTCCGCCGATCTGCAGCTTCCACAGGTACGGGTCGAGGAACAGCGCGTTGAACTGGATCGCGCGGCCCGGTTCGAGCAGCGCGGTGAGCTCGGCGACGCGGGTGGCGAAGATCTGCTCGGTGACCTGACCGCCGCCGGCGAGCTCGGCCCAGTGACCGGCGTTGGCTGCGGCGGCCACGATCTTGGCGTCGACGGTGGTGGGCGTCATGCCCGCCAGCAGGATCGGCGAGCGCCCGGTCAGCCGGGTGAATTTCGTCTCCAGCTTCACCGAGCCGTCGGGCAGACTCACGACGGTGGGCGCGTAGCTCGACCACGGCTTGGCCACTTCGGGCACCGCCCCGGCGGTGAACAGGTTGCGTTGACCGCCGCGGGTCGCCGCGGGCACGATGCCAACGCCGAGACCACGGATCACCGGGGCGGTCAGCCGGGTCAGGATGTCGCCGGGGCCCAGATCCAGGATCCAACGAGCGCCCGAATCATGCAGGGCGGTCACCTGATTCACCCAGTCGACGGGGTGCACGAGGATGGCGTGGGCCATGTCGTGGGCCAACTCGGCGTCCAAGCCGATCGTGGCAGCCCAGCCGTCGACGAGTTTGACCGCGTCCGCCAGCAGCGGCGAGTGGAAGCCGACATCGACGCGCACCGGTTCGAACGTCGGGTTGAACACCGCGCCGCCGCGCAACTTGTTCTTACGTTCGGCTGCCTCGGCGTCGGCGACCCGCTGGCAGTGCAGCTCGAAACGGGTCAGCTGCTCGGGGGTGCCGGCGATGACGGCCGAGCCCCGGCCGTTACGGATGGACAGCGTCGGCGGAAGCACGGTCTGGATGTCCTTGCCGAATTCATTGAGCAGTGCTGCGATTCGGTTGGTGTCGGCGTTGGTGACCGAGACCATCGGCGAACGGTCGCCGAGCATCGTGATCCCGCGCCGCCGGGCCACCAGCGTCCCGGCCGCACCGATCAGCTGCGCCAGCGCGAGCAGCTCGACGTCCTTGGCGCCAGCGGCACGCAGTGCTTCGACGGCCAGCACGCCCTGGGAGTGGCCGGCGACCGCGGCTGGCGGAGCGGCGGCGAAATCCATACCCTGGCTGATCAGCGCGCTCATGGCGGCGACCTGGCTGAGCAGCACACCGGGCACCGAGCATGCCGCCGACATCAGCTGCGCGGCGCCGGGGACCGGCTCCTCGGCGGGGGCGCGGACCCATCGCAGCGGGTCAAAGCCGATCGGACGGACCACGACCAATTCCCGGGCGACCGGCTCCAACATCAATTCGGCCTGGGCGAGCAGCCTCGCCAGTTCGTCCTCGGTGCCGGCTGACGACACCAGCTCCTCGAGGGTTTCCAGCCAGGCGCTGCCCTGGCCACCGAACGCGACAGCGTATGGCTCGCCGGCGTTGAGGCGATCGACCAAAGCATGGGTGGCGTGGCGCGGTTGTGCGGGATCACCGTCCCCGGTGGCCGATATCGGGTCGTGTACGTAGACCGTCACCTCATGAAGCTCCTCGTCGATATGTCGCGCCAACACGCCGATCACGCCGCCCTGTGGGTATGTTGACCGAGCCCGTTTGACGACCTGCGCGACTCGTGCACCCACCTGATCTGACGATTCCTCAAGATTGGGATAGCGAGTATTACGCGCGTTACCAATCCTCGATTGACCACTGGGAAATGTCGTCGGCGCCAGCGCCCAATTACGATTGGCGTTAGTAGCAGCGGTACCTTACTGGCTAGCTGGAACGCCACCGTCGTTTGACCTCCTGCCAGCGATGAATGACCGCGATGAACCGGGTTTGATGCCGGCTTCATGATTGAGCCGTGCCGACAAGGCGAAGAGCTTGCCCGCGGCCACGGGTGCGAAGGGTCAGTCGGACCGAAGGTGATATGTCCCGGCCGCTAACAAGGAGCGACGTCACCGAACTCGATCAGGCAGCGCCAGCGCCGAGCCGAGGTCCGCGCCTGGGCACGCCCCGCCGGCCCGTGCAGCAAACCCGGGATACGTGAAATAGACCCATCTTCGACGCTTGCCTCTAGTACTGTACAAACACTTGGACGGTCGGGAGGTGTATTCGCGTGAACGCCAAAGTCAGGCGGCGAAACACCCAACGGATCCTCGGTAAGCTCTGGGCTCCCGCGGTGATCCTTGTTGTGTTTGTGATCGCCGGTTACGGCGTACATACGGTTCGGGGCAGGAGTGCGAACATTAGCCATCCCCCGGTGACAAGCGCCATCCCCGCCACCGTCATACAGATCAATCCCAAGAACGTCACATACGAGGCTTTCGGCGACCTCGGCAGTGGCGGCAGAGTCACATACGCGGATCTCAACAGCCGGCCCATCGAGGTCACCCTGGCGTCGCTGCCCTGGTCTGTTTCGGAGACGACGATGTCGCCTTCGGC
>Ga0209656_10000699_pt1 | contig 21718 bp, 15 predicted proteins | sample BogFormECP12_OM2_FD_188239 | JGI IMG/M metagenome (GOLD analysis project Ga0209656, IMG submission 188239) | Bog forest soil microbial communities from Calvert Island, British Columbia, Canada - ECP12_OM2 (SPAdes) (version 2) | ecosystem: Environmental > Aquatic > Freshwater > Wetlands > Bog ... | reverse complement strand
TCCACCCGAGAATCGTGCGGAACACGTCGTGAAATTCGTGGAGCGGCATCTGATCGGAGACCGAGACCAGGCGGATGACCATCGGGCTCACTTGGCGCAGAACCACCCGCAGAATCAAGCGTTTGAACGAGGGTGTTTTAACCATCTCTCCAGACTACTCGGATCGCGACCCCCGACTTTTTGGCGCTCTCCTTTTAGTCAAAAACACCGTATGAGGGTTTATCGCACCTTCTCTCCCGTAGCCCAGCTACTACTCAACGCTGGTGTAAAGCCCGAAACTGTTGAACAAGACTGATCGAGCTTGCTCCTCCAATCACGGAGGCTACACTACTGTTCTATGGCCACATCGGTTCTCCACGGCTCGATCGAAGAACCAAAAGTGTCATTGCGAAAGCTTACGATCGAGGAATACCACAGGCTCGGAGAGGCTGGAATCCTTCACCCAAACGACCGCGTCGAACTGATCGACGGTCTTCTCGTCCAAATGGCCCCCATCGGTCCCGAACATCAATTTATCCTCGAAGAGCTGAACGACATCTTCAGTGAGCAGAAAAAAGGCCGGTTTAAAGTAGGGCCAGGAAGACCGATCCCGATCCCCGATTTAAATGAACCGCAGCCAGATATGGTACTCTTCAAAACCGATGCAGGAACCAGGAGACAACACGCTTCCCCTCAAGAGATCTATCTGGTCATCGAGGTTTCAGACACCACGCTCAAATACGATTCTGAAAAAAAGCTCCTCGCTTACGAGAACGCTCGAATTCCAGAATATTGGATTGTGGATGTCCCGGCCAAAGCCGTCAGAGTATTCCGCCTAAACCAAGGAAAAAAGTACCAGGAAACCCGGTACACAGAAGGGTCGATCGCAGTACAAGCGTTTCCGGATGTTATCGTCGATCTGGAGGACCTTTTTTAATGTCTTCGCAAAACTCGGACCTGCTTTCAGCCGAACGTTATCGTTCGGGGAGAAATTAAGCCCATTCAAACGCGAGAATGATTCGAACTGAATCCTCGCCAGGCACCTGCGTCGGAGGTGAATACGGACTGATCCCCTCGTCGGCTGGTGTGCCCCCCCACCCATGGAAGCTCCCGGGTCCAAAACCTTCCCACGGCTCCTTGATTTCCCCAATAATCCCATTTGTGGGAAAAGCCGAGCACTCCACATAATCCCTATGTGCAGTACTTTTGGGTGATTGTTACACCGTTCGATAGTTGCATCTTTTTCGATTGGCTGTTACAAGGGTTGCTGTCCGAATTCTGAAATGTGCTTGCTCGGGTCTAAACGCCAAAATTCTTGTGAGTTCCGCCTTCCGAAGTGCCCGAAATATGCTTACTTTTTCGCGCCTGAAATGTGCTTACTCGCCTCGCCAAATGTGTACTCGGCCTCCAGAACTCAAAAATGCGTGTCGCTTCTGCGGTCCGAAGCACCCGAAATATGCGTGTACTCGCCGGGAGTAAGGCGAAGCGGTTTGCGCTCTTGGGTGGAGACTCGCCCCGATTTGAACTCTTCAATAGCCGTTAGGCACCACGTTGAGCCTTAATCGAAAAAGTCAAGTCGCCACTCACCGATCTTTTGATCTCCCGAGAGGCTCAGGTGCAATTAAGTGATGTAGATAAAATCCCTAATTGCTATCGCTACCGCCAGCGACCCGACGGGTCCCCGAAAACCACCAAAACCGGGTGTCCCGCCCGGCTTCACACCACTGTCGGACTGCATTGAAATCGTGACCCAGAGTTAAAGCTTCCAACTGGGCTTGAGCCGCTCAAGGATTTCGTTTGCAGCGGAATAGTCCTGACCTTCTTGGGCTTTGATGCTAATGCGGACTTCGATCTCCGGCTCCATGCCTGCAAGCGCCGTCACTACGTCGGAGATTACTTCGCCGAGGCTTTGAACCTCTCCGACGCCGAGTGTGACTGAGTTGGAAAACTTGCGGCCCGGTGGGATTGGCGGCGGTTCGACAAACACCGGCTTCCCTTGCCGGATTACTAGTGGAACATCCCCCTCGTGTTGGAGAGAAGATACCGGTCCGGTTCTCTCGGTGCGGACGAAATAGCCCTGGCCTAAGCCGGCATTAACTGTGCCGAGGAAAAGATTCTCAGGCCATGGCTTGCCACGTGCCGATTTGAAAGCGGCGTACAGCGATGATGGCGTGGTGCGCGGTTCCCCGTCCTTTGTCCATGCGGCCGGCAAGTTCGGCGGGAGCAAATCAGCAACAGCTAGCTGTTCGGGAGGAGGATAAATGGTCGCGTCGCTATCGAGATGGAGCGTCGTGGGCGCTTCACCGAAAACGCTGTCCGTGCCGAATACCAGCCAAAGCCGACGTTCTTTTACGGCCTCGGAAACAGCACTAAAAACCACGTGCGATGAAGCCTTTGGGATGGGCCGTTGTTCCACATTCGTTTTATCGTAGCGTTCTTCAAAGGTGTGCAGGCCGTCGAAGCAGGCGCAAAGATCCTTGAGCTTCAGCCCGGAGCCGTCAGACGGCCATACGCCCGGCAGGCTTTCCGGCAGAACAGCAATCCCGGCCAGGCGAGTGATGTCGGTCTGCGCCGGCAGCCATGCCTCAGCTGTTTTCTCCCACTCGACGACATCAATCGCTGACTTCCAGAACCATGAGGCCGAACCATCGGGGCGCGTGCAGCGCAATGCGAGCAAGCCGCGACGAATAGCGTCTTCAACACTCCGGAGCACGGTTCGCTGACTAAGGAGCTTCGGCAGTCTCGGATCGCGAGCGAAAGTTTGGTAAAGATCGGCAACAGCCACAAAGTCCATGCCAGACGGCCATACCGCATACAGCGGCGCAGGTGGCATGATCTGCTCGATGTCGATGCTCTCACGGAACAGGCGCAGCTTGTCCTGCTCCCGCAGCAGCGCAGCCATTAGCGATTCGCCGCCCAGCGTCACCTTGTGCGCCTTCACGCTACCGTCAGATTCGACTGCGAGAACCGTCTGGTAAGCGTCTTTGACCGCGACTAGAGCGGCATCTAGCGCGGGCTTCTTCCGTTTTCGCACTCGGTCTTGGTCTTCGGGCTTCAGCTCCCTGAACTGCGGCGACAGTTCCAACCGTACCCAGCCGTCCCACTCCGCTATCATCTGCTCTGCCTGGGCCAATCCAGCTGGACTTGGGGTAATGACGAGAACGACGTTCTGATAAACCCGTGTTGTACCGGGCTCTTTTTGCCGAAGAAACTTCTGCGCCTCCGCGTGCGGCGGATCATTCGTTGCTCCTGCGAAATCAGCACCGAGCACAACGAGTCGGAACATCCCGTCATCGCCCACGTCGGCGGGCGAGGTCACGATCTTATGCGCGATCACTTCGGCGGGGAGATCGCGGTAGAGCGCAGCGCACTTTTCCTGCGCGAGGTCGTCGAACTTCGAGCGCGCGGATTTGAGTGCTTCTTTGCGGTGCCCGTCGTGAAGCTGGTTGAGGTTCGGGCGCGGGCCGAGGCGCCAGAACATCGGCACGCTAGTAATCGCCTCTCGCTTCTCGCATTCTTCGAGATACCAGGACGCCTTTGCCCATGCGTTCAGTCCGAGATTGATCGTTGCTGCCATGTCGCACGTGGCAGCCAGCAGCCAACGGAGTTCGGGAAGTTCCGCCTGCTCGTTTTGATCGAGCGGCTGCGAATAGATGAAGGCGGCGACACACGCGGATTCGATCTCGCGGCCTGAGAGCGTCGGCGTCTCGATTCTTTGCACATCTGCCACTCGAGGCAGTTCTGTCTTGAGGGCCTGGGAGTAATCGGCGTTCGGTTCACCGCTGGATCGCTGCGCGATGTTCGCGAGCTTTTGCAGCGCGGCGCTCATGTCGCGGCCCGGCGCTGGGAGCAAGACTTGCGTGCAGATGAGCGGCGATCCATCCCAAGCTTCCGCTTCGCGCAACGCATTCGCGAATGTCTGGAGCACACCGCGTGTCCGCTGAAACTCACGTACGCTCGTCCACTTTCCAAAAAACCGGTCGAGCATATCCGGGTGAAATGGATACGCCTCGACGAGCTTCTTCATCGCGCCTGGCTGTCTCGCTCGCGTCGGATCCATCGCCTCAAAGCGCGGCCAGAATGCAAGCACGTGCTGTTGCTTATCGGCCTCGGTTTGCGGATAGGTGGAAAAGAGACGACGACGCAGCAATTCGGGCAAATCGTTTTTCTCGACAGGTGCACGATCCTGCGCCACGCGACCCAAGCCGTTATTGCATTGCGCAAGAATCTCGCGGCCGATTTCATCGACTTTCGTCGGTTCAGTCGCGAGTAGCGATACGACAAGACACGAGCGCTGCGACGATGCAACAGCTTGAGAAAGTCGCTGGAAGAAATTCTTCAGCCGCTCATACCACACCGGCCCGCGAGTAGGATCGGCCGATTCGGGTGATGCCGCGTCATGCGCCCACATCAAGAATTCGTCCAGCAGGATCAGCGCTGCGCCGGCGTTCGCTTCTACTTCCGCCAAAAGTTGAGACCAAAGCTCGTCTGACGGGGGCGTGTCGTAGCCAGTCTCGGTCTCGCCACGGTTAACGATTTCCAAACCGCGCGTCCCAAGAAGCTGCCATGCGACTAAGTTCCACGGCATCCGAAAACGTCGTACTTCGCCTTCGGGAGATTTCGCGCGCCCGCCATCTTTCCAGTCCACGTGATCGAAAGAGACCGCCGCGATCCGAGCGGCTGGCGCCTCGCCGAGTTGCGCGTTGTTGAGAATTTGCGCGACCGTGTTGTCCCCGCGCGGAAGTTTCTCGCCCAGCGTCGTGAAATAATAGAGCGCCGTCAGCGTGTGCGATTTGCCACCGCCGAAGGTCTGGCTCACGTTGATGATCGCCTCACCGGCTTTCTCGCCCGCAAGACGCCTGAGCACTGCGCGGCAGAAATCGCGCAGGTTCGCTGTGGCGTAACTCGTCGCAAAAAACTGCACTGGGTCACAGTAAAAGGGCAGCGGCTCCCCCGGCACGGCGAAGATTACCTTGTTCAAGTCCACCGCGAAATCCGCTTCGCCCAACTCGCGGTCACGGATCTCCTGCCTCAGGTTGCAGGCCTTATTCCACGGAACGATTACGTTTTTTGCTGCTTTGCTCATGTCATTGGTTTTCCCCTTCGGTTGGAATTGGCCCTTCGGGACGATCTGCACGGGCGGCCCAGTCTTCCAAAGTGGATTCCTCGCGCACCACCCCCGCTTCCACCACCGTTCGGCGGTTCAGCTTCAATTGCGCTGCCACCGCCTCAATGAGCTTCTTTTCCTCGGCTCGCCGCTCGCGATCGGCAAGGCTGTGGAGCGCCTGGATGAGAGGCAAAAAAGCTGGCTCGGCGGCCAACCCCCAGTTTTCAAAATTCTCCTGCAACTCGGCGGCGCGATTGCCTGAAAGGAGGAACATCAACCGGTGAAAACGATCTATGAGCGGCGCAGGCTGGCCAGCGCGGGACTCTCCAAGCCCATCTTGTCGTTGGGCGCGGGTGCGCCAATCCACGAGACGGTATTGACCCTTTGTATCTTCCTCTTCGGCAACATCGCCTTCGTCCTCGCCCGCGTTGGATTTAATGCGCGAGCCTCCTTGCTCAAGGACTTGCCAGACGAGTCGCAGCGCCGTTTCGTTGAGGCCGCAGCCGTTGGCGTAGAGAATGCAAGCACCCGAGGGTGCCGGTTCCAGGCCGAAAAACGCGCGGTGCAGCAAGTAATATTGCGTTACAGGGTCGAGGTCGAGCCCCTCGCCGCGACCGTTGGTTTCGCGGCTGACTTCGCGGAATCCAGGCAGCTCTCCGAGGCTAAAGTGCAGCACGATCCGCCGGACTTGTTGGAGAAACTCGTCCACGCTCATCGTCCCGCCAGCCTGCTTTTTGACAAAGCTGTGCGCGCTGTAAGCCTCTAGCGCCGGCCCGAGAGCCGCCCAGAGGAAGTCCGGTCCACGGATGCCGAGATCGAAATAGTATTGAAGAATGTTGCGCCCACCCATTGTCTCACGTGGTTGGAAAAGGATCTCCCGCATCCGGTCGAGCACGGCTTTGTCCCAGCCCGATCCGGCGTTCACCGGGCGCTTGCGACAGACGATCCACACCGAAGTAGAAAGCGCTGCCGAGCCAAGACCGCGCACCCGCACGACACGCTCGGATTGAATTGGCCAGCTTGCTGTGACGACGGCACCGCCTCTTATCAGGGCGCCAATCAGTGTCTCCCATGCTTCGACTTCTTTGTTGGCGAACACCACCACCATGCGGCCGTCCGGCATGAGCGAAGCGAGAGACGCCTTGAACGCGCGCGCCATGCCGTCTTCGTAAGCGTCTCTCGATGCCCTCTTGTTACCTGCAAAACGCGATTCGTCGTCGATCAACTCCCCATCGCGCTTCTCGTTGTCCCACTTGGGCGAAAGTTCGGTGGCAAAATTTGCGTCGAATTCGCGGAGTCCGTGTCCAACCAGGACGCGCTTAAGCCACACGTAGAAGAAATCCATCAGGTCGGAGTAAGGAATCGCGTCATAATACGGCGGATCAGTCAGCACGAGCGCGTTCGGTCCGCTTTGCTGAGCGATTGCGGAACGCTTAACCACGCTAGGCGCGCTCGATTTGCCAGAGCTTTTGGCGGCGTGATCGCAGAACTGCGCGACAAGTTCTAGCTGTCCGGGGTAACCGCCCGACGTTTCAACTAGCGGATTGACTTCGCAGTAGTCCCAAGTCATACCGAGTGCGAAGCGGGCGAAGGTGTTCCGGACCTGGTCGTAGTCTATTGTCCACGAGCAGAGAATGCTGTTGCGGTCCGCTAGGCGGTCTAGCACGTTGGCAAGATACGCGCCGATTGCTTCCGCGATCTCGGGTTGATTGGGATTGAGCTTCTGCAACTCTGCAATGGCATGCCGGGTGTGCTTGACGAACACCCCTAGCACGAATAATTGGCGCGAGGTGAATAGGTCAACCCATTGTTTCAGCCCATAGTTGTGGAGCGCGAATGCCCGCGCCGCGCCGCTGCCACCGCCGGCCGGAGTCGCCTCCTGGGGAATCTCAAAAGGGATTTCGCGGAAGACTTCCTCAAGGTCCTCCAGCTCGACCGTTGTCGCACGCACCTCGGCATCGGTCGGCAACCGATATCGTTTGCGAGTCTTCTTTCCGACGATTTCTTCTGCAACCACGACAGTCATCTGGCTGCCGAGCAGACCTTGTTGGCCTTGGGTGCGCAGATCCCGCATCGTCAGCGCGATCATGCCAGGCCGCCCGGTAGCGGGACACCAAACTCCGGATCGGTTCATGGTGCCCTTGGCAAGAAAGGTCGGCAATGTCTCGGCCGTTACTTCCCAGCCAGCAAGGTGCGGATTGTTCTCGATCACATGCGCAGGATTCGCCAGGTCGCGCTCACTTAACAAACGAAACTCCACGCCTGAGCGGTCGGCAAGTGGCACTGGCAGAAGCGCTGCGCGCTTGCCCGGCTTCTTCTTCAACCAAAACGTCTTGAGCAATGGGATGCGAGCAAGAGTGATCTTGTCGCGAGCATTGTGTGCGTGGAGATAGGCGACCGTCTGTTCGCCGCCAACGAGGAGGAAGCGCGGAGCAAGTTCGGTGCGTGCCCGTTCCAGTACCCACCGACCCCAAGCGCGAACGTGCCACGCGAGCGTGGCGTCATTCAGCGTGCCGTCGTAGCAGGCCGATGTTTTTTCCGAGTGCGGCTCCGCGTTGGGAGAAATCGTGCGGGGATCAAGCTGCGGCTGCTGTTCGTCGGTGAAGTGTGCTCGCTGTGAGCCTCTGCGCTTCTTTACTTTGCCGGCGAGAAAGTCGTCAATAAAATCCGGCCACTGCCGGGCGAACTCGGGCAACGGCCATTTCTTGCCAGCGAAGCGCTGGGGATAGTCGAGAGTACATTTGAGGACGAACCAGGCGACGGGATTAAGATCGCTCGCGGTTACGCGGCAACCAAGCCGCATCGCTTCAAGAGGGATTGCTCCCCCGCCTGCAAAAGGATCAAGGACGCGCGGAGAACCGTCAGGAAACTCGGCACCAATGGCCTTGCGGAAATCATCCATCGCATCGTTGCTCTCATTGCCCCACGCCAGAATGCCGCCGTCGAGCACTTCCTTTTTCTCCGAAACCTTCCGCCCGGCTTCATCCGCTTCAGTGACATATTGGGTCGTCACTTTGCCACCAATCTTTTCGAGTAATTCTGCGCGTTTCGCCGGATCACCCGGATCAGGCAACAGCGTTGCGAGCAAGGCCGCGCGACAAGCGGCCAAGGGCCTTCGCGCCGGCCAAATATGCAACGTTGATATATGGCCATGGCGAACATTCTTCTCATGCACGCTAGCCAGCGATGCTTGCTTTAGCGGAAACGCGACTTCGATAAGACGTGGTTTGTCGGTCATGACTTTAAAAGACGAACAGTGAAGTCCCAGTCCGTTAAGATAAACTCGGGCTCCGTCCCGTTATGCTCCTTCATACCGGGAATGATTTTGTAGCGGATACCCATCCCGCGGAAATCGACGTAAAGATAATCGCGCATAAAATACACAAGCGTCTGATTTCTGGCGTAGCGGAATCCAGTTTTGACAGCATCCACAGTTGCGCTGTTAGGCAGGCGTCCTGGGCTTGTTACCTCCAGCCTATCAGAGAAAATAGTGAGCATTATGTCTGTTCCCGTGATGCTGTAATCTCGATGGACTAGCGCATTTACTACTGCTTCTCGCAGGACGTAATCGGGATAGATCGAGCGATCTATTCTTCTCCCATCAACGATTTCCGAGCTAACGCTCGTATGACGCTTTACGAAGTCGAGCGCCTGCTCCACGAGACCGTTCTCAACGATGGTGCCGGATTGCGCACCGAGAGGGAGCAGCGGTCCTTTTAGCTCCTCGTCCGCCTTTGTTGCATAGTCAGGCTGATCGGTTTGATAAACGAGACCGCGAATCCCGGATTGAGGCAGGTACTTTTTCGGGCTAGTTCCGAAGAGCAAGATCCCGTCAATGGTAGGGACGATTCTGTCATCAACCTTCGTCATCAGCTCTAGATTGACCAGGATACTATTCCAATCTACTTGCTCGTCGTCCCTCGGGAAAGGTTGTTGAAGAACTCGGCGAAAATAGTCCGATAGGCGCCGAGGATCCAGATCCGCAATAGTCGAACCCGACACCGGTCGCGCTCCATAGTGCAGCCGACCTGACGTTTGCGCCATCCGAATGAGCTCACCTTGGTCTGCATCCCGGCTCGTTGACCCGACACGAATATAGTAAGTCCGAATCTGATTGTGCAAACGGGCGTAGGGCTTGTTATTGCCTGTTAGTACACGAACGACTGCCACATCCTTTCCTGGTTCCACATCTCGCAGCCATTCAAAGTAAGGAATAATTGGGGGGTCAACCTTCGTACGACATACTTCCATTACCCACGCCTCAAGGTCTGGACGAGTTGTTCCAAAAATCCTCCCGTCATCCTCAATGCCAAGTAAGATGACCCCTCCGGCAAAGTTCGCGAACGCAACGATCTCCTTTGCAAGATCGTAGTTCTGCACCGAATCCCGTTTGAACTCGACTCCAGAGTTCTCCCCGTTCTTGATGACCTCAAAAAGCTCTGTTTTGGTCATTTGGTTTGGAGTCTAGAAGCCATATTTTTTCCGGCGCATTTCAAAGGCTTCTTTGCCGCCTTCTAGTACCTCTTCAACAAGTTCGCGAACTGGTCTGCTGTCGATTGATCCCATATGCGAGGCTAAAATTTGCGCCTGAACCTGGCCTGGCTCGCCTACAGTGGACAAACCGAGGATTAGTTCTGCGTCGCCGAGGACAGGAATATTTGCGTTGTGAGTAGCAAAGAGAAATTGGCGTCTTTGCTTTTCGTAACGCATCCGGGGAACAACGCTTTCGGTGATGAAGCGGTTGTCCAAATCATCCTCTGGCTGATCCACCAGCAAGGGTGCATCCGCTTCCAGTAGCAGCAGAAGGAGTATAGCCGTTGCCTTTTGTCCCGTCGAGAGAGCTTCAAGGTCTTTCCACTCGGGCGCATTGGTGTCGGCGGATACATTCAATTCGATGCTCGTTGTAGGTGGTAAATCCAGTTCTTCGATCTGCATAAAGAACTCCTCGCCCGCCTGGATAAGTCGAGCTGCTGCACCGGGGGAAGCCGCGAATTTCGCCACTAGTTCGTCTCGCCCTTTGCGACACGCATCCGCGAGTTCTCTTAAGGAAATTTCCGGGCGACTTTCCAGCGAGTCAAGAGTCGCGGACAATCTTCCGCCCAAGGAACGGATAAGCTCTGAAAGCGGCTCCCGATTGCCGGCGAATTCTGGACGAATACGAACGATCTTCAGCTGCTTAGTCACCTGCATTGCAGCTCTTTCAAGCTTCTGAAACTCTTGACGTTGAAAGTCCTCCCATTCGGCAAGTAGGTTCCGTCGCTCCTGCTCGTGCGCTTCTCTGGCTTTCAACAACGCGTTCTTTCGCTCCTTCAACGGACGCAGATCCTCAATTTGCTTGCGAAGCTTGATGAACTCACCGCCGTCGATTCTCTCCTTCTGTAACTCCCGCAGCGCGGCTTCGTATCTTTGCTGCACGTCTCGCTTACGCTCGATCCAACGGGCGTTCACCTCGCCAATCGCCATTCGCGCTTCTCCAATTGCGCCATCCAATTCTTGGGATACTTTGGCTACCGTTTCACCGAGCTTATCGAAAGCCGCGGAAAGTCCGACGAGAATATTCTTTCCAGGCAGATCATCCAATGCCTCGGCCGTCACAAACGCGGTGTCGATAGGGAGATTATCACGCAGCTCCGCAAGAACCGATTGAAACGGCGTTAGCCGTTCGATTGCCGTGCTCAAGATACGCTCTTCGCGGACAATGAGGCTTTGTTCTCTCAGTTTCTCTTCGACATGGGCCGACTGATAGCGCTTTAGGGTCTCTTCAACTGCCGGAAGTCGAGAAAGCCGCTCTTCGATTTGTTCCAACTCCTTGGAAACGTCAAGAATGCGACGCCTTGACCGATCAAGGCTCCGCGCCAATTCCTCCTTGCGCTTAACGAGAATCAAATCCGCTTCAATGAAGCGTGTCAGGAGCCGAGTTCTTTTGATAGGGTTTTTGGCAACCTCCGAAATTTCATGTTGTCCAAAAATCTCGATCCGTGGAATCACATCACTCGGAGCGACAGCAAGGACGTTCCCCAATTCGTCTTTGACGATGGGGGGATTGGGGATAGTTCGCTCGATCAAATAGTCCGATTTGTTAGGACGATAAGATCGGACAAGAAGAGAAATTTTCGTTCCGTTCCCTAGTACATCCTGGACGATGCTATTGTGGTTTCGCAACGCGTCTTCCGTTGCAGGCTGAAGCTGTAGGACGCACCGAAGGCTTTCGATCACAGTCGATTTTCCAGTGCCGCGACCGCCAATGAGAACGTTCAGGTTTTCATTGAAGTGTATTCCTGATCCATTTAGAAAACCACCTTCCCAAGCCATCGCTACGAATTCCACATGATCCTCGGGCTGCGGATCAGTGGCCAAGCGAATGCGAGAGTCGGGGTCGAGAAATGCCTGGCGCAATCCATCGATCGAAACTGTGGACATCTTGATCAAGCACCGAGTCCCCTGTTTCTTGAAATCGTTCGGATCGCTCACGTCCTGACTGTTGAGAACGGCGATCGGTCGGGCGCGCTTATACTGAGGATTTTTATTTTCCAAAATCGCCCGGCAGCTCTCCGGCGCTTCCTTGACCGGACCAGGCAGGGAACAGGCAACGAGCTTTTCTGACGTCCATGCAGCCATTCGAGACTGACCACTCAACACCTTCAGCAGTCCACCCTTATCAGCCGCGGCATGGGCGGCGATACAGGCGGCGCCCCACCGCTCACACTCGTCGAGAAACTCACGCGAATCATATTTGCCGATTGGTGACGGCAGACTATCTTCGTGGACTCCACAGTCGTGAATTTTGGCCTGCACCAATTCGCGCGACACGGATTGGTCAAAAAGACAAAGGAAGTGAACACCGTCTTTTGTTACTGCTTCGAACCCAGGAAAAGCGGCGACACCTGCAGCTCGAGCAGCATTAATCAACCCTTCGGAATCTTTAATCCTATAGTGGTCTGTTACACCGATGATTTCGATCTGTAGCTCCTGGCAAGCGTGTACAATTGCCTTGTTGTAACTCTCTTCATCTTGAAAGCTGCTCGGCTTATTATGTCTCCGCAGATATGCGAACGGATTTACTTGGAGTGCGCAGCGATAGAAACGCGCGCCTTTCGGTAGCTCCAAAGCCTTGTCAATGACAGGAGATCTTTTCATAGTTTCGTAATTTCACGAGTCATCCGTTAGTGAGGTTTGCGATACCTTAGGTCCAGTTGAGGCGATGCTATTCGTCATGATCAGCACGTAACGCGACCGCCCGCGATGTAGATGGCTAGCCGGCTCAGTGGCGAACCCGTCGCTCTCAGTCATATTCAGCCTCCCGAATGATATCACCGGCGTTCAGGACGAAGGACTGGCGCGTGGAAAAAGCGAGGCGGATTGGGTCTCGGACGCGGTAAAGGCGCGGGTGGATCGCACAATCGAGGACGACGTAGAGCCAGTAACGTTTGCGCAAATTCGCGGCGGTGGGCCACTCGTTATCAGTGAGTGTGATCGGACCGCGTCCGCTGCGGCCTTTAACCTCAATGGCGACTACTTCACCGCCGGGGCGATGGCTTTCGAGATCGTAACCTCGAGCAAGTGTCGGAGAGGACACGTCGAAGACGCGGGCGCGCTGATGGTCCTGCTCGTAGTTGAGGGCGAGTCGCACCGCGAGACGCTCGACGTTGAGATCGTAGAGCTCACGTATCTCGGGCCGAGCATCGGGAACGACCAAGGCAAGAGCGACACGCTCGAAGCCGGCGAGATCAACCAGGTCAGGGCGGCGCTGCTCGAAAAGAAGCGTCTGCGCCTTTTCTTGAGCTAGACCGGCTTGCTCTGCTTTGATTTTGTCAAGGAGGGCGGCGGCCTGAGCGTCGCCTTCGCGCGCCTTCCGCGAAGCATCGGTCCGATCGGCAGCAAGTTGTGCGTCACGATAATCAAAACCGCGCAGAATATCCTGCTGCCGTAACTCGGCCTCAGTGCGGAGCTCAGCGCGAGCCGGCTGCAAGAAAACGGTGTCAGCCGCGCCGCGTGCGAGTTTGTCGAGCCTCGCCACCCATTCCGGACGGTGCGTCAGGAAATCACCCGCGGAGGAAAGCAGTGACTTTGGAGCGGCGGGAAGGGCGATGAGGTGGTTGAACTCGAAGCTCTCGTTGGTAGCATCGGCGAAAAGCTTGATACCCAGGATGCGGCGGTCGAGGCAAACGCGGTTGGCGGCCGCGGTGCCTGGAGTACTTGTTTCGGCGAGTTGCACCGAGTAAACACCAGCGAGGTATGGTCGCTCGCTGGTTGGATCGCAAAGCACCGCTCCGCGTTTAACGTCAGGGGTAAACTGCCGGACTACTTCCTCGGAAAGCGCGTCGAATACAGGTTCGCCGGGACGAAGGAAAGTGATCTGCTCGCGCGGAATAGCGCCGTCCTCGGGTGGGTCGCGCCGCACGGTGAGGAACACGGGTAAAGTTTGCCCCACACGCTCCCAGATTGTTTTCGTGAGCGGCGACGGTTCCCACGTGACGCGGGCAACGCCTCCAATGTCGCCGTCGAGCTTCATTCCCATGCCCGGAGCCGCGCGCTCGACGAAGCGTTGGACATAGGCTGGGAGCAGATGATGCAGCTCTTCAACACGTTGCTCGGCGTTGAGCGCCCCGAGTCGTTGAGCGACATCGCCGAATGAACTCGCTCGGCGGCGACCTTCTTCGACTTGGTTGCGCAATTTCTCTGTTGCCAGTTCTCCAGCCAGCTTTCGTATAGAGCGATCTGTTGAGTTCAATAGCAGCGAATCCCGCAGCAGCTCTCGAATCGTGCCGCCATCAATGAGTTGACCGACTACATCGAACACTTTGTCGGAGCAAAGCTCGCGGCGGGCCTCGTTTAGCTTTTCCAGTAGCGTGAAAAGAACGTCGCCCTCGCGCGTCTTCTCGGCCACGAGGTTGAAAACGCGGACTTCATTTGCGCGCTGGCCGAATCGATGGAGGCGGCCCATGCGCTGTTCGAGGCGGGCGGGATTCCAAGGGATGTCAAAATTCACCATCACCCACGCGAACTGTAGATTGAGACCCTCGCCGGCGGCGTCCGTAGCCACCATCAAGCGCACGCTACGCGCGTCAGCATTCGGCAAGTTGCGCGCCCGGCGGAACTCCGGCGTCATAAAGTGGAAGCACTGATAGTCGCGCTCCTGCTGGTCCATCCCACCGTGAATCGTCGCGATTTCCTCGCCGTAGCCGAGCTGCGCTAGGCGCTGCTGGAGATAGTTGAGTGTGTCGCGGTGTTCAGTGAAGATGAGCAGCTTTTCATTTCGATACTCCGGCGATTCGATGACCTCCCGGACGCGCGTGAATTTTGCCTCCTGGCCGGATGCACGCACTCCCTCACCCTCCTCAATGAGACGATCAAGGTAAGCAATTTCCTGGTCCAGCTTCGCGCCTTCGGGTCTGGCAAGCGCCAGCGCACCTTCTTCGACCGCCTCATCCGATTCGCGCCCGTCTGCCAATTGCTCCGTTTCGTCGGCGGTGCTTCGATCCAGAAGATCTTCGATCTCTTCAATGGCTGGCGGCTCGACCGGCGGCTTGAGGAGCTTTTGCTGGCGGCGCTTGAGGGACAGAAGAACCGCAGCCGTAGAACTTGCCAGCCGGCGCTGGAGTACCGCCAGCACCATTCCGGCGGCATTTGGGTTCAACGTCTTATTGTTCTGATAACTCCAGCGAAGGTAGTCCGACACGTGCTCGTAGAACTCCTGCTCGCCCGAGGTCAGTTGGAATCGAATCGTCTGGCATAGGCGCGGTTTGTAGATTGGCTGCCCGGCGTAATCGAGCATTTCCTCCTTCAGTCGCCTGACGAAATACAAGCGCCGTTTTTGCGGCGGGAGCGCGGATACCGCAGCGCCAGTTGGAAAAAGGTTCGTGTCGAGAAGCCTCCAAAGCGCGAAATACGGGTGCGGCTTGCCCATGTGTGGGGTCGCGGTGAGCAGCAGCAGGTGTGTGCAGCGCGCCGCCAAAGCTTCACCAAGAACGTAACGCCGCGTTTTTTTGCGCTTCGGATCAGGCCACGAGAGCTTGTGACACTCGTCAAACACCACTAGATCGAAGAATTCGGAAGCGAACCTCTCGCGAATCGCCGGACTAGCGCCTGTATCAAGACTTAAAATAAAAATTCCCGTAACGCTGGCGTCAAGGGCGCCTTGCTCGATATTAGCTCGGTTGAGAATGGTTGCGGAAAGGTCAAATAGCTGAGACAGCTCTCGTTGCCAATTTGTGAGGAGACCCGCCGGAGCCACGATCAGGGCACGGCGAATGCGTCCCCGGTTTAGCATCTCCCGAAGATAGAGACCAGTCATGATCGTCTTACCCGCTCCGGCATCGTCAGCGAGCATAAAGCGTAATTGGGACTGCGGAAGCATGTGCTCGTAGACCGCGATCCGCTGATGGGGCAGCGGCGCGACCCGGGAGAGTTCCAGGGCGAAACATTTGTTGCGCGTATGGCCATTTCGGAGTCGATGCGCATCGACGGCAAGCTTTAGGTGCTCTGCGTCGCCCTCGAAGTCGATAGCGAGATGAGGAGCAGCCCGGGCTGCATCCGCTCCTGGTAATTCCTGGGTGGTCGGTCGATTCACAATCAGGTCTTTGATTCTAGCCAGGCGGTCGGCTTGCGGTTCGGCATGTCCACGTTCCCAGCGATTTACTGTCGCAAAGGATACGCCGAGAACATCTGCGAAGGCTTTTTGGGAAAGCTTCAGTTTTTTCCGTGCCTGTTTGATCTCCTCCGGAGCCACGTTGCCAAGTTACGGCGACTCGGCAACCCCATGCAAGCAGAATATAACATATGCTATATAGCTCGTAGCTTGACTTTCAAATTACTATATGCGAAGAATTCGGGAGGCGATATTTGATGTCGTTCTGAAGAAGAACGCTATTTTCGGTGATCACGGCTAAGGTTCACGAATTGATCGACCACTTGCGCAACAACTTCGGGACACCGAAGGAAGAGCGATTCCTCGCCCTGATTGGTGCGTCCGGAAGTGGGAAGTTTTCTCTCGCACCTGCCGAGTCAATTTCCCCCATACAGCGCGGCGAATTGCCAGCGAGCGCGAAGCGGCCTCTGGTCAGATGGCGGCCGGCAGTTGCCGCAGCACTTCAGGTTTCCCGCCCTGCCCTGTCCAGTTTGCTTAACAGCAAGGCCGACATGTCCGGCAATATTGCGCTACACCTTGAAAAGGCTTTCGGCGTGAAGATGGACACGCTCATGCGGATGCAATCCGCCTACGACATTGCCAAGACCCGGAAACGATAAAAGCAAATCCGCATCCGGCGCATTCCCCGCACAGCGAAAATCCATACCAGGATCTCTTCTAAGAGTCATCGAACCTCTGTGTTTTGGTTCAGCGTTAAATGGAAAATTGGCGCTTCGCCGGGCAGTGTTGCAACTTCGGAGGCTTGACCTGATAAGCGGGCATGTTTGTTCGCTTGCATACGCTGCACATATAATTGTACTTGATACAGTCGTGCAACGCGCCTCATTATGAAGCCTTCCGAACTGCCCGGCACCCGCAGCCTCTATCGTCTCACCAATCGCGCGCTGGTCCAAATTAAAGAACTCTGGCAATATGCCGGTGAGGATGAGCTTCCGCCGGAATCTCTCCTCCAGGCTCAAGTTGAGGCCTTGAGAATTCTGCACATCGACGTGCCGCTCTCGGCCAAGCGACAGTTCCAGCTCTTTTGCTCAGAACATTTCCCAAGCCTCGCCGATATCATCGACTGCCTTGCTGCCGATGAGCTCTGGGCTCTCCTCTCGATGCGCGTCCAGCTCGCCGATAGTGACCAGCCTCATGCCCAAAGCGCCGCCGTCCGCTTTGGTGGCCTCGGTCGCCGTTACGTCCTCGTCGTATTCGCCGATCGTCCCGCAGGTCTCCTATCGCACGCCGATGGGTCAGGCCTCTTTCCAGAGGCTCGCCCAAAGCTCACTGCCCTTTCCTGGGAAGAGATCCGCCTCGCCTTGATGCTGGACATCAGCTCAAATTAGGAATTCATAGGCAGCCAAGTTCTGAGGGGCAAAATCCCAATTGAAGGATTTTACGCTTTTGCTGCAATGTGATCGTTTCGAAACGTTCTATGCCCAGAAAAGCACCTGCTAAAAAGCGTCAACCCGCCTCTAAGAAGGAAGCTTCTAACGTTAAAGCGAGCTCTAAGAATCGTCCTGCTAAACCGAAACGAAGTGCACCAGCTTCTAAAAGTAAATCATCCGGCGATAGCATCGACGCGCTTGTCAAAAAACAACTCGCCGCACTAAAACAAGCTGACACCTTGTTCAAAGACGCAGTCTCGATCGTTGAGATTTACCGCAAAAAACACCCGGAACTCGATCAATATATTCCTTCGATTGATTCTACACATCGCGAGATCAATGTCCGAGGCGCTTCCAGCGAAGACTCGAATTCACATTACAGGTTCCAAATCGACGTTGTTGATGGAGATCCCAGATATGCTGTAGCGCTCGATCAAGAAGAACCAAGTTATCTGGACCATTCGGAGTGGCAAAAGCAGTTCCACGCGCGCCTAGCCAAAACTATCGCTACGATCATTGTTAAGCGAGGCTCAGAGAATGAGTAGAAGGATTGAAGGATTCTACGCTTTTTCCGAATGGCGTGTGCCACTTCGATTAGCCAACCCTAAAAGCTCCCCAATGTTTATTCGAGCTTTAGCGTTTTTATGGCTTGTCACCCAGCTCGGCCTCGGCCAGCAACCCACCCCGATTGTTCCCGACCCGAAACTGACGCCGGGCGACGCGTTCGACGTCACAGCGGAAGATCTCTGTGTGCCTGAGCAACTGGTTTCATCGGCGGTTCCATCGCGCACCGCCTGATGCAAAATGGCCATCAGCTTACAGGATTAGTTCGTTCTAAGGAGAAATCTGCAGAGCTGCTCAAACTGGGGATTGGGCCGGTTCTCGGCACTCTGGACGATCGCGAAGTGATCATTAAGGCGGCTCGGAGCGCAGACGCGGTCGTCAACGCAGCGGATTCCGATCACCGTGGGGTCGCTGAAACCTTCGTCAGCGCTTTGCAAGGCACCGACAAGGCTCTGCTCCACACCAGCGGTTCGAGCATCGTTGCGGACTACGGGGCGGGTGAGCCTTCGGAGCGCGTCTTCGACGAGCGCATCTATGAAGAGGGCTCGACTTTCACGCCCGTAGCAGAGTTGGCGGCGCGGGTAGCCATCGACCATCTGGTACTCGACGCCGCGAAACGTCAGATCCGTTCGGCTGTCATCTGTCCATGCTTGATTTATGGCACCGGCAAAGGGCTTCACGCGGAAAGTATCCAGGTGCCCCTCCTCATCGCAACGGCCAAAAAAGGCGGAGTCGCCCGCTACATCGGCCGCGGGCTTAACGTCTGGTCGAATGTATTTATCGACGATGTGGTTGACCTTTTCGTGCTTGCCTTGGAGAAGGCTGCGGCGGGCTCTTTCTTCTTCGCCGAGAGCGGCGAGGCCTCCATGAAATCAATTGTCGAGCAAATCAGCCGAGCGATGGGTTTCGAGGGTCGCACGCAGAGCTGGCCGCTCGAAGAGGCCGTTCGGGAATGGGGAAGCGGAATGGCCCGGTTTGGCCTCGGCTCCAACTGTCGTGTCCGAGGGCTAAGGGCTCGGCAGATTCTGGGCTGGCAACCCTCGGAGCAGTCCTTGGAAAACTATCTCAAGACCATCTCGGGGTCGCCTCACTAAAAGGAAATTTCAGCAGGCTAAGAACCAAAGAAGACCCGGAGCAGTTCGGTAAGTTCTTCACCTCGCCAGGAGGGGATTTGTCGATCTCCGCCGCCGCCGAGACCGGCCTCGCGATCTTCGCCGCCGCCAACCCAATCGCCCCGAATAAATTCGTTTTAAGAAAAATTCGTCGATTCATGTCGGTCTAATCCTGTTTGCTCCCTGATTGTGCACTCTTGGTGGGGGTCATTCGTGTCTACCATTTCTACTGTTTTGCTTCACCTGAGGAGGTCCGTCTTCGAATCCGTAGGTGAGAAATCCTACTGCGATGTACCGGTTTCGAAGAGCTTGAGCAACATCGGGTTCTTTGTCGTGAAGAAACAATTGAAGCTTCTTGAAATTAATGAAGGGCGGAATCAGCGTTTTGGGTTCTGACGCCTGGGCCAGAACCTTTGCTTACTTGCTTACTGTTTTTTGCCAGGCATTCCGTCCGCCCATTGCGCCTTAATACGGGGAGCTGTCCCGCCGCGCTTCTTGGCCCAGTGAAAACATTGGTGTCACCAGGGGCAAAGTAGCGCTGCGGCGCGAAATCCAAGAACGCTGTAAAGTCATCGAGAACTGGAACGGGGCCAACAGCTTCATCCTCTACGGCAAAGGCGGTGAGATCGCTGCCAACGAGCTGGGGAACCAAGCGCTCACGATCCTGGCGCTTCACCCGCTGCGGATCTGCCTCGTCTTCATGAATACCTTGATGATTCAGCGTGTCCGGACCGAGCCCGATTGGACGCAACGCATGCAGCCAGACGATCTACGTGCACTCACGCCGCTCATCTACGCTCAGGTGACTCCCTACGGGACTTTTCGGCTCCACATGAGCCATCGAACAAGATGCCGTTGCTGTCTGATTGCCACGTTCAGCGCTACTTTGCCCCTGGTGACGCGAATGTTTTTACTGGGCCCTGATGTAGGTCTCATCCACCCGCCAACTGTCGTTGGTTGGTTTGAGTCGCCGACGCAAACGTTGTTCCATTAGCGGACCATAGCGCTGGACCCAGCTCCAGACGGTGACGTGATCGGCGCGCAGGCCCCGCTCGGCGAGCAACTCCTCGACGTCGCGGTACGAAAGGGAAAAGCGCAAGTACCCACTGCCAGCAGGATGACCTTCGGCTCAAATTGCCGCCACTTGAATAAACTGCAAACCGAAGAGGCCAGGAGGAGCATCCGGCCAGCCTATCACGAGCTACCTGTAAAGTTGCAACACTACCTGGGAAGCGTCCCCGCTTTGCCTCTTCGAGGCCGGGCAACAGTGATGGTGCCAGCCGTAAGGCGAAGATGATAGCCGGCGCTCGCTAGCCCTGCTCGCGCACGTTCGAAGCTTACCATGTGCCGCCTGGCGACGACCGGCCAGGTCATCCCGCGACCAAGTTTCCACGCTCTCTTACGGGTGGCAGCCATGAGAAACGCATCGGAGAGATATCGATTCACCGCCTCGCCGATGCGCTCAGAATTTGCGAATGGCACCAGGATACCGCGATTGTTGGCAAGTAATTCCTGGGCATGCCAATAGGGCGTAGAGATGACTGCTTTGCCGGCGCCAAACGCGTAAGCCAGTGTGCCCGAAGTAATCTGCGACTCGTTGAGATAAGGCGTGACATAGATGTCGGCGGCGCCGATGAATTGCTTCAATTCCTCGAGGGTAACAAAGCAATCGCGAAAGATGGCGTGAGAAGCGACGCCAAGACTCTCGGCGAGGCGCTCGAGTTGGAGTCGATAGGACTCGCCATAGCGCGCCACAATACTGGGATGGGTTGAACCCAGAACGATATACACCACGTCAGGGTGTTTTTCGAGGATCGCGGGGAGGGCTTCAATGACATATTCGATGCCTTTGTTCGGTGATAGTAGACCAAAGGTCAGCAAGATAATTTTGCCCTCTAGACCAAACCGCTCTTTGTTAATATTAGGATCGACTAAGGGAATCTCCGGGATGCCGTGCGGAATCACGTCAATCTTCTCGGACCCTATATGATAGATCTCAGTGAGGAATTCTTTACCTCGTTCAGCCATAACAATGAAGCGCTTCGAAAGTCCATTGAGCTGATCCATCAATGCCCGCTGATCCAAATCTGGTCGGCGGAGCACGGTGTGCAACGTCGTGACCACCGGCATCCTCAGGTCGCGCAGCAAAGCCAAAAGATGGCTGCCGGCAGGCCCGCCGAAGATGCCAAACTCGTGCTGAACCGAGACGAGTTCGACATTGTTGGCGTTAAGGAAATGGGCCGCGCGGCGATAGGAATCGATTTCCTTCTCGTCAATCTCAAACCGGATCCGAGCTGGATAGTCGTAACCTTCGGATCGATCATTGATCGCGCCCACCAGACATCGACAGAGCGGGAATTCCGCTGCCATCGCTTCGCAAAGGTCGGAGGTAAAGGTGGCGATGCCGCATTTGCGCGGAAGATGATTTCCCAGGAAGGCCACTTGGTTGAGGTGGGCGACTACTTGCTTAGGCTCCAGTTCGTGGGGTGAGAAACCCTGCGAAACCCATGTTCCCCTCAGTCTGTTTGGATCCGGTTGTTCCCTTTGCGCCATAACGGATGTTATTCGGATCTGCCACCCTCGCTGGATCTGTGGTTTGCCCGGGCCTGCCATTTGCAAAGTCGGAATGAGTTTCGTCGACCTTGTTGCTTCTGGGTGTGCCATGGCGTGTTGAAAGAGACCAATTCGCACTCTGGTCATTCCGAATTCCGCCATTTCCACGCCGTCATTCCAGAGCATCCACTTCATGCTGTTCAAGTTTGCCCAGTGAGCCGAGAGAAGGCTCAGCGGGAACCTGAGATCCATGGTACCAGCAATCCGAAGATGTATGAAATTCTGCAGCCTTTTGCCTGGACGGTCTCCGACGGTTCGCGACACGATCAGGGAAGCGGGACTCTCTTTTTGCGCGTCTGGAAAAATACCAAGGGCGAATTTCACA
>Ga0209656_10000698_pt1 | contig 21721 bp, 15 predicted proteins | sample BogFormECP12_OM2_FD_188239 | JGI IMG/M metagenome (GOLD analysis project Ga0209656, IMG submission 188239) | Bog forest soil microbial communities from Calvert Island, British Columbia, Canada - ECP12_OM2 (SPAdes) (version 2) | ecosystem: Environmental > Aquatic > Freshwater > Wetlands > Bog ... | reverse complement strand
AGACCGTCACGTGGTCTTGTGGCTTCTCGCGATCCGCCTGCGCCGTGCCAGCATCCAGGGGGCCAGCATCCAGGGGGCCAGCATCCAGGGGGCCAGCATCCAGGGGGCCAGCATCCAGGGGGCCAGGATTCCCGGGGCCCGGGTCCCGCTGGCCCGGCACGGCTGTCGTCGCGGCGGTGTCTTCGGTCACGTCTCTCCTCCGGGCAGGTTTCCGGTCGCCGCCCACTGCAAGCAACCTACCGCCCGCAGCCCACGACGAGAAACGCGGCGCGCCGCCCCGCGCGCCGTCCCAGGGCCACTAATGGCGTGAAACCCGGGTCCCACGGCATCGCAGCAGCCTGGAACCCGGGTTTCATCGGGTGGGACGGGGGTCAGCCCTGCTTGGTCTCCCAGAAGATCTTGCTGATCTCCTCGATCTTGGCCAGCAACTCGTCCGCGGGGGCGACGTTCGTGCTGCCCTTGGTGCCGGCCGCACCCGCGAGCTTGGTGGCCTCGTTGAACAGCTGGTGCAGCTGCGGGTACTTCTCGAAGTGCGGCGGCTTGAAGTAGTCGGTCCACAGCACCCAGAGGTGGTGCTTGACCAGCTCGGAGCGCTGTTCCTTGATGATCAGGCAGCGGGCCCGGAACTCGGGGTCCGTGTTCTGCTGGTACTTTTCGTCGATGGCCTTGACGGATTCCGCCTCGATCCGGGCCTGCGCCGGGTCATAGACTCCGCACGGCAGGTCGCAGTGGGCGTAGGCGATGGCCTTCGGCTCGAGCAGGCGGGTAAGCAGCCTCATCGATTCCCTTTCTCCGGCTTGTTAACTTGCAGACCCGACACTACCCCCGCCGCCAGTGTCAACACCTGGAGGGCCGACACCTGGAGGGATGCGTGCATTGGCCCATCACCAGGGTCAAGGTGGCCGAACGGTCCATGGAGCCCGCCCTGTACCCCGGAGACTGGCTGCTGGTCCGGCGTACCCGCCGGATCCGCGCCGGCCAGATCGTGCTCGCCCGGCATCCGGACCGCTCGGAAATGCTCATCGTCAAGCGCGCCGCCCGCCGCGTCGATGGCGGCTGGTGGCTCGAATCGGACAACCCGGACGCCGGCGCGGTGGACAGCCGCCGCTTCGGGGTGGTGCCGGGGCCGCTCATCGAGGGCCGCGTGCTGGCCCGCTACTGGCGCCCCCGGACCGGCGCCAACGCGCGCTTACATCGCGGCGGTTGGCGCCTGTGCCTCACCGGCGCGGTTCATGCACCGGTCGGAACAGTAGCGCTGGGTGTGATCGGCGCTGGTGTCGATGAACACGCCCTGGCAGCCGGGCGCCTGGCAGACGCCGAACCTGTCGATGCCCACGTCGGTGAGCCGGACGGCGAGGCCCATCACCGCGCCGGCCGCGTACTTGTCCGCGACCGAACCGCTCTCCGTGTAGTGCACGTGCCAGGGCTGGCTGTCGTGCCCGGATAGCTGCGGATGGACCGGATGCTGGATCAGCAGGGCGTTCAGCCGGGCAGCGGCGTCCTCCCCGTCGCCTTCGGCGCAGGCGAGGAAGAACGCGCGGAACTCCGCGCGAAGAGCCCGCAGCGAGTCGAGGTCGTTGCGGGTCACGCCGGTATTGAGGTGCTCGCGGTCGGCGACCAGGGCGCGCAACCCGTCCAGGTTGGCGAGCCTGTCACCGTCCTTGCCCCCGGCACCGGCTGTGTTCACGAGCCGTACCGCGAGCTCAGCGTAGGAGTTGAGATCCACTCTCGTTCCCTAGCTGCCGCCCCTAGTTACGGGGAGAATTGGTCATGTAATAGCCTGTCGCCGGTATCGAGTATTACACCATCGGCGTGACAGACGCCAGCAGCAAGCCGGCGGTCTGTGGCACAATGGTTACACGGGACACGCCCGTCTCCATCGCGCGGTACAGTCGGCAATCCTCTCATCTGACGCGCCCTCGCCGCGCCCATCTGTCATCTTGAGCCTGACGGCGTGGCCCGCCGCTAGCCCCGACCGCAACCTCAGCCACGTAAAACCTCACGCCCAGCCCCAGCCCCATGCCGGGGCCGGGGCGGATTCAAATGAATGTGGCACCCTACTGACTCTTTCGGGTACAGAGCCACTTTCATGCGGTACTGGGCGGCGAAACGCGGCGGGGCTGGGGACGCCAGCGGCCCGCGGCAGCCGGGTCTGTAGGGTGTGGGTCATGTTTGCTGCCACTGCTGCGCGTATCGACGCTGATGACCCGCTGGCCGGACTCGAGCTCGGCGAACGTCCGGAGCCAGCCACCCGGGACGGGTGGGCGACGGTGACGGTGAAGGCGGCAGCGCTCAACCATCATGATGTCTGGACGCTGCGCGGGGTAGGCATCTCGGCGGACCGGCTGCCGATCGTGCTCGGCTGCGACGCGGCGGGGATCGACGCAGACGGTAACGAGGTCGTGGTACACGCGGTTATCGGCGACCCTGATGCGGGGGGCGGCGACGAGACCCTCGATCCGCGCCGCTCGTTGCTCTCCGAACGGTACGACGGCGTCTTCGCCGAGCGGGTCTGCGTGCCGCGGCGCAACCTGGTGCCGAAGCCTCCGGCGCTGTCGTTCGAGGAGGCGGCGTGCCTGCCCACGGCCTACCTCACCGCGTACAAGATGCTGTTCGAGAAGTCTGGCGTCCAGCCGGGCGCGACCCTGCTCGTGCAGGGCGCGGGGGGCGGGGTGGCCACCGCGCTCATTGTGCTCGGCCGCGCGGCCGGCTACCGGGTGTGGGCGACCAGCCGCAGCGAGGCCAAGCGCGAGCGGGCCCTCAAGCTCGGCGCCGATCAGGTCTTCGGTGTCGGAGCCAGGCTGCCGGAACGGGTCGACGTGGTCCTGGAGACCGTCGGGCAGGCCACCTGGGCGCACTCCGTCCGGTCGCTCAAGCCCGGCGGCCGGATCGTGATTTCTGGCGCGACCAGCGGCGATGCCCCGCCGGCCGAACTGACCCGGGTCTTCTTCACCCAGCTGACGGTGACCGGCTCGACAATGGGCTCCCGCGATCAGCTCGGCCGGCTGGCCAGGTTCTGCGAGCAGACCGGGACCCGCCCGGTGATCGACCGGGTGCTGCCGCTGGCGCAGGCTCGCGATGGCTTCGAGGCCATGATCACGGGCGACCTGTTCGGCAAGATCGTCTTCAACCCGTAGGGCCTCAGTCCTGCTTGGTCTCTTTCTCGGTATCGTCGGCCGGCGGCTCGTGGCCGGCGCCGAAGATCTCGGACTTGATGCGCTCCAGCGCGTCTTCCAAGATCGTGCGCAGGTCGCTGATCACGTTCTCGCCGACGGCCGAGGACTGCGTGGCCAGTTTCCTCACGTCGGAGGTGAACTGGACGGCCAGTCGCTCCAGGTCGCGCAGCGTGGAGAAGTCCAGCGGTCCGGTCCAGCCGGGCCCGTGACTCCGGGTCCGCGTGCGCGCCCAGTCTTCCCAGCCGCGCCGCCCGGGCCAGTCCGTCCAGCCGGGTCCCTGGCTCCAGCCGGTCCCGCCCGGGGTATCCCAGTCCTGCTCACCGGAGTGGAAGCGGGCGCCGGCAGGCTCGCCGAGCCGGCCGGCGGCGCCCAGGGCCTCGTCGCGGGCCCGCTGGGCTTCCTCGCGGAGCCGCCGGGCCTGCTCGTGCACCCGCTGCGCGGCTTCCGGGCCACCCTGCGCGGCTTCCGGGCCACCCTGCGCGGCTTCCGGGCCACCCTGCGCGGCTTCCGGGCCACCCTGGGGGGCCTCGGGGCCGTGCTGCGCGCGGGCGTCCTCACGCGCCTGCCTGGCCTGCTCACGCACCTGCTCCTTGGCCTGCCTGGCCTGCTCGCGGGCCTCGTCCCTGGCCTGCCTGGCCTGCTCGCGGACGTCGGTGGCCGCGTCCCGGCCCACCCGGCGGGACTCACGGGCCGCCCAGGTCAGCTCCTCGCGGAGGCTGCGCACGGTCTGCCTGACGTCTTCCCGCACCTCGCGAACGATGTCGCTGACCGACGCGGACAGTTCCTCCTCGAGCTCGTCGAGTTCGTCGCTCCGGCTGCGCAGTTCCTCGCGGCCGGCGTCGGTGATCCGGTAGACCTTGCGGCCGTCCACCTCGTCGTGGGTGACCAGGCCCTCTTCCTCAAGCCGGGCCAGCCGGGGATAGATCGTGCCTGGCGAGGGCGAGTACACGCCCATGAACCGGTCGCGCAGCAGGCGGATGACCTCATAGCCGTGCCTGGGCTCCTCGTCCAGGAGCCTGAGCAGGTACAGCCGGAGGCTGCCGTGGCGGAATACCGGACTCAACTGGCCTCGCCTTCCATTTCATTCTTATTATCAGGCTGTTCACGCCTGGCGCGGCGCAGCAGCATGACCCGCCCGGACATCGTGGTCACGGACACGTGCCCCGAGCCGGCGCCAAGGCTACCGCTGACGCTACGAGACGCCGGCGCTGAGGTTCGTTTAAGCTCGGGAAATTCGCTCCGGACGTCCCCCGAAAGGGAGTGCATATTCACCTGGGCGTCGGCTTCGGCCGGGAGCCTGAGCGTCACCTCGCCGGACACCGTGGTGACGTGCATCCCGCCTAGCGGGTCGAGGTCGATGTCCGCGGTCACGTCGCCGCTCACCCCGTTAGCGTCGAGGCGTTCCAGCCAGCCGTCGGCCAGCGTCAGGTCACCGGACACGGTGTTGAAGTTAAGCTTGCCGTTGATCCCCTGCGCCTCGAGCGCCCCGGATATGGTGTTGGCGTCCACGTCCCCGGTGACGCCGTCCAGCGTGATGCCGCCGGAGACGCTCTTGACCGAGGCCCGCGAGCTGATGCCAGACATGACGGCGGTCGCGCTGACCACGCCGACCTGCGTCGGGCACTTCCGGGGCACGGTCACCGTCACCGTCGCCGAGTGACGCTGCGGCCGCAGCCACTTCAGCAGGCCCTCCCAGGTGAGGTTCTCGTGCGCGATGGTCAGGACCCCGCCCTCGTAGGTCACGGTGAGCGGATCGCCCTCGACGCTGGACACGTCGAGCGAAGGGTTCCCGTCGGTGGCGAGCACCGCCACCGACCCGGCGATGAGCCTGACGCGGAGGCCGGTCACGTCGTCGAACTCCAGGCTCGTCGGAGCCTCGATGGTCCACCGTGCCATCTCACCCGTTGGCATTCCGCCCGTCCTTCCCGTAAGCCCGGCCAGTACACATAACGATATATCTCATATTGCCAAAGTCAAGATGTATCGCGATTGGCCCTTCCAGGCGGCGCGGGCGGGAAGCGCGACCGGGTGACGCCGGGGCGGTCACCCGGTTCGTTCGGGGAAATGGTCCTTGATCTAGTCCTCGTCGTCGTCGAGCCGGGCGAGCCAGCTGGCCAGCCGGTCCACAGCGACGTCGAAGCCGGGGTTGAGGTCGACGAAGTCGCGCAGCCGCTCGGCGAGCCAGGCCACCGAGACCTGCTCGTCGCCCCGCCGGTCTGTGAGTTCCTCGATACCGCGGTCGGTGAAGTACATCAAGCTCCCGAACGGATCGCCGTCTCGATGATCTCCCGGTGGGTGGTGGCGTGCAGAGCCGCCGAACCGGCCGCAGGCGCGGAGCTGGCCGGCAGCGACACCACGCCGACCGCACGGTTCAGTACCCGCGGGAGCTTCAGCGCCATGGTCGGCCAGGCGCCCATGTTGGCCGGCTCCTCCTGCACCCAGGTCACCGACTCGGCGTGTGGGTAGCGGGCCAGTTCGGCGCAGAGCTCCGAGACCGGCAGTGGGTATAGCCGCTCGACCCGGACGATGGCGACCTCGGCCGACTTCAGCTCGCGCTGCCGTGCGGCCAGATCATAGTACACCTTGCCCGCGCACAGCACCACCCGGCGAATGCCAGCGTCCGGGCCCCCCGTGGAACCGATAAGCGCCCTGAACGACCCGGTGGTGAAGTCGCTGACCGGCGAGGCGGCCGCCTTCAGCCGCAGCATGGACTTCGGGGTGAACACGATCAGCGGCTTGTGCCGGCCGGACAGGCCTTGCCAGCGCAGCAAGTGGAAGTAGTTGCCCGGGGTGGTCGGCATGGCCACGGTCATGTTGTCCTGCGCGCAGAGCGACAAGAACCGCTCCACCCGGGCGGAGGAGTGGTCGGGCCCCTGGCCGTCGTAGCCGTGCGGCAGCAGCAGCACCACGCCGGAGCGCTGACCCCACTTCTGCTCACCGGAGCTGATGAACTCGTCCAGGATCGTCTGCGCGCCGTTGACGAAGTCGCCGAACTGGGCTTCCCAGCAGACCAGGGCTTCCGGGCGGGCGACCGAGTAGCCGTACTCGAAGCCCACCGCCGCGAACTCCGACAGCAGCGAGTCGTGCACGAAGAACTTCGCCGCGCCGGAGTCGAGCTGCTTGAGCGGCGTGTACTCGGCGCCGGTGTGCCGGTCCACCAGCACCGCGTGCCGCTGCCCGAATGTGCCGCGCCTGCTGTCCTGGCCGACCAGCCGCACCGGGCAGCCGTCAAGCAGCAGCGCGCCGAACGCCAGCAGCTCCCCGGTCGCCCAGTCGATGGCGTCATCCTCCACCATGGCGGCGCGCCGGTCGAGCAGGGGCTTGAGCCGGGGATGCGGGGTGAAGTTCCCGGGCAGGTTGACCTGGGTGTCGATGATCCGCTTGACGACCTCGGAACTCACCGCGGTCGGCACGGCCTCGTGGTTGACCGGGCGGTCTTCCGGGTCGGGCTTGCGCACGGTGCCGGGTTCGGCCGGGCGGTCCGCCGCGTCCCTGGTCTCGGTGAAGGCGCGTTCGAGATGCTGCTGGTAGTCGCGCAGCGCCGCCTCGGCCTCTTCCATGGTGATGTCGCCACGGGCGATCAGCGACTCGGTGTACACCTTCCTGGTGGAGCGCTTGGCCTCGACCAGGTCGTACATGAGCGGCTGGGTGAACGACGGGTTGTCGGTCTCGTTGTGCCCCCGCTTGCGGTAGCACACCATGTCGATGACCACGTCCTTCTTGAACGCCTGCCGGTAGGCGAAGGCCAGCCGGGCAATCCGCACGACGGCCTCGGGGTCGTCGCCGTTGACGTGGAAGATGGGCGCCTGGATCATCCGGGCGACGTCGGTCGCGTACACGCTGGACCGCGAGTACTGCGGGGCGGTGGTGAAGCCGACCTGGTTATTCACGATGACGTGCACGGTGCCGCCGGTCCGGTACCCGCGCAGCAGCGACAGGTTCAGCGTCTCGGCGACCACGCCCTGCCCGGCGAACGCGGCGTCGCCGTGGATGAGCACGGGCAGCACGGTGAAGCCGGGCTCGCCCTTGTCGATGACGTCCTGCCTGGCCCGGACCACGCCCTCGAGCACCGGGTCGACCGCTTCCAGGTGGCTTGGGTTGGCCACCAGCGAGGTCTTGATCTGGGTGCCGTCGGGGGCGTGGAAGGTCCCCTCCGCGCCGAGGTGATACTTGACGTCACCGGACCCCTGGGTGCTGCTCGGGTCCAGGTTGCCCTCGAACTCCTTGAAGATCTGCGCGTAGGACTTGCCGACGATGTTGGCCAGCACGTTCAGGCGGCCGCGGTGGGCCATGCCGATGACGGCCTCGTCCATGTGCGCCTGGGCCGCCTCGGCGAGCACCGCGTCGACCAGCGGGATGAGGGACTCGGCGCCCTCGAGGGAGAACCGGCGCTGACCGACGAACTTCGTCTGCAGGAACATCTCGAACGCCTCGGCCACATTGAGCCGGGACAGGATGCGGATCTGCTCGTCGTGTTCGGCGCGTGCGTGCGGGACCTCCATCCGGTCCTGCAGCCAGTGGCGCTCCTCGGGGTCCTGCATGTGCATGTACTCGATGCCGACGGTCCGGCAGTAGGAGTCGCGCAGCACGCCCAGGATCTCCCGCAGCTTCATCCGCGGGTGGCCGCCGAAGCCGCCGGTGGGGAAGTCGCGCTCCAGGTCCCACAGAGTGAGGCCATGCAGGTTAATGTCCAGGTCGGGATGCTTGCGCTGGGTAACCTCGAGCGGGTTGGTGTCGGCCATCAGGTGGCCGCGCACCCGGTAGGCGTGGATCAGCTCTTGCACCCGGGCGGACCTGGCCACGTCGTCCTCGTGCCCGGCCGGGAAGTCCCTGACCCAGCGGACCGGCTCGTACGGGATGCGCAGCGCGGCGAAGATCTCGTCGTAGAAGCCGTCCTCGCCGAGCAGCAGCTGGTGGATCTTCTGCAGGAACTCACCCGACTGGGCGCCCTGGATGATCCGGTGGTCATAGGTCGAGGTGAGCGTGACCGACTTGCTGATGGCCAGCCGGGCCAGGGTCTCCTCGGACGCCCCGGCGTAGGCAGCCGGGTACTCCATTGCCCCGACGCCTACGATGCACCCCTGGCCCGCCATCAGCCGCGGCACCGAGTGCTCGGTGCCGATCGTGCCGGGGTTGGTGATAGTGGCGGTGGTGCCCTGGAAATCGGTGACGGCGAGCTTGCCAGCGCGCGCCCGGCGCACCACGTCCTCGTAGGTCGTCCAGAACTGGCGGAAATCCATCTCTTCCGCCGCCTTGATGTTCGGCACCAGCAACTGCCTGCCGCCGTCGGCGGTGTGCACGTCGATGGCCAGCCCCAGGTTGACGTGGTCGGGCTTGGCGATGGCCGGCTTGCCGTTCTCCTCGGCGTAAGCGTCGTTCATTTCCGGCAGCGCCTTGAGCGCCGCGACCACCGCGTACCCGATGAGGTGCGTGAACGACACCTTGCCGCCCCGGCCGCGCCGCAGGTGGTTGTTGATAACGATCCGGTTGTCCGCGAGCAGCTTGGCCGGGACTGCGCGCACGCTGGTCGCCGTGGGCACGGCCAAACTGGCCGTCATGTTGGTGACGGTGCGGGCCGCGGCGCCACGCAGCCTGCTGACCTCGGTACCTTCGGGTGGGTTCGGGGGAGAGAACAGAGCTGGGCTTGGGGGAGCAGCTGCGCTTGGGGGAGCAGCTGCGCTTGGGGGAGCAGCTGCGCTTGGGGGAGCGGGCACAGCTGGGCTCTGGGGGGAGGGCGCGGCCGCCGGGGGAGCGGAGACCTGGGCCGGAGCAGGCGGGACCTTGGCGGCCGGCGGGGCCTCCGCAACCGGGACCGCCTGGGGCGCCGGGGCGGGCGGGGCGGCCTTGAACCTGAGGACCGGCTGCGGCCCGGTTCCGCTGGGGAGGGTGGGCTGATAGTCGGCGAAGAAGCTCCACCAGGCCCGGTCCACCGAACCCGGGTCAGCCAGATAACGCTGGTAGAGCTCCTCGACCAGCCATTCGTTGGCGCCGAAGTCGGTCTGGTTCGCGTGATCCGGTGCGGCCCTCCCCACTCCCGGGCCCGCTCCCGGGCGGTTCGGCGCGCTGGCTGGCTGGCGTGATTGCCCAGGCTCTTGTGAAGCTTCGGGCTCGCGGACCTCCGCGTTACCCTGCGGTGACCCAGAAGACACGGCGGACATCGACCCGTAAAACCCTCTTCCAATATGCGTAATCGTTGATTGTCCCTGCCCATCCAGGCTACCTGTCGCCATCAGGGCCAGGGCATGAAGAACTTCAGGCGCTCCGCGGCACCGGTGTGGCCTGAGTCACTCGCGGCGCCTTCGCGGCCGCCCCCGGCCGCGGCGTGCGCCAAAGTCCTGTCACGCCCGATCCCGGCCGGTACCATCGGCGGGAAATGGCATATGGGCTTTCCAGGTTTATCCCCCCGTTTTCTGCGCTCTTTTCCGGGGGTGTCCCGAAGACGGCAAGGCACAGGTGACAAGGGAACCGACCGGCCATCCCGAGGCTGACGGCGCCCGGGACCCCTCGCGTCCCCCGCGCCTCCAGCCTCCGCGTGCCGCTACCGGCCCCATGCCGCGTGCCGCTACTGGCCCCATGCCGCGTGCCGCTACCGGCCCCATGCCGCGTGCCGCTACCGGCCCCATGCCGCGAGTTCCGGCCGCCCCTGATCCGGCCGCCTCCGATCCAGCGGGCCGTGATCCCTGGAGCGGGACCGCCCCCGGGTTCGAGTTCGAGGGGCGGCGCTCCCGGCCGCGCCGGGGACCCCAGCGGACCCAGCCCGGCCGGGACCAGGACCCACGGGGCCGCCCGGGTCAGCCAGAAAGCTGGGACCCCGCGGGTGGCGAGCCGCGGCGGTTCCGGTACACCCCGACGGTGAGCCAGCCACTGTCCGCGCCGACGCAGGCGTGGCCCGATGACGACCAGCTCGCCATGCCCGGATTCGAATTCGATGACGTGGCGCAGAACGCCCCGGCCGGCGCCATCCCCCTCACCCGCCAGCCCGGCCCGCGCCAGCCCGGCCCGCGCCGGGCTGGCCCGCGCCGGGCTGGCCCGCGTCCGGCGCCGGGGGCGCGGCCGGATCTGAGAGCGGCCAGCGCCGAGTGGGCCGGGCTGCTGCGCTCGCTGCTGCCTCAGCCCGCCAAACGCCGGTGGTCTCAGGAGTTCCGAGCCGGGCTCGAGTTCCGCGGCTGGTGGGCCAAGGTGGCGATCCCGATCCTGGCCATGGTCGTCTTCGGTGTCGCGGTCGTCGTGATAGCGGGCGCGAACAGCGGTAACTCGGGCTCCGCGCCGCCCGCGACCGCCCTCGGCTTCCCGCCCGCGACGCTGGCGGGCAACGACTTCATGGCAGCGGACAGCGGCCGCGGCATCAGAGCGACGCTGGGCCGGGTGACGAGCGGCGGCGACGAGATCGTGGCGGTGGGGTCGCAGGCCGGCGCGCGTATCGCGCGGGCCCAGTTCTTCGTGTCGCTGAACGACGGGCATTCCTGGGCGATGGGGACGGTCCGGTCGGCGCGCGGCGGCGTGCCGCCGCCCGGGCACGGCGCCATCTTCGTGGCCGGCGGCCAGGGCGCATGGGTCGCGCTCGGCCCCGGCTCGATCTGGACCAGCGCGGACGGCCGGACATGGACGCTGGCGCCCGGCACCGGGATGCCGCTGCTCCCCGGCGACCAGATCAGCGGCGTGGCGCGGACGGCGGCCGGCTTCATCGCCGTCGGCGCAAATGTGCCCGGTGGTGATCAGGCCAGGTCCACCCCGCTGATCTTCCTGTCGGCCAACGGGATCACCTGGGAACGGCTCGACGCGGCGCGGCTTGGTTTGGCCGCGGGCGGCGGCCGCGTCCTGAACGTGAGGTACGTCGCGGTGGCCGGGAAGCTGATCCTGATCGCGGGGGACGTCGTCACCACCGAGGTCACCGGCAAGCCCAAGCGGACGGTTACGGTCCGGGTCGGTGCCGCCTGGCTGAGCGGCGACGGCGGCTCGACCTGGGTGCCGACCGCGGGCACGGTCGCCGGGCCGGCCCTGGTGCCGCCCGGGCCAGGCGCGCAGCCGCGGGTGGCCGGGGTAGCCACCGTCGGCAACGGGTTCGTCCTGCTGCGGCCGGCCACCGTAGCCGGGCGGCCGGCCGTCGACGCCTATTATTCGCCGAACGGCGCGGCCTGGACATTCACCGCCACCCTCGGCGCGACCGGCGGGTTTGCCGCCGGCCTGGCGAACGGCGGCCCGGGCGGTGCCGTGGTCACCGGCGTTGCGGGCCGGACGCTGATCGCGTTCGTCTCCGCGAACGGCCGGGTCTGGCAGCAGCGGAGCCCCGTCGGCAGCTCCGCGTCGCAAGCGCTCTCGGGCGTGGCGCTGGCCCCGGACGGCACCGTGGTCACGGCGGGCATCAGTGCAGGCCGGGACAGCCGCCGACCGGTGATTACCCTGGTCGGCCCCAACGCCGCTGATCATGTGGATATCGCGAAGATCCCGGGTGCCGTGGCGGAGGAACTGGCCGTCAACGGCCTGGCCGCGCAGGCCAGTATGCAGGTCGCGGTGGGCAGCGCCAACGGCTTTCCCGCCGCGTGGACCTCGGTCGACGGCGGCAGCTCGTGGACCCGCGCCACCGGCGCCACCCCGGCGGTGCTCAACCGGCCGGGGTCGCAGCAGCTGACCAGCGTGACGCACGGCAACATGGGATGGCTCGCGGTCGGCGGCGTCACCGCGAGCGCCGCCGAGCATCCGGTCGTCGTCGTCTCGGCTAACGCCACCAGCTGGCAAGCGGCGGACGGTGAGACCGTCTTCGGTGCGCCCGGCCTGTTCACCGAGCAGGCGACCGCGGACGGCCAGGGCTACGTCATCGTCGGCTATCAGAACATCAGGCCGGCGCAGAACGGCCAGGCCATCGCCGACCATACCGTCGCCGCGGCCTGGTGGTCGGTCGGCCTGACGGGTTGGCAGCGCGCCGGGGACGCGACGGCGGGCGCACTGGACGGACCTGGCGCCCGGCAGATGATGGCCGTGGCGGCCAGCTCGGCCGGCTTCGTCGCGGTGGGCTCGCACGGCGACCAGCCGTCGGCCTGGACCTCAGCGGACGGGCGCACCTGGCGCCGGGCCGACCTGCCCCTGCCGGTCGGCACCACCCGGGCCGTGCTGCAGCACGTCGCGAGCACCGGCCGCACCGTGGCCGCCGTCGGCACCGCGCTCACCACGACGGGCGTTCCCGTGCCCTTCGCGGCCAGCTCGTCCGACGGCGGTGCCACCTGGATCGAGTCGGCGCTCCCGCTTCCCGCGGGGCTGACGTCGGTCACGGCCCTGGCCGCGGCCGGCCGCGCCTTCACCGCCACCGGCACCTACGGCAGCACCCCCGGCCATCAGAACGTGGTGATATGGACGTCGTCGAACGGGTCGTCGTGGCGGGCAGCCGAGCCCTCCGGGCAGGGCCTGACCGGGTCGGGCATCCAGGCCATCACCAGCCTTACCGTGTCCGGCAGCACGCTGACCGGCGTCGGCTTCACCGCCTCGCCGGCCGGCGAGGAGCCTGTCTTCTGGCAGTCCCCGCTCAGGTGAGCGCCCCGCTCAGGTAATGCCTATCGGCTTGCCGAACACGTCGTCCCGGCGGTTACCGAGGCTGGGCAGGCTAGCCCGGACGGTCCCGATCAGGTCGGCGTCGACCTCGGCGACGGTCACTCCCGGCGCGGGCCCGAGGTCAGCCCGGACCACGCCGAGCGGGTCGACGAGCATGCTGCGCCCGATTCCGGTCGCGGCCCGGGTGGGCCGCTCGTCCGGGTCGGGGACCTGGCCGACGGCGGCGACCCACATGGTGTTCTCGATGGCGCGCGCTCGCACCAGCGTGATCCAGTGCTCCTCCTTGAACAACCCGGCGGCCCAGGCAGCGGGGAGCACGAGCAGTTCGGCCCCGGCGACCGCCAGCGCGCGAGACAGCTCGCCGAATCGCACGTCGTAACAGATCGCCAGGCCGGTGCGCACCCCGGCGAGCGTGCAGATGACCGGGGCGGACCCCGGCGCGACCAGGTCAGACTCGCGCTGCCCGAACGCGTCGAACAGGTGCAGCTTGCGGTAGGAGGCGACCAGCTCGCCGGTTCCGTCGTAGGCCACCGCGGTGTTGTACACCCGGCCGTCCGGGGCGGGCTCGAAGACCCCGGCGACGAGCGCGACCCTGGTCTGCTTCGCCGTGGCGGCCAGTCCCGAGCAGAACGGGCCGTCCAGCGGCTCGGCCGCGGCGCGCAGGTCCGAACCGAACCTGACCTGGGTCGCCTCCGGGAACACGGCGAGGTCAGCGCCCTGCTCCGCGGCCGCAAGCAGGGCGACCCGCACGCGCTCCAGGTTCATCAAGGGCCGGGAACTGACCGGGATCTGGCACAGTGCGACTCGCATATCCGCAGCCTAACCGCTGCGCGGCAGGCCACGGCATGATGTCATGGGCGGGTGAGCCGACCCCTGCTGAACCGACCACTGCTCAACCGGCGCCTCGACGGGCTGGGGACCACGATATTCGCCGAGATGTCCGCGCGGGCGGTCGCGACCGGATCCATCAACCTGGGCCAGGGCTTCCCCGACCGGGACGGGCCGCGCGTGGTGGCCCAGGCCGCCGCCGATGCCATCCTGGCCGGCCGCGGCAACCAGTACCCGCCCGGCCCCGGCATACCGGAACTGCGCCAGGCCATCGCGGCGCACGACGAGCGGTTCTGGGGCTTGCGCTACGACCCGGCCGACGAGGTGCTGGTCACCGCGGGTGCCACCGAGGCGATCGCCGCCGCCATGCTCGCCCTGGTCGAGCCGGGCGATGAGGTGATCGCGTTCGAGCCCTACTACGATTCCTACGCCGCGAACATCGCCATGGCGGGCGGCGTCCGCGTCCCGGTCACGCTGCGGCCGCCGGACTTCCGCCCCGACCCCGACGAGCTGGCCCGGGCGGTGACGGAACGGACCAGGCTCATCCTGCTCAATACCCCGCACAACCCGACCGGTTCGGTCTTCACCTCCGGCGAGCTCGCCGCGATCGCGAACCTGGCCGTCGAGCGCGACCTGCTCGTGGTCAGCGACGAGGTCTACGAGCATCTGGTCTTCGACGGCGAGCACCTGCCGATCGCCGGGTTCCCCGGCATGCGCGAGCGGACCGTATCGGTCAGTTCGGCGGGCAAGACGTTCTCGTTCACCGGCTGGAAGATCGGCTGGGTCAAGGCGGCGCCCGAGCTGGTGACCGCGGTGCGGACGGCTAAGCAGTTCCTCACTTACGTCAGCGGCGGCCCGTTCCAGTACGCGGTGGCCGAGGCGCTCGGCCTGCCCGACGAGTACTACGCCAGGCTCCGCGACGACCTGCGGGCCCAGCGTGATGAGTTCTTGCCGGGCCTGCGCGACATCGGCTTCGAGGTGTACGAGCCGCAGGGCACGTATTTCGTCACCACCGACATCCGGAGCCTGGGCGAGCAGGACGGCGTGGAGTTCTGCCGCACCTTGCCCGATCGCGTCGGCGTGGTCGCCATCCCCTCCGCCGTCTTCTACGACCACAAGGAACTGGCCCGCAGCCACGTCCGCTTCGCCTTCTGCAAGCGCCCCGAAGTGCTCGCCGAGGCGCTAGCGCGCCTGTCCCGGTTGGCCCGCGGGTGACCCGGCCTGATCAAGCGTGGCCGCCCGGCTGGCCAGGAGGTTCAGCGCGTGTTCCGACGCGGAGCCGGCCAGCTGGACCTGGCGCCTTCGGACGACGACAACCGTCGTGTCCTGGCGGTGCTGGCTTACCTTGGTTCCTGACCGACGGGAAGGGGATGACCGGATGGATGCCGAACTGCTGCGGGCGGCGGAGGCGGCCACGGGTTTCATGCCCGCGGCCGAGGGCCTCGCCCTGTTCGATGCGGCCACGCGCTACGCCCCATACGGGCCGGTGCTCGAGATCGGCAGTTACTGCGGCAAGTCCACGATCTACCTGGCCGCGGCGGCCCGCCCCGTCGGCCAGCTGGTCGTCACCGTCGACCACCACCGCGGCTCGGAAGAGCACCAGCCTGGCTGGGAGTACCACGACCCGCGGCTGGTGGACCCCGGGATCGGCCGCCTCGACACGCTGCCGAGGCTGCGGGCCACGCTAGCCGCGGCCGGGCTGGAGGACCACGTGGTGGTCGTGGTGGGCCGGTCCGCCGAGGTGGCCAGGCTCTGGCGCACGCCACTCGGCATGCTGTTCATCGACGGCGGCCACACCGAGGCGGCGGCGGCGGCCGACTACGAGGGCTGGGCGCCGTGGGTTGCGCCCGGCGGCATGCTGGCCATCCACGACGTGTTCGCCGACCCGGCCGAGGGCGGCCAGGCGCCGTACCGGATCTACCAGCGGGCGCTGAAATCCGGCGCGTTCACCGAGGCAGGCGGGGAAGGCTCGCTCCGCCTGCTAGAACGGACCGGCGACGGGATCGGCTGACTGTTGGCCCGCGTCCCTGAAGATCCCCGCGCCGCCGCTGAAGCCCGCCAGCGCGTCGGCCGCCAGGACCACCGCGGCCGCGGTCCAGCTTGACCGCTCCCTCGGGAACGGCGCCTGGTTGTCGAACTGCCAGCCGGTCCAGTAAGAGCCGTCCGGGTGACGCAGGTGCTGGACGCTCGTGAACACCTCCTCGGCCTGCGCGTGCATCCCGCAGGCGTCCAGGGCGATGACGAGCTCGCAGGTCTCGGCCGCGGTGACCCACGGCTGGTCGCTCACGCAGCGGACACCCAGGCCGGGCACTACGAACGTGTCCCAGCCCGACTCCAGCCGGCGTTCCGCGTCCGCACCGCGCAGCGCGCCGCCGAGCACCGGGTAGTACCAGTCCATGGCGAACCGGCTCTTGTCCGCGAACGCCTCCGGATGGCAGGCCACCAGGCGCCCTAGCCGGTCGGCCGCGAGCTCCCAGTCGGGTCTCGGGTCGTCGGCCAGCTTGGCCAGCGCGATCGCGCAGCGCAGGCTCTGGTGGATGCTCGAGCAGCCGGAAAGCAGCGCATAGGTCCCCTGCTCGCCGGCGGCGTCGCGCTCCCACCGGACCTCGCCGCGCGGCGTGCGCAGCGCGAGCGTCCATTCCATCGCGCGGCGGACCGTCGGCCACATCACCAGGGTGTGCCGCTCGTCGCCGGTCACCAGATACTCGTGCCAGGCGCCGACGGCGACGTACGCGGCGTGGTGGCTTTCCGCCGCCGGGTCGGTCACCCGGCCGTCCGCCACGGACCGGGGCCAGGACCCGTCGGCGCGCTGGGTCTGGCGCAGCCACCGGTAGGCCCGCCTGGCCGGCTCGCGCAGCCCGCAGGCGCTCAGCGCCATCGCGCACTCGACGTGATCCCAGGCGTCGACGTGCCCGTCCGGCCACGCGATCGCCCCGGAACGTTCCTGCATCCGGGCAATGGCCTCACCCGTAGCGAGCACCTCCGGCTGTGTTAGCCCCGGGGGGACGATCCCCCCCAGACCCCCCCTGCTCACAGGGGGACTCCCCGTCCCCCCGTACCCCCCGGGGGCTTGACCGCGTATACCACCAGGCTCTTCCCGACGATGGGGTTCAGCGCGCGGTCGGCGAGCCGGGTGACGGCGGGCTTGCGCATGATGTCCCACACCAGCAGCCGGTGATACGCGCTGGTCAGCCGGTGCTTGTCGTCGTGCACGCCGACCGCGCACTTTAGCCACCAGTAGGGCGAATGCAGCCCGTGCGCGTGGTGATGCCAGATTGCCCGCAGCCCGGCCCTGGCCAGCTTGGCTTCCAGTTCGACCCGTGTGTAGATGCGCACATGCCCCCCGGGAACCTCGTGATACTCAGTGGACAACGCCCAGCAGATCCGTTCCGGCAGCCAGCTCGGCACGGTGATCGCCGCCAGACCGCCCGGCCGCAGCACGCGGGCGAGCTCGTTCATCGCCCGCTGATCGTCCAGGATGTGCTCGAGGACCTCAGCCGCGATCACCCGGTCGAACGTATCGTCGCCGAACGGCATGGCGGTAGCGTCCCCCGAGACGGCGCTCGCGTCGGCCTGCGGAATGGCTTCGCCCGCCCCCTGCATCGCGCCGAACATCCCGGTTACCGGGGCAAGCTCGGCCGGGTCGAGGTCGAACGCGACCACGTCCGCGCCGCGCCGGTACACCTCGAACGCGTGCCGGCCGCCGCCGCAGCCCAGGTCGAGCACGCGCTGCCCGGGCCGGACGGGGAAGCGGCGGAAATCGACGGTCAGCACGAGGTCAGTCCCTCCGCGGCCGCTAGGTACTGCCCGACGGTCGCCTGGGCCACCGCCGCCCAGGCGAATCGCTCGCTGACCCGGCGCAGCGCGCGGTCCGCGAGCGCGGCCCGCTCGGCGGGGGAGTCGTGCAGCCGCCGCAGCACCGCGGCGAGTTCCTCGTCCTCTCCCGGCGTGACCAGGACGGCGGCGTCGCCGGTGACCTCGGGCAGTGCCCCGGTGCGGCTGGCCACCAACGGTGTGCCCGAGGCCATGTGCTCCACCGCGGGCAGCGAGAACCCCTCGTACAGCGACGGCACCACGGCCGTCTCCGCGCTGGCCAGCAGGGCGGAGAATGCCTCGTCGCCGAGTCCGTGGATGAACGTGACCCGGTCGGTGAGGGACAGCTGGGCGACCAGCCGCTCGGTGGCGGGCACCGGCCTGCCGACGATGATCAGGTGCGCGTCGGTGTCCGTGACGAGCTTGCCCACCGCGCGCAGCAGCGTGGCGATCCCCTTGAGCGGGGAGTCGGTGCTGGCCACCGCGACGATCCGGCCCGGCACCCGGGCTCCGTCCCGGGGCCGGAATACCCGCGTGTCCACGCCCAGCGGGATGATGTGCACCTGCTCGGGCCGGACCCGGAAGTCACGGCAGATGTCGCGCTTGGACGACTCCGACACGGTGATCAGCGGCACCGTCCCAGATGCCCCGGGTTGCCTGGCCACCCGGCGGGCCACCCGGGCCTGCATCCGGACGAATCCGTACCAGCGTCGCCGGGACAGCGCGGTGAGCCAGCCCGCTGCCGCCAGGTCGATGCGCCTGTCCACGCTGATCGGGTGGTGGATGCTGGCCACCAGCGGCAGCCCGAGGCGTCGCACGCCGAGCAAGCCGTAGCCGAGCCCCTGGTTGTCGTGGACCACATCGAAGTCCGCCGCGCGCGCGGCCAGCACCCGTTGCGCCCGGATGCTGAAGGTCAGCGGCTCGGGGAAGGCGCCGCTCCACATCATCGCGGTCTCGAGCACGTCCACCCAGTCCCGGTACTCGCGCCAGCCGGGCGTGCGGAACGGGTCGTCGTCGCGGTACAGATCGAGGCTGGGGACCTCCCGCAGCACCGGGCCGGGATCGAGGTCGGGGTACGGCTGACCTGAGAACACCTCGACGTGGTGCCCGAGCTCATGAAGTTCCCTGCTCAAATGGCGGACGTAGACACCTTGGCCGCCGCAGTGCGGCTTGCTGCGATACGAGAGCAGCGCGATGCGCAGCGAGCGGTTCAAGATGACCACGTGGCACCTTACCACCCGGTAGTCTCAGGGGTTCGGAGCGGACCCGAGTAGACCGCCGTCATCAGGGGCAGGCTCGGACGCGGGTGCGGCAGACGGCTGCTTGGTCGGGATCCGGCGGCTGAAGAACAACGCGATCAGTGCGATGACGGCGAGCACCGACAATGACGCGCGCAGTCCTGCGATGCGGGCGTTCGCGTTCTCCTCGACGATCGCGTCGGTCGTCTTGGCGGGCACGCCGGCCTTATCGAGTTGAGTCTGCAGGTCCTTGTCGGACATGAACGGGATACCTCCGGCCAGCTCCACCTGCGCCTTGGCAGCGAGATCTTTCGGGACGTCGGGGTTGTTCTGGACACCGGCGAGGAACGACGCGGTCAGCGCCGAGATGAGCACCGCGCCAGCCAGCGCGGTTCCGATGGACGCGCCGAGGTTGGTCAGCGTGTTCTGGACTCCGCCGACTTCACCGCTCTGCTCGTCGGGTACCGACGACACAGTCACGCTGCCGAGTTGCGAGGCCAGCGCGCCGATGCCAAGGCCCGCGAGCAGCATCGGCCAGGTCACGATCTCGGGCCCGGCACCCGCGTCGAGCGCGGCGACCATGACCACGATGCCGGCGAACAGGCACAGGAACCCGATCTGGACCACGCGTCGTGGTGACGCATGCGGGAAGATCTTGGGAACGCCCGCGGCGGCCAGCAGCAGCGTGACGGACAGCGGCAGAAGCCGGACGCCGGTCGCGATGGCCGACAGCCCGAGCGCCACGGACAAGAACAACGGCACGGCGAAGAACAGGCCGGATTGCAGGAAGTACTGGAAGAAGAACGCCGTGAGCCCGCCGCGCAGGGTCGGGTTCCGCAGCATCGCCGGATCGACCAGCGCGGATTGGCCACGCGCGAGACGGTGATTCTCCCACCACAGGAAGACCCGCAGCACAATCCCGCCGGACAGGACCAGCCAGATCACCGGCGACAACCCCAGCCACGTAGGAGCATCGGCCTTGGGCTGGATGAAACCCCACGTCCCGGAGCGCAAGATGCCGTACACGACGAGGCCGAGACCCAGGGCAGACAACGCGGTACCCACGAGATCGAGCCGCACACCCTTCTCGGCCGGGGTGTCGGCGATACGGCGGGTGAGGCCCAAGATGATGAGCACGACCAGGACCTCACCGGCGAACACCCACCGCCAGGAGGCGTAGGTGGTGAGCAGGCCGCCGATCAGCGGCCCGGCCGCCACCGCGATCGCGCCGGCTGAGGCGACCAGCCCGTACGCGCGCGGGCGCTGATCAGGCGCGAAGTTCGACGCGACCAGCGCGACGATGGCCGGCATTATCAGCGCGGCCCCCACGCCTTCCAGGACTGACCATCCCACCATCAGCACGGCGAGATTCCCCGCGAGCGCGGTGATCAACGACCCGCACCCGTAGATGACACACCCGATGGCGAAGGCACGCTTGCGGCCGAGGATCTGGCCGAGCTTGCCGCCCGTGATCATGAGCGAAGCCATCACCAGCGTGTAGAAGGTAATCGCGGTCTGGATCCCGGTCACCGTGGTGCCGACGTCCTTGGCCACGGTGGCGATCGACACGTTCATGACCGAACTGTCGAGCGTCATGAGGAACTGCGCCGAGGCGAGCGTTAGCAAGACCATCCCGCTCGCCGCATGGGCGCGTGCGGCGGTGTGGCCTGCTTCGGCCTCGCGACTCAGATCCATGCGACCGGCCCCATCCAGGCGAAGGACAACCAAGCGCACACCGTCGCACATGACGGACCGGCCCCACGTCACCCGTCCCAGGTGATCGCGAGTCTCCCACCCGGAGGTGGTTTGTAGCGGGCGAAGCAGGGTAAGAGCGCCGCCGCGATGAACATGCCGAACGCGCTGGCTACCAGGTAAGCGTGCGCCGACAGCCATGGCGAACTGCGGTGTTCCGCCAGCAGACGTCCCCTGGCAGCGTGGTTGCACAGACTGCGCCCTCGTCGGATGGAACTTGGCGTGAACTATCTCTCCCGCACGCGAATGGTGTCCACGAGACACCCGCACGGGCAATCACCTCGGGCGGCTTAGTTGAGACAAGACATCTTCGCGCTCGCAGGGATGTGCCGGTGTCCGGGAAATGTCGGACCCTGCCGCTATTATCAAATACATGTTCGATATGCGGGAGCCGGGCTGTGTCCCCGGCAGCACCATCCCTGTCCCTTCCCCGGTCCCGGTGCCATTGGAGCGGCTGGAGGAGCAGATCTGCGAGCTGGCCGGGCACCTGGCCGCGGCGACGTGCCGGTTCCTGGTCTTGCTGGCCGATTTCGACGCGCGCCGCGGCTGGGCCAGTTGGGAGATGAACAGCTGCGCGCAGTGGCTGTCGTGGAAGTGCCAGATGTCCTCCGGCGCCGCCCGGGAGCATGTCCGGGTGGCGCGGGCGCTGCGGGACCTGCCGGTGATCCGGGGCGAGTTCGGGGCGGGCCGCCTGTCGTACGCCAAGGTGCGGGCGCTGACCCGGATCGCCACCCCGGACACCGAGCGGGGCCTGGCCGAGATCGCCGGGCCGATGACCGGGAACCAGCTGGAGCGGTTCGCCCGCGCCCACCGTCGGGTCACCACCGCTGACGACGCCGCGGCGCACGTCCGGCGGCGGGTGGCCTGCCGGTTCGAGGACGACGGGTCGCTGGCCGGCACGTTCCGGCTGCCGCCGCTGGCCGGCGCGGTCCTGCTGAAGGCGCTGCGCGCGGCGGCCGCGGATCTGGACCATCCCCATGATGACGGCGGGGAGGACGACGGCGTCTCCGCGGAGACGCCGGCCGGCGGTAACCAGGCGGTGCCGACCTCCTCCAGCCTGGCCGATGCGCTGCTTGCGGTCGCGGAGGCGTTCCTGGCCGGGAAGGCCGCGGCGGCGGATGACCCGGAGGTGTACCAGGTCATCGTCCACGTCGGCACCGGCGCCCTCTCCAGCACCGGCACGGCCGACGGCGCGGCGGCAGACGTCCCCGCCGGGACAGTCGGCGTCTCCGCGGAGACGCCGGGGGCCGGCGAGGTGCCAGGTCACCCCGCCAACCCGGCCCGCTGCCACGTGGAGGACGGCACGGCGATCAGCGTCAGCACCGCGCAGATGCTCACCTGCACCGCGGCCTTGAGCTGGATGCTCCACGA
>Ga0209656_10000695_pt1 | contig 21816 bp, 20 predicted proteins | sample BogFormECP12_OM2_FD_188239 | JGI IMG/M metagenome (GOLD analysis project Ga0209656, IMG submission 188239) | Bog forest soil microbial communities from Calvert Island, British Columbia, Canada - ECP12_OM2 (SPAdes) (version 2) | ecosystem: Environmental > Aquatic > Freshwater > Wetlands > Bog ... | reverse complement strand
CGGCTCTCTGGTCCACGGGACGACGTTGGTCACGAACACGTTGATCGCGCGGCGCGGGTCGCGCGTCGGCTTGCTGACTACGCGGGGCTTCCGCGATATCCTCGAAATGGGCACCGAGCAGCGTTACGACATCCACGATCTGTTCTTGCAGTTCCCCGAACCGATTGTGCCGCGCAGTTTGCGTCGCGAGGTCGTGGAGCGCATGAGCCGCGACGGCGAGGTGGTCGTCCCGTTGGATTTGGAGCAGGCGCGCGCCGAGCTCGCCTGGTTGGTCGATGCCGGGGTCGAGGCGATCGCGGTCTGTCTCCTGCACTCGTACAAGAACCCCGCACACGAGGTCGCACTGGGGGAATTGATCGCGAGCGAACAACCCGGGATGCCGATGTCGCTGTCGAGCGCCGTGCAACCGGAGCTGCGCGAGTACGACCGCGTCTCGACGACAGTCGCCAACGCATACGTGCAGCCGCTGATGGGACGCTATGTGAGGCGCCTGGTAAAAGCGCTCGATGCTCGCGGGTTTCGCGGCCGCTTCCATCTGATGCATTCGTCCGGCGGGCTGCTGGCACCCGGCGTCGCGGAGTCGTTTCCGGTGCGGTTTCTTGAGTCCGGTCCGGCCGGTGGCGGGATGGCGACGGCGTTCTTCGGGGCCCGCGCTGGGAAGCCCGATGCGATCTCGTTCGACATGGGTGGAACGACCGCCAAGGCCTGCCTCATTCAGGGTGGCCGCGCCGGGGTCGCGCCGCTGATGGAGGCGGCGCGGGTGCATCGCTTTAAAAAGGGCAGTGGCTTGCCGATCAGAGCTCCGGTAATCGACATGATCGAGATCGGCGCCGGCGGAGGCTCGATCGCTCGCATAGACGATCTGGGCCTGATGAAAGTCGGGCCGGGGAGCGCCGGCGCGGACCCAGGCCCGGCCTGCTACGCCATCGGCGGGACGGAGCCGACGGTGACCGACGCCAATCTGCTGCTCGGCTATCTCGACCCCGATTTCTTTCTCGGCGGCCGCATGGCCCTCGATACTGACGCTGCCGCCGCCGCGGTCAGCCGGGTCGGCAAGCGGCTCGGCCTGACGACGGTGGAGGCGGCCTGGGGCATCTACGAAATCGTCTGCGAAAACATGGCGTCGGCGGCGCGCGTCCACATCGTCGAAAAAGGCCGCGACCCGAGGCGCTACGCTATGGTCGCGATCGGCGGCGCGGGACCGGCCCACGGCGCGCGCGTCGCGCGCAAGCTCGGCGTGGCGGAGGTGGTGGTGCCGCCTGCTTCCGGAGCGGCCTCCGCGCTCGGCTTTCTGGTCGCGCCGATCAGCTTCGAGCAGGCGCGCTCGCTTCCTTGTCTCGTCAAGGAGATGGACCTCGGGGCGGTGAACGGGCTGCTCGCCGAGCTGGAGGCCGAGGGACGACGCCTGCTGGTCGAAACCGGCATCGATCCCGAAGAAATCAGCGTCAACCGTTCGGCCGACATGCGACTCCTCGGGCAGATGCACGAAATCGGGGTCCCGTTGCCGAGCGGGCCGTTGGGACCCGACAGCATTCCGCGCATCGAAGCGTCGTTCGCCGAGGTCTACACCCGGCTCTACACCCATCTCTACGAGGGAACGAGCATCCAAGCGCTGCATTGGCGCGTGCTGTGCTCGGGCCCGATGCCGAAGGTGGACGTGACTCGGCAGACTGGCGACCAGGCAGCGGGGCCGGCCTGCAAGGGCCGCCGACGGGCCTACTTCCCCGACGCGGGGGGCTTTGTCGACGCGCTTGTCTACGACCGCTACGCGCTCCAGCCCGACGACAAGATCGCCGGGCCGGCGATCGTCGAGGAGCGCGAATCAACAACCGTCGTGCCCTCCGGAGATTCGCTGTTTGTCGACTCGAAGCTGAACCTGCGGCTCATCATCGGCCAGAGCTCCGCATTGGAGGCGGTGGTGCCGGCGGGTATGACCCTCTCAGACGCGGTCGCGCGGATCGAAGGGGATCCGGTGGCGCTAGAGATCATGTGGAGCCGCCTGATCAATATCGCAGAGGAGTGTTGGTACACGGTCATCCGCACGGCATTTTCGCTGATCATCGGCGAGGCGCAGGACTTCGCCTGCGAGGTTCTCGATGCCCGCGGCAAACAGATCGCGCACTCGCCGCGTGCGATGCCGGTGTTCAACCTGACCCTGCCAATCGCGGTTAACGCGATGCTGGAGAGGTTCCCGGCCGAAACGCTACGCCCGGGGGATGTTCTGGTTACCAACGACCCGTGGCTTTGCGCCGGGCACCTGTTCGACATCGCCATCGCGGCCCCGGTCTTCCGGGGCGACCAGGTCGTGGCAATCATGGGCGTCGTGGGGCATGTCACCGATATCGGCGGGACCAAGAACAGCTTGAACGCGACGGAGATTTACGAGGAGGGCATCCAGATCCCACCGATGAAGCTGTTCAGCGAGGGGCAACCGAACGAGGACCTGCTGACCCTGATTCGGGAAAACGTCCGCGAGGCCGATCAGGTGATCGGCGATATCCATGCCCTTGTGTCGGCCAGCCGGACCGGCGCCGAACGCCTGCTCGGGTTTATGGACGAATACGGGATGGATGATCTCGAGGCGCTGGCGACGGTCGTCCAGCAGCGCGCGGAAAGGGCGATGCGCGAAGCCATCTCCCGGATTCCGGATGGCGTCTACGAGAGCGAGATCTGGAACGACGGGCTCGGCACTCCGGAACGTTATCCAATCCGCATCACAGTCGAGGGCGATCGGCTCGAGGTCGATCTCGCGGGCGCGCCGCCGCAAGCCGGGCGCGGCGGCAGCAATTGCACGCTCGGATATACCCAGGCGCACGTGACCTATCCGCTCAAATGCATGTTGTCACCCGAGGTGCCCGGCAACGCCGGCTGCTACCGGCCGCTGAGCGTGAAGGCGCCTGTCGGCAGCATCCTCAACTGCGAAAAGCCAATGGCGGTAAACACGCGGGTGAGGACCGGGTGGTACCTCGCGCCCAATGTGTTCATGGCGCTTGGCGATGCGTTACCCGACCGGGTGCAGGCCTTCACGGGGCTGCCCAGCTCGGCGCTATTCTATGGTGTCGGCGCCGATGGCCGGGTCTACAATGACCATTTGTTCCAGGGCGGCGGGCAGGGTGCGTCCGGGCACGGCGACGGCAAGTCGGGGCTACTGTGGCCGACCAGTGCGGGCAACACCTCGATCGAGCTGTTCGAGACGCGTGCGCCGATCCTGGTGGTCGAGAAATCCTATATTGCAGATACGGCGGGGCCGGGGCGGCAACGCGGTGGGCTGGGACAGGTAGTCCGCGCCCGTAAGCTGTTCGACGACGGACGGCCGTCGCAGGTGGGATTGTATCCGAACGGCGTCCTGGTCCAGACGCCCGGGCTGTTCGGCGGCCGGCCGGGCGTCTTGCCCCGCGCCGTGGTCCGCAATGCAAAGAGCGAACAACTCTCGGATCTGGGAATCGGCGCCTTGGTAACCCTGACCTCGCCGGGGGAGATCGCTGAATTGCGGCTCGCTGGCGGCTCCGGATTCGGTGATCCGCTGCAGAGACCCCTGGACGCCGTGCAGCGCGATCTTGACGGGGGTTACGTGACACCCGATGCCGCGCGCCGCGATTATGGCTGTGTGTTTGGCGCCGATGGTCGTATCGACATTACCTCCAGCCGGGAATTGCGCAGACAAGATGCTGCCGAGTTTCAAGCCCATTACGGCGAGAAAGTCTGACAGCGGTCGAGCAGGCAGCACTCCGAGACACTACTGGCTCGGTCGGTGTGGAAATGCTACGGCCCCCCGGCGTCAATGCCGCATCGAGGCGCTTTAGTTCGACGGGATTCAAGACCTGCCCGTCAGTGAACGCTGTCCGTATGAATCGGGCGGTGGCATTCGAAAGCACCCAATTCAACGGGATCGGGCGGCCGTTGTCGGAAGGCAGGTAGAAATGGATGAAGCGGGGGCGCGTATCACAGAACTGGTCTTAGGTCTGTCTCAGGGAGCACGGCCGAGTGCCCACCGCGCACATGACAGAGCCCGATGATGGGGCAAAGATTTGCCGCGCGCCTGGGTTGACGACATCGTCGCCAGCTGCGATCCGCAGGCCTGGTCCGCCGAGCGACTTCGCTGCCTACTCCCGGGCGCCCGCTATCGCAGCAAATCGTACGTCGATGGCAGCGACGGGAACGCTGCTGTTCGGCCTCGGCGTCCACGGTCAATAGCTGTCCGTCGACGCAGAACGGCAGCTGGTGATTAGCACTGGACGCAGCCCTCATAGCCTCGACATTGCGGGCGTATCGGCGGTACGGCGCACCTTAGCGGGCTAGCCCTTGCGCCAGACCGTCGCTAGCCACGGTTGTTTATGCCGGGGCAGCCCCGGCGGGCGGTAGTAATGGCCCACCTCCACGAAGCCGGCCGAGGTGGTGTAATCGCGCCAGGTGTCGAGATCGAAGAAGCAGGCATAGCGATCGTCGCTCCAGCCCTCCTCGTTGTTCCCCCTCGGATTTGAGCAGAACAGCACACCGCGCGGCTTCAACGTTTTGAAGAGTTCCAGCAGAACCCTCGGCAATTCCTGGCTGGGCACATGGAACAGCGACGCGTTTGCAAAAATGCCGTCAAAGCGACTCTCGGGCAATTGCATCGCCAGAAAGTCCTGATGAAAGACCTCGCACTGTGAATGCGAGCGTGCCATGGCGACGAAGTGCTGCGATCCGTCGAGCCCCACGGCTTCGTGCCCCAAGGATCGGAAGTGACTGAGATCGCGGCCGGGTCCACAACCAAGATCAAGAATGGAATAAGGAGGGTCGCCCTCTATCGCATTGAGAAATGCCGCGTAATTTTGGCTGACATCGTGGTGTCGCGTGCCGTTCCAGAAAGCCCGGGCGAACCGATCGTAATACGCGATCGTCGTGTCCGAGAGGCGCCGGATCTGATCCGCGTCATACCGTCCGGGGGTGCGGCTCATCGACGGTCGACATTCCCGATTTTCGCCGAAGGTCGCCCGCGCTCCCATCCGAAGACGCTGCGGCCGCCATAGGATGGCGAGTGCTGCCGCTCCCGCGCAATCAGTTCTTGCACTGGAGGCCCCGAGGCATGGCGCTCGAGCTGTCGAGCTTGGTCGTCAAGTCGTTTGAGCGCGCCGAGCTCCTCCGCGCGCCCCAATTTCGCTTTCTGGACCGCCGATTTTAGTACCTGAATGGTTTGGTCGTACACGGGGAGCGGCACAGGAAACGGATGCCGGTCCTTGCCGCCGTGGGCAAACGAGAACCGCGCTGGGTCGGTGAAGCGGTACGGGGCTCCGTGTACGATTTCGGCCACCATCGCCAACGCACGAACGGTTCGCGCTCCGATGCCGGGAATGAGGAGCAGCTCGCAGAAGTCGGAGGGGCCGCGATCTGCCGCCGCAGCCAGATTGCCATGCAGGCGCCGCACCAGCACGTCGCTCGCGCGGACCTCGTGATGTGCCGGCATGATCAGGTACGGCAGCGGCGGCTGCGGTGTCAGCGGACCGGGCTTCTCGTCCCGAACCTCCAACGCCCGCAATTCGCGCGCGATACCGTCCGGCCCCAACGATTGCAGAATATCCAGCTGCGTGCGGCGAGACGCTTCCGCCCGCCGGTCGGTGAGGTTGATGATCTCCCCTTGCTCGACCCCATCGATCGCAGCGTGCGGCTCTTCGACGAAGCTTCTGAGGGCTTCCGAAAGCCAATGATAGCGGCGCGCTTGCTTGCGCTCGCCGTTCATCCCTTGTTGAACCACGACCCACTGGCCGGCATCGGTAACGACGAAGCCGTGCAGATAAAGATCGAAGCCGTCCTGCACGGCGGCGCTGTCTACCTTGGCGACAAGCCGGCTCGCCTTTGCCAGCGCTGCCCCATCGAAACCCACTCGCTCTCCGATCGAGACCAGCTCCTGCGGAGTCTGCCGTGAATGCTTGCCGCGGCCGCCGCAGACGTGGATCCCGAGTTCGCCCGCGAGCGGCGCGAGGCCGCGCTTCAGCGCGCCAATCACGCTGGTGGTGATGCCCGAGGAGTGCCAGTCCATCCCCATCACGGCGCCGAACGACTGGAACCAGAAGGGGTGGGCAAGACGCCGCAATAGCTCATCGCGACCGTAGTGATGGACAATAGCCTCGCTGATCACCGCGCCGAGCCGCGTCATTCGATCCACGAGCCACTTGGGCACCTGCCCGCCGTGTAGTGGAAGATCGGCGCTTCCAGATCTTCGAGCCATGGGCCGTCCGGTGCCGCTAGCGATGTCCCCAAGCAGCTCATTACTCGGGGCTTCCCGAAAGGGCTACACGGGTCCGGCACCGATGACAAGCAAGCGCCGGAAGCGCCCTCTTCGCTCCGGATATAAAGGTCGGAGCAGAGGGGCCAAGGTGAGGTGGGGACCCTCAGCTCGGGACTCCGCGACCCACCGCATCTTCCCGTCCTTGGCGAGACAGTTCTCTCCCTCTCCCTGGAGCAGGCGGGCCGGTTGATTCGCGGGTCCTTCGATTCTCGGGTCCTTCGATTCTATCGTGATTAGGAGAACGGACAAGGCGCCGCCCGTGCCCATCGTCGTTCGTGCCGAGCTCGAGAAAATGACGCAGAAAACGCCCGCTGTGCGAGACGCCGAAGGCGAGTGCATGGCGGATGCCGGTACCGGCGGTCCACGCCCCGTCGGGATCAGCGGGGTTCGGCGTCCCGTTGCGATCGAGAACCAGGAGCGACCCCTGTTGCCACCCAGAGAGGACAACGCCCATCGTATCGGATTTGCCGCAACCGGTATCGGGCGTTAGGTCTGCTACGAATTGCCTCGTTGCTTTCGTTACCTACGTCTCGGCCGTCCCGCTAGGCGTGGGATGAGGACTCAAAAGGAGGAGTCGATGAACTGCTGGCCAGTCTTCCGACGCGGGCTGACCGCCGCCGTGCTCTTGTCGCTTTTACCGCCAGCTGGCGCTAGCGCCGCCGAACTCGACCCGGCGGCTGCGGTTATTAAATTGCCCGATCAGATTAAATGGAACGAGAACGCGACTTCGGGCAGCGCCAACGCCGTTCTCTATGGCGATCCGTCGAAGCCCGGTCTCTATATCGTGTTGGTCAAGTGGCACGCGGGTCATATGAGCCACCCGCACTTCCATCCCAACGACTGTTTCATCACGGTGATCTCGGGCACGTGGTGGGTTGGCACCGGAACCAAATTCAATCCCGAAGCCACGGTGCCGATGCCGGCAGGCAGCTTTGTCACGCATTTCGGCAAGCAAGTTCATTACGACGGCGCGAAGGACGGCGATACAGTGCTCGAGATCGTCGGCGAAGGTCCCGCCACCTCGACCCCGGCCGAGCAGAAATAGCGGGTCTGCCAAACTGTCGCGATCGCGTCCGGCGGCGCCCGGGACCCGCAGGGGTTGGGCCGTCAGCGTCGGGCATTTCGGGCTTGCCGCGGTCGTTTGGCTCAATGCGGCACTGGTCGCCGCGGCATTCGCCGCTCTATGGGTGCCGCAGCTGCTGCCGACGCAAGATGCCGCCCAACCAGCGGGCTGTGATAGACCATAAACTGTAGCGGGTTCTGATGAACCATTCAGGGGTCAGTCGGAAGCAGGCTGGAAGTTGACGAGTGGCAGAGACGGGCACCGACCCGCAGCAGATTTCTATTGCTCCCGCTTGGGTCGGCGAAGGATCGGCAGCATTTCGGGTGGGACGAGGACCTCGATACTGCGCGCGACCCCAGGTTGACGTCGGATCAGCCTGGCTCGTTCGAGGGAGACCACCATCTGGTGGACGGATGGTGGACTGACGCCGAAGTGTCGCTGCAGGTCGGCTTCGGCGGGAGGCCGACCGAGGACGCACGTATAGGCATAGATGAACGCTAGATACTGACCTTGCGTGGGTGTGAAGCTTGGAATAGCAGGCTGAGGCGACATCTGTACTTGGTCTACACGGGCATGGCCCCGCGGCAAGCGCCTCGGTGCGTCCAGCGGAGAACGCGCTAGCGATGATGACAAAACCTACTTATCCCCTGCGGAGACCGGCGTCCCCAACAGCCGATCGAGCACCGGTCCAAGCGTCGGCAGTGGGAAGTCGTCGCGGCCGATCTCAGCGATATCGAGACCGCGCGCTCGTACTGCCTTTCCCGCCGCCTCGATCTCGGCAATCTCGGCCAATGACAGTCGGTAGGTCCACTCCGCCTTCGCGCTTCTTCATATCCGCGCCGATCCACGCGGAAGGGCCCCTGATATGCGGCCGCGCCGGTGCCGTTCGCGCCGGCGTCACGACCCTGTCGTCGTTGGCGAGCATCAGGGAAGCCAGCGGTCGGACATGATCAGTTCGACCTGTTTGTTCTCGACCGAGTCACCCCGCATCTCTCTGCCGTCTGGTTTGATGCGGCCGTGCCGGTCGACGCCGTCGAACGCCGCGGCGCCGATGCGGACCATCACCAGCGGCTCCTCGCTCGTCGCCTTGAACCAGTAGAAGGTGCCGTGCGGCAACAGCACGCCTTCGTTCTTGCCGATCGTTTGGGTCTCGTCGTTGGGCCCATAGAAGGTCGCCTCGCCCTGGAGGACAACAAAGGTGTGGTCCTCGTTGGGGTGTGCGTGCAGCCCGTTCTCGCCGTCCGCCGCGTAGGTCTTTAGAACGACCCACATCTTTTCCGAGGCGGCGAGCGGCGTATCGGTGCGGCCCTGCTTAGGAAGCTGCCCCTCCAACTTAAAGAAGGAGGGCTTATTGCCGATGACCTGCGACTGCACCTTGGCGCGGAGATCCTCAGGGCTTTTGGCGATGGTAGTGGTTCCATCTGGCGGCATGGCGGTCTCCTTATCAATCTTCGGTGAAGGCTAGGGCTGCGCTCGGCGGCCTGTCAATTTTGCCCCTCACTCTTGAGCGCAACGGCCTGCGATCGCCGTATAGACGGCAATGTCGATCATCGAAGCAAAGATGGTTCGCCACTGCAGATTGCGCCTACGGTGAACAAGCGGCCAGGAACCCGAGATTTGCCGACGATGATGTGGCCGCGGCCCCCATGCCGAGCTCCGAGAGGATATCTCGCGCGTCCGCCGCTTGCGGGTCTGCCTGATCCCACCCACGATTTGCGTACGCCCTTCACCGCCGATCCTCCTCTGTGAGCGTATGTAGCAGCGCTTTAGCAAATAAGAGTTGCGGCGCGCCCGCGCGCGAGTCAATCCGGGAAACCCTCCCTTGGAATTTCAGACGAGCGGAACGGCGGCGTTCACTGTCGCCGCCACTGCATCATGGGCGTCACGGAGCGCTACTTGTCGAGCCAGACGTCCTCCATGCGCCAGCCGTTGGAGATGCTGTTGACCATGATCGTCAACCCCTTCACATAGGGCTGCCAGCAGCTCGCACCTCGATTGTAAAAGATGATCGGGCGGGCGCTGTCCTCGGCCAGCTTCCGTTCGATCTCCCAAACCAGTTGCCTACGCCTCTCCTGATTGGCCTCTGCCGATTGTTGATCGATCAGCTCGTCGATCTCGGGATTGCAGTGACCGTTATAGTTCAAGTCCCCGCCGCACCCATAGAGCAGGTAAAGGTTCTGGTCGGGGTCGGGCCCGCTTCCCGAGAGGTTGAGGCCGACGACATAGTCCTTGCGCATGACCTTGGGGAGCCAGATGGTGCTGTCGATCGTGTCGAGCTCGCCGTCGACGTAGATCTCCTTCAGCTGATCGATCAAGATTACCGCAGGTCCGGGTTGTCGAAAGGCGGCACGTCGCGATTGATGATTAGGTTGCGGTTGACGGCAGTAGGCGTCAACTCGCAGATCGCCTGTGGCATCCGGTTATTCACGTCCTTCAGCAGCGGAACCGAGAGGGCATAGGGGAACGTCATGTCAAACGTCCCGGCAACGAAAGCCAGATTCGCCGTCGATAGAATCTTGATTATCGTATATTCGATGCCTTCCAGATAAGGTCGGTCCTTTTTCCAGTAATCCGGGTTTCGGGTTACCTTGATGTATTCGTTGGGCTTGAATGAACCGAATTTAAATGGGCCCGTGCCGACCGGATGTTGTCGCATGTCGCGCGGCGAAACGTGGCAGGGATAGATCGGCGAATACCCGGAAGCGAGAGCCGTGATAAAAGCTGGTTGCGGCCGCTTCAGATGAAATGTGACTTCGTAGTCGCCGTTCGCGGTGACCGCTTCGAGATTCCTATACCATGACTTGCGGGGGTTGACCCGCAACTTCTCACTCGACTTGCCGCTCAGCAGATCCCATGTGCACACCACGTCCTTGGCGGTGAACGGCTTGCCGTCGTGCCATGTAACGCTTTGGTGTAATGGGAACGTCAACTCGGTCCCGTCCTCGCTCCACGACCAGCTCGTCGCGAGGTCGGGCACGATCGACTGCAAGCTGTTCTGTTTCACGTGCTGGTCGAACATGACGAGGTTGTTGAAAACCCCCATCATTGGTCGCTCGGCGAAGACCGTTGCTTCCTCGAGAATCGACATGCTGGCCGGGCTGTCGACCGTATACATCGTCAGAATGCCGCCTGCTTTTTGGGCAGATGCCGGCTCAGCCGCGAGCAAAGCGACGAGCAATAGCCCCGCGCCAGCGCATGCTCTCCGATTTCGCTTCATTCCCATCTTTTCCTCCCTTTGCTGGCGTGCGGCCCATTTGCTGGGCTCTGGCACCGGATGAATGCTATTTGGCCTGCCAAACGTCTTCGAAGCGCCAACCGTTATAGATGCTGTCGACCATGATCGTCAGCCCTTTGAAATAGGGCTGCCAACACGTCCGCATGGGGTTAAATCTCTTTAACGGTAACCCAGATTTCGCCGGAGGGCCCGAAGGTTCGAATCCCACTCCCTCCGCCACTTAGCTCGTAAAATCAATTAGTTATAGGTCGCTTCTGGATTTGTCCCATACTTAGTCCCACGGTCGGAGCGTTCATCGAGGCGATGCCAGAGCGGTTTAAGGCACCGGTCTTGAAAACCGACGGCGGGCGTCCCTTCGTATATCGGCTCGTGTCACAACGTAATGTATGTCAATCGCTTAGGCGGTACCGCCATCCGTTCCTGTCTCGGCTTGTTCCTACGCGTATCGGCGCGTTTGGGTCCAAAGTTGGGTCCACCACCGGCCGAACTCGTGGTACGATGTGCAATCCGGGGGCAGGACGCGAAACGAACCAAGGCGCATTATGTCGCGAAGCAAGTCGGCGCCGCCGACACGGCCGGCAGCAGCCGATCAGACCCACCAAGTCAGCACTTCTGTCGGCCTTGGCGATGGGGGCGCGGATGCTGCTAACCGCGTCGTCGCGTCCAGGGTCCGCAGGCGGGCGCGGGTTTTAGAGCAACCCGCACAGCCATCTTCGTCTTCATGGCCGCGCGTGCAGGATACGCCTTCCGCCACAGGTGGTTCTGCCCTAACGGCCCACGCCACAGTCCAACCAGCGGCTACCGCGGCGACCGGTCCCACAACGCAAGGTTCGCTATCGAGGATCGAGACAGATTACGCCAGTCTGCGCCTCCTAGCCATTTCGCTTGAAAAGATGGCGCGGGATGAAATAGCCCGGCTTTCAGGCGAACGCCCAAATGACCCTTACACGATCGAGAGTAACAAGAAACAATCTGATCTTCTCTCTATTCTAGCCGATGGATTTGCAAAAATAGCAGCGGCATTGGAGGAATATTCTAAACAGCCTCAACCGCTATTAGCAGGCAAGGCCAAGGAAATTGTGGATGCGGTCGGTGCACAATTCAAGGCATGGTGGAACGACAACGGCGCCGAAACGATCGATTGGGGCATTCGGCTTCCCGTAATCACTGCATTCACCGCAGCTCTCGGTTGGGCAGGTGCCGACATGACCTTCGCGACGGCGGCGGTTTGCACGCTCGTCGGCGGCCCAAAGGTGATCGCCGCGGTCCAGGCGGCAAAAAAGCGCACAAAGCGGCCCTGATCGAGTTTGGATCCCGCCGCCGCAGATGGTGGAACAGATCGAAGAGGAATTGCCCACGAGAAGCTGGAACCCGCAAAGGGACGGCCCCCCTCGCCGTAATAGGGCTAGGTGTGCATCGTTAGCCACGAGATCGCGCTCCGCCCGAATGTTGGATATCCCGCGATATTCGGCGGTTGCCGGGCCGGTTGGTCAAGGCCAGATCGAAGCGCCCATATAGACGGGATCATGACGTTTGACCTTTCCGATGACGAGAAGCTGGCCCTCACGGCCCTTCTCAAGCGGACGATCGAAGAGGACCGCTACCCGCTGTCGCCGCGACTTCATCCCCTGAAAGCGATACTCGCGAAGTTGAAACCCCCGCGACCTGTTGCCCAGCCCTATCTCGCGCCGAAGTAATATAAGCCGCCGCGAGCCGTCCGCGCCGATCACCGCTTGGTCCCGGTCACGACCATATCGACCTGCCGTCCGCCGCATTTGGAGCAAACCAAACCTCTCGCACCAATCGAGCACTGGCGTTTCGGCGCCGTACCGAGCAGCCATTTCGGCCGGATCTGGCTCGACCTGATGACCGCAACCCTTGCACCAAACGATTAGCCGGACCTGGGCAGCGGTAGCGATCCCGAGCGTCATCGGCGGGCCGGGTCGAGATTTCATTGTTTCCGCCGCCCAAAGATTGACTTTGCGCCCACTTTTCCGATCGTCAGACCGATGTAGGCTACACCGCTGCCCTCCGCGCGGTCCCGCGGTTCCACCAGCTCAATGATCCGCCATTCATGACCGGGGATAGCGCGATAGGGCGGGCCGTCGGAAAATGGCTCTCGAAACCCCCGGGCTATGAGTTCACCGCGGATCAAACGTTGGCGTAAATCTCCATAGACAAGATCAGTGAAGCGGTCGAGTACCCGCTCCGCATCCTCGTACCTGTTATTAAACGCGCGAACCTTTTCCTGCATCTCCTTTTCAGGGTCCTGCCTATCCCACACTTCGTCACGCTCGGCCCACACTCTCTTTAGCTCTGCTTTAGCATTTTCAAGATGTTGTAAAAGATCCTGATTTCCGAACTTTTCGACCGCTAGGGCCGGATGATACCATTGATCTACCGTCCATCCTCTTGCCCTAAGCTGGAGGCGGCGGCCCCGCAACCGGGTCAAGCCCCAGCTCCATATATCTTTGAGCACGGAATAAGCGAAACCGGGAAGAGGTATCATACTCGCCGTTGCTATCCCCGGCGCCTTCTAGTAACGGGTCGCGGCGGAGCATATACCTTGGGTGGCGGCAAGGGCTCGCGCACCGGCTCGGGTCGGAGTTTGTTGAGGATCTCCCTCAGGGTGCGGATGCGTGGCGAGACCGGATAGCGGTCGTTCTCGACGATGGCGTGAAGCTCTTGGGCGAGCGCGGCGGCTTCGTCGTCGGATAGGTCAAGGTGCTGCATAACCCCGATATAGGGTCGCGGTTGCGAAGGGGCTACGTCGTCCTATTCTGACCGGGACCGTTCCGCGCGAAGCCCGCCGCCGGCTCCGTGCTCGTGAGCACACGGTGGGTGCGTTTATGCCCGACTGACGTTTCGCTGACCGTCGGCGTGTAGGATCAAGCCGGCCTAGCGCATTTGGGCCAATCCTGAGTGCCGAGCAGCGCCGGCGTTGACCTCCTCCTCCTCCTTAAACCCGGCGCTGTTCCTTCCCCAGGGCGGGTCAGTCCTTATGGAAAGTCAGCGGCGCGGCCGATGCCGGTAGGGTTGTTGTGGGGCTACGGGCGGCCGGCCGAAGCACCGGGGCAGCTCTCGCTATCCACCGAGCGCGATGCTTGCGGATCGCGGCAAGATGCATCCACTCACCGGCTCACCTGCTCTCGCGCTGCCACTTGATCGAAACGACGGCTCGTCCCCTCGCTCCGCATCCGCGGCACCTGACGCGCGCCCTCAGGTTGAGCACCTTGGCCTGAGGGCTGAGCCCGAGCCGTAGCAGGAACTTCGGTGTCAGCACTGCGACGTGATGGCAGGCGGCGCAATCGACGCGCTGCGCTACCAAAGGCAGACCTCGACCGCGTTCCCCCAGATGAGCGTTTTTTCTACGTGATGGCTGGTCACCTTGCGAACGAGGTAAACATTCTCGGCAAGCTGCTTATCATCGGTGGGAGGTCACAATTTATTTTTGGGAGGCGAAGTGGTTTTTCTAAATGCGATGAGTATGATTGTCGATTGGGTCGCCTGAGGCGAGGTATAAACCCTTAATGGGCTATAAGTGCATGGACGAATGAAAAAGCACCAAGTACAAAAAACGATATCGACAAGACCACGATCGTTGTTACAAGCCGGCTATACACACTGCTCATCCGTAGGTCGAATAAGACCATCTGAGAACTAGCAGTTGCTGCCACTTGCTTCAGCGCCTCCGCAGCCAGAGCAAGGGACGCCTGTTGTGCGGCAATGGCCCGATCAACGGTCGCCTGTTGTGTGGCAATGGTCCGATCAACGGACGCCTGTTGTCTGGCAAAGCGTTCTTCCAATCGCCGGTCGCATTCGTCCAGATGGACATTAAAGCGTTTGACCAGTTCAGCTGTCGTGATCGCCAGGGTATCGGTTGTAGGAACGAGCGTTGTCATTTCCCTACTACCTCAAACGTCGACGCCTAAGGCGAGGCATGTGTGGCACGCAACTGAGGGGTCTGATTAACCGCGTCCGGAACTATCCGCGTCTGTGCGGCAAGCGTATCGTTATCAATGTCGCAATACACCGCTATCGTCCTTAATGGCTCTGCGCTTTACTAGCACGGCGCCACCCTAAACGAAACTGATGAAATTGTCAATGGAAAATACGTTTTAAGCAACAACTTGCACAGCAGCCCTGCGTGTCGCGGCGGAATGCCCGACAGTCTGAGGCCGGTGAGAAAGCGGCTCGGGCTCGGCCAGCTGATTTTGCGCGTCGACCACGCGCCAAAAAAGGCTGCCCAGCCGTCCGCTAGCCATCGCCGCTAGGTCCGTGACGAGACCCGGCACCAGTCCTCGCGGCGATCGAACCTGACCGAGAGAGCGAGGCGTTCGTGCCAATGTGCCGCATAGGCCCCCCCGAGAGCCGGGGAGGAGACGAGATTGAGGTTTTCCGAGTTCGCTGCGGCGCAGCGCGTCCAATTCATCGAACCCGTCAGCGTGACGGCGCCGTCAATAACCATTGTCTTGGCGTGCTCAGCCGGGTGAGCCAGCGCCGATCACGCGGAAAGCCGGCCATGATCGTCACCGCCGCCGAAGCAACGAGCGTCTTGCCGAGGAATCGCATGTCACGGTTGTGAGCCTGACGGAGCAGGCGGACTTCTTGCGCCAGTCGTCGTCCCACTTCGGCATATCCGCCCGAGCCAAACAGCTCGACGACAATGGAGCCTGGAACGTCCAACACCGGCAGCACCTGGCTGAGGAACAATGCCGCGGCCGCTTCATCGATCGATCCCGACAGGCGCACTGTCGGGTGAGCTAAGCGCGCAAAGAGCTCCGGGGGGATCCCGGCGGTTGGGGCGGTCATCAGTTGGCTCGATTTTCCTGCGGAAGCGCAATCATGCACGACACAATGCAAGCTGCGGTCCGCAACAACGGTCGGATGCGCGGGGCGATTATGTTCGGGCGTGTAGTCAGTTTCTTGCATGGTGCGAGCAGCGCGGCCTGACGCTCGCCGCGATCCGGCCCCATGTTGCTTGCCGCCTTTCTCATGCATGCTGTTCCGCACCGCGCGCGGGCACGACGGCAGTGCCCTGTCCGATCAGGCGATGAGCCAGCCGGACGCCAGGCGGATGATCCGCCGGCGCGCGGCCGCCGCCGGCATCATGGCGCCGATCGGCTGCCATACGTCGGGCGACCAGGATCACCGCCTATCTCGCCAACGGCGGCGCACTCGGCACGCGCAGGAAATGGCCGCGCATGAGAGCCCGCGCACCACAAAGCTCTACGACCGGCCGAAGGAGCGGCTCACCCGGGACGAGGTCGAAAGGATCAGATTGTGAGGGCTGAGAACGCCTCCAGCTCCAACCCGGCTAATCGAACAGTCTGGCGAGTTCATCGAGTACCTTCGCAATCAGCTGCTGGCGGCGCGGGTCCTGCGCCTCGGGCGTGACAGCAAAAAGCTGGATCAGATATCGCGCCTTTGCGGCGGCCTCGGGCCAAGTCGCCGATGGCGCAGCGACGGCATAGCTCTCGAATTCGTCTTGGCGCCGCTGCAATGCGGTCTGATCGGCCTGGACCTCGTGGAGACGCCGGCGCAGCTCGGTAGATTTCTGGGCGGCCATGCCGCGATGCTCGTCGAGTTCAACCGGGCGGTCCGGCATGGCCGATTGTTCCTTTCGGGTGTTCGGTTAGCTCGATTGACATGGCTCTCTCCCCGTCCTTGTTATCGTGGCGGGTTCCGCTAGTCGGAGCGGCAAAACACCGCAAATATTGCTGTCCTCTTTGTGTAGAGGTGCCCTTATTTCGGACCGGCCAACACCAGCTTCAAGATAATAATAATTTTTAAAAATAACTTGCCTATTGCACATCGTAGAATAGTCCCCATTTCAGAAGAGGCGACAAAATTTATTTGCCGCAATAAATCACGGCGGGGCAACCGGACGCGCACCCCGCCCACGGGGACTTGGTGACATTTCGTACTGAACATCGATGCCGATCGGTTCGCTGATGCGGTCCGCCTGTCTTTTTTAAAGTCCCAAAAGCGGCGGTGCGAGCAGCTTTGCAGCACCGTGATTTGGTAGAAGGCTGAGATGGAAACCAGCACGATGAGGCACCTCCGGCTCGCGGCCGAAAGCGGCGACGCCGCCGCGCAATTCAATCTCGGCGTCCTCTCTGACGGCCGTTTGGACGACAACGGGTATGCCATCGAAGGCAACCGAGCGGAGTCGCTCAAATGGCTGCTGGCGGCCGCCGAACAGGGCTTGCCGCGCGCTCAGAGCCGGCTCGCCGAGCTCTACGCCGGCGGCCCGAATGCATCGGAAAACTTCGTGAACGCTTGCGCCTGGTTTCTGCTCGCGACAAAAAATTCGCGCGGCATTCACCGCCACCAGGCTCGGTCCGGGTACGAACGGGTCGCCACCCGGTTGACGCCGGCGCAGCTCACCGAGGCGAAACGCTTGGCAGGACTCTGGAGAGCGCAGCGTAACCATGAAACCCCACAGCTCAGCGAAGGGAAAGCGCCATGAGAGCCTGGTTCGTTCCACCCCTAGTCATTCCCATTCTTGTCGTGCTGATGGTCGTGGCATTCGCGACCTATCAAGCACTCTAAGCCCAGAATTTTGTAAAGGAGCACAGTCATGGGCATCTCGATGAACCCCAAGATGAGCGGGTTTAGGAAATGGGCGGAAATCCACGAGCCGACGAAGATCGACAAAGCTCGCACCGGAGCGGAAGAGGGCGGTGTCACCCTAGCCGCGGATGTCCATCAAGCCGGGAAGACGGCGGACCAGCAACCGCATCGTCCATGGCTCGTTCCCGGGGCGGGTAAGCTCTAACCCGTATTCGGGGCGAAAGAGACCGCACATGCCGAACGGCTGAACATTTCGTGATGAGATGCCGCGGTCTCTCCTACCTCGTTCAGGCCGCTCGACCGGCCTGCGGCGGCGACCGGGAGGTCACCGAGTTGCGTGGCACGCGCCAGGGCCGCCGATGACCCATTTAGCAATGCTCAAGAGGGCGAGATGGCGTACGAAAAGCTCGACCAAGCACTTCGACAGCTGAAAACAGATCGCGAGCGTGCGGAGGTGAACGAAGCCCAACAAAAAAAGGCGGACGAAGAAGCCAGGATCCGGTTCGTGCAAGTTAAGTCGACGGTGGTCGGGCCTATTTTCGATGAGGTCGTTGCGCGCTTAGCGGCAGAAGGCTTCTTCGCCGAAACGTTGGACGAACAAAACGACGCCTCCGGTCCAATTTCTCTCAACGTGAATTTATCGGAAGATGACGGATTTAACCGGCAAGGCAGCCTCCAGGTACGATTTGATCCAGATGAATATAAATGTGAATTTGGAAAGTCGACGATGGCTAAGACTGCATCAACAAATCAAATGGTATTCGGAGATAGACATCGCCAATTTGACGAAATGACGGAGGCGTTGGTTCGCGAGACAGCCGAACAATTTGTACTCGATTTGATTGGCGGGGATCACTTCCGTTAGCAGAGAAATGCCCGCCCTAAGGTGCGCCGGCGGCCTTCAGCTCTGTCAAGCTTTTAACAAGCGTCTGGCCAAACCTGCAGGCGCCTAGACACTGATTACATGCCGGGTCGCCGACAATTCGCTTGGACCTTGTCCGGCCAAAGGGGAGCGCCAACCCGTGGCGGGCGGGTGCGTGCTTACCTAAGTCGTCCCCCCAACCAAACCTAACGCAGACATTTTCACCAGAGCTTTTGTAATAAGGGCGCCCGGTGGACGTATCCCAATTTAATTCTGAAAAACACACGCAGAAAATCATGGCGCGGGCCCAACCCCAATTGTCGTGCCCTTCTGCCAGTCTGACGGTCGTGGTGACGACCGCAATCAACCCATCTTTGCGTCGGTCGAGACCCGGGCATAGATCGCAACGCGCTGTCGCTGGGGAGGAAGTCATCTCCTGCATCCCTATCAGGACGCTTGCCCGGAGACGAAACCTCGGGCCGCAGGAGGATTTGCAGTGACCGCCATCGACTTCCGAACCGACCCCGTTACCGCTCGGCGCTACCGCGTCGTATCGCTCGTTACCCACGCCGACATCCCGGACATCGTCTGGGCCGACAACGAGATGGGCCGCTGCGGGGTGCAGGGCAGAGATGCCAAAGGCAAACGAATCGTCCTGGAACGGTCTGGGCCGATCAGGATCGTCAGCACGAGGAGGTGACCATGCCCGATCGCGACGATGCCGAACTTTGGGAGAGGGCCATCGGTTTGCCGACGCATGCAAGAGTGCGCGCATTCCTCGAGAACTTCGCGAGGCGCCAGATCCCCGTTACCTACCAAGAGCTGGCAAAGGCTCTCCAGATCTTGCCCCCCCGTTCCATCCATCGGGTGACGGAAGCCCTGGAGCGCCTGATGGAGGAGGACGCGACAGCGCGCCGCCCGTTCATCGCGGCGCTCGTCATCAGCAAGGCGCGTGGCGGCTTGCCGGCGCCCGGGTTCTTCGATCGCGCCCGACGTCTCGGCCGGTTCGCGGGCGATCCGGACGGTCAAGACGCTTGGTCGTTTCATGCAGCCGAGCTGAACGCCGTCTTCGCTCGCTGGGGCGGTTCGCGCGACAACTAGACTAGACTAACGCCGCGGACATCATGTCACCGAAACTAACCCCACCCCTACCCGGGGCGGTGGATGGTCCAGAGATTCCACGAATCACAAGGGCGTAAGTCGATGAGCGGCTATCCGAAGTTCAGGAACGACCGCGGCGTCCCGGAAATCCGGATCGGGGTGAGGGAATTCGACTGTATCGGCGTGTCCCCGCCGCAAAACCACCCGCACATCTACCTCGAAATGGGTGCAGCGGACACGATCCTTTGTCCCTATTGCGGGACGCGGTTCCGCTTCGATCCTCGGTTGACACCGCTCGATGCCGAACCGCCGGACAGTTTCTTTGCTGAGCATAACACGGCTTGAGCCGAGGCGCGGCGTCGGACAGGTCCAATCGCCTTCACGAGATTCGGCCGGATATCCCGCGTCGATTCGTGGCGAAACCGGATGCGGCTCTGGTCCTATCGTAAGCATCGACGGCGGGTGGATGCCGCGAGTGCCTGCCCTGTTTATCAGGGATAATGCCCTATGAAACTGTAGAATTCTCGAGTCGCCTCTCGCATTTCGGTTGACGCCTTGTCCCCACGATTAGAATTAGTCTCCATTCGGACGAGGTCTTCGGCAATGACCGCAAGAAATATCTTTGATGGGTTAAATTGATACGATCGCTGAGGATATTCCTTCTCTTTCGAAAAAACTTGTGAAGCTCATAGTAATTTTTGGTTGTATTCAACGACCCTCACCCCATGTGGTGAAATACGCGTTGGCACTTTCTCCCCGACAGTGCCAACGCCCTCATAAATTTTGGTCCGAGGAGACCGTCCATGAAGCTGCGCCCATTGCAGGACCGCGTCTTGATCCGTCGTGTCGAGCCGGAGGCAAAAACCTCCGGCGGCATCTTCATCCCTGACACGGCGCAGGAGAAGCCGATGGAAGGTGAAGTCGTCGCCGTCGGCCCGGGCGCACGAGACGAAAGTGGCAAGCTGCACCCGCTCGACGTCAAGCCCAGCGACCGCGTGCTGTTCGGAAAGTGGTCGGGCACCGAGGTCAAGCTCGATGGCGAGGACCTCATGATCATGAAGGAATCCGACATCATAGGGGTGATCGATCAGGCCGTCGCCAATAGGAAAGCCGCTTAACCAGGGAGATCGAACATGGCTGCTAAAGAAGTCAGATTTAATGGCGACGCGCGCGACCGCATGCTGCGCGGCATCGAGGTTCTCGCCAACGCGGTGAAGGTGACGCTCGGCCCCAAGGGGCGCAACGTCCTCCTCGACAAGTCTTACGGCGCCCCTCGCATCACCAAGGATGGAGTAACCGTCGCCAAGGAGATCGAGCTCGCTGACAGGTTCGAGAACATGGGCGCGCAGATGCTCAAAGAGGTCGCCACCCGGACCAGCGATCAGGCCGGCGACGGCACGACGACCGCGACGGTGCTGGCCCAGGCGATCGTGCGCGAGGGCACGAAGGCGGTTGCTGCCGGGATGAACCCGATGGATTTGAAGCGCGGCATCGACATGGCCGTCGAATCGGTCGTCGGTGACATCAAGACGGGCTCGAAGAAGGTCTCGACCAACGCCGAGATTGCTCAAATCGGGAAGATTTCGGCCAATGACGACCGCGAGATCGGCGAAATGATCGCGCAAGCAATGCACAAAGTCGGCAACGAGGGCGTCATCACGATCGAGGAGGCGAAGAGCCTCGAAACTGAGCTCGACATCGTCGAGGGCATGCAGTTCGACCGCGGCTATCTCTCGCCGTACTTCGTGACCAATGCCCAGAAGATGATCTGCGAGCTCGAGAAGCCGTACATCCTGCTCTTCGAGAAGAAGCTGTCCGGTCTCCAGGTGATCCTGCCCTTGCTCGAAGCGGTGGCGCAGAGCGGCAACCCGCTGCTGATCGTCGCCGAGGATATCGAGGGTGAGGCGCTTGCGACGCTGGTCGTCAATAAATTGCGCGGCGGCCTCAAGGTCGCGGCGGTCAAGGCCCCCGGCTTCGGCGATCGGCGCAAGTCCATGCTCGAGGACATCGCCATCCTGACCGGTGGTCAGGTGATCAGCGAGGATCTCGGCATCAAGCTCGAGAACGTCACGCTCGACATGCTCGGCACCGCGAAAAAGGTGCGCATCGAGAAGGAGAACACGACGATCATCGACGGTGCCGGCAAGAAGAAGGACATCGAGGGTCGCTGCACGCAGCTGCGCGCGCAGATCGAGGAGACGACCTCGGATTACGACAAGGAGAAGCTCCAGGAACGCTTGGCGAAACTGGCGGGCGGCGTCGCCATCATCCGTGTCGGCGGCGCAACCGAAATCGAGGTCAAGGAACGCAAGGACCGGGTCGATGACGCGATGCATGCAACCCGGGCAGCGGTCGAGGAAGGCGTCGTTGCCGGCGGTGGCGTCACGTTCCTTTATGCAAGCAAGAGGCTCGGCCGGCTGAACCCCGAGAACGATGACCAGAAGGTCGGCATCGACATTGTGCGCCGGGCACTGCAGGCGCCGGCAAAGCAGATTTTTGCCAATGCCGGAGAGGATGGCTCAATAATCGTCGGCAAGCTCTTGGAGAAGGGCCAGGCCAATCACGGCTTTGACGCGCAGAACGGCACCTAAGTCGACATGGTGAAGGCTGGCATCATCGATCCGACGAAGGTCGTCCGTTTGGCGCTGCAGGGCGCAGCCTCGATCGCCGGCCTGCTCGTCACCACTGAGGCCATGGTCGCCGAGAAGCCGCAG
>Ga0209656_10000693_pt1 | contig 21846 bp, 19 predicted proteins | sample BogFormECP12_OM2_FD_188239 | JGI IMG/M metagenome (GOLD analysis project Ga0209656, IMG submission 188239) | Bog forest soil microbial communities from Calvert Island, British Columbia, Canada - ECP12_OM2 (SPAdes) (version 2) | ecosystem: Environmental > Aquatic > Freshwater > Wetlands > Bog ... | reverse complement strand
TTTTCGCTGCGGGCCGGATCATCGGCGATTATGCCGACGGCATCCGGGTGTTGTCGCCCGACTGGCAGAAGCTGGCCTGCAACCTGCTTTCGGTCGGGGCCGACGCTCTGCCGCGCGGCGGCCGCCTGATTCTGATCGATAGCCCGCTTACCCTCGAAGCAGTCGGCGAGGCCGCTGCTCTGTCTCCTGAAGCGCGAGAGGCGCTGATGCTCGCCACACCCGTCGCCGAACTTACTGCTCGGACGGTGCAGCCTTATTTTACCGGGCTGCTCGCCAAGGCACTCGACCGCTGCCTGATCGCGACCGCGGAGCCGGGGCGGGTCCGGCTGAGGGCGGTCATTTCCGGTGACAACCCGGCTTAGCGGATCCGGCCGGCTAGGCCGCAGCCGTGCTGCGGCGCGCGGCTGCGGCATCGGCGCTGGCACCGGCTGTCGGAGCGCCCGGCATCGGAACCGGATCCCGCAGGACATAACCGCGGCCCCATACCGTCTCGATGTAATGACTGCCGCCGGTAGCCTGGGCCAGCTTTTTGCGCAGCTTGCAGACGAAAACGTCGATGATCTTGAGCTCGGGCTCGTCCATTCCGCCGTACAGGTGGTTCAGAAACATCTCCTTCGTCAGAGTGGTGCCCTTGCGCAGGCTGAGCAGTTCGAGGATTCCGTACTCCTTCCCGGTAAGGTGCACCGGCTGGTCGTCGACCGAGACGACGCGGGTATCCAGATTGACGACCAGCTTGCCGGTCCGGATTGTCGATTCAGAGTGGCCCTTCGAGCGGCGCACGATCGCCTGTATTCGAGCGATCAGCTCCCGCCGGTCAAAGGGCTTGGTCAGGAAGTCGTCCGCTCCGAAGCCGAGCCCCTTGATCTTATGGTCGAGCTCGGCGAGACCGGAGAGGATCAGGATCGGCGTACGTACCCGCGCGGCGCGTAGGCGCCGGAGCACCTCATAGCCGTCGATGTCCGGCAGCACCAAATCGAGGAGAATGATATCGTAATCGTACAGCTTCCCAATCTCCAGGCCATCCTCGCCGAGATCGGTCGTATCACAAATAAAATTCTCGTTCATCAGCAGCATTTTGATGCTGGCTGCCGTTTGTGCGTCATCCTCGACTAAAAGCACGCGCATTGGAACCTCCGGGTACGGCCGGTTTGTCACGCCGGCGGGGCCTTGGTTAATCAGGATTACCAGAATTAGTTAACGAGCGGTTACCGTCAGTTCGATTGCGTTGCACTCGATCGCGCGATCGAAAGTCGGGGGGAGGCCCCGCGCCACCCAGCACAACAGATAGGTGGTATGCCCGTCGGCCGAACGCCGTAACGAGTGTTGGCACGCTTTTTTGCGGGATTATAGTGCAGCGGATTTGAGCGACCTCCCCGTGGCATGCAGCCTGGTCGCTTGCTGCGGCGTTCGGCTGCAGCGAACGCAGGGAATGTCGCCGCATGGTGCCGATTTGTTCCGGTTCTGGTACCGAACCTTACTTTGCGCATAATTGAACGTCCCTCGCTTGCCTGTCACGGCCATCTGAACTCACTGTCTCTTGGCTCTTCCCCGTAAACTTAAGTAACGATCGGGCACCCGGAGGTCCCGAAGTGTGAGCTTCGTCACATTTCTGGCAAAAAAGTTTCTAGCCGGCCCGCCTGCACGCGGATGTCACCCTGAAACTCGCTTTATCCCTACAGACCATTGGTGACCAGAACCCGTTCGGACTGCGCGACTGTCTTAATTCGGCGGGCGTCAGTTGGCCGTCCGACGCAACAACGGGCTTGGACGGTGACTTGTTCCGCGGCTTGCTGAGCCGCCCCGCGCCCCGCTTGACAGCAACCGAGCAGCATGGTGCAACCGCGCGCCCGAACAACAATTTCTCAGGGAGGAAAGGTTTTGGACGTCTCCGCCCGCAAAATTCTGGCTTTCGGCTGCCTCGCCGCCTGCTTTGTCCCGCCACAGGCGCTGGCCGAAGGTTCGATCAAGATCGGCTTTCCGATACCATTGTCCGGCCCCACAGCCGTCTACGGCGCGCCGATCTTGAAGGGCGCCGAGATGGCTGTGGAAGAAAACAATGCCAAGGGCGGCGTGCTCGGCAGAAAGCTCGAACTGTTGTCGCGCGACAGCAAGGCCAATGCCGATGAAGCGGTGCGTCTCGCCCGCGAGCTGATCATCAAGAATAACGTCGACTTCCTTTCCGGCACCCTGACCTCTGCCGAGGCCCCGGCGGTATCGACGATCGCCAAGGAAAACAAGATCGTCTTCGTGGCCCCGACTGCGAAGACCATCCTGTTGACCGCGCCGGAAAACCTCCACCCTTATATTTTCCGAGTCGCCTCGAATACCACGATCGAAGGACGGACGGGGGCGGGGATCATGGCCAAATGGGCGGACGTCAAGCGGGTCGCGACGATTGCGCCCGATTACGCCTACGGGCGGGACGCGGTAGCCGCCTATACCGCGTACCTGAAGAAGCTGCGGCCCGACATCGAGATCGTCGACCAGCAGTGGCCGAAGCTCGGCGAGCCGGACTTCACCGCCTTCATCACCGCGCAGATGGGCAAGAAGCCGGACGCCGTCTTTTGCGACGTATTCGGCGGCGACTTTGTCACCTTCGCCAAGCAGGCAACGCCGCTAGGCTATTTCAAAGCGATCCAAAACCGGCTGGCTGACGGCGGAGAGGTCGGAACGGTCGACGAGGCCCTGGCGCTCGGACCCGACTACCCGTACGGCATCTGGTCGGACGCCTATGATCCGGTCATCTGGGCCGGCAACGAGCCGGCCGAGCACAAGGCGTATGTCGACCATCTGAAGGCGTTCACCAAGTCCGAATACGGTTCGGGCTGGGCGATCGTGGGCTACATCTCCGTCCAGGCGATCGTCGAGGGGGTCAAAAAGGCGGGCAGCACCGACTCGGACAAGGTTGCCAAGACGCTGCTCGGCCTCAGTTTTGATACGCCGGTCGGCAAGCGTACCTTCAACCCCAAAACGCACGAGACCGAAAGCGGCGAGTTCTGGGGCCAGATGGTCAAGGAGGCGGCCCATCCGTTCGCGATTATTCAGAACCCGGAATACATCGACCCGGCACCCTTCATGAACTGATGCTTGATCCCGGCAAATGCCCCTCGCCGCCTCTCTCTGCCCGCAGGCGGGGAGAGAGAGGAGCCCGCGCAGCGCGAGGGTGAGGGGCGGCACCGCTCCGGAAGCAGACCGCATGGCCGCGTCGTTCCTGTTCAGCCAGTTCATGGGCGGTCTGACTGCGGCGATGTTTCTTTTCCTGATCGCCTCGGGACTGTCGCTGGTCTTTGGTGTCATGCGCGTCCTGAATTTCGCGCACGGCTCGTTTTACATGCTCGGCGCCTACCTCGCCTGGCAAGCGGTGCAATGGCTGCAGCCGGCGCCCGAGCGGTTCTGGCCAGCCGCGTTGTTTGCTGCCCTCGGCGTCGCGGCTCTGGGGGCGATCGTTGAACGCTGCTTGCTGCGTTATCTCTATGGCCGCGAGGAACTCTACCAGCTTCTGTTCACCTATGCGCTGGTGCTGATCCTGGGCGACGCCGCTAAGTTCGTCTGGGGCACCACGCAACTCTCCGTGTCGCGGCCTCCTCTGCTCGCCGGCGGCATTGCGGTCTTCGACACGATCGTGCCGGTCTACAACCTCTTCATCATGATCGTGGGCCCGGCCATCGCCGTTGCGGGCTGGCTGGTGTTGAGCCGCACCGGCGCGGGGCGGATGGTGCGGGCAGCCTCACAGGACCGCGAGATGCTCGACGCCTTGGGCGCCAATGTCGGCGGCATCTACACCGGAATGTTTGTCGTCAGCTCGTTCCTTGCCGGTTTGAGCGGCGCGCTGGTGACGCCGATCCAGAGCATCGTGCCGGGCATGGATGTCGAGATCATCGTCCAAGCCTTCATCGTCGTCGTGATCGGCGGCCTCGGCTCGTTTTGGGGCACCTTCTGGGGCTCGGTAATATACGGCCAGGTGCTGTCCTTCGGCATTCTGATCTTTCCGGGGTTCTCACTCTTTTCGGTGTTCGCGCTGATGGTGGTGATCCTGGTCATCCGGCCTTGGGGCCTCTTTGGGCGGCCGCTCTAGATGATCCGGCGCCGCGCCGCGCTCGCCCGACACATCCCTTGGACCCTGCTCATATTCCTCGTCCTCATCTGGGTGCCGTGGCTCGGGTCGCGTTACGACACGTTCCTGGCAACGCAGATTGCGATCCAAGCGCTCTTCGCGGTGAGCCTCAATCTGCTGCTCGGCACGACCGGTCTGGTTTCCTTCGGCCACGTCGCCTATTTCGGCGTCGGCGCCTATGTCTGCGCCATCCTGATGAAAACCTACGGCATGCCGTTCGTCGTCGCCTTTCCGGCGGCCGGGATCGGCGCCGCGGTTTTCGCGCTCGTCGCCGGCTTCTTTTGCGTGCGGCTGACGAAAATCTACTTTGCGATGCTGACTCTTGCCTTCTCACAGATCGTCTGGGCGATCTGCTTCAAATGGAATGAGGTGACCGGCGGCGACCAGGGCTTGCCGGACATCCCCTATCCCGACCTCGACTGGATGGCGGCGGTCCCGGGCCTCGCCGATTTGCGCCTTTCCGATCGCTTCTACCTGCTGACCTTGCTGCTGGTCGCGGTTTCCCTGGCGGTGCTGCGGCAGATTACCCACTCGCCCTTCGGCCGCATGCTGACGACAATCCGCGACAATCCCGAGCGCGCCGCTTTTATCGGCCTCAACGTGCGCGCCTATGAGCTTGCGGCTTTTGTCGTCGCCGGCGCCTTCGCGGGGCTCGCCGGGGCGCTGTTCGGGATCTTCAACCGCGGGGTTTTCGCCGATTACGTCTTCTGGTCGAAATCCGCCGAAGTCATGATCATGACAATTCTCGGCGGCATGGACTATTTCTGGGGACCGCCGGTTGGTACATTGGCGCTGGTGTGGCTGAACCAGCAAACCACATCCTATACCGAATATTGGCCGTTCGTCCTCGGCACGCTGCTGATCGTGCTGCTCTACGCCTTTCCCGGCGGCATCGTCGGCGGGCTCGCGGCGGCTTTTCGCTTGGCCAGGCGCCGCATCGTCCGCGGCGATGCTTGACGTCCGCAAGCTGCGCAAGTCTTTTGCCGGATTCGTCGCTGTCGGTGGGGTGAGCCTGACTGTCGACACCGGCCAGATCGCTGCGGTAATCGGACCGAACGGCGCCGGCAAATCGACCTTGTTCAACCTGATCACCGGCCACATCCGGCCGGATTCGGGCCAGGTGCTGCTCGACGGCTACGAAATTACCGGCGTTGCACCTCACCGGATTTGCCGCATGGGGATCGGCCGCTCGTTTCAACGCACCAACATTTTTCCGCGGCTCTCGGTATTCGAGAATGTCCAGGCAGCTTTCCTCGCCCACCGCGGCCGCGGCCGGAATTTCTGGTCGCATTCGCAGTTGTTCTACCGCGACGAAACCCAGACCCTGCTCGGCTCGATCGGCCTCGCCGGTCAGGAGCATGCGGTGGCCGGCACGCTCAGCTACGGCAATCAAAAACAGCTCGAACTCGGCATCGCACTGGCCAGCGACCCGGCGGTATTGTTGCTCGATGAGCCGACAGCCGGCATGTCGGCGAGCGAGACGCACGACACGATGCGGCTGCTGGAGCAGATCGCCGGTGAGCGGCAGTTGACCCTCCTGTTCACCGAGCACGATATGGCGGTGGTGTTCGCGATCGCCGAGAAGATCGCGGTCCTGCATCAGGGCAGGCTCCTCGCCGAGGGGACGCCGGCCGAGGTGCGGGCTGACCCCGAGGTGCGCCGCGTCTATCTCGGCGAGCATTGATGAAATCGCTGCTCGCGCTCGAAAACATCCACACCGCTTATGGGCTCAGCCGAGTCCTGTTTGGCGTGTCGCTCGCGGTGGAGCGTGGCGAATGTGTTTGCCTGCTGGGTCGCAACGGCGTCGGCAAGACGACGACAATGCGCTCGGTGATGGGTCTGACACCGCCGAGCAGTGGCCGCGTGCTGTGGCAGGGGCGCGACATCACCGGCTGGCCGCCGCACCGGGTGGCCCGCGCCGGCATCGGCTTTGTGCCGGAGGACCGGCGCATCTTCGCCGAGCTCAGCGTGCGCGAGAACCTCGAAGTCGGGGCGCGGGCGGCGCGGCGGTCCGGGCGATGGACGATCGCGACTGTCGGCGAGCTCTTTCCGATACTGCAGGAGCGGCGCGACCAGCGCGGCGGTTTTCTGTCGGGCGGCGAGCAGCAGATGCTGACGATCGCCCGCACCCTGATGGGCAATCCCGACCTCTTGCTGCTGGACGAGCCTTCGGAGGGTCTGGCCCCGCTCGTCGTCGAGACCCTGCGCGTCAAGATCGGGGAATTGAAGGCGCAGGGCCTCACGATTCTCCTCGCCGAGCAAGGGGTCGATTTCGCGCTCGCTCTCGCCGACAGGGTCTACATCCTCGAAAAGGGTGCGGTGCGCTTCTCCAGCGCTGCCTCAGAGCTGCGCGGCGACAGGGCTTTGCTCGACCAGCTTTTGTCTTTGTGAAGTCAATGCGTGTGCAGGAAGCCAAAGGCCCAGAGGGCCCCCACCAATGTCAAGACCACAGCAGTAATTCTGATAAATTCAGGCATTGCGAGCTCAGCCAGCCAGCCCGTTCGCCGAGGCGACCGAGAAGCGTGGGGCGCTTCCGCCATCGGCCACATCGAAGATGATCGTGAAGCTCGGACTTTGCTCGGCGGCGCGGACAGCAAGGATCGCGCCGAGTTCGCCTAACTCTGTTTCCGTTTTTTCATACACCTGACCACCGAGATTGTAGAACACCGAAACCGGCAGATGCACGGGCAACCCAAAGGGAAGCAATCGATCTGTCAAACGGCGGATTTCGCGGATTTTCTCGCGCCGAGAGGGTGCCTCGGTGTCCAGTAGTTTGGCGACGCTCCAGCCGTCTCGGGCGAAGCGCAGGGCGCGCTCCCATGCGGCATCGCCCATTTTATCGCGTGATGCTGCCGGTTCCGCGTAGCCGCCGAAAGGCAGCAATCTCGCCACTGTCGGGGCCAGTATACGATCGTAGATCACGACATTGGCGGTGGTGAGCGCCCGGTATTCGAGCGGCGATAATTCGGGCTCGGTCGACGGGAACTCGACGAGCCACAATTTGCCGGGTTGCACGGTCGGCAGCGCCCGCAATTCGACGGCCGCCGCCGGACGGCGTCCGTCCCGAGCCGTGTCGCCCGGGAGGAACGGGGCCGGTTCCCACCGCAAAGAACCGGGCTCGTTCGTCAAAGCCTCCGACATGACTTCCTCCGGGGCTGGTGGATTTATCCGACGCGCTCACGCCGCTGTATAACGACTCGTATTCACACACCGATATGTCAATGAAATCTTTTATAACGATCATATATTGTTAATTATGGCTCCGGAGCGGCGCGGTTCAGTTCAGCCCCGACTCAAATGATCCGGGCGCGGCACTCGCCAAAGCCTATCGGCGTGCAACCGGTCTTGCGGCAGTGCGCGCGGAAAATCACCTCGTCGCCATTCTCGATGAAGGTTCGGGTTTCTTGGGAGGCGAGCGTTATCCGCCGCTGGCCATCGGCGCTCAGCTCCATCAGGCTGCCGTAGCCCTCAGGCGTCGGCCCGGATATCGTGCCGGTACCGAAGAGATCGCCGGCGGCGAGATTGCACCCGCCGCAAGTGTGGTGTGCAACCAGTTGGGCAAGGGTCCAGTAGAGGTCGGTCGTGTTGCTGGCCGACATCCGGTGGGGCGGCAGGCCCTTGGCCCGCAGGCCTTCTGTCATCAGCAAGGCTTCCAGCGCGATGTCGAAGGCTCCCATCTGCTGGTCGACGTCGTCCCACAGGTAGGGCAGCGGCCGCGGATCCCCGGCCGGCCGAGCCGGCTGCGCGACACGGAACGGGGCGAGCGCCTCGGTCGTGATCACCCAAGGGGAGACGGTCGTGCCGAAATTTTTGGCGAGAAACGGCCCGAGCGGCTGCGATTCCCAACCCTGCACATCGCGCGCCGACCAGTCGTTGACGAGACCGAGACCGAACACATGCTCTCCCGCCTCGGCGATCGGGATCGGCTCACCCAGATCGTTGCCGGGTCCGATCCACACCGCCAATTCGAGCTCGTAATCGAGCTTCTGCGCCGGTCCGAAGGTCGGGGCGTCCTCATTGATGGCTTTGCGTTGGCCGCTCGGCCGACGGATCGGCACGCCCGACGGCCGCACCGAGGACCCCCGGCTGTGATAGGCGACCGGCACATATTTGTAATTGGGGTTGAGCGGATTGTTCGGATCGCGCCGCATGCCGCCGTTTCTCGCGTGGTGGATGCCGGCGAAGAAGTCGGTGAAGCTGCCGATCGCTGCCGGCAGGTGCAACGTGCAATCGGCGGCGTTGTGCAGCAACCGCGCGGCGAGCGGCTCGATTTTTGCCCGGTCGGGGCCGTCCGCCGACAGCAGCGCCGAGAGACGCCGGCGCAACGCGACCCGCGGCTGTTTGCCCAAGGCCATCAGCGGGTTCAGGCTCTTTCCGGCGGCTGCTTCGGCGGCGGCTGCCGCCTCGCCGGAAAACAGCCCCGCCTCGAGCCCGGCCCGCAGGTCCAGGATCTGGTCCCCGATCGCAACGCCGCCGCGCGGCGAGCCGCCGGCCAAGCTGTAGACTCCAAACGGGAGATTCTGGATCGGAAACTCGGCGTGACCTTGAGCCGAGGCGACCCAGCTGGCGCGCCGCGGATCATGGGTTTCATCGATGACGCTCATGGCTCATTCCCTTGCGATCAACTGCAGCCGAGAACGATCATCCTCTATTCTCGCGGGGCAAGGCGAGACGCAAAAACGCGGGTCAAGGCCGCCGGGCGACTTCCGGGCTGAGCTGTGCGGATCAAACCGGGTGCGGCGTTGTGCCGGGCCCACGCACGGCGAGAATGCCGCAAACCAGGGCGAGCGCCAGCGATGCAACGACGACCGCGACCATCGACAGCGCGGTATATTGCTGCAGCCGACCGATCAGCAGCGTGCCGAACGCCGCGACCATCATCTGCAAGAACCCGAGCAGCCCGGAAGCGGCGCCGGCGATGCGCGGATAGACGCTGAGCCCGGCCGCGATCCCCGGGGGTTGGCTCAGTCCATTGCCGACGGAGCTGATCGCCATCGGCACAAACAGCGCCCACGGCGTCAGCCCGACGAGACACCAGACCGCGAGCATCACCCCCGAGGCGAGAGACAGGCTCAGGCCCGCGATCAAAAGACCGGCGCTGCCAAGCGCAACCGACAAGCGGGTGACACCCGCATTGCCGAGGATGTAAGCGGCCATCGGCAGCAGGATCATCAGCCCGTAAGTGCTCGGTGGCTCGTGCAGCACCTCGGACAACAGGTAAGGCGCGCTCGCCAGGAAAGTGAACCATGAGGTGCTGGTGAAGGCGGTCGTCAACGCAAAGCCGAGAAACGCCGGCGAACGCACCAGCAGCGCGAAGGATCGCACCATTGCGGCGAGGTTGGCCGGCGCGCGGTTATGGTGGGTTTCTTCGAGACGCGCTGCCGTCAGAACCAGCACCGCCGCGCCGAGCGCGCCGAGAAGCGCAAAATCGGCGCGCCAGCCGACCCATTCGGCAAGGTATGCGCCGATCGCGGGTGATATCGACGGCGCCAGGCTCATCGCCATCGTGATCGTCGCTATGGCGCTCGCCGAGCCCTCGCGGTCGAAAAGGTCGCGCACAATCGCCCGGCTCAGCACCATGCCGGCGCACCCGCCGCAAGCCTGGAGCACCCGGCCGCCGATCAGCACCGGCAACGACCACGCGAGTCCGCACACCGCCGTCCCGGCGAGGAACAAGGCGAGCCCGGCGATCATCACCGGGCGGCGCCCGAAGCGATCCGATACGGGGCCGTAGATGAGCTGCCCGAGGGCGATGCCGGCGAGAAAGAGCGTCAACACCAGCTGAACCGTGCCGGCGGGGGCGGCGAACACCACGGCGAGCAGCGGCAGCGACGGTATCGGCATGTGCAGCGCCGCTGGCGCTATCGCGGCTGCCAGGACCAGCACGCCGAGGGGTGCCCGGCGGCTGCTCATCGGCGGGGCTGGCGAGCGACGGCGAGAGCGGATTAGAACGGCACCGAGCCGCGCACCACGCTGCGGTGCAGGACGCGCCGGTATCGGCCGATATCGTAATTGGCGACGGCGCGGTGAAGAAGGCAGCGATTGTCCCAAATCACCAGATCGCCGGCGCGCCAGCAATGGGTGTAGACCAATTGCGGCCTCGTCGTCTGCTCTAGGAGTTCGTCGAGGAGCGCCCTTCCCTCCGTTTTGGGCATCCCCAGTATGTGCGAGGCATGATTGCCGAGATAGAGCGCCTTCCTCCCGGTCTCCGGATGGGTGCGCACGAGCGGATGGTCGACCGGCGGGTGTTCGCGCAATTCCGCGGACGAGCGCAGGCTGGGGTCCGATTTGCGGGCGCCCGCCCCCCAATAGAAGACCACCCGCAATCCCTCGATATGCCGCTTTGTCGCCTCGGGCAGCGCGTCATAGCCCATCGCGGTGTTGGCGAATTCCGTATCGCCGCCGCGCGGCGGCAGTTCGACCGCATAGAGCGCGGTCAGCATCGGCGGCACCGGGTAGTACGATTTGTCGGTGTGCCAGCGATAATTGCTGACCGGTGACGCGGACCGGTCTAGGGGATTGCCGTCATCGTCGAGATTGGAGATCACGTGGGCGGTCGCATAGCGCTTCATCCGCGCGTTTCGCGCGCCGTGACGCTCGATCTCCCCGAAATTCGCCGTGAATGCGTATTGCTGCTCCCGGCCCAGCACCTGGTCTGGGAACACCAGAACGTGATGGTCGCGAAACGCCTCGCGGATCTCCTCCCACCAGCTTGGCGACACCGGCCTCGACAGGTCGAGGCCCGTAATCGAGACGCCACCGGCTGGCGACAACGGCGCGCCGAGGATGCAACTCATTTTCCTCCCCGATTCGAAATTCACTTCGCGGAGTAAGCCCGACCAACCGAAAGCAGACCAAGAGGGCTCGTCAATAACACTTCATACAAGCGCTCGATACAGGGGCCGAGCGTGCGGCGTTGCACATTTAACGTTTTTGGTCCGAGCGCTGGAACAAAGATTGAATCGAGGCGTTGGAGCGAGCAACATCCTCTGATCGGGTGTCGCCCGGTAAATGGCTCTAACAGAACCTTGATGTCCGAAGCGCCGACCGCGCGTCATATTGCGCTCGACCTGATCGGTGCGGTGCTCCGCCGCAAGCGACCGCTCGACGATGCGATCGAAGAGAGCGCGGCGATGCATCAGCTGGCCGGCCGCGACCGCGCATTCGCGCGTCTGCTGGTTGCGACGGTGCTGCGCCGACTCGGCCAGATCGATGCCTTGATCGCCGATTGCCTCAATATGCCTCTGGCGCCCCGCGCGACGCTGGTGCAGGACATCTTGCGCCTTGGTGTTGCGCAACTGCTGTTCTTGCGCACCCCGCCGCATGCCGCTGTGGCGACCAGCGTCGACATCGCGCAAAGCCGCGGGTTTGTCTCGCATAAGGGGCTGGTCAACGCCGTATTGCGGCGGCTGAGCGTCGAAGGCGCCGACCGTGTCGAGGAGCAGGATGCCCCGCGTCTCAACACGCCGGATTGGCTCTGGCGGTCGTGGAGCAGGACCTACGGTGAACCGACCGCTCGGGCGATCGCCGTGGCACATCTGAAGGAAGCCCCGCTCGATCTTACGTTGCGCGATGATGCCGAGACGTGGCGCGCCGCGCTCGAGGGGGTCTTGCTGCCTACCGGAACCTTGCGTCGGGCCGCCGGCGGCGCCCTCGCGACTTTGCCCGGCTATGCCGAGGGCGCCTGGTGGGTCCAGGACGCCGCTGCGGCGCTGCCGGCGCGACTGTTCGGCGATATCGCCGGACGCGAGGTGATCGATTTGTGCGCCGCGCCGGGCGGCAAGACCGCGCAGCTCGCGACCGCCGGTGCCCGCGTGACGGCGATCGACCGCTCGACCCGCCGCCTCGAGCGGCTCGTCGCCAACCTCGAGCGGCTCGACCTGCCGGTCGCGGCGGTCGGGGCCGATGCGCTGACCTGGCGTCCGCCCCGTCCCGTGGAGGCGGTGCTGCTTGACGCACCTTGCAGCACGACCGGCGCGATCCGCCGCCACCCCGACGTGCCACATCTCAAATCGCCTGAGGACGTCGCGCGGCTTTCGGCGGTTCAAGAGAATTTGTTGCGGGCGGCAATCGACATGCTCCAGCCCGGCGGCACGCTCGTCTATTGCACCTGTTCGCTGGAGCCAGAGGAAGGACCGGAACGCATCGAATCGCTGCTCTATGCCGGCGCTCCGGTCGAACGTCGAGAGATCGGACCCGACGAGTTGGGCGCGCAACCCGAATGGATCACCCCGGTTGGAGATCTGCGGACCTTGCCGTGTCATTTTGGCCAGTTTGACGGCATCGACGGCTTTTACTCAGCGCGGCTGGTCAAAGTCGGCGTCTGAACAAAAACTGCAATTGGGGTGGCAGAATACTGCGCTGCCCGCGGGCGAGCCTCGGCGGCTTGCGGAGGCTGGGTTTCCTTGTTACGAAGCCGCATGGGTTTTTCTCTCCGGCAAGCCTTTTATGACCAGCCGCTGGCCCGGCCGGCCGGGACCGGGCAGCGAGTGGCAGGCAGATGACGGCAGCAGCCGGCGGGAAGGGTGGACCGCCGATTGCCGGACCCCGCCCCGGCTCCGGTTCTCCCGGGCTCTTGACGCGATTGCGCCGGGACGCGCTTCAGGCGCTCGCCGCCGGTCCGCTCTATCGGCATACCCTGATCGGGCGGGTTCCCGGCGACCTCAGGCTCAGAATCGCGCAGCGCTGGCCGGGCGATGCGAAGCGCGGCGCGGCGATCGCCGCCGGCGAGATCGAGCTCGCCGGAGAGCTTGTCCGCGCCCCCGCGCCGCGCTGGTCTCCGCCCTCGGCGGGGCCGGGATGGCTCGCCCAATGGCACGGGTTCGGGTGGACCACCGATGTTGCCGCGGCGGGGGGTGTCGCGCGCGAAGCCGTGCGCGATCTGGTGCAAAGCTGGATCGCCGAGAATTCCGGTTCGACGGGCATCGCATGGCGGTCCGATGTGCTGGCCACGCGTGTCTTCGCCTGGATCGCGCATTTCGACGAGATCGTGAGGCGCGACCAGGAGGACCCGTTGCGCCGGGCGATTTTGACGAGCCTCGTCGCCCAGCTCCGGCATCTGGCGCGAACCGCGGCCTGGGAGGGCGCCGGCGCCGGCCGATTGCGGGCGCTCAAGGGCCTTATCGCCGGCATGGCGGTTCTCGGCAGCCCCGAGCCGCGCTTGGCGAAGGTGCTGAGAAGCCTCGAACGCGAGTTGTCGGTTCAGATCCTGCCGGATGGCGGGCACCTGTCGCGCAGCCCGTCGTTGCAATTGCAGGTGCTGCAGGATTTGATCGACACGCGCGCGGTGTTGCGGTCGGCGCAGATCGATGTCCCGGCCGCGCTCAGAGATGCCATCGAGCGGATGGCGCCGATGCTGCGCTTTTTTCGCCACGGCGACCGCCGCCTGGCGCTGTTCAACAATTCGCTCGAAGAAGACGGGGTGCTGATCGACCTCGTTCTAACGCGGTCCGAGACCAAGGGGCGCGCGCCACCGCATGCGCCCGACACCGGCTTCGACCGTCTGCAGGCCTTCAAGAGCCTCGTTCTGATCGATACCGGGAAACCGCCGCCGCGAGGCTTTGACGACCACGCGCATGCTGGAACCCTGTCCTTCGAATTGAGCCATGAGCGCGAGCGGATCATCGTGAATTGCGGCGCCTATCGCGGTCCGAAGCCGAATTGGTGGCGGGTCGCGCGGGCGAGCGCAGCGCATTCCGTCATGGTCGTCGCCGATACCAACTCGGTCGAGATCCGCCCGGACGGCACGCTTGGCCGCGCCCCGACCTCGGTCGCTCGCGAGCGTGCCGAGCATGAGGGCCAGCAATGGGTCTCCGGGACGCATGACGGCTATCGCGAGCGCTTTGGGCTGATCTATGCACGCCAGCTGTTCCTTTCCGCCGACGGCGAGGATCTGCGCGGCGAGGACCGGCTGACCGGGCTCCCCGGAGCGGCCTTTGCGGTTCGCTTCCATCTGCACCCGTCGGTTCAGGCCTGGCTGGCCCGGAACGGCAGTGCCGCGCTGCTGCGCTTGCCGAGCGGCATCGTCTGGCGGCTGCGCGCTGCCGGCGCCGAGATGGGTCTCGGCGAAAGCATCTATCTCGGCTCCGGCGAGGCGAGAAGGACGCAGCAGGTAGTGTTGAGCGGGACCGTGCCGCCGGGGGGTGTCACGGTGCGCTGGGCGATTCGCCGCGAGCCGCGCAGGCCGATCGCGGATCAGGCCCAGGAGGATCAGTTTCCTGGGGATGAAGCCCCCAGGAATCCGGCCGCGAAAAATTTTTCTCCCGGGGGTCAGCCGCCCGTCAATGGGTGAGGCGGTGTGGCCCGCGGCGGTCGCTGTCGCAGCTGGCTTGCTCGCCTGCCTGACGACCAGGATCCTGATTCCGATCCTCGCCCGCCGGGAAATTCTCGACCGCCCGAACGAGCGATCGTCGCATCGGGTGCCGACACCCCGCGGCGGCGGGGTAGCCGTGATCGGCTCGGTATTGCTCGGGTGGGTCGTGCTCGCCCGAACCGGATCGGTGCCGCCAGGCGTCTTCGGGATTGCCCTGGGCGCTGCTTTGCTGGCGGCCGTCTCATGGATCGATGATCTGCGCGGCCTTTCCCCGGTGGTGCGGCTGGCGGCGCAGGCCGCCGCCGTGATGATCGGCGTCTCTGTCCTGCCAGCGCCGCACGACCTATTCCGCCTCGCCGCGATCGGCCTCGTCTGGATCTGGTGGATCAACCTGTTCAACTTCATGGACGGGATCGACGGGCTGGCCGTCAGCGAAGCCGCGGCGATCGGTGCCGGTTTGCTGCTGTTCGCCAGCGTCGGAGCCGGCGCCGATCCTGCGCTGCGGACGCTCTCTGCCGCGGTGACCGGGGCGGCCATCGGTTTTCTTGTCTGGAACTGGTCGCCGGCGCGGATTTTTCTCGGCGATGTCGGCAGTGTGCCGCTCGGTTACGTGCTGGGCTTTCTGCTGCTCGATCTCGCGGTTCGCGGACACTGGAAGATCGCGCTGATCCTGCCGCTCTACTTCCTTGCCGACGCGACGATCACCCTCGCGCGCCGGCTGCTGCGCGGCGAGCGCGTCTGGCAGGCGCATCGCGAGCATTTCTACCAGCAGGCTGTGCGTCGCGGCCGCGGCCACGCGGCCGTGGTCAAGCAAGTGATCGCCGCCGACCTCGTGCTGATCGGCTGCGGCTGGGCGGCAGAAAACGGGTGGAGTGCCCTCTCTCTCGCCGCATCCGCCGCGACCGTCGCGATCCTGCTGGCGGCGCTGGCCCGCGGCTCTTGAGGCTTGCCGAGACTTCCGAGAGAGCCCTATATCCGTGGCGATGACGGCAAACCCTCTCCCGATCCGCCGCGCGCTGATTTCGGTCAGCGACAAAAGCGGGATCGTTGCATTCGCCGGGGCATTGGCTGCGCGTGGCGTGACCATAGTCTCGACCGGCGGCTCGGCGCACACTCTCGCCGCCGCTGGGGTTGCGGTCACCGAAGTGGCGGAGGTCACCGGAGTTGCTGAATTCCTCGATGGCCGGGTCAAGACCTTGCACCCGGCCATCCATGCGGGACTCCTCGCCCGGCGCAACCGGCCGGATCACCTGGCGGCGCTCTTCGAACGGCGGATCGCACCGATCGACCTGCTCGTCTGCAACCTTTATCCCTTCTCCGAGACGGTCGCGTCGGACGCCAACCCCGAGGATTGCGTCGAGAACATCGATATCGGCGGCGTGGCGTTGATCCGCGCCGCCGCCAAGAACCACGACGCCGTAACGGTCGTCACCGACCCTGCCGATTACGACCGTGTGTTCGCGGAATTGACGGCCGGCGATGGAGCGATCGGCCCGGAAGCGCGCCGCGCGCTTGCGGGCAAGGCCTTCGCTCTGACCGCGGCCTACGACGCTGCGATAGCCGAATGGATGGGACGTGACGAGCCGGCGTCCTTCCCCGAGAGCTTTGTCTTCGCCGGGCATTTGGCGGGCCGGCTACGCTACGGAGAGAACCCGCACCAATCGGCCGCGTTCTACCGCACCGGAGAAGGCCGACCCGGAGTGGCGACCGCGCGGCAGCTCCAGGGTAAAGAGCTGTCCTATAACAATTATGGCGATGCCGACGCCGCCTTCGAGCTGGTCGCCGAGTTCGTGCCGCCCGCTGTTGCGATCGTCAAGCATGCCAACCCATGCGGCACTGCGATCGGCGCCAGCCTGCGCGAAGCCTGGGACAAGGCGCTCGCCTGCGATCCGCTCAGCGCCTTCGGCGGGATCGTTGCATTCAACCGGGCTCTCGATGCAGACACCGCCGAGGCGATCAGCCGACTTCTGATCGAAGTGGTCATCGCCCCGGAGGCGGAAAATGCCGCGGCGGCAATTCTCGCCCGCAGGACGGGACTGCGCCTTCTCGTCACCGGGGGGATGCCCGACCCCACCGGTGCAGGCCGCAGCTTTCGCACGGTGTCGGGCGGCATCCTTGTCCAGGAGCGCGACCGGGTTTCGGTTGGCCGGGAGGGGCTGCGCGCCGTGACCCGCCGGGCGCCGAGCGAGACCGAAATCGCCGATCTGCTGTTCGCCGACACTGTTGCAAAGCACGTCAAATCCAATGCGGTCGTCTTCGCCAGAGGCGGGGCGACGGTCGGGATCGGCGCCGGTCAGATGAGCCGGGTCGACAGCGTCAGGATCGCCGCCGCCAAGGCGGCCGAGGCGGGCAAATCAGCGGGGCTGGCGCAATCGCCCACGGTCGGCTCGGTGCTCGCCTCGGATGCCTTCTTCCCGTTTCCCGATGGCCTCGAAGCGGCGATCGAGGCGGGGGTCACCGCGGTCATTCAACCCGGCGGTTCGGTGCGCGACACAGAAGTGATCGCCGCGGCGGACGCTGCCGGCGTCGCGATGGTGTTCACCGGGATCCGCCATTTCCGGCATTAGACCGGCGGCTCAAATGTCCAGGAACACGGTTTCCGTTTCGCCTTGCTGGCCGCGTTGCAGCCGGATGTCGATGCGCCAGTGGTTGTCGCTCTCCGGGCGGGCGAGCAGGGTGGCGCGGCGCTGACCATCCTCGATCGAGGACAACAGCGGGTCGGTCTCGTTTAGCGGGTCGCCGACAAAATAAGCGCGCGTCACGAGAGCTTTCAGCAGACCGCGGGCATGGAGGGCGATGGCGAAATGCGGCGCCTGCTGGGTGTTGCCGCGTCCGGGCACCGGCCCCGGCTTCACCGTATCGAAGCGGAACTCGCCGCGTTGATCGGTGCGGCAGCGCCCAAACCCTGAAAAATTCTCGTCGGCGGGCGGATCGGCCTGCCACAGCTCGACGGCGGCATCCGTCACCGGATTGCCGTCGCCGTCGATGATAGAGCCGGTCAGCGTGACCCGCACACCGGCGGTGCCGAACCGCGTCAAATCGGCCCATTCCGGGTGCTCGATCAGGTGCCAAAACGGGCCGATGGTCTGGCTGCTGGTGGCGCTCGGCACGGCTCAACCCTCCATCGGCGTCGCCTCACGGCCGCGCAGCACGACGTCGAACCGGTAACCCAGCGCCCATTCAGGCTCGGTCACAGCCATGTCGAGGGCGCAGACGAGCCGGTTGCGCGCAGCTTCTTCGGAAATCGACAGAAAGATCGGATCGAGCTCGAGCAGCGGGTCGCCGGGAAAATACATCTGGGTTATCAGCCGGGCGGCGAAGCCCGATCCGAAGAACGAGAAATGGATATGGTTCGGCCGCCACGCATTGTGATGGTTGCGCCAGGGATAGGCGCCGGGCTTGATCGAGATGAACCGGTACCAGCCCTGATCGTCGGTAAAGACCCGGCCCTCGCCGCGAAAATTCGGGTCGATCGGCGCATCGTGCTGGTCCCCCGGATGCTGATAGCGGCCGGAAGCATTGGCTTGCCAGATTTCGACGATCGTGTTCGGTAGTGGACGGGAGTTCTCGTCGATAATGCGGCCGTGCACGATGATGCGCTCGCCGAGCGCCGACTTGCCGTCAACAACCGACAAATCCGGGATCGGCGAAAAATGCGCTGTGCTGAAGCGCGGCCCGGTGGTCTCGGTGATCGTGTGCGGCAGCCGCACCAGATTTTCCTGCGGATGCCGCTTGTGCGTGCTGCCATAGGCGGAGGCGTCATAGGGCGGCTGAGTCCCCGGCGCATACGGCCGGAACGGGACCCCTTCACGCTCGCTCTGCATTTCCCGTCCTCCCTTAGGAAGCTGCTTCTATCGCGGGTTTGCCCCGTTGCCGCAATGTGTCGAGCGCCTCGGGCGTGTCGATGTCGACGAGAATGGCGTCGTCGTCCATCTCGACTTCGGCGACGAGCTCCGCATGCTCGCCGATCAGGTGCTTGGCGCCGACATCGCCGGCGAGCTCGGCCATTTCCGGAAAGAACCGCTTCGACCACAGGACCGGGTTACCGCGCTTGCCGCGACGGGTCGGAACGATGATGGCGCGACCCTCGAGCGGGTTGAACGCCGCGATGAGCCGGTCGATGTGCCGGCCGGATATCAGCGGCATGTCACCCAGGCAGATCAGCGCGCCGTCGAGATCGTGCGGCAGCGCAGCAATGCCGCGCTTCACGGAGGTCGAGAGCCCGCCGGCAAATTCAGGATTGCGCACGCGTTCGACCGGCAGCTTCCCTAGCGCCGCGTCGACCGCATCGGCCTGATTGCCGAGCACCGCGATGATCGGCCGCGCCCGGGAGGAGAGCAGTCTGCGGGCGACGTAGGCCGCCATCGGCGTGCCGTCGACCTCGGCAAGCAATTTGTTCGGGCCGCCCATGCGCCGCGATTGCCCCGCGGCGAGCAGGAGAGCACCGATCCGGGGGCCGGCAGGCTTTGCCGCGGGCCTTTGCTCGACAGGCGTCGCTGCGGCGCGAGGGAGCGGCCGCGACGGGATTTCGGCGAGGAGACCGCCGCTGCCCATGCGCATGATTTCGGCAGAGGCGACGGGCAGTCCGGCGACTAGCCTTTCGAGTACCCAATCGAAGCCGTTGACCTTGGGCGAGCGAGCACAACCCGGCAGCCCGAGCACGACCCGCTCCGCGACGTGCCCGAGGAGCAGCAGATTGCCGGGATCGACCGGCATCCCGAAATGGTCGATCCTGCCGCCCGCAGCGACAATTGCCGAAGGGATCACATCGCGCCGGTCGATGATTGCCGACGCGCCGTGGATCAACAGAATGTCGATCCCGTGGCCGATCGCGTCGCGGATCAGCGGCGCCAGGTCGCTGGTCGCATGGACGCAGCGCTCCTCCAGGATCAGGGTGCAGCCAAGCGCCTTCAAACGACCCTCGGTGACTTGCCGGGTCTTGTCTAGGATGCTCTCCTTGAGCCCCGGAAGCCGTGTCTGAACAAGACCGACCGAAAGCGGCCGGAACGGCGCGACGCTGAGAAGCGGACCCTCGGAAATAGCCGCCTGAACGCACCGTTTGACCGCCTCCTCGGACGCGCCGAACGGGATGACTTTGACGGTGGCGAGCATCTGCCGGGGCTCGACGACCGCGAAGGGCGGCAAGGTGCCCAGTGTGATCGCCTCGTCCACCAGATTGAGCCGGTCCACCCGCTCCGGGTCGAAGACGAGCAGGCCGCGCGTCTCGGTATGGAGATTGACCCTGCCGGTAAATGCCGCAGCCGCCGTGACGCCCGGTCCGATGGCCGCCAATGCGACCCGTTCCGCCGCCTCATCCTCACCAATTTCGCCGGGATCGAGCCGGGCGACCGTGACGGAAGAGCGACCGGCTGCAGCGATCGCCTCGACATCGGCTCGCGACAGCACGCGGCCCTTCTTGAGCGCGGTCGCCCCGAGCTTGAGGCTGTGCGCTAGGATTGCGCCTTCCGCCTCGGCGACGGGAACCTCGCCGAACCTCATGCCGCCTCCGCGCGCTCACCCCGCCGCAGGATCTGGGTCATCTGAGCGACGATCGCGATCGCGACCTCGGCCGGCGATACCGCGCCGATCGCCAACCCGATCGGGCCGTGAATGCGGGCGAGATCGGCCTCGCCAAATCCAAGCTCGGTCAGCCTGCTACAGCGCGCCGCATGCGTCCGCCGAGAGCCGAGAGCGCCGATATAAAAGCAATCCGAACGCAGCGCCACGGCTAGCGCCGGGTCGTCGAGCTTCGGGTCGTGAGTCAGGGTTACAACCGCAGAACGATGTTCCGGCTTTAGTCGCTCCAGCGCTTCGTCCGGCCATTCCTGGGTCAAGTCGACACCCGGAAAGCGCGCTTCGGTGGCGAACGAGCCGCGCGGATCGATGACGGTAACGCCGTAATCCGCGAGTTTCAGCATCTGGACCAGCGGCTGCGCGATGTGCACGGCGCCGACCACGAAGCACCGCCGCGGCGGGCTGAACACCTCGACAAAAACCCGGACACCGGATGTGTCCAGGGTCGTGTTCCGATCGCGTTTCAGGGCTGCGCGGATCGCGGCGAGCGTCGCGGCGTCGACCTCCAACTCGCCCTCGGCAGTGCCCTCGTCGACCAGCAATTGCCGGCCGCTGGCGAGATCGGTCGCCAGCGCGACCGAGCGGCTCTCGTTCCCGGCTGCGACGATCGCATCGAGCAGGCGCCGCTTCATTCGACGCGCTCGACAAAGATCTGGATCTTGCCGCCGCAGGCGAGCCCGACCTCCCACGCCTGGTCGTTGGTGATGCCGAAATCGAGGAGGCGCGGCTTGCCGTCGCGGATCACGTCGAGCCCCTCGGTGACAACCGCGCCTTCGACACAGCCGCCAGATACCGAGCCGACAAACGCGCCGGAATCGGCGACTGCCAGCTTGGCGCCGATCAGCCGCGGCGAGGAGCCCCAGGTGCTGACTACCGTCGCCAGCGCGACACCCGCGCCGGCTTCCCGCCAGCGCCGCGCCTGATCGAGGATCTCGGCCGTATCGCTCATGCTGCCCTCTCCTGGTTTCCGTGCCAAGCCGCTGCCGTCCCCCGCCGCATGATCGGTGCGCTCAGCACCGCGATCAGGGCCTCGAGGCTTTCGAGATTGTGCACCGGGCGGAACTCGTCGACATACGGCATCATCGCCTTCATCCCGAGTGATTTTGGCTCGAACCCATCGTAGCGCAACAGCGGGTTCAGCCAAATCAGCCGGCGGCACGAGCGGTGCAGCCGGTCCATCTCGTGCGCGAGACCGGCGCCGGCATCGCGGTCGAGGCCATCGGTGATCAACAGCACGATTGCACCCTGGCCCAACAGGCGCCGCGACCAGAGGCGATTGAATTCGGCGAGCGCATGCCCGATGCGGGTGCCGCCCGACCAGTCCGTCACCGCCTCGGCGACCCGCTCGAGCGCGAGATCAACGTCGCGATGACGCAGATAGCGGGTGATGTTGGTCAGGCGCGTGCCGAAGACAAAAGTGTGGACGCGGTCGCGGTCGTTTGTCACCGAATGCATGAAATGCAGAAAGATGCGGCTGTAGCGGCTCATCGAGCCGGATATGTCGCACAGCACGACGAGCGGCGGCGGGCGGCGGCGCGGGCTGCGCCGCTTCAGCTCGATGAGCCCGCCCGAGCGCAATGCGGCGCGCAGGGTGGCGCGCAGATCGGCGCGGGCGCCGTGCCGGTCGGGGGCGAAACGCCTTGTCGGGACATCCTGCACCGGCAAGCGAAGCCTGGCGATCGCCGCCTTGGCGCGGGCCAGCTCTTCAAGGGACATCTTCTCGAAATCCATGCCACGCAGCTGCTCGCGGTCGGAGAAGCTCATCGCGGCGTCGATCTCGGTCTCGCTCTCCTCTGCTTGGCCTTCTTTGCCGATGTCCGGATGCAGTGCCTCGGCGAGGCGCCTC
>Ga0209656_10000692_pt1 | contig 21858 bp, 18 predicted proteins | sample BogFormECP12_OM2_FD_188239 | JGI IMG/M metagenome (GOLD analysis project Ga0209656, IMG submission 188239) | Bog forest soil microbial communities from Calvert Island, British Columbia, Canada - ECP12_OM2 (SPAdes) (version 2) | ecosystem: Environmental > Aquatic > Freshwater > Wetlands > Bog ... | reverse complement strand
GCGAAGATCTGGTCAGACGACCTGCTTGAACATTTTCAAGGGCATCCCGACGTTTCCCAGATCGCCTCAGGCGGAAGCTTTCGGAGAGGGAGAGAAACGATTGGCGATCTCGACGTGCTGATCGCGACCAAAGAGCCCCGGCGGATTATCGAACATTTTCTTTCACACCCCGCGATCGAGCGGGTGCTTGCACAGGGTGACACAAAAGCGAGCGTGCTCCTGGAGTGCGGAATCCAGGCCGATTTGCGAGTCGTTGCAAATCACGAATTCCCATTTGCGCTCTGTTATTTTACAGGAAGCAAGGAACACAACGTCGCGTTGCGAGGACGCGCGCTCCAAAATGGCTGGACTCTCAATGAATACCGGCTCGGGCTGGACCCAGGCTCAAAAAAGAGCGCAAAACCGATCCCGGAGATCCGAACCGAAACGGAACTATACCAAGCACTAGGCCTTTCCTTCATCGCGCCGGAGTTGCGGGAAAATCATGGAGAAATTGAGGGCGCCGAAAAAGGCGACCTCCCGAAACTGATCGAAATTCAGAATCTCCGTGGCACATTTCACAACCACACGAGCGAAAGTGACGGCCACAGTACGCTGGAGGAGATGGCGCAAGGTGCGCGAGATCTTGGCCTCGAATACCTGGGCATTGCCGATCACAGCAAGAGCTCATTCCAAGCGCATGGCCTGGACGAAAAACGTTTGTTGGCTCAGGTCGAACTGATTCGCGAACTAAACAAAACGCACGACGCCGATTTCCGAATCTTCAGTGGAGTGGAATGCGATATCCTTAAAGACGGTCACCTGGATTTTCCGGACGAAATTCTGGCTCAGCTCGACTACGTCGTCGCCAGCGTGCACGCTTCTTTCACTCTCTCGGAGAAGGAGATGACAAAGCGGATCATTCGCGCAATTGAAAATCGATACGTCACAATCCTTGGGCACCCGACCGGACGCCTGCTGCTTTCCCGCGAACCTTATCAGGTCGACCTCATCGAAGTGATAAAAGCTGCGGGCGCCACTGGGACAATCATCGAGTTGAATGCAAACCCCCGGCGATTGGATCTCGACTGGCGATACTGGAAATTCGCCAAAGAACAGGGAGTATCGTGCTCGATCAACCCGGACGCACACACTGTCCGCGGGTTGCAAGACCTCTGGTTCGGGATTCTAATCGCACGCAAAGGGTGGCTGACACGCGAGGACGTCGTGAACTGTCTCCCATTGACGCAGATTCAAAAGCGGCTGACAGAAAAGCGCGGCGGCGAAGCATAGGCATCCTATTCACGACTTCCTTCGCGTTCGCGGACTCAACAACTTTTGGGACGTTTTAAAGTGCTATATCCGCGCATCAAAAGCGGGGATTATTTCGCTGAAGGGCCGTTCGACATACCATTCGTCGAGGTGATTCAGAAGTTCCGCCGCCAATGCGTTTGCAGCGACGCGACCATGTGTGAACTGCTCGATTGCAGCGGTCGGAGAACCTTCAATGACCGGCGCCGAACGGACATTCAGTCCAATTCCCAGGACTTGGAAATCCCACGCATTGGAACTCTCGAGAAGGAACCCGGCAAGTTTGCCGCCGTTCACAATTAAATCGTTGGGTGGCTTGATCCGAATTTCTTCGCCGGTCCGCTTTTCGACAATCTCGGCGCAAGCGACCGCCGCTATCTTCACCAGCAAAGGCAAGTCTGTGGCAGGCACAACAGCCCGGAGAAGAATTGAGAACCAGAGACCCGCACCGGAGGAAGAAACCCATTTCCTTCCTTGTGTGCCCCGTCCGTTGGTCTGGCTCTCAGCAAAAATCACGAGGCCCTCTTCCGCCCCACCAGTACCGGCTTGTCGTGCTATGTCGTTTGTGGAAGACGTTTCTCTGAAAACCAGTACGTCACGCCCAATCCTCTTTGTCTGAAGCCGGGCCATGATCATCTCAGGAATCAGCGACTCAGGTTCCGTCACGAGCGAGATGGTAGTTTCCGTCCGGTGAAAGCCGAAGCCGCATTTTTCAAGACGCTCGACGAACCCCGGCACTTCCTCTATTCGAAGTTCTCCATGTTCGCACAATCCAGGAAGCGCTTTTACACTCCCAGCCGGCAATAGCTCGCGAAGAAATGCAACCTCGCTCGCGTCACGCATTCACGAGCTCCAGGGAAAAGTCCATGGCCCTTGCCGAGTGAGTAAGCTGACCAACCGAAATGAAATCGACTCCGGTTTCCGCGATCTGGCGCACCGTCGCAAGCGAGACTCCGCCGCTAGCCTCGAATTTCAGGCCCGATCTCTTTAGCGCCACGCTCGCGCGAAGTTGATCGGGAGACATGTTATCGAGCAGGATGACGTCGATGCCTTCGAGATTTACAAACTCACGGACCTGTTCGACCGAATCAGCCTCCACTTCGATCAGGACCGAGGGACGGCTCCGCCGAAGCGAAAATATCGCTTTCTGGAGGTCCGGTCGTGCAAGCAGGTGGTTGTCCTTCACCATAACTCCGTCGTAAAGACCCATTCGATGGTTCCGCCCGCCACCAGCTTTCACCGCAGCCTTTTCCAACGCTCGTAGCCCGGGTGTCGTCTTTCGTGTGTCCAGAATCGTGGCGCTCGTATTGCGGACAGCTTCGACGAACTGCGCGGTAAGCGTTGCGACGCCGGAAAGGCGCTGGATAAAATTCAGGGCAATGCGTTCGCCAGTCAGGATTGTGCGGGTATGTCCGGATAACTCGATCACGCTCTGGCCCGGCTGCACGGCAGAGCCATCCTGATTCAGAATCGAAAGTTCCAACTGCGCATCGAGTTTCTGAAAAATTCTCCGAGCAACTTCGACTCCCGCGACAATACAGGGCTCTTTCGCGAAGATTCGAGCTCGGGAAATGCTTGTTTCCGGGATAAAGAAAAGCGAAGTCAGGTCGCCTCCACCGATGTCTTCCGCGAGCGCGATATCAACTGGATCGATAAATGTCGTTTCCACTTCCAGACGCTAACGCGGTTCGAATCCGGTGCAATAGATGGCGCTGATCCGACAACAAATCCAGCCTTTGAGCGTTGGCGCCGGACCCGTTGAGCGTCAATTCTGGTGATTCGGCAGGGTCATGATGAATTTTGCACCGGCGCCGGGAACACTTTGAATTGAGATCGACCCGCCGTGAGCCTGAACGATATGTTTCGCAATCGAGAGTCCAAGCCCGGTCCCACCGGCATCGCGAGACCTGTCTTTGTGGACCCGATAGAAGCGCTCGAAGATGTGCGGTTGGTCGCTCAGCGGGACGCCAACGCCGTTATCGGAAACGGTCACGATTACGGCGCTCTCTTCAGCACGGGCCTCAACGCAGACTTCTGCGCCGGATTTCGCACTATGCTTCAGGGCATTGTCCACGAGATTGTAAAGCGCCTGTTCGACTCGAAACGCATCTAACTCGATTCTTGGCAAAGCCTCTGGGATGGTCAGTGTCACGGTCGACCGTGTCTCCCGGATACGCGCATCGAGCTGTTCGCGGACACGGCGGATGCTCTCCCCTATGTCAGCTGTTTGTAAATGAAGCGTGGTCTTCTTCGATTCCAACTGAGAAAGGGCGAGGAGATCTTCAATCAGCATGTTCAGGCGTTGAGCGTGTTTGTGCATCGTCCGCAAAAACCGGGAATTCGTCTCCGGATCCCCTCCCCCATCGATCAGCGTCTCCAGGTATCCAGTAATGATCGACAATGGTGTCCGTAACTCATGCGAGACGTTCGCCACAAATTCCTTCCGAACGGCTTCCAGGGACCGGATCTGGCTGATATCGTGGAAAATCACCAGTGCACCGGCAGCCGATTCCGGTCCGCTCCACCGAAGACTCACCGAAGTAACCTGGAAATGTTTGAGCTGAAACCGATCTCCGTCCCTTATCTCGGCCTGCAGCTCTGCCGATTGGGGTTTCCCGGTGTCGAGCGCTTCTCGGATGACCTGGTGAACGAGATGATTCCTGAAAACCTCCATGACCGTGCGATCCATCGGCGATTTCGGCAAGGAGAACATGTGCCGCAGACGCTCGTTTACCAGCCGGATCTGCATGTTCCCATCCGCGATCAGGACCCCCTCAACCATGCTCGTCAGAATCGCTCGCAAACTGAAATCTTCTTCCGCAATTCGGCGCGCGATCTCCCGCTGGCGCCTCGCGATCTCCCTCAAATCGCGATGGATTTCCCGAACGATGCGCGGACCTGTGGGCGCGTGAGAAAGCGCCCCGTCCCCAACCAAACGCCGGACTTCTCTTCGCAAAAACTGCAGGTGCCGCCAAAGCGAGGCCAAAAGCACTCCAAGGGTGCCCAAGCCGACTACGCAGACAATCAACAGCCCTAAAATCACAGCGTTTGACTCACCAGAAACCTGTACCCTTCGCCACGCATCGTGACGATGCGATCCGCAGATGGACCGAGTTTCTCCCGCAGCCGCCTCACATGAGTGTCGACTGTGCGAGTGTCGATCGCATTTTTGTACCCCCAAACGTCCTGCAAAAGAGTCTCTCTTGAAAGAGTTTTTCCGCGATGCTCGACCAGGGCGGCGAGAAGCTTGAACTCCGTGGTCGTAAGGTCAAGCCGGGTGTCCCGAACCTTTATCTCAAAATTCCCTTTGTCCAGACTGAACTCGTCGACAACAAGAACGGATGATTTTCGAACCACGCGCAGCCGCCGAAGAATATTCTGCACGCGCAGCACCAATTCCCGCGGACTGAACGGCTTCGTTATATAGTCGTCGACTCCCAATTCCAGACCGCCCAGGCGGTCAGAAAGTTCAGCCTTCGCTGTCAATATCACGATCGGAATGTCGGCGGTTTCGTCGGTGTTGCGCAACGCTTTGCAAACTTCGATCCCGGTCATTTGCGGCAACATTAGATCCAGGAGAATCGCATCGGGCCGCGACTCGGTGGCGGTTGCCAGACCTGTCGGCCCATTAGACGCGGTCAAAACGTCGAAACCGGCCCGGTGAAGATGGTAACGCACTAGGTCCGTAACATCGGGCTCGTCTTCCACAACTAGGATCGTGTCCGCCATTGGCACTCGGAACGTATCGAATGGCTTCGACCCCATCAAGGCCGGAAAAAAAATGATCCGGGTTGCGCACGCCAAGGAGTAGAAGTCGAGAGATTCGTGCGCAAACCCGAATCGCCTTAACCGTAGAGAATAGACAGGGTACGTGGCGTGCTGTTCAAAACTTTCTCAGTTTTGTGAAATTTTTGTGAATTGAACCAAAAGGAGTGGGTTAGGAGAGGCAAACGAACAGATACGCCCGCTCCGATTGCCAAACAATTGGGATCACATAGTTCCGACAGTCCGCAGGCAACGGGTAGACGATATCGTGGTTGGTGGTCACAATTGGGACCGAGATTAAGAACTCGCGGCCAAACTTCTCACGCGCGTTGCCGCTCACCGTGTTAGCGATTTCGCCGACGAGATCGCAAATCAGCTCCCGGGTAATCGGGGCTTCATTCAAGCGTTCCAGAATACTCTCCAGAATATGCCCATTTGCAGTGAAGCAAACCACACCATGAGATTTGCCGTCGATGGCAATGATTCCGGTGTAATCCAGGAACGGTATTTCGCGGTCCCGGAGATCTTTGATATAAGGAGGTTCGATAACGACCCTGAAATCCGTTTTAAGGGATTCAAAATATCGCCGGAAGCCGGTGATGAATACCTGGATATCTTGGTCGTTCATGCAACGTCAATCTTCCATCAACAACTGAAACGCCTCCTTTAACTCAGCCGGGTTGATCGGCTTGCAAAGAAAACCGCTTGCACCCCGCTTTATCGCGTCCACAGCCGTAGCCTTATCGCGCAACGCCGAAATAATCAGTACACGCGCATTCGGGTTTATCTCTATTATTTTGTCCAGACACGTCAGGCCATCCATGCCCGGCATCGTGATATCCAACGTCACTACATCATGAATCTTGATCGAATACAGACTCACCGCGTCTTCTCCGGTGGCTGCCTGGTCCACATCCGTTATTCCTGCGGATTCCAGATCACGCTCAATTGCGCGGCGAACCACACTCGAGTCGTCCACTATAAGCAGTTTCATGGCACCGGGATTTCTAATCGAAACTCGCAATATTGACCTTGTTCGGAAGCGACGCTTACCGTACCACCCATCTTCGACGTCAGGTCCCTCACGGCATCCAGGCCGACACCCCGACCTCCATCCATTGTGGGGCGCTCCATGGTCGTGAAGCCAGTCTCAAATAAAAGGTTCTCCAACTGCTGATGCGTCCAGGCGGCAATCGTACTCACACTAGCATATCCTAATTGCACGGCACGACGCCGTAATACCTGATAGTTAATACCCCGACCATCGTCACGCACAGTCAAAATTATTCTTTTTTGATATTCCCGCCGATACTGCGCGGAAATTCGGATATTGCCAATTGGATGCTTTCGTTCGGCGAGTCGCTCCGTTGGAAGCTCGATTCCGTGCAATATTGCGTTCCTCACAAGCTGCGTCATCATCATCTGAACCGGTTCCCGCAGCCGGCCCGGCAGCCGCGCCAGATCATTCTCGACCTGAAGTTCGACATTGACCTGTTTGCCGTTCCTCTCTGCAATTTCTTCCGCGAGGTCGACAAGCGGCGCGAAATCGGTCTCGTCAATCTCGCCATGCTTTTTCCCGAAGACCCGTTGCATCGATACCAGCCGCCCAATCAAATCGTGAGTCAACGCAATCTGGTCCAGAAAGGAAGCCAACCCGGTTGTAATCGGCAAAAATTGTTCTCCACTTAGTCCCGAAGCAGCTCGGACAACGGCTATCTTCTCTTCCAAGCCATTCGCGAGATCCTCGAAATAAGAGAGTCGCAGCATCGCCGCGTTCCCTTTGATCAAATGAATCGACCGTGAAATCTTCTGAAGCAATCGCAGGTATCGGGCAGAGCGATCACCACTCGATTCACCGGGACGACTTCCAAATTGCTCAGCCTCCAAAAGGTTCAGCATCGCCGTCACCTCGGATTTTACGTGATTCATGAACTCTGCAAGTATCGGTGGATCCAGGTGCATGATACCGAAAAGCATTTCGATCTGAGATTTGGATTTCGTCTCGTTCTCCTGGATTTGTCTCGCCAATGCGATCCGGGAGGTCGAATCCAGCACGGTAACCATGATCTGAGTGGTCCGGCCTCCTTCAACGACTCGGTTGAATCGGAATTCGAGAAACTTTGTGAACACCGTCCCTTTCGGACGCAACACGTGATACTCAATTTCCCCCAACGGATTGGTTTGCTGCACCAGGCGTTCTTTTATTCGAGGGTTTAATAGCAGTCCCAGATAATTTTGCGCCGCCACTAGCGTCGGCTCATTAACGACAGGCTCCAGTCCTCGCTTCGCGTCCGGACGCAAAATATCGAGGAATGAAATCCCGTCAATCTTCCGCTCCAGGATCGACTCGGTGACTTTCGAATATCCGGGCTGGACGATGAAATCGGGGGCTAACAGAAAAAGGCCTTCGTTAACGGTTTCGAGAATTTTGTGAACGTGGCGGTTCCGTTCCTGAACCTGGTCGATCATGTTGTTAAAACGCTCTGCCAGGAATCCGATCTCATCTTTCGTTAGCACCGGTGCGCGGGCCGTCAGGTCACCCGAACCGATTTTCTCTGCCGTGTTTACCAACTGAACGATTGGCTTGGAGAGCAGGTGCCCAAATGCCAGGGCGGCAAGGATTGCGACAATCAGGATCACAAATCCGCCAAAGGCTATGAGCCGGGCGAGATGTACCGCTGGAGCAAATGCTTCATCGGTACTAATGGTTATGACTAGTCCCCAATCCAAACCCGCTGTTCCAAGTTGCTCATAGACCCCGAGTAATTCCCGGCCGATATCGTCAAAAAATGTTACTTCGCCATCGTTCGACAGTGCCTTGTCCGTGTAAATGTTTTCGACGGCTTTATTATGCAACGGACTTGCAAGCACCGCCGTTAAAGGCCCGGGGAAGCCGTTTGGAGTGAATGACGAAGTCTTCATCGACGGCCTCATTTCCTCAACGAACCGGGACTCTGTCCGCAGTCTCATATCCGGTCCGACGATATAAGCCTCGCCGGTTTCCCCGAGGCCAACTGCGGACCAGCGGCCCTGAAAGGTCGCCAGATCCGTGAATGTGCTACTGGCAACCGCATGAATGATCACTCCCAATCGCCCCCCCAATCGGTTGTTAATTGGACTGCTCAAGAACAACATCGGCGCGCCGAAGGCGCCAGGATACCGTTCGAGGTCCGTTGTCACAACTTCGTCGGCGGCGGTGCGGTCCCCGGTCGGATTTGATCCGTACCAGGCTCCTAGAAACACCTTTTGCAGCGCCGAGTGAACACGCCAGCCGGTGAAGATATTGGTTCCGAAATCCCAGTTCTTTGCAAACGTGTAAACGACGTTCCCAAGATCATCGACTAGTATCAGGTCGAAATAACTGTTGCGCCGGACTACGGTCTGGAACAATCCGTGGTACTGATCCATCGCTCGGGCAAACATCGTTTTGGCAAATGCAGCGCGAAAATCGCCCGGAAGATTCGGGTTTTTCGAGATGTCGAGCGCCGAATTCCGCTGATACTTTTGCCCCGGCGGCGACGGATTCTTTAGAACGTAAACGTACTGCAAAATCATAGCCGTTGGAGTGAGTTCACTGAACTGCTCAAAGGTTCCAACCGATTCGCCAAGACTTCGCAGATCATTCATTGGCCCATGCTCATAGGCATCCCTAAGACTTTCCCGCACCTGGTTCAGGAATCCGGGTTCCACCTTGAAGCCGGCCGCATCGAGATCCTCAAGTAAATGGCCATAACCTGACGATAATTCGGTCACAGCGTAGCGCACCGTTTGCAAGTCGGCCTGGGCGGTGACGTCCCTGCGCTGCTCTTCAAAAAACGAATTGATCGATTGCGACAGCGACGTCTTCAATGACTTGAATCCGTCCAACCTCGCCGTGCGCAGCGCGATGGCAGATAGGAAAAAGGCCATCATCGCAACCGCTGCGAGAATTAAAAAACCGATTCCCGTCGTAAACAGCAGCAGTTTCGAGCGGATAGTCAGACCGCGCAGGGCCAATGGTCCTTTGCTAGCGTTGACTCGAGCGTCCGTTTCCATTGCAGTAGGGCGGCTCACTACTTTCCGGAACGTGGCAGATCAAGCTTCGCGACCGATACCGCATGCCCGAGGTCAACCTGTGTCAGAAACACCTTTTTGTTTCCCTGCCGGCTGTCTTGGGAAAAACGAATCGAAAATGCCTTAAAGTCCAGCATCAGGTGCTCAAGGGCACTAACCAAAAAGTCCTCAGTCAAACCAGCACCGACCGCTCGAAGTCCTGAGGCAAGGGCATCACAGTTCATGTATGCTTCCAGCCCCATGTAGGTAAAATCCGTCGATCCGATCGCGCGCATGTCCGCCTGGTAATCGCGAACGAACGGCAATGAATCATCATTTGGAGAGGGCATCACCTGTGAGATAACGATTCCGTCCGAATCTTTCCCAAGGTACTTAATCAGAGGTTCCGTTCCGACAGTCGAAACAGTACAAAAAACCGAGTTTTTCAGGCCCAACTCTTTTGCACTGCGGATAAAGTCCGCACAGGGTTTGTAGCTCCCGGACATTATCACCGCATCTGGTTTGATTTTTGCGATGAGGAAAAGCGCATCGGGTGCCTTCACAGAATTCCGAACATAGACGCATTCGCCAACAAGCGACAAGCCGTGGCGCCTTAACGCTTCAATAACCGCTCCCCGAGCCGCGTCACCGTCACTGTCGTCCTGACGGAAAAGAGCGACAGTTTTGCATCCAAGATCCGCACCGATGTGCTCTACGAGCAATTCCGCCTCTTCTGCATACGTTGCGCGAGTATTGAAAATCAATCGTTGCATAGGTTGCCGCAAACTATTCGAACCGGAGATCGGCCCGACCATGACGATGTTTGCGTCATTGATCATCGGGAGGATCGCACTGCAAGTGGTGGTCCCATAAAAATCGAGCAGCGCAAAAACTTTGTCGCGATCAATCAGTCGTTCCACGTTGCTAACGGTTTCGACCGGTTCGTAGTGATCGTCATAATCGACTAAAACCAACCGCCGCCCGGCAATACCTCCCGCTCGATTTACCTTCGCAATGTAAGCCTCGCATCCTTGTTGTATTTCCATCCCGATCGCGCCGGCGCGACCGGTCTGGGCGACCGACATCCCTAGTTTAATCTCCTTCGAGGAAACCGGATGGTCGCGGGACAGAAACTGGGCGTCTGCCCGCTCGCTTAATATCGCAAGCGCTGCCAGGACTCCGATCAGCAGTCGAGCCGGGTATCCGGACCATTTAGGCGACTCGTCCACAGCTCGCTTTTTCCCGGCCTCCAACGCGCGGCAGCTCTGAAAGTTGCTCTCTAGTCAATTCTACCCTGGACGATAGTTGATCAATGCATGATTGCAATTCTTCAGAACTTGCTCGCCGCGACTCGACCCTTGCTGGTTGATAAATCTGCTTGGCGGAATTCGAACTTGCGCTAATTTCCTTATCCGCGCCCAAATGGTGGTCGTAGCTCAACGGTAGAGCCCCGGATTGTGGTTCCGGATGTTGCGGGTTCAAATCCCGTCGGCCACCCCAGCAGGTTTATTATTACCTGTTCTCCCGGTTTCTCGTCAGCCATTGCGCAAAGAGTATCCGCAAAAATGGCCGAACCTACACCCGCCGCTGCACAGAGTCCGAAAAATCGACGACGGCTCGTTAAAGAATGATTGTTTTGCATTTATCGAATCACCTAAAATCTCACGCGGCGCGGAGCTGGCAAATCGCTCGATTGCTTCTAAGTTATGCGGACCGGCTCCAATGAGTGAGGAAACGCAAAAAGTACTGCAACCGGAAGCCCGCCAGCTTCCGCACGCGATGAGTCTCTTTTTGAAGCACGCGTTGCCCGAGTTCACGGTCGAAAAGTGCGCGGATGCTGTTATTCTGACGCTCGTCGAATTTCTGCCTGTTGCCGATCTACTCGGATTCCTCTGGGAGTCCGCCCGGCAGTCGACTCACCGGACGCGATTAACACTCGAGAACGGGCAGCTTCTCCGCGAGCGTCAATCGGCGCCGCCCGCGGAGATTGTTCAGCGGGAAGCGACCGCCGAGTCGCAGGACGACTTGAAGCTGGTTCTCCACCGCTCGCTCAAGACGGTTCCAATCGAACCGGCCGAACGGAAGGCGCTCGAGAGCCGCGGATGCCGCGCCGCAATCGAAATTCATTTCGCCTACTACACGCGTCCAATATTGCGGGTCGTGGTCGGGTTAACCAATTCGAAATTGCTCCCGGCAAATGATGCTCAGGATTTTCTTCTGGCGTTTTGCAGATGCTGTCACATATCCTTGAATGGCGCCTACCTTGCAGAGCTCGATGAGCGGGAAGGTCGCCGGGAGCAACCGGAACTTCGGGAACGGTTTAATCTCACGCTACAGTGGTATCATTCGCTAGTACGACACTTGAACACGGCTGTAACCAGCCTCCAGAAAGGTAATAATTCCGAAGTCGAGGATGCGCTTGATCGAGCTTCGATTGTTGCCGGCATCTGCCTGGCAGAAATCCTGGCGATGATGGCCAAAGTCCAGCCCTGATCTGTCGTATTGCAAAGTTCCGTCCAGCAGTTCAGGTTTCGCGGATCATGTCAGATTCGGGTGTTTCTGGGACAGTTCTAGCAAGTGGTGGAGGCGGCACCGGCACGACTTACCGCACGGCCCCGGACAGAAACTTTTCCCGGATGCCGCCCGGCATCCCTTTCGTTGTCGGCAATGAAGCGGCCGAGCGTTTCAGTTTTTATGGGATGCGCTCGATCCTCGCCATCTTCATGACGACCTTCCTGATGGGACCGGGCGGGAAGCTCGCTGTGATGAACGACAACGAGGCAGCCGGCTGGTTTCACGAGTTCGTATTTGGAGTCTATTTTCTTCCGATCCTCGGAGCGATCATTTCAGACGGCTTTCTCGGCAAATACCGGACAATCGTCTCGTTGTCCGTTGTTTACTGCTTCGGTCATCTGGCATTGGCAATCGATGACACGCGACTCGGGCTCTTCGTTGGGCTGCTCCTGATCGCAATCGGTTCCGGCGGTATCAAACCATGCGTCTCCGCGCATGTCGGGGACCAATTCGGGCTCGGGAACCAGCACCTTCTTTCGCGCGCCTTTGGTTGGTTTTACCTCTCGATCAATCTCGGATCGTCAATTTCGACCTACATCTGCCCGGTTTTGCTGAATGATAAAAAATTCGGTTCCCACTTTGCCTTTGGCTTGCCAGGCATCTTGATGGTCGTGGCAACCATCGTCTTTTGGATGGGGCGCAAAAAGTACGTGCACATCCCCCCGGGCGGGCTCGGTTTTGTGCGCGAGTTTTTCAGCGGCGTAGGGCTGGGCGCAATCGGACGACTCTTTCTGCTCTATATTTTTGTCGCAATTTTCTGGTCGCTTTGGGATCAGAGTTCGGGCGGCGAATGGACCTTGCAGGCACGTAACCTCAATCTGCATTTTTGGGGTATCAAATTTCTGCCGGAACAGGTCCAGATCGCAAATCCGCTCCTAATTCTGGTCCTGGTTCCGATTTTCAACTACGGAGTGTATCCGGCGATCGACCGCGTCTTCCGGCTAACACCGCTCCGGAAGATTGGTATCGGACTCTTTCTGATCGCGGCATCATTCGGTGTGATCTGGTGGCTCCAAGCCCGGATCGACGGCGGTGCGAAACCGAGCGTGAGCTGGCAATTGCTCGCGTATGTACTGTTAACCGCGAGTGAAGTGATGGTCTCAATCACCGGCCTCGAGTTTTCGTATACGCAAGCACCGAAAAAGATGAAGAGTATCGTCATGGCCGCCTGGCTTTTCGCGGTCGCATTGGGCAACCAGTTTACGGCGATCTTGAATTTTCTGATTCCGGCTCTCAGCAATATCGGAGTCGACCTGAAACATGCCGCTTACTTTCGGTTCTTTACTTTTCTGATGCTCTTGACAGCAATCGTCTTCGTATTTTTCGCGCGGTTTTATCGCGGCAAGACCTATATCCAGGGAGATGAGCCAACTCAGACTAACTGATAAAGTTGCCATTGTAACCGGCGCAAGCCGCGGAATCGGAAGTGCTGTCGCGCGCATCCTCGCTCGAAACGGAGCGAAGGTCGTACTGGCTGCGCGCGACACCAACAGACTCAATGAAGTCGCCGCAAATATTCGGGAGACCGGCGGTGAGGCGCTCGTGCACGCCGCGGACCTTAGCAAGGTCGAGACCCCACCAGAATTGGTGACTGCGACGGTCGCTCACTTTGGCGGAATCGATATCGTGGTAAACAATGCTGGCGCAACCAAACGAGGCGCGTTCTTAGCGCTCGTCGAAGAAGATTGGCAAGCCGGTTATGCACTCAAACTATTTGGTGCCGTCCGGCTGGTTCGAGCCTCATGGCCTCATTTGAGAGCTCGGTCCGGGTCGATCGTGAACATTGCCGGGGTTGGCGGACGTACTCCAGGAGCCGAGTTCACAATCGGCGGGTCGGTGAATGCTGCGATGTTGTCATTCACCAAAGCAATCGCCGAGCTTGGCATCGACGATGGGATTCAGGTGAACGCAATTAACCCTGGTTTCGTTCGGACCGACCGCTTTAATAAGCGGGTCGAAACCGCGGCGGCAGAACTCGGCATCACGATTCCTGAAACGGAAGAAGTGCTGATCAAAGAATCAAAGGTCACTCGAGTCGGTGAGCCTGACGATATCGCGCACCTCGTTGCGTTCCTCGTCTCACCCGAAAGCCGGTTCCTGCACGGATCGCTTATCGACGCGGATGGCGGGCAGACAAAAAGCATCTGAACTAGGTACGCGTATAAACGCGCCCTTTCCACTCCGACCGTTTGCCTTGCCAGAAGCGGATGGCCGACGCCCAAGTCATAACGAGATATACGCAACCGATGAACGGAAGCATCGGGGCCCACAAAACTGATCTCCGGTAATAGCGCAAGGTTGGCAGGTAGGAGATCATCATCGCGCACATGCCAATAACCGCGAAGCCCCGGACGCCAAACGAACTAGTCAATAGACCCGCCACTGGGAACAAGAACATTAACGACATCAGAAACGTCGTCCCGAGGAGCAGCCAGATGGAATAGTGCAATTGGGTGTAGGCAGTCCGCGCAACCATTTCCCAGAAATTCGCAAGGCGTGGATATGGGCGATGGCTTCGAACGGAACGGCTCAAACCAATCCAGGTGCGGCCTCCAGAGGCTTTGATTCGGGTCGCGAGGACGCAATCATCAATTATCGCATCCCGAATTGATTGAAACGCGCCTGCGTTCCGTAGCGCGTTCGCTCGAACAAGAATGCAACCACCCGCCGCCACACCGAATTTTGAATCCGGTTTGTTTCCGTAAGCGAACGGATAGACGAGCTTGAAAAAATAAATGAAAGCGGGCGCAAGCAGCTTTTCCCAAAAGGTTTCCATGCGAAGCCAAGCCATAATCGACACAAGATCGAGCTCGTCACCAATCAATTTTTGCCTGAGCGCTCCGACAACCCCCAATTCGAGCTCGATGTCTGCGTCCAGCAACAGGATCAGTTCGGTCGCCGCATTTCGCAACCCCTGCTCGAGAGCCCAAAGTTTTCCCGTCCACTGCGGCGGAAGCGGAGCCCCGTTGACGACGGCGAGACCGGTTGCGAGCGTCGATTGAGCGATCGCTGCCGTTCCATCAGAAGATTGATCGTCCACGAGGATGATCTTCAAATCCGTCCCCTGTGCACCAAGAGCCGATAAAGTGCGCTGAATCAACACGGCCTCGTTCCGTGCAGGGATCAGCACCGTTACGTTAGAGAGACTCGGAGCAATGTTGGTCTGATCCGGCTCCAGATGTTCCCGCGTACTCCATGGTCGCCACGGAGCCAGAAGGAGCCCAATCCAGAGTAACGCTCCGGCGGCGAGCAAATAAACCATCCACGCAAAACCGGACTGTCAAGGTTCCTTTGGGGTCTCGGACTCCGGGTTGTGCTCGGAGTTGAGGTCACCGCAAAGAAAAAACACGCCGATCACGGAGGTCACGAAAAACACAAGGCAGATTCCCAGCCAGATGTTCCGCCAAAAAATCGACAAATCGAGCATGGTCGTAAACATGGCAGTGACGAACGCAAGGAATCCGGCCAGCGCAGAAACCACCATTTTCATTATGACGACACGGTCTTGCATATATGAATGAATTTCTCGGTTTAGAATTTGCCCCTTCCGCCCGCAATCCTTACGAGAAACCATAGTGCTTGTGCGATGAGCGGGAAATTAAAAAAACGCGCTTTAGGCCGGTACGAATTATAATTCTTTGGGAAACTGCTGAACCCGGAAATAAATGAGTGCACGGTGGTAAACTACGTGACGCCCGGATACGCAACGGCCGTTTTTGTGTCGGCCGGCGGTGTGGAACGGATTCGGACAACAGCAGAAAGCCATCGACGAATCGCCATTATCGAAGTGATGGGTCGGCACTCAGGATACATTGCTCTCGGCTCGGCATACGGACGGCCGGACATCATCCTGGTGCCGGAGCACCCACTAAACATTGAGCACCTGGTCGAGCGCGTAAAAGATCTCTACGATTTGCAAAAGAATGTAGTGATCGTCTGCGGCGAAGGGATCTTTGACGAACAGGCGATTTTCACAGACGCTATCGGCGATGACGACATGGAGCATATCCGGCGCACCCTTTTTGCGGTGGCCAACCTTGCTCAGCCGTACCACTCGATCAACACCGACGTCAACAAACGGATCCGGTACCTGCAGGAGGGAAACAGTGAACCGATCCGAGCGCACTAACCTGACCTTCTCACTGTTTTTCAACTTGTGAGACGGTCAGGCTAAAGCTCACCAGCGCTGATGAACCAACGCGCTGATTTTCTCGTGGTACAACGCCGCTAGCGCCTTTTCCTGATCCGGTGTTAATGACGGGAGATCGGAGGCCGAAACATTCTGGACGACTTGTTGCTCATTCCGTGCGCCGGGTATCACGCAGCTGACCGCTTCATGATCAAGTATCCAACGTAGTGCGAAGTTCGCCATCGTCACCCCCTCCGGAACCAATCGGCGAATCTCTTCGATCGCGTCGAGTGCCACATCGAAGTCGACCCCGGAGAACGTTTCGCCCCGATCGAATTGCTCGCCGTTTCGATTGAAATTCCGATGGTCGTCCGGGGCAAACGCGGTCTCGCGTGTGATTTTCCCCGATAGCAGACCGCTCGAAAGCGGCAGACGAACGAGAATCCCAACATCGCGTTGCTGCGCGAGCGGGAAGAACAGATCTTTCGGCCGTTGCCGGAATATGTTGAAGATGATCTGCACCGTCGCGACTCCGGGATATTCTGTCGCTTTGATCGCTTCCTCGACTTTTTCGACGCTCACGCCGTAATGACGGATTTTGCCGACCTTCTTCAGATCGTCGAGCACAGCGAAAACTTCCGGCCGATAGTAAACTTCGGTTGGCGGGCAGTGCAGTTGCACGAGGTCGAGAGTCTCGCGCTGCAGGTTTTTCAAGCTCCTTTCAACGAAGGCGGTCAAATTGTCACGATTGTATCCCTCGGCGACATGCGGCTGCAGCCTCCGGCCCGCTTTGGTCCCGACAATGACATCCGCGCGCGTCTCGCTCAGGACTTTGGCGATGAATCGCTCGCTGCGGCCATCTCCATAGACATCGGCAGTGTCAATGAAGTTAATTCCACGCTCTATCGCTGCGTGAAGCACCTTCTCCGCGCTCGCGTCCGATACATCCCCCCAGCCGCCCCCGATTTGCCATGCGCCAAGACTGACTTCAGAGACAGTAAAATTCGTCTTTCCTAATTTCCGGTAGTGCATCGGATCAGCATTAATCCGAAAAACGCCGCGTGCTAGTCCCAGATTGCCGACTCTAATCGTAATCGTGCTCCCCCCTGTCCCTCTGTGGTGAATCCTCTTCGGCTGAGCACGATTGCGATTGGAACGGCGGAATGCCATTTTACCGCTTCGCAAATTGCTTGTAGATAATCAAACAGCGCAATGCATCCACCGCGCGTTCCAGCTGCGTGTCGGATGTTTCCTGGACCAGTTTTTGTTCTTCCGGCGTAAACAATCCGCCCCGCTGCCTCAGCAGAAGCGCTCGTTCACGGTCCGTGTCGACGGTCGATTCAATATCGGGTGCAATCCCTTTTTCCTGAATGACTTGCTTGCCGGGAGTGTAGTACTTCGCCGTCGTCAACCAAAGCGCGGAACCATCGGGAAGCGGCACCGGCGTTTGCACGACCCCCTTCCCAAAAGTTGTTTCGCCGATAATAATCGCTCGCTTGAGATCCTTGAGTGCGCCGGTCACAATCTCGGCGCCGCTGGCGCTAAGACCGTTTGCCAGCACAGCCATCGGAAAAGCCGGTCTCTGCCGATTGCTGCTGTCCGTGTAATAATCGCGGCGCTCCGCAGCGTCCCGGCCCTCGGTGTATGCAACCAACGTGCGAGGGGGCAAAAACAGCCCGCACACATCGACGGCACTCGTTAGAAGCCCGCCTGGGTTGAACCGAAGATCCATTATCAACGCTTGCATTCCATCCGCCTCCAGTGCATCCAGCTTGTCAGATAGCTCGTGCGCTGTCGGTTCGGTGAACTCGGTGATGCGCAGATACCCGATCTTTATTCCCCCGGTATCGCTCGGATTCAGAAATTTCGCATCCACGACGCTTGCGACTTTAATGATCTCCCGTCGCATCTCGTACGCCTTTGTCTCTTTTGTTGCCGGCCGGTAAATTGTCAAAGTGAGCCGCTGATTTGGCTGGCCCCGTAGCAATTGGTTAAGCTCCTCAATCGGCATGTTAAGCGTTGATTTCCCTTCGATCGCGACGATCTGGTCTCCAGGCAGGATTCCAGCCCGTGCGCTTGGGCTGTTTTCCATCGTGGACAAAATGGTAATCGCGTTGTCTTTGCCGGAAATCGTGAAGCCGAATCCCCCAAATTCTCCGCGCGTCTCATCTTCCCGGTCCTTCAGATCGTCCGGCTCCAGGAACTGGCTGTGCGGATCGAGGTGCGGCAACATCGCATGCAATGCCGCATAGGTAAGCTTCTTATACGACACCGCACCCGGGTCGACATAGTCCTGCCGGATCACCTGGATCGCTCTAGTGAACCCGGCGATCGCGGCGTAATCGATTCCGTGATCGTCGGAAGCCGCCGCACTTGAATCCAATATCCTCAGGCCGACGAGTACATTCAGAAAAACGCAGATGCAAAGAAAGCCGCAGAGAACCTTCCGCTTCATTCGAATGAACCGTAGCACAGCTGCGCTGTTCCGCGAGGGGGGCAAAATCCGAATGTAGCGCAGATTGTTCCGCGATGGACCAAACAATTTTCGCCTTGACGACTACAGGAAAGGTGCGGATCTTGCGGGCCCTTCACCAGGAGAACTCAAAATGTCTAGAGAATGCAGCATGACTGGCGCCAAACCTGCAAAGGGTCACGTAATCCATCGGCGCGGTATGGCTAAGAAAAAGGGTGGCGTCGGTCAGCATGTGACCGCCAATACCCCACGGCTTTTCACGCCGAACCTTAAAACTCGGCGGATCTGGGTACCGGAGCTTAGTCGCTTTGTGACACTCAAGCTCACTGCCCGCGCTCTCAAAACAATCTCTAAGAACGGCGCTTTCAAGACGTTGAAGAAGGCTGGGTTGGTGTAAGTCAACTTTTGCGTTATCTTTCCGAGCGATCCGGCCACGCCGGATCGCTCTTTTTTGTTTTTTTCTATGATGCCGAACAAAGTCATCCCTGTCAGCGTCCTCACCGGGTTCCTCGGTGCTGGGAAAACCACACTCCTGAACTATATCTTAAAAGAGCAGACCGATTACCGGTTCGGAGTGATCATTAACGAAGTGGGCGAAGTCGGAATTGACGGGAAACTGGTTGAAACGCAGGCCGAAGATATAGTCGAACTGAGCAACGGCTGCGTTTGCTGCACCGTTCGGAAAGATCTTGTCAAAGGCGTCCAGAAGCTGCTCAAACGCGACAAGCTCGACTATATCCTGATCGAAACCACAGGCGTGGCTGATCCGGGGCCGGTTGCGCAGACCTTCCTGAACATTCCGCAACTGCAGCAATATGCGCGGCTGGATTCAATCATCACAGTCGTTGACGCAGAACAGCTTCCAACCCAACTCGCGGAAGCCGAAGTGACCCGGGAACAGGTGGCGCTGGCCGACTTTATCCTGATCAATAAAGTTGATCTCGTCAGCGAGGAAACTCTGGCTGCTCTCGAGAACCAGATTCTCGGTCTCAATCCGCATGCCCGCATCTTTCGCACGCATAATTCTCGCGTGAACTTGAAGGAACTGCTGGATTTGAACGTTTTCGATCTGGACCGCAAACTGACCGTGACTCCCGATTTGCTCGATGAACTCAAGCAAAACAACCACTCGGATATTGGGTCTTTTTCTTTCAGCTTCGATCAACCGCTTGCAATTGAGCGTCTCGAAGTCGAGCTCCAGGAACTCTCCGAAAAATCAAAAATCTACCGCTCCAAAGGGATCCTCTGGATCGAAGGAACACCGCGCCGGGCTGTTTTCCACGGGGTCAACAACCGTTTCACAATCTATTGGGACCGGCTCTGGGCGAAAGACGAGCCGCGCTTAAGCCAGCTCGTCTTCATTGGCAAAAACATGGATCACGCAGAGATCGAACGAACACTGAGACGCTGTATCTGCTGACGGGCGTTTAATTCCAGAACAGTCTCGGCAGCCACTCGATCAATGATGGATGCCACACATCCATTTCGTGCCCCAATCCAGGATACTCGGTGCCGTCGCCGGGCCAAAAGAAGAATAGGCGTAACGGACGAACAACTCGTGGAACGGTATGCAAATCACCGACTTGGAAACCCCTGTCCCGATCGTCGACGTCGAAATTGCTCGGCACAATATCCGGCGGCTGCAGGCCTATTGCGACGCGCACCAAATCAAGCTTCGACCTCACATCAAGACGCACAAACTCCCACTCTTTGCTCATGAACAGATACGGACCGGTGCCATCGGAATCACGGTCCAGAAGCTCGGGGAAGCGGAAGCAATGGCCGAATCGGGGATTACGGACATCTTGCTGACGTACAACGTGATCGGGCAGCCGAAAGCAGAACGCCTGGCGCACCTGACGAACTTTGCACGAATGACGGTTGCTATCGATAACAGGAATTCGTTGGAATCTATCGCTTCGGCCGCGCAGCACGCAGCCAGTCCGATCGGTCTTCTCATTGAATTCGAATCCGGCGCCAATCGACAGGGAGTCCAGACACCGGAGCAGGCTCTCGAACTCGCAAAGGAAGCCGTAAAACATTCGAATATCGAATTCAAGGGTCTGCTCACCTTTCCGACCACGTCGAAAACAACCGAGTTCCTCGGCATCGCATTGCCGCTGTTCCGCAACGCCGGGATTGGCGTCCCGATTATTTCCGGTGGCGGAACGCAACCCGCCTTCTTTACGCACAAGCTCGCACCAGGTGTGACAGAAATGCGTGCCGGGACCTACATCTATAACGATCGCATGATGATCGATGCCGGAGCCGCCACCGAGGAAGCGTGCGCATTCAAAATCCTTGCAACGGTCGTGAGCCGACCCACAGCCGACCGCGCGATCATCGACGCCGGCAGCAAAACGCTTTCCAGCGATCTCCTGCCATCGAAACCTCAAGAGGGGTACGGCTTGCTCCCCGACTACCCGGACGCGATGATCGCACGGCTCAGCGAAGAACACGGCGTTCTCGATTTAAGGCGCTCCGCACAAAAACCGGAAATTGGCGAACGCGTTCGCATCATCCCGAATCACGTCTGCGTCGTCACAAATCTTCACGATCACATTCACCTCCACAAAAACGGCGAACTCATTGCTCGACTACCGATCCACCTTCGCGGATTGACAGTGTAGGGCGGGCGGCCCACCCCCGCGTCAATCACCATTGCAAGTCGCGAGGCCGAGGTAGCGTAGGCGTCTCAGCCTGCGCCACGATAGGCTTGGACATGCCGCACGGTCGACCGCTACGCGAAAACGCTGTCGTTGCCCAAGTGAACTCACGCGTTGCGGACGGCCCGATAATGAACAGGCAGGGACGCCTGTTCTACCTTGGCTCCACACTCCTTCCCAGGTCTCGTCGACACGCCATGCTACGCCAAGGCTTCGTAGGGCAAGCCGATACGCCCACACGCTAACACCGCGTCCTTTGTGGTTGCGGCTCCGCCGCTCTGTGCTCCGACGGTAAAAATTCCTCTCCAAGTCCTCTGTCCTCAAAAATCCGGTAGATTCCTCACAGTGGACTTCAACAACCCGCGCTGTCTAACAATTAGCTGTTCGATTCCGCCTTCCCCGAGCGAGAGCATCTGATCGAGCTCTGATTTCGAAAAAGTCGCTTCCTCGCCCGCACCTTGGAGTTCGACGAACGCCCCCTTGCTCGTCATGACAAGGTTCAAATCGACCTTCGCATTTTTGTCCTCTTCGTAATTGAGATCGAGAAGCGAGTGTCCACTAACCGCACCGACGCTCACCGCGGCGACAAGACAAGTCAACGGCCAGCGCGCGATTTCGCCTCGGTCCAAGAGCGCTCCGCAGGCGAGGGCGGCTGCAACGCATGCACCGGTAATCGATGCGGTTCTTGTCCCGCCGTCCGCCTGCAGAACATCGCAATCGATCCAGAGCGTTCGCTCGCCCAGAGCGTCGAGATCGACCGCCGCTCGCAGGGCGCGTCCAATCAGGCGCTGGATCTCGATACTTCTGCCATCCAATTTCCCTCTCGAAACATCGCGCGGGCGCCGCGTCAGTGTCGAATACGGCAGCATCGAATATTCGGCTGTGATCCACCCGCCGCCAACTCCTTGTTCCTTCATCCATCTCGGCAC
>Ga0209656_10000691_pt1 | contig 21874 bp, 22 predicted proteins | sample BogFormECP12_OM2_FD_188239 | JGI IMG/M metagenome (GOLD analysis project Ga0209656, IMG submission 188239) | Bog forest soil microbial communities from Calvert Island, British Columbia, Canada - ECP12_OM2 (SPAdes) (version 2) | ecosystem: Environmental > Aquatic > Freshwater > Wetlands > Bog ... | reverse complement strand
TCCAGGAGCACCATGGGACATCGCGCCGCGCGGCCTAACGTGCCTTCGCTTGCCCGAGCCCACAACGGGAGAATCTCCTTCCAAGAGGCCTGTGGTTCCGCAACATCGAGTGCCTGAGCAGCTTTTGTCAGCAGCGCCAGGCCGCGTTCGTTCAATCGTCGTACCGTCGTCTCAAGAAGCATTCTCCTGATCGGAAAGCGTTCCACACCCGTCCGACCGCGCACAGCAGGGATCCTGCGCGTATCACATCCTTGAAGTGCTTCACTGCCTTCCACTGTCATCCAATGCCGTCCTTTAAGGAAAAGCCAATTCTTAGCAAAATATTATTTGTCATTTATATGGCAACTATTGTGTATCGCGTTTCTTGGCTCAATGCAAGGGGATTTTATGTTTTGCACTCGAACTTGGGGGTCGGAATGTCTGGGCGACGGATCGCCGTCACGCAGCGCGGCGCGTCAGGCGCTGGTGTGAGGCCGATGAGCGCTTACTTTACTTGGGCGCCCTGGTGCGGTTCTTAGGCTTCGCACGCTTCTCGGGAATGGTCACCAGCGAGGTGTCGACCCCGGCCCGCTCCAAATCATCCTCTAGGCCCACGTTCACGCTCACACTGACGGCAGATGCGGTACGGAGGCTCCGAGCCGTTTTTGGTTGATTGCGCTCAACGGAGGAATCCACTCGCAGCAGCAAATCGTAAATCTGCGGCCGTAACTCGTCCATGAAGGGCTTAAAGTTAGCGCGCGAGATCACCCCAATCACGACTCTTTCCATGCGACCCTTTTCGGTACTATTCAGTTTCACGCGCCAATTGTGGAGCAAGGTCTGCAATAGTTGGTCGATCTGGCGTATTGCGTGTGCGAGATATTTCTCTCGGGTGTCTCCGGGTTTGACCGAAATGCTGCCCAACAGCGCAATGCGATTTCCCGGGCGGGTGAGCACTTCGGAGTTCTCGCATGCAAGCGCAACGACTTCCTCCAAGGGCATGTTGGGCAAATACCTTCGTGTCAGGCTTTCGAAAGTCGCGCCGGGCCCGGCGATCGAAAGAACGCGGGGCTTACCTTCAGAATCGAGGTAGGGTGCTTTTCGCGACCATTCCAGCAGTATCTCCCCCACTCCCAATTGGACGCGCAGAATCCGGCCGCTCACATTCGGCGCAGTCTTTAAGCGTCCAGAGCGCTCCAGCGCTCGCCGCTGTTGCCCGCGGGTCACCCCAAATTCTCCGAGCGCGAGTCTAACCAGCGTGTACAACTCCAGCGCCAAATCTTCGGGGGTTTGCGTGACCGAGGGCCTCCCCACGCCACGGGCACGTGTGAGGCCGGCCGAGGGTGGCAACGTCTTCGACCTCGTTCTCAAGCGTCCTGAGGACATTATTTCTCGCCCTTACGACGCCGGGGCCGCGGCTTCGTAGAGCCGTTGTAGTAGACGTAGATGCCAATGCCGGCTTGGCCGCGAGGCTGTTTCTGACGAGTGGAGCGCTCGGCAGCGGATTTCAGCAGCCGATCAAATCTTTCGCACAGGTCATGCAACTGCCCACGAACTTCTCCCTGGAATTTCTCAAACTCCATGCTGCTCAAAACATGGGTCACGATGCGTTCCTGGCGACCGGGTTTGTCATCGTCGGGATCCCGCTGAGCGTTGTAGAGACAGGTGTCGAAAATCTGTCTCACGTGCAAGATGTTTTGTGCGAGCACACCGTCCCGGCTTCTTCTTAAATTGACCATTGCGTCGCCGTAAAGAGCGATGCGCCCCCCGGGAAGCGTCCCGACATTCGCGGTGCGACAGGCAAGGGCGACTACGTCTGCGAGGGGTACGCCGGGCAAAAATCGCCTCGCCAGACTCTCAAATGTTGCGCCGTGACCTTCGATTTTGAGCACCCGAGGTGCTCCTACGGAGTCGACATACGGTACTTCTTCAAACCAGGTCGTCAGAAGATCGCTTAACGGCCTAATTTGGCCCAGAAGCTCGACGCTCACTTGTTTGATGTTTGACTTGCGTTGCGACTGCGCGAAAAACCTCTTCTGCTCCCCGGATGAGAGACCATATTTTTTAAGCGCCGCACGGATAACTCCGTAGAGTTCTAGTGCCAGTGCTTCGAGCGCAGCACGACCTGAAAGCGTCGCGCGAGCGGCCGCTTGAGAGCCGTTACTCGCGTTTTTCGCCGCCATCTTCCTTGCCATGATGCATTCCCTTTTAAGGGCATCCCAGCTCGCTAGTACCCATTAAGTCGCGGCCAACAACTCCAGGCCGCCGGTTTTAGCTAATCTTCTTCCCACGCGAACACGCTCACGCCCATCCGTTTCGCCTTTCCACCGACGCCGGAAACGGTTCGAGTCTGGCACTCACTCTCCAAGGCAGTGATGAATGTCTTCGCGCGTCTTTCGAGCACGGCTCGGATAAGCGCAAGCTGCTCGACGTCCAGACTTAAGGTCTTTGTCTCCGCATACAGACGGGATTGCTGGGCACTCACGATGTTGTGAATCAAGGTGTCCCCGAGACGCTTGATCCGGCGCGCCGCGCCTGCGACATTCGATTTCGTAAGACCGCTCGATCGGGTCGTCGTACCCTTGAATCTGACAATGTCATTTATCAAGTCGACGTTACCGCGGCGGCGTAGTTCTTTCAGCACACTTCCTGGATGATTGCCCGGCGCGTATTTATCGACCAGGTCCTCAAAGCTTCGACGCTGCTTGCTGCGCTCCAGCGGCAAGTCGAGCGGTAGTCCACCGCCGGTCATGAAGCGCGGATCGGTCGTCCAACCCAAAAGGATGCGCGCGCTCTTGGAATACAGGCGCTGCTTTTTCTCCATCGTCCCTTTGGCGCCCGCGGCGCCGCCGGCCGCACGAATCCTACCCACCTCGCTGCGATGCACGCCCGCGGCCAAACCGACTTTGGAGTCGCTGGGCCCGCGCCCGGTGCGACTATGGCGCGGAAGCTTCACGAAGGCGCGCTGTACGAAAGTGGCCCGCAGCAGACTCTCGATCTCAGGACTTGTAATGCCGATGGCCAAGCAGACATCGATCAGCGGCTCGAGAGCGGCGCTTAAGGCCCTCGCGACATCGGTGTGTTCCTGGGAGGACTTCATGGGCTCATCTGGATACTTGACAGAGCCATGCCTGGCTCGAGCGCATAGTCACGGTAAGGATTGCGCAACGCAGTTCGCCCTTCGAGCAGGAATCACCCGAGATCTATCGATCCCGGCGACTCACATTGCCCCGCGTTAATAGTCGACATGACGCTCCTTTGTCCTTTGCATGTTGCCAGATGAACCGCTGCGACCTGATTAAGCTCAACTGTTGGACATACGGCGCCGTGACCGATCGACGCTAGGTAGCGCCGATTGGCCTCAGCCTCGGGGTCTAACGCCTGTCCCACAATATCGGGCTTGTAGTCTCCGCGGTCCTCTTTTACTGTCTAGTTTATACGGATATTATCTGCCACGCTATAGGCAATTATTGGGAAGCGGTATTTTGGCCAATCGCGGCTGTTCCAGGGGTTAACTGACACCTCACAATAGCCCCTTTGCACTTGGAATGAGGCAATGGATACTCGGCGCAAAGACGATTCGTTTATCCGCGAACTTCGCTGCCTTGAATTGGCGAGGCGGCTGATCTTCCATGAGGTGAGAACCCAGACCATCACCAAATTCACCGGCCTATCGCGCAATCGCCTCGAGACGCTGCGCCGCCGTCTGATGGTTTCAGAGGATGTTCGCCATCGCGGGCCGCCACCCCGCTCGCTCGAATTGTTCCTGCGCACCTCCCGTGGCAGAACGGAAGCTGCCGCCCTTGCAGCGCTCTTCCCGCTCTTTAAGAGGCCGGTGTCGATCAAACCCTCAACAGCACTCGATGATGGCGAACAGGCGTGCGATATCTACGATGCTTACCTTGCGTATTATCCTCAATCGAACGTGCGGTTCGAAGAATTGATGCTCCTCAAAAGGAGCCTCGCCAAGGGAGATCTCGTTGGCCTGGGGCTGTGTCGCATCTGCAGGGGCCTCATCATGAACAACCGATACGATCCGTGTCGGAGCACCTGTTCGCACTGCGATTCCCTTCCCGACAATGAACGGGAATTGGACATCAGCGAAAAAACAAAAGACATCGGTTGAAATCAAGAATTCGGAAGCTTAAACCAGTATCGATTCAACATCGGGTATTCAAGTATTCGACAGCAGTCGAATCAGCACATAGTACGGCACCAAGGCGATCGCAAAACCTAACGACAAGGTGATCATGGTCCAGACAGGAAATTCCGGCGGCCCCACAAGATAGAAAAACAACGTCATCAATAGCCCCAACAGGGCGAGTGCTGCGAACACAAAAGTAACCAGAGGCTCCAGAATCACGAGCAGCATGAGGACCGGCAAGCAAGCCACTCGCCAGAGCCATCGAATCGGTGGAACAGTATTGGTGCTACCAATGCCCACCGGCCGGCCTCTGCGATCGGATGCGTTGATAGATCTCCCACCGGTGCACGGGCTTTGCCCTAGGCGCATCGATCCCCACACGCACCCGGGTGCCCGTCACGCCCAGGATGGTGACGGCCACATCATCCCCTATCATCAGCGTCTCACGCACGCGTCGTGTCAAAATGAGCATGCCGCCTCCTTAAGCTTCTAAGCTCGTTCCTGCGACCGGCATTCTAGCGCTTAAGTCAAAAATCGCATAAGTCAATTTTCGCATTATATGTGGATGCTCTCAGAACTTAGGAGCATCGCCATTGAAAGCCCTACGAAGTCGCCGGCACCGCGCGCTGTGTGCCGTGTTGGCTGCCGCGCGCAAGGCCGCCGGTCTTTCGCAGGACGAGCTCGCACAACGACTTAAAACCTCGCAAACGGTCATCGCACGAATCGAAATCGGCGAAAGACGCATTGACGTCATAGAATTCATCGACTTAAGCCGGGCGCTTAAGATCGACCCCCGCGAGGTTGTCGCCCAACTCATGCGTTAGCACACGTCTTGTCTGAGTTTCACTGAATTCTCCGCGAAACTCACACACGATTTTCCTGGCATCAGGTGCATAATCGCGCCATACGTGATGACTTGACCCTAAACGACCGGAACCACATTGAAGGTCGTTTATGTCGGCAAATTCCGTTCAAGACGGCATCGAGACGGGCGTCTGCGGTCGTCAGCGAGTCTCGATCTCCCGGTGGGTGAATGAACCCTACCCTGTCTGGGATCGTATTCTCACTGCCCATGATGTCGCTCACCTCATCCGGCGACCGCCATGGGTGCTTTGCAGCATGGCGGCGGTCGGGCAATTTCCTAAAAAACAGCGCTTCCGCGGCAAAAACATTGGGTGGCTGAAGGAGGACATTCTTGACTGGATGGCCCGCACCTCCCGGGTTGCGACACCGCCGGATAAAGCCGATGGCTGTCGGCGCCGCAGATCGGATCCACCCCATCAGCAAAGGCTGCCCCTGAAGCGCGCGTCAGCGCGAACGTTAGATGGCCACCGTACCGTTTCATCTATCGCCGGAGTCTCCCCATGATCAATTCAACGAATGACGGCTCTCTTAAAATTCTGCGGTTGCCCCAGGTCTGTGAGGTGACGGGCCTGTGCCGCTCGATGATCTACCAACTGGAGGCCGATCTAAAGTTTCCGCAGCGTGTCAAGATCGGGGTTCGCGCCGTGGGATGGCTGGACAAGGAGGTCAACGCCTGGCTGAACAAGCGCATCGCCTTGAGCCGGACCAAATCCGCCGCCTGATCTATAGGACCATTCAGTGTGCGGGAATTCGATTCGGTCTTCTGCGCGAATAGCAGATGCGTGCTCCATGTGAGGCCCGGAGATGCGAACGTTGAAGGCAGCGGCAACTGGGCCGAGACGGCTGATGGGATCATCATCGGGCGCCAGCGAGTGGGGACCGTCATGCTATGCGATCAATGTGTGGCGCGAATATTACGCGGCGAGCTGAGTGTGCAGCGTGATTGCGCCGCCTAGTTGTGCGCCTCGATCGAAAGATGTTTCGAATAGAGCCGGTTCAAGGGATTGGGTGATTCGCCGCGAATGTAGGGCTTGAAGAGGCGCTTCGAGCTATAAAAGTAGATAGGAATTACCGGATAATCCTTAAGCATAGTTCGTTCCGCTGATTCGAGGAGCTCGCGACGCTTTTGAATGTCGGTGGTTCTTTCGGCCTCATCAATTAGCGCGTTGAACTGCGGATTGTCATAACCTGAGTCGTCGTTGGCCGAATCGGTGCGAAAGGTGTCAAGAAACGACCCCGCATCATTGTAATCGGCGACCCAGGCGAGCCTGACCACATCCCAACGAGACGAATCCTTGCGAGAATCCAGAAATACTCGATACTCCTCATCAATCAGCTCTGTCTCGACCCCGAGGGTTTCCTTCCACATGGCGGCCATCGCGATGGCCAATTGCTTAATACTCGGATTTGAGTTGTACAACAGCTTCAAATGTAGCGGCGCCTGCCTCGAATATCCGGCCTTGGCGTATAACTGTTGCGCTTCGCCGATCCGCATTGCATCGGTCGCATCGGCCCAATCCCAAGATTGCGATTGGTAATTCCAGGTGCCATTGGGCACAAAACCATACGCCGGCTTTTGGCCAAACGGCAGGATAGCTGTGAGGAGCGCCCGACGGTCGACGGCCATCACCAAAGCCTTGCGCAAATCAGCATTGTTCTTGAAAGGCGCGGTGCGCAGATTGAACGCGTAGTACATCGTACCCAAAAACGGCGCGATGTGTAGTTCACTCAAGCGTTCCTTGCGAATCGAGGCTAGCGCCGCCGCAGGAACGCTTTGGGTAAGATCCAAATCCCCTGCGCGATAACGCAGCCACTCCGTGTTCTCATCGGGCAGCGGGACATATACGACGTTCGGTATCCGGACATGTTCCCGATCCCAGTACGATGGGTTCTTCGACAATTGAAGGGTGCCACCGGGGGTCCAACGTGAAAGGACATACGCACCGTTCGATACCCAGGTTCTCGCGTCGTGAGATTTAGCCGCGGATTCGGAGAACACCGGAAATGTTGAGCAATGGGTAAGGAGCTGCGGAAAATAGGGCGTGGGCCTCGCCAATACAACGGCGAGTAGGTCATCTCGCGGCGCCGAGACCCCGAGCGAACTTGGAATCGCGCGGCCGGCAATGATGGCGTCCGCGCCGGCGATGACCCACAGATTGTCGGCCACCGGAGAGGCCATTTTTGGGTCGACCACCCGCCGCCACGCATTGACAAAGTCTTGGGCTCGGACAGGGACGCCATTTGACCAGCGTGCATCGCGCCGCAAGTAGAATTCGTACTTCGTGCCGGTCGGATCCACGGTCCACGAGGCAGCGATCCCGGGCACGACGGTTCCATCGCCTGACTCCGCCGTCAACCCCTCATAGAGATCGCCCAACACCTCGAGGGAAAACGAGTCCCCTGCGGTGCCCGGATCGAGTGTCCCGGGTTCGCCACCGAGTCCTCGTCGCAGAGTCGCCGCATTCTCGAGCGAAGACGACTGCGCGGGTTGCCCGTGCTTCGCATTGCATCCCGCCCCGAATGCAATCGCGGTTGATGCAATTGCACTCAAAAGACCTCGATTCCAGTTATTAAGTTTGGACTTCACGCGTGGCATTTATGGGCAACAATTTTCCGTATCTTGGATCATCTCCCAGTCGCCAGTGGCAGTATTGCCTGTTTTGCCGATCGTGGACTTATTTAATTGCCAATGACCTCGCTCCCTTTATCGTCTGCACGCGGAGCGCGCGGATGACCGGCCGCGTCTTTGGCGACCAACGGCTCATTATTGCAGTTCATCCGTCCAGTCGAGCTGGCGAAGGGTCAGTAAGTGTCCCATTTTTTCCTTCTTGGCCCAAAGGTAGCGGGCCGAGTACGGGTTGGGGGCAGCCTCGCAGGGGATCAGAGCCATAACTTCGATGCCGGTATCAGACAACGCTCGAACCTTGCGCGGATTGTTGGTCAGCAGGCGAACCCGACTCACGCCAAGATCACGGAGAATCGCCGCCGACAAACCGAAATCCCTGCTATCCGCCTTAAAGCCGAGCGCGTGATTTGCTTCTACAGTGTCGAGGCCGGCATCCTGCAATTCGTACGCCTGCAGTTTTGCGGTCAGGCCGATGCCTCGGCCCTCCTCATATTCGTAGATCACGAGTCCCCGACCTTCCGAGGCGATGGCCTGCATGGCCATGGACAGCTGGTCGCCACAATCGCAACGCAGGGAGCCCAAGGCTTCGCCGGTGAAGCACTGGGAATGGATGCGCAGCAAGGGCGCCTCCGCCATCTGACTGCCCATGACAATCGCCAGCGCGCATTCGGCCCGCGAGATGCCGTTCGCGACAGTGCGCTCGAAGCCGGTGGCGTGAAACATGCCCCACTTGGTGGGCATTCGCGCAGTCGCGACGCGCCGCAATCTCCCCGTTTCCGCAGCAGTCTTCATCTACGCCTCAGAGTCTAGATCCCTCGCGGAAACGCCGCAGATATCCGGCAACCCTCACCACATCCGAATCAGCGGCAGCCTATGCAGCCACCACCGCGTGTTCTTTTGCATCCGGGACGGTACCGTTTGCGTGCAAGCCCTCGATGTCGGTCGCGCTGAATCCGAGCTGTCTAAGAACCTCTTCATTATGTTCTCCCAGTGCCGGGGCGCGCCTTGCCGGCACTTTGCTGATGCCATGCATTTGAATGGGACTGCTGATTGTCGAGGTCAGCGAGTCGCCCGCCCCCTCGAGCGGCACGACGATGTCATTGAGTCGCAGCTGCGGATCGTCGATCACCTGCTCTGGTGCACGCACGGCACCGAACGTGACGTGGACGCCCTTGAAAATATCGTACCAGTGCGCCATCGGCTGCGAGCCAAAAACTTCGTCGAGAATTGCCGTGAGCTGCGGCATGTTCTGCACCAGCTTCGCAGGATCGGTAAAACGCGGATCCTTCAGCAGATCTTCGCGGCCGATGGCTTTCGCCACCGCCTGCAACTTGTCCGGCGTGACAATGAGAACGAACCAGGTGTCATCGGCAGTCCGGTACACATTCATCGCCGCATTTGCGGGTTTTTTTCGGTCGTGCAACCCGTAGAACTTTGCCTTGCACAAGGCGGCCTGGATCGAAACGCTGGCCGACCAGACGCCTTCAGCGAGGAGAGACGTCGTGACACGGGATCCTTTGCCGGTGCGCTCGCGACGATAGAGCGCCGTCACAATCGCGGAGTACAGGCCGACCGCAGTCGCATTATCACCGCTACCGGCCACCGGCCAGGTCGGTGGCGCGCCGGCATCGCGCGTCAGGGATAACAGGCCGCTTCGCGCCCAGTAGGAGGTGATGTCGAATCCTGGAAGATCGGCGTCGGGTCCGTTTTCTCCGAAGCCGGTGAGATCCGCGTAGATCAATCGCGTATTCCACTGCACGATATCCTCATACTCGAGCCGCAATCGCTTGCGCGCGGGATGGGGCGTGTTCACGATGAACACATCGGCCCACTGGACTAGCCGCTGCAGAACCTGCTGGGCGCCGGCAGATTTCAGGTCGAGGGTGATGCCGCGCTTGTTGCGGTTGGCCAGATGCCAGGTATAGGGGTCTTCCGCCTGCGGCTGCGGGGGGAGCCTGTGCCCCATTCTCCACAGATCTCCCGCAGGCGGTTCCACCTTGATGACGTCGGCGCCAAAGTCTGACAGGATCACCGCGGCGCTGGGACCTGCGATGAAACTTGCTAAGTCGACGACTTTCAGCCCGGTGAAAATGTTATCGCTTGCCATCTTTGTCTCCTGAATTGTCATGAGCGGCGGATCTCCTCAACGCCGGTGGAATTGCGGCGCCCGCTTCTCGAGGAAGGCCAAAGTGCCCTCGTTCTTGTCCTCGGTCGAGGCACAGAGGCCAAAGTGGGACGCTTCGAGCAGCAGGCCCTCGCTCTGGCTTGAATCCAGTCCCTTGTTCACGGCCTCGATCGCAAACTTGACAGCGATCGGGCCGTTGGAGGCGATCCCCTTCAAGATCGCCTCGGCGCGCGCCATCAGATCAGCCGCGGGAACGATTTCGTTGACGAGCCCGATTCGATAGGCTTCCTGAGCGCTGATCATTTCGGCCGAAAGAATGAGCTGCAGGGCGCGGCCCTTCCCAACCAGTCGCGGCAGTCGTTGCGTGCCGCCGCCGCCCGGGATGAGTCCGAGCTTAACTTCGGGCTGACCGAACTTTGCAGTGTCGACCGCGATCCTCAGGGTACAGGCCATCGCCGTCTCACAGCCGCCACCGAGCGCAAAACCATTGACCGCCGCGATCACGGGCTTGCCGAGGTTCTCGATGAGATCGAGGACCTCCTGTCCGAAACGGCTGGCCTGCTGCGCCTCGAATCCCGTGGCATGCGCAAGCTCGCCGATATCGGCGCCCGCGATGAACGCTTTGTTGCCGGCGCCCGTCAGGATCGCGCCGCTCACGGCCGCGTCATCTCTCACGTCCTCGAACACAGCTTTCAGACGAGCCCATGTCGTCCTGTTCAGGGCATTGAGCACCTTGGGGCGATTGACGGTCACATAGGCGATGGCGCCGCGCTTCTCGTAAAGCACAGGATCGAGCGCTAGCGCGGGTCCCGGTTGTCTTTCGACGGGCACTTCGGCTGCAGACTCTGCCATTACAAGGTCCGCCGCTTGGTCGTAGCGAGTTTCTTGGCGCTTAAGTATTCACGGACTTTGCATGAGTCATCGGTGGGCGGCAGCATCGGCACCGTTTGCATCGCTGAGGTGGCGTTATCTTTCACGGCAGTCATATCTGTTCTTCATCGCTTGAGTGGTAAAGGGCTTTCGTGTGATAGCCCTCACGTCTTCGATCGCCAGGGCAGCACGAGGATGCAGCGCCTGCGCTCGCGTCAGACTCACGGATACGAATAGACCCGCCTCTCCCCCGGTTGCCGCGCGCGCCTGAGATGTTATTAGCGATATCATGAGATTTACTTATGATCAGCAGAGGCATTTTGTGCGCTATAGCTTCGTGGTCCGGCGTCCTTAAGTGCCGCTCGCGCGTATGAGGAGAGCGCGAAACAACCTCAATGCCGCGCTCGTTCTATTCGGCGCCATCACCTTGCTGTCGCGCTCACCGGTCGCAACCGCCTTGAACGCGTCCACGGAGCTCACTCAGTACGTGCATAGGGCGTGGACCGCTCAGGACGGACTCAAAGGAACCATTCGATCGATCGTCCAAACGCCGGACGGGTATCTTTGGCTCGGCACTGAGTTTGGCCTCGTCCGCTTCGATGGCGCTCGATTTACTCCCTGGACACCGCCCGCGGGCCAGCATCTGCCGAGCACGAATGTTCTGGCCCTTTTCGCAGCGCGCGCGGGCGCTCTGTGGATTGCCACGCTTGACGGGCTGGCCAGTTGGAACGGGGGCAGACTGATCGAGTACCCGCAGTTTGCCGGAGAGCCTGTGTTTGTGGTCATGGAGGATCACGAGGGAACCATTTGGGTCGGCGGGGTCGGCAAGCTCTGCTCTATAGGTGGCGGCAGTGTCCATTGCGATGAGATCGCGGGCAGCTCAGGCTCGAATTACGGGTACGGAAATCGTGGCAGAGGGGTTTGGTCGCTCTATGAGGATCGCGATGGGCGACTGTGGGCGGGCGCCGATTCGGGACTGTGGCGCGTCAGACCCGGTCCTCCCCAACTCTATCTGTCGCAAACCATCGATGATCAACAGTCACTGGTGGAAGGGTCGCGGGCGACCGGCGTGCTTGCCATCGTCGGTGGCGAGCACGAGCTGCGGGAGGTCGTGGAGCAGGAAGCCGTGCCGTATGCCGCTGCCGCAGTTTGGCGTGAGACGTGGCCCCGACGTCTATTGCGCGATCGCCACGGCGCTCTCTGGATTGGCACATCGAAGCACGGCCTGTTTTACGTTCGCGACGGAATGGTCAGCGGCTTTGCCGGGGATAACGGCCTCTCAAGCGAACACGTCTACGCGCTCTTCGAGGATCGCGAGGGTTCCGTGTGGGTTGGCACCACCAGTGGTCTGGACCGCTTTCACGAGCCGGCCGTTGCGACGGCCTCCGCGGATCAGGGACCCTCCACCGGTGCGACTGCAGTGCTCGCAGCCCGCGACGGCAGTCTGTGGGTTGGCAGCCCGGACGGCGTGATCAGGTGGAACGAGAACCGCATGACTGCGTATCGTTTCACGGCGGCATCTCAGGCCGGCCACAAGCCTAGCCAAGGAAATGGCGCACTCGGCCGCGGGGAGGCGACTGAATTTGTCGATCCCGGACTGCCCGGTAACTTTGTAGCCTCGCTATTCCAGGATCCAGGCGGTCGCATCTGGGTCACTGGTGTTCTCGGAGCTGCCTGGTTCGAGAATGGCAGGTTCCATCGCGTTCCCGGGGTGCCTCCCGGGACTCCCAATGCCATTGTCACGGATACCCATGAGGGAATCTGGGTCAGCTCTCCCGTGGATGGTCTGTTTCACGTCGTTGGAGGAAAGGTGATCGCATCGATGCCTTGGCCGTGGTCCAAAGAAAAAAGCGACGACCGACGCTTGTTTGCTCTCGCAGCCGAGAGCCGGACGGGGGGAATATGGCTTGGATTCTTAAACGGTAGCATTGCGTATTTCAAGGACGGGCAAGTTCGCCAGTCCTTCGGGCCAAAGGACGGCTTGGGAGCGGGTTCGGTTTGGAATCTCTACATTGATCACGAGGGAACGCTTTGGGCGAGCACGGACGCGGGCCTCAGCCGCGTCAGGGACGGGCGAATCCAAACACTCACCAGCCGAAATGGCCTCCCGTGCGATTTGGTCCGCTGGACCATCGAGGACGATCTTTCAGCCCTTTGGTTGTACACCGGTTGTGGCCTGGTGCGCGTTGAGCGCTCTGACATGCAGGCGTGGATCTTAGATGCGAAGCATGCGATTCATCCGATCATATTCGACGGCACTGACGGGATCAGGATGCACTCTTTCGTCAGTGGCACCGATCCGCTGGTGAGCAAGGCTCCCGACGGGAAGCTCTTGTTCGCTCATCTTGATGGCATTAGCACCATTGATCCGCGCCACCTCGCGTTCAACGACGTGTCTCCCCCCGTCTATATCGAGCAGGTCTCCGCCAACGGGATCGTCCATCCCGCGCTTGCCGGATTGCGCCTGCTTCCGAGGGTTCGCGACCTCGCGCTGCGTTACACCGCGCTCAGCCTGGTTGCGCCGGAGAAGGTGCGCTTTCGCTTCAAGCTGGAGGGACAGGACCCCGACTGGCGGGAGGTCGTGAACATTCGCGAAGTCCAATATTCAAACCTCGCACCCGGGAGCTATCGTTTTCGCGTCATCGCCAGCAACAACAGCGGGGTATGGAATGAGCAGGGAGAGGCGCTGGATTTCTCCATTGCACCCGCCTACTGGCAGACCAACTGGTTCCGTGCGGTGTGCCTCGCAGCGCTTGTGCTTATGGCGTGGGCGCTGTACCAGATTCGCACGCGCCAGATCGCGAGAGGGTTCAACGCGCGCTTGGAGGAGCGCGTCGCCGAGCGCACTCGCATCGCGCGCGACTTGCACGATACGCTGTTGCAGAGCTTTCAAGGGCTGCTGCTGCGATTTCAAACGGCTCGCGAGCTGCTGCGAAAGCGCCCCGCCGAGGCTGAGGAGACCCTTGCAAGCGCGATCGATCAGACGGCGCAGGCCATCACCTTAGGACGGGAGGCGGTGCAGGGGCTGCGCGACTCGACGATCGAGCGCAATGACCTCGCCGCTGCGATCAAGACGCTTGGCAAGGAACTCGCAGCCAAGACCAGCGGCCACCCCTCGATCGGATTTCGCGTGGAGGTGGAAGGCACGCCGCGCAATCTGCACCCAATCGTGCGCGACGAGATCTACCGGATTGCGGGTGAGGCGCTACGCAACGCATTCCGACATGCCGAGGCAAAGCAGATCGAAGTCGAGATCCGCTATGATGAGCGGCAGCTGCGATTGCGGGTCCGGGATGACGGCAAAGGCATCGACCCCAATTATCTTTCGGAACAGGGACGAACCGGGCACTTCGGACTACCGGGCATGCGTGAGCGCGCCGGGCTGATCCGAGGCAACCTCACGGTGTGGACTGCCCCGGACTCGGGCACGGAGATCGAGCTTAGCGTTCCAGCGCTCCACACCTATTCCCTTCGCAGGGATGAGCTTTAACAGTTACTCAAAAGGATAAGTAGAGTCTCCGTCGGCAACCCGGGTTAGATTGTAATCGGCACCGACACCGCGCCATGTTGGCGTGCCGCAGTCAGGGCCCCTTTGATTGCCGTACATTTTTATCAAACCAGAAACTCATCCACCCGAGCCCATCATCGGTTAATTCTTCGCAAATTGACCAATATGTTGGGGCTGGCGTAGGTATCTCTGCTTCAGACTCGCCGGTCCGGTAGCGAAAACGCGCGCCGAATTTTCGCGCCACGTGTTGAATTCGGTAGTTGTCGCCCAAGGAGTTAATTTGTACCGCCCGAGCGCTCCGATTGCGCGCAATCAGGAGCGCACGACGCAGCAACTCCGTTGCAACCCCGCGATCCTGCCACGCCGTCTCCACTGTGATCGCTACCTCACACAGGATTGGCAAGCTACGGTCAACTACCTGCAGCTCTGCCGCACCGCGTAACACCCCGGCATCAAAGAAACCGATCACGACGATTCGAAACCAGTTGAGGTGCTCGCAGTGCTTAGCCACGGCGACAGCGTCCAGCGCGCCCATGAAGCGTAGCGATCTTTGTTCGGGAGTGAGCCGAAATAGATGATCCCGTAGTCCCGCTCCCTCACTTGGCAAGAGTTTGCGAATGCTCATGGTAGTGATATTTACCTCCACTACCGGAAACTTAACGTCGCGCGACTCGCCAATACCTCACGGAATATGAGCGTAGTTGCGGCAGTGCTCACCCCCTAACTTGAAGTAGCGCCACATCGGTGCAAGCTATAGTTCCCGCTGGGCTACACCATGGTCGGCGGACTCATCCTCAGTCAGATGCTCACCTTGTTCACGACGCCGGTCGTGTATCTGTACCTCGACCGCATCAATGCAAGACTCGGGCGGGGACGCACGGCAAAGGCAGGGCTAGGGGCCCAGGTCAACGCCGGCGCTGAGCAGCTCGTCGTCTCCTGACTCGTCGGTTGTTTCGAGCATGCGGCCGACCAAACAGTTTCCTTGAGGCCCGCAGCAGTCGTTACCGAGGGGACCAGACAGAGCGAGAATTCACTGCCGGCCAGCAGCCAGAGAGTGCGAATACGTGTGATATCAGTGAGCCGAGCATCGATAACGTAGTCCCATGTAAGCGAATGAATTCACTCCGGCGAACCCGTGGGCGCCTTCAAGCCATTGCTGAGGAAGTGCCGCGGAACGCATCGTACCTGACCAGAGGAAGGACTTATGAGCAAAACAGTTGCAGACCAGATTGCCGAGACACTCGCGGTCGTGGGGGTGGAGCGCATATACGGCGTGGTGGGCGACAGCCTCAATGGCATCACCGATTCGTTGCGCCGGCAGGAGAGGATCCGTTGGATGCATATGCGCAATGAAGAAGCGGGCGCCTTCGCGGCCGGTGCCGAAGCGCACCTCACCGGTAAGCTGGCGGTGTGTGCTGGCTCCTGCGGTCCCGGCAATCTGCACCTGATCAACGGCCTCTTCGACTGCCATCGCAGTCGCGTGCCGGTGCTCGCAATCGCGGCTCACATTCCATCCTCCGAAGTTGGCTCGGGTTACTTCCAGGAGACGCAGCCCGAATTCTTGTTTCGCGAGTGCAGCCACTACTGCCAACTCGTATCTACACCCGCGCAAATGCCACGCGTCTTGGAGGCGGCCATTCGAGCGGCAGTGGGCCAGCGCGGCGTGGCCGTCATCGTGATCTCCGGCGACACCGCACTTAAGGAGGCGGTGGAAACTCCAGCGCCAAAGATCGGCGGCCTTCTGCCCGGCCCATCCATCGTAGTCCCCGCCCAGGGCGAACTTGATCGCCTGGCCACACTCTTGAATGCATCGGAACGCGTTACTCTCCTGTGCGGCTCGGGCTGTGCCGGCGCGCATGAACAACTGCTCGCGTTCGGCGCGAAACTTCAGTCGCCGATGGTCCACGCCATGCGTGGCAAGGAGCACGTGGAGTGGGACAATCCCTATGATGTCGGCATGACCGGATTGATCGGATTCAGCTCCGGCTACTACGCAATGAAGGAATGCGACACCCTGCTGATGCTCGGCACCGACTTCCCGTACCGTCAATTCTATCCAGAGACTCCTGTCCACATCGCGCAAATCGATATCCGACCGCAGAATTTGGGTCGCCGGGCGCCAATCGAGCTTGGGCTGGTCGGAGATGTCGCCGCGACGATCGCCAAACTGTTGCCGGGCCTCGAGCAAAAAACAGATAGCGGATTTCTGGACGCCGCGCGGCGTCACTATCAGGTGGCGCGCGAGGAACTTGACGAACTCGCGCAAGAGAGAGACCGGAAACCGTTAATTCACCCGCAGCAGATTGCCCACGTATTGAGCAAGCTGGCGACGGACGATGCGGTATTCACCTGCGACGTCGGCCTTCCCACCGTCTGGGCCGCGCGATATATCGCCATGAACGGCCGTCGTCGACTGCTCGGCTCCTTCTGGCACGGCTCGATGGCCAATGCCATGCCGCAAGCCATCGGGGCGCAGTCTACGTATCCCAACCGCCAGATCATTTCGCTGTCCGGCGATGGTGGATTCACCATGCTCATGGGCGATTTTCTCAGCCTCGTGCAGCTTGATTTGCCCGTCAAGATCATCGTGTTCAACAACGGTGCCCTCGGCTTCATCGAACTTGAGCAGAAGTCGACCGGTTTTCTCGACACCGGGACGGATTTTAAGAACCCAAACTTCGCGGCGATGGCAGAAGCCGTGGGCGTGCGCGGAATTCGGCTCGAAAAGCCCGCGGATGTCGAGCCCGGTATCGCCGCGGCTCTCGCTCACAAGGGACCGGTGCTGGTGGATGCAGTCGTTAACCGGATGGAACTTTCGATGCCGCCGAAGGTGAATGTGGAGATGGCCAAGGGCTTTTCGCTGTACATGCTAAAAGCGGTGCTCGACGGGCGCGCGACCGACATTATTGAGCTCGCTCGTTCAAACGTGCTGCGTTGAGCACAGCAGCGAGGTGTGAGGATGCATTCCATTGGCACACACGCACCCGTTGGGTAAGACCTCGGCGTGGCTTGGGGGTGCGCGAGGCGAAGGCTTCGGCAGCACCCATCGCGGCCGGCACTTAACGCGAACATGAAAAGGCTGCAAGCGTTGTCGGCCCGGGATATCGCCTATTCGGCGAACATGGTGATTGCGTGCCTGATCAGCTACCAGATCATGACCCATGCGCTTTCGGGGGTCGTCGCCAACGACGACAAGGCACTTGGGGGGTTGTGGGCGACGGCTGCCACGGTATTCGTTTACAGGGATACCCGCGAGCGCAGCCTGTCTGCGGGCGTTGCACGTTTCATCGCAACCTGTGTCAGCTTCGCATTGTGCCTGCTCTACCTCGTCATCTTTCCATTCACGCCCCTAGGCATGGCTGTGCTGCTCGGTATCGGCACCGCGCTCATGATGTTGCTGGGCCGTCGCGACGACATTGTCACCACGGGTATTACCACGGTTGTCGTGATGGTGGTCGCGGCCATGAGTCCTCGGGATGCATGGCTTCAGCCGTTGCTGCGACTCACCGATACCGTGGTCGGAATCGCAGTGGGGATTGGATGCAAGTGGATTGGTTCGTTTTTGTTTGATCGTTATGTCAGGCAAAGGACTGGGTGATTGCAAAATTCTCTGCTCTCGAGCTGCGTTTGCACCCGCCTCGTTTATCTACCCTCCAAAATCTCCGTACTCAGCAATAAATACCTGATTGCTTGGTCCCGTGAACTATCCGTGAGCGGCGCCAGATAGGCTGTCAGTATTGCGGCGCGCGCCTGTATATGCACATCGCAGGAAGATTACTTAGGAGGATCGTGATGCCCATCCTAGCCGACCGACTCGTCCAATCCTTAGGCGCCGGCCAAGAAGGTGAATTGCCGGAACTGGCACGCGCAGCATGGGGCCGCAGATCATGAATCAAGACACTCTCACGACTCCGGCAACTCGCGCGTCCCTGCGTCCCTTCGTGATCGCTTGGATATGCTGTACGGTGTTCTATTTTCTCGAGTACGCCATCCGAGCGGCGCCGGCCGTCATGATCCCGGAGCTCGCGCGCAACTTCGGCGTGTCCACCTTGGGTGTGAGCACGATCCTCGGGACGTACTACTACACCTACGCGACGATGAGTTTGGTGGCTGGTGTGCTTTTGGATCACTTCGGCGCCAAATTCGTGGTTCCTGCGGGAACGTTTATCTTGAGCTGCGGATGTGTGCTGTTCGCGCTTCCACACCCGCTCACCGGAGACATCGGCCGAATGATGCAGGGTGCGGGTTCTGCCTTTGCTTTTACGGGAGCCGTTTATTTAGCAGCCCATGGCCTCTCGGCGCAGCGCCTGGCGACTGCCATAGGGTTAACGCAATGCTTAGGGATGCTGGGCGGCGCCGCCGGGCAAATCGTTGTCGGTCCGCTGATCAACGGGGTCATGACGGTGCCCGCATTTTGGTATTTGATCGGAATGCTCGTGTTAGCCATCGCACTGCTCCTGGTGCTGATTACACCCAGGGAACAGCGAGTCAAGCCCGCGCAATCCTCTTTCGCGAGCATTTTGGAACCGTACAAAGTCGTGTTTTCCAATCCCCAATCGTATCTATGCGGCTTGGTCGCCGGATTGCTGTTTGCGCCAACCACCGTACTCGATATGGTGTGGGGGGTACGTTTCCTCGAACAGGACAGTGCTTATACTTATCGCACCGCGGTCTTCGCAGCCTCCATGGTTCCTATGGGCTGGGTCATCGGTTGCCCATTACTCGGCTGGATCGCCGACCATTTTCATCGACGCAAAGCGGCGCTCGTGCTCGGCGCCGCAGTCATGCTGATATGTATCCTGCAACTCACCTTTTTGCCCACGCTCGCGCCCACGTGGGTCACCTTGCTGATATTCGGGATTGGCTCCGGCGCAGCGATGATCCCCTATACCATCATCAAGGAAGTGAATCCTGATCGCGTCAAGGGAAGCGCCACCGGGGCGATAAACTTTCTGACCTTCAGCGTCACCGCCCTGATAGGCCCCATTTTTGCCAGTGGCTTTGGAAAAACATTGGGTACGATCGACCACGCGGCGCATTTGCGCCATACGAACTTGTTTTGGATCTCGAGCATCGTGCTTGCGCTGATTGTAACCACCTTTCTAAAGGAGACGGGTACCGGAAATCGCAGCGAGGTGAGTGACCGCCAGCCGACAGCGCCAGCGTTCCCGAGTCAGGGGCTTCGCCAATGATATCGATCTGGACCAACGCGCCGTTTTCATCATCTTCCCTTGAATCGCGAGACTCGGACGGCGATACGATCGCAGCACGCGGCACCGATGGGCGCGCGTTAGTTAGACAGTCTGCTTGGCTTTGTCCGCGTAGATCATGCGGCCAGGTCCAAGCCGCGTCATGATCTCGGGCAGGCTGGAATCGGCGACTGCGAAGCAGCCCTGGCTGCGGCCGAGCATACCGGAGAAGCCGATCATTGACTCACTCACGTACCAGGCGCCATGCACCACGATCGCCCTTTGGAGGGCGTTGCTGTTGGTCGGGTCGAGGCCCTCGAGACGCATTGAGTGACCATGGGCACCGACATAGAAGGAACCCGTTCTATAGGCTCCCGCGGAGGTCGCATACGAGTGAGGCTCGTTGGAGAAGCGCTCCAGCCATCCCGTATGCGAGGGGTCGGATCCCCTTCCATGTGCAACCAAATGCGAGCGCACGCTGCCATCGGCGAGATTCACCACGTGGAATCTCGGTGAACGCGAGGGAAGGGAGAAATCAGCAACGCCGATAAAGTCTCGGGCGGTGATGCTGTCTTGGTGTTGCTCCAGAGCATCGAGCGCGCGCCGGAGTAATCCGGGAGCAATCGGGCCGCTGACCCCTTCTATTTGCGCACGCGCGGGCCGGGGGCCGGTGGACGCGGCGGCCAGGCCGGCTAAAGATAATTTGAGAAAAATACGGCGAGAGAGTGCCAACGGTGAGTCCCAGCGTGGGTAAACTTTCATAGACTGGTACTAGTCTGGGAAGTTCACAAATGTATGCTAAGCGCGTGATGATTAAGTCTTTTTGCCTCGGGCTTAGTGTCATGGGAGCGGCGCTACAGGTCCCAGCGCTGGCCGATTCGGTGCCTTTTTGGGGCGCAAAAGCTTCGGTCCCCATCGACACGCCCATCAATCAGCTCAAGCAAGGTGAGTTTCTGTGGATGGGCGAAGCCGTGAGCACGGGTCCCGTGGTCATGGTCGTCAGCATCACTGAACAAAGAGCCTATGTGTATCGCAACGGTATCCTGATCGGGGCTACGACGGTAAGCACCGGTCGCCCGGGTCATCAGACGCCTACCGGGGTCTTCACCGTCCTGCAAAAGCAAAAGGAGCATCGATCAACTATCTATGACGGCGCGCCAATGCCGTACATGGAGCGACTCACTTGGGGCGGCGTCGCGCTTCACGCCGGCGGGCTGCCCGGTTATCCCGAATCGCACGGCTGCATTCACTTACCCAGCGAATTTGCACAGCGGCTGTTCGAGATCTCGCCCAGCGGCATGACGGTCGTGATTGGCACCGAGCAAACTGCGCCAGAGCGGGTCGCGCATCCGGGGTATCTCGCTCCGGTGAAGGTTGCCGGCGGCCAGCCGATCGAGCGCGTGCCGTTTGCGCCCGCTGAGGATGAGCGTTGGGACCCTGAGTTATCTCCCAGCGGGCCCGTCAGCATCGTCATCAGCCAAGGCAGTCAACGCGTTGTAGTGTATCGCAACGGGATTGAGATCGGACGAGCGCGATTGACCGTCACGGGCGATGCGCCGCTCGTCAATCACGCGCTGGTGCTCACCGAAGGTCCAAGTAGCGTGCCTGATCCCTACGTTCCCGATCCAACCAAATTTAGATGGTTGAGAATCGGCGTGCCTGGACATATCGGCGAGCAAGGTACCCAGGTGGATCCCAACGCGGTTGCCAGACTCAAACTGCCCGACGACTTCGCAGCCCGGCTTAACGGGTTGCTAACTCCGGGGGCGACCTTGTTCGTGACCAATGAAGCCCTCTACCCCTCAACGACTGGCCCCATGGTTCAAGTCGTGGACGCCGATCCGCCTGCTCATAATCTGCCCGCCCACTCCGGCGGGGGGGGGGGGGGGTTAGATAGATCCCGCATAAAATGACATCTGGCGATTTAACGTGTCTCCGGAATGAAACCCAATGAGGTATCGGGTTCTTATCCGAGGACTTCTGGTGATAGTCCTCGGTAAAGCGATTTATCGCACGGAATTTGCGCGAATACGTCGTCGCGGGCAGTCGATCGGTAGACTTTCAGTCGACGTTGATGTCGATTCGCCGGTAGACCAGCCCGGAACTCAGACGGGCTGCAAGCTGCCGTCTGCGCCGTGAGGATGAGGGCTGATCCGGGCGGCATGCTTGCCGACCTTGTCTTTGGCCATTTCCAGGTCGAAGTGCCCCTGCAAATTAATCCAATAACCATCGGAGGTGCCAAAATACGCCGACAGCAGCACGGCCATTTCCGGCGAGATTGAGCGCTTCTCGCGCACGATGTCGTTTACGCGAGGCAGTGGAACGCCAAGAGCCTTAGCGAGCGCATACGCACTTAGCCCCACTGGCTCCATGAACTCCTCCCGGAGAATCTTGCCCGGGTGAGTAAGCTTGATCTTTCGCGCTGCCATAACCCTATTCCTGTCTAGTGATAGTCGACGATTTCAACATCAAATGCGTGCCCGTCTCGCCACCTGAAACAGATCCGCCACTGCTTGTTGATCCGAATGCTGTACTCGCCCTTGCGATCGCCCTTCAGAGCCTCAAGCTG
>Ga0209656_10000690_pt1 | contig 21894 bp, 22 predicted proteins | sample BogFormECP12_OM2_FD_188239 | JGI IMG/M metagenome (GOLD analysis project Ga0209656, IMG submission 188239) | Bog forest soil microbial communities from Calvert Island, British Columbia, Canada - ECP12_OM2 (SPAdes) (version 2) | ecosystem: Environmental > Aquatic > Freshwater > Wetlands > Bog ... | reverse complement strand
GTAGCTTTCGCGCAACAGGACCGCCGGCGGTGACCCACGGTTGGGCACCCGCGTCACATACATGATTACTTTCTAGCACGAAAGCAGCACGACAGTAGCCAGATATTAAGAAGACACGCCGACCTAATCCCGAAAATACATGATTACATTCCGGATAACACATGAACACGGAACCCCTGCTCACAGGGCAGATCGGGACTCAGACCCCCTTCAGAAGGGGGTGCCTCTCTGTTTGTCAAGAGGCCTTCGTGGATTGGTCGTGGCATCTGTCTTGGTCGCGTTGTTCGTCGGCGAGCATGGTTCGCCAGAGCTGGTTGGATAGGTGTCGTTTGAGGCAGCGCAGCGCCGCTCGTGGCGTCTTGCCGTCGGTGATCTTGCGGTCGTAGTAGCGTCGTCCGGCGCTTCCGTGCCTGCGGAGCTGGACGATGGCGATGGTGTGGATGGCACAGTTGAGTTGCCGGTCGCCGTAGCGGTTCAGGCGGTGGCATTGGTATTCGGCGCTGGCGACCTCAACCGGGGCGGTGCCGTTGTAGGTGGCATAGGCGGCCGCAGTAGCAAACCGGCTCACGTGACCGGTTCGGCCGAGGATGCGGGCAGCCAGCACCGGGCCGACGCCGTCGATCTCGCGCAGTCGCGTGCCGTGCTCGTCGAGCAGCCGTGTGGCTTCGGCTTGATTTTCCGCGAGCTGCTGGTCGAGCCGGCGCACGTCGGCGATCAAGTCTCGGCACAGTTGAACCCGGACCCGCTCGGGAGTGCTGCGCGACCGAAATGTACGCAGTGCTGCAGTGGCTTTGGCCGCGGTCAGGTCGGTCGGGACGCCGCCGGCCAGAAGCTCGCGTAGGAGCCGGTGTAGTTGGTTGATGGTACGTGTCCGGTTCTGGGACAGGTTGTTTCGCCGCTCGTCGAGCAACGCGAGCGCGTCGACGTGATCCTCGGCTACGACCGGGCGGGCGTCGCCCTGCGCCGCCGCCACACAGGCGGCGCTGGCCGCGTCGATGCGGTCGTTCTTGCGGCGCGCACCGCGGGATAGTTCACGCACTCGCGCGGTCGCGGTGGCCGGCACGTCGAGCACGACCTCGCCACGAGCCAACAGCCACTGGGCCAGGTGATGACCTAGCCCTTCGGCGTTCTCGACCGCCCACTGCCGTTGTGGCCACTGCTTGGCCCAAACCAGCATCCGGCGGTAACCGGCCAGCGTGGCGTCGATACGTAGCGAACCCAGACCGGTGTTGGTGACGGGGTCCACCGCGGCGGCGGTGTGCGTGGTCTTGTGCGGATCGACACCGATAACGATCATGGAGGACGGATTCCCTTCTCGCGTTGTGATGGGGGGATCCGCGGCGGACAATCCGACTTCCAGTACCTCGCACGTACTTGTGGTCACGCCTCTCTTCAGTCACGCCGCGAACGCGAACCGGAGGGGCCCGACACACCCCCTTGGAGTCAACCCGAACGCGGGTGACAGGAACTTCGCGAGTCAGGCCTCCGGTTCGCTACGGCACGCTACGGGCGGCCAACCCGATCACGAACCGCTGACACGCCATATAAGTCGGGAACTTCGGATTAGCTCGCCGCCGGGTGTCCTCGGGCTCGAAACAGGTTGATCGACAGTTGAATCGCGGAGGGCGGTGATTGATGATTTTCGTCGGCGATGACTGGGCCGAAGAGCATCACGATGTGTTTCTGATGGACGAGGCGGGGCGGCGGCTGGGGTCGCGGCGGCTGCCGGAGGGATTGGCCGGAATCGGGCAGCTGCACGAGCTGATCGCCGGGCACGCCGAGGAATCCGATCAGGTGGTGATCGGCATCGAAACCGATCGTGGCCTGTGGGTGGGGGCGCTGGTTGCGGCCGGCTATCAGGTGTATGCGATCAACCCCTTGGCGGTGGCCCGCTACCGCGACCGCCACCATGTGTCGGGGGCCAAATCCGATGCGAGCGATGCCAAACTGCTGGCCGATCTGGTACGCACCGACCGGCACAACCACCGCCCCGTCGCCGGCGATAGCGCCGATGCCGAGGCGATCAAGGTGCTGGCCCGGGCGCATCAGAGCTTGATCTGGACCCGCACGCGGCACACCAACGTCCTGCGCAACGCGCTGCGCGAGTACTACCCCGCCGCGCTGGTGGCCTTCGACGATCTGGCCCACGGCGATGCCCTGGGGGTGCTCGATCGCGCCCCTAGCCCGGCCCAGGGCGCCCACCTGCCTGTAAGCGCCATCCAGTCGGCGCTCAAACGCGGCGGGCGTCAACGCAACATCGCCGCGCGCGCCCGCGAGATCCAGGCCGCGCTGCGCACCGAGCAGCTCGCCGCCCCGGCCCCGGTCGCCACCGCGTTCGCCGCCACCACCCGCGCCACGGTGGGCATCATCGCCGAACTCAACCGCCAGATCGGCGAGCTCGAGGCCACCCTGGCGCAGCATTTTGAAAAACACCCGGACGCCGACATTTACCGCTCCCTGCCAGGACTTGGTGTTGTGCTCGGCGCCCGGGTGCTCGGTGAGTTCGGGGACGACCCGAACCGATACACCGATGCCAAGTCTCGCAGAAACTACGCCGGAACCTCCCCACTCACGGTGGCATCCGGCAAGAAACGCGCCGTGCTGGCCCGTCACGTGCGCAACCGCCGCCTGTATGACGCCATCGACCAATGGGCTTTCTGCGCCATCTCGACCAGCCCCGGCGCCCGCGCCTTCTACGACCAACACCGCGCCGCCGGCGACACCCACCACCAAGCCCTGCGCGCACTGGGCAACCGTCTGGTGAGCATCCTGCACGGCTGCCTACGCCACCACAGCACCTACAACGAACACACCGGTTGGGCCCACCGCATGGCCGCGGCTTGATGCGATGAAGGGGCGGGGCCTCCGCTCCTCGTGACGTTCCCGGCGGATGCTGGGGGTGCTCACTTCCACGAATCACGGGAGGCCCCTATGGACGAGTATGACGGCAGGCAGTTCGTCGGGATCGATCTGCATCGGCAGCGGTCGGTGATCGTGCGCCAGTCCGAATCCGGTGAGCAGCTCTCGGCGGTGCGGATCGTCAACGATCCGGTCGCGTTGAAACTGCAGCTCGAGGAAGCTGGCGCCGACCCCGAGGTGGTGCTCGAAGCGACGTACGGCTGGTACTGGGCGGTCGACGTGCTGCACGCCTGCGGAGCGCGGGTGCATTTGGCGCATCCGTTGGGAGTCAAAGGGTTCCGATACCGACGAGTGAAAAACGACGTGCGCGACGCCGCCGATCTGGCCGATCTGCTGCGGATGGGTCGACTGCCCGAGGCGTGGATCGCCCCACCCGAGACGCGCGAGTTGCGGGAGTTGGTGCGCTACCGAGCCAAGCTGGTCGCGATCCGATCCGGACTGAAGGCCCAGATCCATGCGGTGCTCGCCAAAGCCGGCGTGTTGATCGCGGTGTCGGATGTGTTCGGCGTCACCGGTCGGCAACGGCTGGCGAAGGTGCCACTGGGCCCCGCCTATGCCCAACGAATCCGTTCGCTGCTGGAGCTCATCGACATCCTCGACAGCCACGAAGCGCGCTTCGCCGCGATGATCGCCGAACGGCTAGACACCCACCGCGGCTATCAAGCGATCCAGCAAGTGCCCGGCATCGGACCGACGCTGGCGGCGGTGTTCGTCGCCGAGATCGGGGACGTGCACCGCTTCACCGACCCCGCCCACCTGTGCTCGTGGGCCGGGCTGACCCCGCGCCACCGTGAGTCCGACACCGTCGTGCACCGCGGACACATCACCAAACAAGGCTCCAAAGCGGTTCGCTGGGCGGCGATCGAGGCGGTGCAGCGCCACCCGACGACGGCCAAGATCTCGGCCGACAAACAACGCATCGAAGCTCGCCGCGGCAAGAACATTGCCAAGGTTGCCGCGGCACGCAAGCTGCTCACGCTGGTCTACTACGGGCTGCGCGACGGCCAGATCCGCGCGCTCCACCGGGCCAGGGCGGCGTGAGCACTCCGGACGCAACCGCGCGCGGCCGCTTAATTGTCTGACCCCCGCACCATCGGCGTGGTCGCCCGCTTGATTGACCCCGCGTGTTGCCACCGCACCGCTCCATGCCCACACAGCTGGGCGAAGGGATGACCGGCAGCCGGACCCGGTCCGGCCCTGCCCGACGTATCTGCGCCATCACGGCTTGGAGAAGGCACACAACCACACAATCCGCCGCTGTCCCTCCGGCATCCGCCGACAGCATGCACCGGGCCGGCCCAGCGTCAAGACCGTTCGTCCTCGCTACGCTGCGGGCGCTGCGTCTTGACCCCGGTCCTTACCCGACGCTGCCCGCACGGAGGCCGAAAGCCAGCAAAACCACTGGTCGCTAACGTGTTGACAAAGCCCCACCCCTTCAGGGATGACAACCTACGACCCTGGGATGTCTAGGCCGCCGCGGCGACCTTGTCGAGGAAGCCGCGCACCAGCGCGCTGATCCGGCGGGCCGAGTTGTCGCGCAGTTCGACCGTGCGGAAGAGTAATTCGTCGCCGTCGACGCCCAGTGCCGCGGCTTCGCCGTCGCGGTCGTCGTCGAGCCACAGTTTCAGCAGCGCGGCGTCCAGCTCAGCATGAAACTGCAGGGCCAGTGTCCGGCCGATGGTGAAGGCCTGTGAGGCTTGGGTGCTGCGGGCGATCTCGGTGGCACCCGGCGGCAGGGTCCAGCGGTCGAAGTGCCACTGAAACCACGGCCCGTCGGGCACCAGGTTCGGGTCGTCGCTGTCGATGTGGTACCAGCCGATTTCGGGTGTGGCAGAACGGCTGACGGATCCGCCGTGGGCGATGGCGGCCAGCTGGCCGCCGAAGCAGACCCCCAGGACTGCGACGCCTGCGGCGTCGGCGTCGCGCACCATGCGCATCTCGTCGCCGACCCAGCTTCGCAGCAGCGCGTCGTCGTAGACGGGCCAGCGCGCGCCGAGCGGGACCACGACGTCGTAGGAGAGCGGGTCGGGAAATGTCACGTCGACGGCGGGGTGCTCGACACGAGCGCTGGGAACGATGTCGAACGTCTCGACGTCGAAACCGTGGTCGGCGAACGCGTCGGCCAGCAGAGCCTCCGTCGAGACCGGATCGTTGACGACGAACAACACCTTGCGTGCCACGCGGGCTAGGCTACTTGGCCGGTGGCAGCGGGGGAGCGTCGTCGGGCGCGAGCTGCGCGCCGATGCTGCGGAACAGCGTGTCGGCCGCGTTGTTGTAGTTGCCGCTGTTGTCGAACGCGCCCTGGTCGTAGGTGACCGCGACCGCGATCGCGATCTTTCGCGACGGCAGATATGCCTCGACCGCGGCATAGCCGGCCAGCAACGGATTTTGCAGCAGCCAGTCCCCGGAGATCACGATGCCGAGCCCGTAGGTGTAGACGTCGTTGAGTTCGGCACATGTCGGGCAGCCTGGTTGCGCATGGGTTTTGCCGCGCAGCTGTGGCGAGACCATCGCGTGGTATGACTCGGGGGAAAGCAGCTTCCCCGAGCCGATGCCCGACGCCGTCGCCGCCAGATCGTCGATCGTTGTGGTTTGAATGGCGCCGTGCGTGATCGTCCACGACGGGTTCCAGTAGGTGGTCTCCTCGTAGAACGGTGTGCCGGTGGGGATTTTGAGTGCTTCCCGGCGCTCCGAGGAGAACGCGTGCAGCACCGGCGCCGGAATCTCGGCGGTGTCGGAGTTCGCGGTGTGGGTGAGGCCCAGCGGTCCCAGGACGTTGTCCCGCAACAGCGTTGGGATGTCCTGCCCGGTGGCCTTCTCCAGCGCCAGCCCGAGCAGCACGTAGTTAGTGTGCGCGTAGTTCCAGTTGGTGCCCGGCGGGTACAACAGCGGCCGTGAACTTACCTGTGCCAGAATTTCATCGGTGGTCCACTGCCGGAACGGGTTGGCGTAGAGCGCCGCGTTGAACTCGTCGTTGCCGAGCACGTAGTCCGGGTAGCCGGACGTCATCTGCGCGAGCTGGCGAAGCGTGACCTGGTCGGAGTGCGGGAAGTCGGGAAGCCACTTCGACAGCTTGTCGTCGAGGCCGACCTTCTTCTCGTCGACCAGCCTCAGCAGCAGCGTCGAAACATATGAGATCGCCACGGCGCCGTTGCGGAAATGCATGTCGGTGGTGGCCGGCACACCGGTCATCGACTCGCCGACGGCGCGGGTGACGACCTCTTTGCCGTCCACGGTGACGCGGACGATCGCAGACCGCAGATGCGCCTGCGCCATCGTGGAGCGGACGACGTTGACGATCGCGTCGGCCCGGGCGCTGTCCGCGGTCGGCATGGGCGGTGCGCTCGCCTGCGATCCGCACGCCGCCAGGAGAATGCCTGCGCAGAGCGGCGAGACGAATCGTCTGCACGCGCTGTGTGCCACAGTGGGACGTGAAGGAAAGCAGGACACAGCGCCTTCCGTGAAACGGGGAGGAGCGAATGAGGGACCTCTACATCATGGTGGTCGCGGCCGTCGTGGTCGCACATTTCGCGTTCCTGGTCTACCTGGCCAGCGGCGGGTTTCTTGCACTGCGGTGGCCGCGAACGATCTGGCTGCACGTGGCGGCGGTGCTGTGGGGGATCGGCAGCGTTGTGTTGCATTTCCCGTGCCCGCTGACGTGGCTGGAGCGATGGGCCCGACAGCATGCCGGGATGGGTCGGCTCCCTCCGGGCGGATTCATCGACCACTACCTGACCGGGGTCCTGTACGCGGCCGGTTCCGTCGGGGTGCTTCAGGTGCTGGCGTTTGCCGCGGTCTGCGTGTCGTGGATCGTGTTCGTGGCCAGACGTCGCCGACATCCGACCGCGAAACTAGCGAAGTAACTCCGTTAACTGTAGTAGAGTACGGGCCGTGAACGGCTCGAACGTCTGGCTCCTGGGCGGCTATCAAACGGACTTCGCCCGCAACATCACCCGCGAGGGCGGCGACTTCGCCGACCTGACGCGGGAGGTCGTCGACGCCACGCTGGCTTCGGCGCGCGTGCCCGCCGCCGACGTCGGCGTGATCCACGTCGGCAACGCGTTCGGCGAGCTCTTCGCCGGCCAGGGGCACCTCGGCGCGATGCCGGCAACCGTCTGCGACCAGCTCTGGGGCGTCCCGGCGACACGCCACGAAGCCGCGTGTGCGTCGGGCAGCGTCGCTGCGCTGGCCGCCGCGGCGGACCTGCGGTCCGGCGGCTACGACTGCGCGCTGGTCATCGGCGTCGAGATGGAGAAGACCGTGCCCGGCGACACCGCCACCGCTCACCTCGGCGCCGCGGCATGGGTCGGTCACGAAGGCGAGAACGCGAAGTTCATGTGGCCGTACATGTTCAACCGGGTCGCCGAGGAATACGACCGGCGCTACGGCCTCGACGAGCGTCACCTGCGCGCGATCGCCGAGCTCAACTTGTCCAACGCGCGCAAGAACCCGCACGCGCAGACCCGCGACTGGCAGGTGCCGGATCTCGACGGCGACGCCAATGCCGTCGTCGAGGGACGGTTGCGCCGGTTCGACTGCAGCCAGATCACCGACGGCGGGGCGGGCGTCGTTCTGGTTTCCGACGGCTACCTGCGCGCGCACCCCGACGCCAAGCCGACCGCCCGGCTCCTGGGGTGGGGGCACCGCACCGTCGGACTGGGCCTGCAACAGAAGCTCGACCGGCCCGGCGGCGATCCGCACCTGCTGCCTCACCTACGTGCCACGGTGCAGGACGCGTTCGACAGGGCCGGGGTGACGCTGGAGGACATCGACGGGTTCGAGGTGCACGACTGCTTCACCCCCAGCGAGTACCTCGCGATCGACCACATCGGGATCACCGCGCCGGGCGAGTCGTGGAAGGCGGTGGAGAGCGGCGACATTGCGATGACAGGGCGCTGGCCGATCAACCCCAGCGGAGGACTGATCGGCGGCGGCCACCCCGTCGGCGCATCGGGCGTGCGGATGCTGGTCGACGCCGCCAAGCAGGTCGCCGACTCCGCCGGTGACTACCAGGTCGAGGGCGCACGCCGGTTCGGCACGTTGAACATCGGCGGCAGTACCGCGACCGCGGTCAGCTTCGTGATCGGCGCGGTTAACTGAAAAGGATTGCTTCGCATGCATGTTGAGATCGTCGGGAAATGGTTGTCGACGCTGCCCGCTGACGACGACCACCCCTACCGGACCGGTCCGTGGCGGCCTCAGAGCACTGAGTGGCTCGCCGACGACCTCGAGGTCGCCGAAGGCGACATTCCCGCCGACCTCGACGGGGTCTATCTGCGCAACACCGAGAACCCGCTGCACCCGTCGATGAAGGCGTATCACCCGTTCGACGGCGACGGCATGATCCACGTCGTCGGCTTCCGCGACGGTGAGGCCTTCTACCGCAACCGATTCATTCGAACCGACGGTCTGCTTGCCGAAAACGAGGCCGGTGGCCCGCTGTGGGCCGGGCTGGCCGAGCCACCGGCGCTCTCGACGCGCGACGATGGCCACGGCGCCAGGGGCCGGATGAAGGACGCGTCGAGCACCGACGTCATCGTGCATCGCGGTACCGCGCTGACCAGCTTTTACCAGTGCGGCGACCTGTACCGCGTCGACCCGTTCTCAGCCGAGACGCTCGGCAAGGAGAGCTGGCACGGGCGTTTCCCGTATGACTGGGGTGTATCGGCCCATCCGAAGGTCGACGAAGCCACCGGGGAACTGCTGTTCTTCAACTACAGCAAGGCCGCCCCGTACATGCACTACGGCGTGGTCGACGAGCGCGGCCGCCTGGTGCACTACGTCGACGTGCCGCTGCCCGGGCCGCGGCTGCCGCACGACATGGCCTTCACGCGAAACTACGCCATTCTCAATGACTTTCCGTTGTTCTGGGACCCCGAGCTGCTGAAGAGGGACGTGCACGCGGCGCGCTTCCACAGCGACATGCCGTCGCGGTTCGCGGTGATCCCGCGGCGCGGGCGGTCGGAGGACATCCGGTGGTTCGAGGCGGCTCCGACGTATGTGCTGCACTTCGTCAACGCGTACGAGGACGGTGACGAGATCGTGCTGGACGGCTTCTTCCAGGGCGATCCCGAGCCGGCCGACAGCGGCACGGGGGACAAGTGGCAGCGCGCGTTTCGCTTCCTGGCCTTGGATCGCATGCAGGCGCGGCTGCACCGCTGGCGGCTCAACCTGCGCACCGGGGCGGTGAGCGAGGGGCAATTGTCCGACAGCATCACCGAATTCGGGATGATCAACAGCCGGTTCGCCGGCGGACCCTACCGGTACGCCTACGCCGCGACCGGCAAGCCGTCGTGGTTTCTGTTCGACGGCCTGGTCAAACACGACCTGCATACCGGCGCACAGGAGCGTTTCGCGTTCGGTGACGGGGTCTACGGCAGCGAAACCGCGATGGCCCCGCGGGTCGGCAGCACGGCTGAGGATGACGGGTATCTGGTCACGCTGACCACGGACATGAACGCCGACGCGTCCTACTGCCTGGTGTTCGACGCTCGCCGCGTCGCCGATGGGCCGGTGTGCAAAATGAAACTGCCGGAACGGATTTCCAGCGGGACACATTCCACCTGGGCGGCGGGCGCCGAGCTGCGGCGCTGGCGTGAGACGGACTCGGCAGCGGCCGCGATCGGGATGTAGGCGTGGGCGGCATCGACGCCCCGAGCGCCCTGGCGGGCGGCGGAACCAACGCGGTGGGTCGCATGCTCGGTCTGCTCGGCGACGAATGGACTCTGCTTATCGCCCAGCAGGCGATGCTGGGCGCGCGGCGCTACAGCGACTTCGGCGCGCGGTTGCCGATCTCGCATTCGGTGCTGTCAGCGCGCCTCCAGGTGCTGAGCGCCGATGCTCTGCTGAGTCGCCGGGTGTATCAGACCAATCCGCTGCGCGCCGAGTATCAGCTCACCGCCCGCGGCAGAGGCCTGTGGCCGGTGCTGCTGTCGATCTGGGAGTGGGAGCGCCACTGGGTCCCGATGCATGCCGCGGACCTGCCGAGCATGCACCACGGGCTGTGCGGCCGTGACTTCGCGCCCAGCCTGTGCTGCGGTTCCTGCGGCGAGGCCGTGACCGCGAAAGACGTGGTGGCTCAATGGGGTCCGAGCGGGTCCTGGCCCCGGTCGGCGCCGGCCGGTGCCACCCGCCGGCGGTCGGGCCGCCAGCGAGTCCAGGCCGGGCTGTTCCCCGAGACGATGAGCATCTTCGGCAACCGCTGGTCCGCGGCGCTGCTGGTCGGCGCGTTTCTTGGCATCGCGCGTTTCACCGATTTCCAGGCCGTGCTCGGCGCGCCTCCGAGCGTGACCGCCGAACGGCTTGCGTCCCTGGCCGCTTCCGGCGTGCTGACCGGGGCTCCCCGCTACCAGTTGACCGAGAAGGGCCGAGCGTTCTTCCCGGTGTTGGTGCTGTCGCTGCAGTGGGCGCAGCGCTGGTTCCTCGCCCCCGAAGGCCCCGCGGTGCTCTTGACGCATGAGGCATGCGGGGATGCGTTCGTGGCGACGCTGGCGTGCGACCAGTGCGCCGAGCCGCTCACCGGCCGTGACATCGCCGTCATCCCCGTCAGCGGAGCGGCTCGACCCTGATCAGGCGCCGACGCGTGCCACGAAGTCGCCGACGCTTCCGATGGTCGCCTCATATGTGTCGGGCATGTGTGCCGGAAACATCATGTCCGCGGCGTGGCATGCGCGCGGGACGGTCCGCAGGGTGACCGCGACGTCGGCCTGCCTGAGCTTGCGGTAGTAGGCGAGGCCCTCGTCGCGAAGCACGTCGAGCTCGTTGACCGAGACGAGATGCGGCGGCAACCCCGCCAGCTCGTCCACGGTGGCGTGGTAGGGCCAGCACAGCGGATCGGTGGCGTGCTCGTACCCGGGGTCGTACACGGAGGCGAAGATGTCCATCGTCGCGCAGGACATCAGGTAACCGTCGTTTTCGATCAGGGACGGCAACTCGGTGCCGCGCTCCGACTCGGATCCGCCGTACATGCCCGAGATGTACGGAACCAGGGCACAGACGCCGTCGATCATCTGGCTGCGGCCTTCGCGCTTGGCTTTCAGCGTTGTGGCCAGGCACAGGTTGGCACCACCGGATTCCCCCACGAGGGTGACGGTGGAGACGCCCAGTGCGTCGCGGTTGTCATGGATCCACTGCAGGGCGGCGGTGCAGTCGTTGAGGCCCGCGGGGTACGGATGAGCACCCAGGGCGCCGCCGCCGTTTCGGAACTCGACGCCGATCACCGCGCAGCCGGTCCGGGCGATCGCGTCGCGCAACATGGTGAAGCTCGGGCTGGCCGCCGAGAGGAATACCATCCCCCCGCCATGGATGTGCAGCACGCCCGGCAGCACGCCTGTCCTGTCCTCCGGCCGACTGATGTAGAGGGCGATGTCGTTGCCGTCGAACCCGGTGATGGTTTCTGTTGAGTGGCTGATCCCCTCGACGGGGGCGAGATCGGCGATCAGCGCGTCGAACACCGCACCGAAGCCGTCTTCCATCGCGGCGACATATGCCAGCTGGTCGTCGCGCGAAAAGGCGCACCCGGCCGGCGGGAGCGGCGGCGTCGTGTCAAGCCCGAACGGTGCCAGCGCGGCGATCATGCGCGGGTCGGCGCGCGGGTCCGAACGCATATCCATGGCGACTCCTTCCGCGGCAACGGCTGTTTGAACAGCATTCTTATGCCTTCCGGGGTGCCGCCGGCCCGGGTCGACACGATTTGTCGGTGCCCACCTCTATGATCGAAGATGTGTTCGAACAGGAATGGGTGAGCGGTCTGGTCGCGGTGGACCCGCACGCCGATGAGGCCGCGCTCGTGGAGCGGATAGCGCTGCTCGAGCGGGTGAAAGCCGCCGCGGCGGCCGGCCAGGCGCGCGCGGCGGCGGCGTTGGACGCGTCTCGGCGGAGCGCAGAGGCCGAAGCGGGGGTGCCGACACGGCAACGCGGCCGCGGCGTGGCCAGTGAGGTCGCGCTGGCCCGCCGCGACTCGCCGGCGCGCGGCGGCCGCCATCTCGGCTTCGCCAAGGCGCTGGTGCATGAGATGCCGCACACGCTGGCGGCACTGGAGATCGGTGTGCTGAGCGAGTGGCGCGCCACGCTGATAGTGCGCGAATCGGCGTGCCTGGACGTGGCGGATCGTCGCGTGTTGGACGCCGAACTCTGCGCGGACACGGCAAACCTCGACGGGGCGGGCGACGCCCGGATCGCCGCGGCGGCCAGGGCGATCGCCTACCGGCTGGACCCGGGCGCGGTCGTCGAGCGGGCCGCCAAGGCGGCGAACGAGCGAACGGTGACGATCCGTCCCGCGCCCGACACGATGACGTGGCTGACCGCGTTGCTTCCGGTGGCCACGGGTGTCGCGGTGTACGCCGCGCTGCGCCGGGCGGCCGACACCACGTTTGACGACCGCTCGCGCGGACAGGTGATGGCTGACACGCTGGTGGAACGGGTGACCGGCCGGCCGACCGACGCGCCGACTCCGGTGATGGTCAACCTGGTGATGTCGGATCAGGCCTTGCTGGGTGGCGGCGACGACCCGGCGGTCATCGACGGGTACGGACCGGTTCCCGCCGCGGTTGCCCGCGCGCTTGTGGGGCTGTCGGCGACCGACAAGCGTTCACACGCCGCGCTGCGCCGCCTGTACGCGACGCCGCGGACCGGGACGCTGGTGGCGGTCGAGTCGCGCTCGCGCCGCTTCCCGCGCGGGCTGGCCGGGTTCATCGGATTGCGCGATCAGCGGTGTCGCACCCCCTACTGTGACGCCCCGATCCGCCATCGCGACCACGCCAGACCGCACGCCAGGGGCGGGCCGACCAGCGTCGGCAACGGCCTCGGTGCGTGCGAACAGTGCAACTACGTCAAAGAGGCGCCGGGCTGGGACGTCGCCACCGAAACAGACGAAAACGGCAGGCACGCCGCAGAATTCGCCACACCTACGGGCGCTCGCTACCGTTCCACCGCGCCTCCGCTGCCTGGCGCACCAAAGATCACCATCACCGAGGTCGAGGCCAGGATCGGCATCGCGCTGATCGACCTGCACGCGGCGTGAAACGCTGATCACCGACGCGGCAGCGGGCGAAACACCGGCAGAACCCGGTAGCGGGCGCTGAAGTCAGCGTGCTCGTACTGTCCCGCCACCTCTCCGTCGAGCGCCACGGTGGTGGGCCCGTCGATCGAGGTGAAGCCGAACTGCGGGACATGGGATTCGTGGTAAAGCCGGCTGCGCTGCAGCCTGCCGAGCATGAGTGCGATCATGATGCGCAGCTTGCTGAAACGGCGTCCGGTCTCCAGGATCCGCACATCGATCAGCCCGTCGTCGACGCGGTTGCGCTCCGCCGGTGCGAAGCCGGATGGCTGGTAGGTCGAGTTGCCCAGGAAGAACAGTGAAGTCTGCAGCGTCTTGTTGTCGTAGCTGATGCGCACCGGATCCTCGTGACGCAAGGTGTGCAGCATCGCATACGCCGCCGCTGGCGGCTTGCCGATCTTGTGTTCCAGCCGTTCGCGGGTCTGCACCAATTTCGGATAGGCGCCAATGCTTGCGGTGTTGATCACCATCTTGGTGTCGTTGAAGCGCACCAGGTCGACGCACGAAACGCTGCCCTGCTGTATCGCGCGGATCGTCTTTGCCTCGTGGTCGCAGCCGATGTCCTTGGCGAAGTGGTTGAACGTGCCGGCCGGGAAAACCGCGAGCGGGCGGCCGGCGTCCACCGCTACCGCGGCCGCACACGCGACCGTTCCGTCGCCACCGGCGATTCCGAGCACCTCGGCCCGCTCGGCGGCCGCGCGCAACACCTGCTGCAAGCTGTCGTTCTCACCGACTGCGATGATCTCGGCTTTCGGCAGTTCTCTACGGACTTCGCCGATCACACGATTGCCAGTGCCGCTGCCCGCAGCGGGGTTGACGACCAGGACCACACCCGCGCCGTCAGGCCGCGGCGGCGTGCCGATGCGCAGCGGGTCGGCGCCGCGCGGGGTGCGGTCAACGATCGGCGGGACCAGGCGCCCACCCAACACCGCGATCGACGCGCCGATACCGAAGCCGGCCAGCACGTCGCCGGGGTAGTGCGCGCCGGTCGCGATGCGCGAGAACCCGACCAGGCCGGCCAGGAGTGCAAGCGGCAGCCCCAGCGTGGGGCTTTCCAGTCCCACACCGACGGCAAACGCTGCGGCGCTGGCGGAGTGGCCGGAGGGCATCGAATGCGAGGTGGGGTTTCGCAGCAGGCGCCGGGCGAGCGGAACGGACCCGTAACGGGGCCGTTGCCGTCGCCACACGCGTTTTGCCAGCTGGTTTGTGGTCAGGCTCGTCGCCGCGAGGCTCACCACACCGCGGCCGGCGCCGCGCCGGGCCGATCGGCTGCCCGACATCGCCATGGCGGCCGCGATCGCGAGCCACAGCTTGGCGTGATCGGCGGCGCGGGTCAGCGCCGGCATCGTCTTGTCGAGCAGCGGACTGGGCGACTCCGCGATTGCGCCAAACAGTTCCGCGTCGAGCGCACCCAGGCCCTCGGTGATCTGCCGCATCCCCCTCGACTTACGCATGTTCATCGATTCAACCTATGCCCAGTGCCGCCGCGGAGGGGCCACTGCCGCGCCTAATCGGCGATTGCGGGTGCGCTGAGCGCCGCTACGGTGTCTTCAGCGTGGAATACCGACCGGGCGGCAATGGCGAATTGATCGAGCCTGTCGATGATCGTTTGCCCTTCGGGGGTGTGGCCCCAGATGCTGATGCCCTGGTGGGTGGTGGGTTTCCAGGTGGATTCGTCGACGACGATGGGGTTCCAGCCGACCTCCCATTCGAAGCCCGAGGGTGTTCGTGCGTAGTAGGACAGTTCTTTGTCGTTGGTGTGCTGGCCGACCGACAGGGCCATCTCGAATCCCAGTTGTCTGACCCGCTGATAGGACGCGACCATGTCGTCGAGGGTGGCTGCCTGGACGTTGACGTGCTGCACTCGGCTGCGGATGGGGTTGATGGGCAAGGCGTTGACCGATGCGATCGCCAGGGTGTGGTGCCGCTCGTTGACCCGCAGGAACGGGACCTTGAGTTTCATGCTGTTAATGGTCTCGTCGATGTAGTCGCTCAACCGCGCGTCGAAGACGTGGCTGAAGCAACCGCGCAGTTCACAGGGTTTCTTCGTGGTGACGGCGACGTGGCCCAGTCCACCTGCGCCGGTGACGAACCCGCTGCCGGGGATGTCGAGCGGAAGCGGACCGGTGCGGGCGACGGTGTAGATCTCCTGAGTCAATCCGTTGGGCCCGGGGAACCGCAGGAAACGCTCGACCCCGCGCAGCGCGGCTTCCTCCTCGGTGCCCTCGACGGCCGGCACGCCGTGGTCGATGACCCGGCGGGAAATCCCGTCAAAGGTGGCATCGTCGTCGAGCTGCCAGCCGAGTGCGACGACGTCCTCGGCGGGTCCACGGCGCAGCGGGAAGCGGCATTCGTTGGCGTCGAGCCGGAATCGGATCGTGTCGGGCACCATCTCATCGAGCTGCATGCCGATGGCATCGCGCCCGAAGCGTGTCCAGGCCGCGAACTTATACGTTTCGATGACAACATAGCCCAGGTGCACGCTGCCGAACACCGAGGGCGCCAGAGTGTCACTAGTCATTCGTGATTCCTTGCAAGAGTTAGGTTGTCGGGAATGCGGTGGTGACCGCGTTGAACCAGTCGGCGCGTTCCCACTGGACCCAGTGACCGGTGTTGGCGGTGATCAGGGTGTCGGCGTTGGGCATTCGCCGCGCCAGCATCGCGGCGCCGCTTGGCTTGTTGACCTTGTCCTCGCGGCCCCAGATGACCAGCGTCGGCGTGGTCAGCCCGGTGAGCCTGCGGTCGCGGGTGAAATCCATCCGCCATAGCGTGCGCAGCCCGGACGGACGCTGCAGGGGCGGGTTGGCGATGACCTCGGGGTCGATCGACGCCGCGTAGCGCGATTCGATCAGCGAGTCCGGCACGGCGTCGCCGGCGTGCACCAGGTAGGAGCGGATGAAGGTGCGCAGCTTCTCCGGGCTCGGCCCCCCACCGCCGTAGTAGCCGAACAGGCTGTTGATGCCCGGTGTGGGCAGTCCGCGGGTGGTTCCGACGCCGCCGGGACCCATCAGCACGAGCTTGTCGACCCGCTGGGGGTGTCCAGCGCGAGTCGCAGCGCGCACGCGCCGCCGTAGGAGTTGCCGACCAGATGAGCAGGGCTAATGCCGAGTTCGTCGAGCATGCCGCGGATGTGGTCGGCGAGGATGCAGACCGCGATGACCCTGCTGTTCGGCAGCGCGTCCAACGCGCAGATCCCCACCCTCGGTGCCAGCGGGGCGATCGCCGCGGTGATGGGCGCGTATATCGTGCTTTATCCCGACTCACGCATCCGCACGCTGCTGGGGTGGTTCCCGGTCAGCATCCCGGCGTGGTTCTACCTGGCCGGCTGGTTTTTGCACCAGTTCTTCGAGGGCAGCTACGCGCTGGTGTACCCTTCCGACACCGGTGGAAGTGGTGTCGCGTTCTTCGCCCATGTGGGCGGATTCGTCTTCGGTGCGGTCGTGGCCAGAGTCCTTGTCGGTACCGGACGGATCGGACCCATCACGCGCGGTGTCCGAGGGGGGACTTGAACCCCCACGCCCGTTAATAGGGCACTAGCACCTCAAGCTAGCGCGTCTGCCATTCCGCCACTCGGACCTAGCCCAACCATAGTGAGCTGGGCAGCTAAGGCTATCGGATCCGGGTACCCGACCCAAACCTGTAGGTCCGATCCAATGGATCCAATGGTAGGAAAGGGGATTGTGACGACTCCCGCGGACGAGGTGGTCGATCTTGTCAGCAGGCTCATCCGGTTCGACACCTCCAACACCGGCGAGCCCGAGACGACGAAGGGTGAGGCGGACTGCGCGCAGTGGGTCGCCCGGCAGCTGGAAGAGGTCGGCTACCAGACCGAATACCTCGAAGCCGGCGCGCCGGGGCGCGGCAACCTGTTCGCGCGTCTACCCGGCGCGAACGCGAACCGGGGTGCGCTGCTGGTGCACGGTCACCTCGACGTCGTCCCGGCCGAGGCGGCCGATTGGAGCGTTCACCCCTTTTCGGGCGCGGTGGAGGACGGATTCGTCTGGGGCCGCGGCGCGGTCGACATGAAGGACATGGTCGGCATGATGATCGCCGTGGCCCGCCACTTCAAGCGTGAGGGCATCGTCCCCCCGCGTGAGCTGGTCTTCGCGTTCGTCTCCGACGAGGAGCACGGCGGCAAATACGGCGCCCAGTGGCTCGTCGATCAGCGGCCGGACCTCTTCGACGGCGTCACCGAGGCGATCGGCGAGGTCGGCGGGTTCTCGCTGACCTTGCCGCGGCGCGACGGCGGTGAACGCCGGCTCTACCTGATCGAGACCGCCGAGAAGTCGGTGATGTGGATGCGGCTCACCGCCCGCGGCCGTGCCGGACACGGCTCGATGGTGCACGACGACAACGCCGTGACGATGGTTGCTGACGCCGTCGCGCGGCTGGGCCGCCACCGGTTTCCGCTGGTGTTGACCGACCCGGTCGCGGAGTTTCTGGCGGCGGTGGGCGAGGAGACCGGTCACGTTTTCGACGTCGACTCGCCGGACCTCGAAGGCGCGATCGCCAAGCTGGGCCCGATCGCTCGCATCGTGGGCGCCACACTGCGCGACACCGCCAACCCGACGATGCTGAAGGCCGGCTACAAGGCCAACGTCATCCCCGCCACCGCCGAGGCGGTCGTCGACTGCCGGGTACTGCCGGGCCGGCAGGCGGCGTTCGAGCGCGAGGTCGACGAGCTCATCGGACCCAACGTCAGCCGCGAGTGGATCCGGGCCCTGCCGTCCTACGAGACGAGCTTCGACGGCGACCTCGTGGACGCGATGAACGCGGCGCTGCTCGCGGTCGATCCCGAAGCCCGCACCGTGCCGTACATGATGTCGGGCGGCACCGACGCAAAAGCCTTCAAGCGCTTGGGGATTCGCTGCTTCGGGTTCATCCCGCTGCGGTTGCCGCCGGACCTGGATTTCGCGGCGTTGTTCCACGGCGTCGACGAACGGGTACCCGTAGACGCGCTGAAGTTCGGCACCCGCGTGCTCGAACATTTCCTGTTGCACTGCTGATTCGGAAAGGACAACCATGGCGTTCCCGTACAACCCGTACGACTTCCTGCCCGGGCTGCCGGCGTTCACGCTGACCAGTCAGGACGTCACCGACGGCCAGCCGCTGAAGAATCCGCAGGTCAGCGGAATCATGGGCGCCGGGGGCGAAGACGTCTCACCGCAACTGGCCTGGTCGGGGTTCCCCGAGGAGACCCGGAGCTTCGCGGTCACCGTCTACGACCCGGACGCGCCGACCGCCTCGGGCTTCTGGCACTGGGCGGTGGCCAACCTACCGGCCACCTGCACCGAATTGCCCTCCGGCGTCGGCGAGGGCAGCGAATTGCCGGGCGACGCATTGACTTTGGTGAACGACGCGGGCATGCGGCGCTACCTCGGCGCCGCACCGCCGCCGGGACACGGGCCGCACCGTTACTTCATCGCGGTGCACGCCGTGAAGGTGGAGAAGCTCGAGCTGAGCGAGGACGCCAGCCCCGCCTACCTGGGCTTCAACCTGTTCATGAACGCGATCGGCCGCGCCCTGATCCACGGCACGTACGAGCAGACCTAGGCCCGCTACGCTCGTCGGGTCGCCGAACCCACCGCATCGGCGAGGCTGTCGAACCCGGCGGCGCGGATCCGGTGGGCCAGCCCGTCGTGAATGTGTTTGGGCCACAAGCCGCCGCCGTAGATGAACCCGGTGTAGCCCTGCAGCAGTGACGCCCCGGCGGTGATGCGCTCCCACGCATCGTCCGCGGTCTCGATGCCGCCAACGCTGACGAGCACGAGCCTGTCGCCGACCCGCCCGTACAGCCTCCGCAGCACCTGGAGGGACCGCCGCGCCAGCGGTGCCCCCGACACACCGCCGGGGCCGAGCTCGGCGGCGCCGGGGGTGGTCAAGCCGTCGCGGGCGACGGTGGTGTTGGTTGCGACGATGCCGGCAAGGCCCAGCTCGACGGCGAGGTCGGCGATCGCGTCGATCTCGGCGTCGGACAGGTCCGGCGCGATCTTGACCAATACCGGCGTCGACGTCTCCGCCCGCACCGCGGTCAGGATCGGCCGCAGCGATTCGACGGCCTGCAGATCGCGCAGGCCCGGCGTGTTCGGCGAGCTGACGTTGACCACCACGAAGTCCGCGAGCGGGCCGACCAGGCGCGCGCTCGCGCGGTAGTCGTCGGCCGCCCGCTCGGGCGGGGTCAGCCTGGTCTTGCCGATGTTGACGCCGATCGGCACGTCGGGGTGCCGTCGCGCCAACCGGAGCGCCAGCTCGCCGGCGCCGTGGTTGTTGAACCCCATCCGGTTGAGCAGCGCGCGGTCGTCGGGCAGCCGGAAGAGCCGCGGCTGCGGGTTGCCCGGCTGGGGGTGCGCCGTCACGGTGCCCACCTCGGCGAAGCCGAACCCGAGCGCGCCCCAGGCCGGCAGCCCCGTGCCGTCCTTGTCGAACCCGGCCGCCAGCCCGAGCGGGCCCGCAAACCGTACGCCGAACACCGTCACGGCCAGCGCCGGGTCGCGGGGGGCGAGCAGCCGGCGCAGCAGCTTCCGGGACGGTGGGACGGCGGTCACTGCCCGCAGCGCCAGGAACACCCAGGTGTGGATGCGCTCGGCCGGTACCAGGAACAGCAGCCGCCGCACAGCGCGGTACATCACAGCTCGGGTTGGTCAGCCAGACTATGAGACTTCTTGCGGCGCAATAGGACCCGCCGGCTGCCGTCGGTGTAGAGCCGCACCCGGGTCAGCTCCCAGCCCCGATACTCGGCCTCGATCGACAGCCGGGTCAACGCGCTGATCCTGGTCATGTCGGGCGGCAGTCGCAGCGGCACCCACTCGTAGTCATCGGACAGATCAGCGTCCCAGCCCGGTGGCATCCGGCCGCGCGCTGCCGCCGTCACCGCGGAACCGCCGCATGGTCGATCACCTGCACCCCGTCGCCGTCGCCCGACACCACGTACAGAGTGCCACTGGCTTCGTCGAAGGCCAGTGAGTCGGGTTGCCTCACGGTTGGGTATCGCACCTTCTCAAGGGGTATTCCGGTAGCCAGATCGTAACCAACAACCAAATTCGCCGCGGTCTCTGACACCCAAGTCAGGGTACGGGTTCCGGCCAGCCCGTATGGCGCTTCCCGCACGGGGTAACGCTGACGCATCATCAGCGGGTCGACGCTGAACACCAGCAACTCGCCACCGCGGGTGTCGGCGACCAGCACCCGCCCGGCCGGGTCCGCGGCGAGCGTGGTGACGCCCTCGCCGGCCGCCAGCGCATGCCGGGGGCGAGCGCCGTCGGCGTCGATCGTGGTGACGGAGGTCTGCCCGCGGTCCAGTACCACAGCCGTATTTCCCTGTGTTGCAAGCGCATCCACTCGGGAGAAGATCTTGACCCGCGCCGCGACCGAGGACGCCGGGCCGAGCGTGTACACCGCCCCGTCGGCGCTTCCGAGCACCAGTCTGCCGTCGGCGCGCCGTGCGATCGCGGTGAATTCGGTGCCGTCCTGGCCGTCCACGCCCACGCGGCTGGTCCGGCCCGCGGCCACATCGACCTGGAAATACCCGCCGCGCGTGGCGAGGTAGGCCGCTCCTCGGTTGTCACCGGCCAACGCGGTCGCGGGCCCGGGCAGCGCGATGGTGCGCTGCGCGACGCCGCCGCCGCCGAACACCGTCACGGTCGCCGGCGAGTGCGCGTCGGCGCCGCCGCTGAACGCCACCAGCGACGACGTTGCCGCGTCGAACAACGCGGCCCGGGCACGGCCGGGCAGCGGGTGCACGACGCCGGCGGGCGGGCCGGCGACCGGGGGCGACGCCGCCGGGCCGGCCGGCGCGATCGTCGGGGGAAGGGTTGCGGCCGGGTGCGATGAGCAACCCGCCGCGGCGATGCTGCCCACCAGCAACCACACCAGCACCACAGTGATGCCGGAGACAGCCGCGCGGGCTGGGTGGTTTGTCGATCGCGGCAAAGGGTGACCTTCTGTTGTTACGGGTGTGCGGGCGCAACGGCCGAAAGTCTAGGTAAAGTTCCCGTCGCGAATCTCCGGCTCCCGGTCTCGGGATCGGTGCTGCGGCGGTATGGTCCACCCCATGACCCTTGCCGCTGACAGCGATTGTGCCGGTCGGGAGTTCTTCGTCGAAGACGTCTACACCGGTGTGTTCGCCAGTGGATTCGGGCGCATCGGCGATGGCCGCAGCTTCGCGTTCCACACCGAGAAGAACCTGCTTGTGGTCGAGCTGTACCGGCCGCGACTGGCGGGCCCGGTCCCGCAAGCGGAAGACGTCGTGGCGGTCGCGACGCGCCGGCTCACCAACATCGACCTCACCGACGAGCGCAGCGTCGTCGCCGCGGTGCGTGATCTGGTGGCGGCCGCCCAGCCGGTGGCACGCGCGGGTTCCAAGCAGTCCCGCTGACCGCCGACCGGGTACGGTCGTCGGCGTGGAAGCGGCGGCGATGTCCTGGCGGCAGGTGGTCGTCCTGGCGGTGCTGCAGGGACTGACCGAGTTCCTGCCCGACGCCGCGGCGTCGTTCACCGCCGTCTCGACGGTGGCCGCGTCATGACCGTCATCCTGCTGCGGCACGGGCGGTCGGTGTCCAACACCGCCCATGTGCTGGCCGGCCGCGCCGAAGGCATCGACCTCGACGACAAGGGCCGGGAGCAGGCCGGCGCGCTCGTGCAGCGCATCGGGTCGCTGCCGATCCGCGCTTTGGTGACGTCGCCGCTGCTGCGCTGCCGTCGCACGCTGGAGCCGCTGGCCGCCGCGCTGGGGCTCGAGCCGATCGTCGACGAGCGGCTGTCCGAGGTGGACTACGGCCAGTGGACCGGACGTAAGATCGGCGAGCTCGTCAAGGAGCCGCTGTGGTCGGTTGTGCAGGCCCAGCCCAGCGCGGCCGTGTTTCCCGGCGGGGAAGGCTTGGCGAACGTTCAGGCGCGGGCGGTCACCGCGGTGCGCGAGC
>Ga0209656_10000689_pt1 | contig 21926 bp, 21 predicted proteins | sample BogFormECP12_OM2_FD_188239 | JGI IMG/M metagenome (GOLD analysis project Ga0209656, IMG submission 188239) | Bog forest soil microbial communities from Calvert Island, British Columbia, Canada - ECP12_OM2 (SPAdes) (version 2) | ecosystem: Environmental > Aquatic > Freshwater > Wetlands > Bog ... | reverse complement strand
CATTGCTTTTTCCGATAGTTCGCCTGTTGAGCCGCGCATCGTTTCGATGGACGCCGGCGTGAAAAGGCTCCTTGCTCCGGCCGCATCGGCCGGCGGTCGCCGTCTTGCTTATCGCCCCCGACGAAAACCTCTTCCGTCCGCTCGGTGTTCCGCTGCGCACCGAGCCCGCCGCGCTCCCGGCGCGGCGCAAAGTCCCTGCCCGTAACAGGGTCGCTTGGTGAACTGTCGCGTCAAAGTTCTTAACGAAGACGAGCGCGCAACCGTCCAGCGCTGAAGTCGTTCGAGGCCGGGCAGGCTCTCGACGCCCGAGGAAGCGGGCGTTTCAGTCCACCCCAGAACCCCCCGCCATTGGTCATCCGGCCGAGCCGACCTGCGGCGATTCTCGAACGCAGAATAGCGGGTTTTGCTCCCGCCGCCAAGCAGCGAATCTGCGGCAACTGTCGAAAACTTCCCTTGGGCGTCGGCGCAACGCTAGTTTGCGGCCTGTCCGGCCGCCGCGACCGGGGCGCGATATCCCTTTGGCGGATCGGTCAGCCATTCGCGGTCCGGCTCCGGGCCTAACGCAGTCGACTTGCCCATTCCGACCCAGTTCAACGGATTGATGGCGCCGAGCATCGACGAGGAGCCAGTCGTGGTTTCGCATTTGCCATGCGGGCAGGTCAACGTGGGATCCACCTGATCGGTCGGACGGACCGTCACCGGCGCGTTGGGGAAGGGATGGGTATAGCGCAGCCGCGCGTCCCCCTGTCCCGCGATCTCCTTCGTCGCCGCCTCCTTTTGCGCCGCCTTGCGCTGGGTTTCGAAGTTCACCGGCCAATCTGCGCCGGTCGCCACCGGCGAGCCGGGCGGCGGGAGATCAATTTTCGGGGGCACGACGATCTTTCCGTGTTCGCGGTAATCGATGCGCGGCGGCTCCTCCCTGCCCCAGGGACTGAGGCCCAGCCCGCTGAAGATGGAGCCAATGCCCACCCACAATGGCGCCGAGCCGTCGTCACCCGCCCGGGCGGCAGTCGAGCCCATGAGGACCGTCGTGATCGCGAACGCCAGCGCCGTTCCGCGAAACCCAAAATGCATTCGTTCTCCCCGTTCCTCGCCGCAGGCGAGCCCAGCCCGCAGCCTCATCGCCCTGAATTCCGGCTATTCCATGACGCCCGCCGCATTCGATTCGGCCGCATTGTCGAACGCCGCTCCTACCAAACCACTAAACCTCAGTTCGCCCGCGGCGGCGATAAGGGCTCCTCCCGGCGGTCGGACGCGCGCGAGCCAAACGCCAAGTCCAGCACCAACAGCGCAACGCCGATGTTGATTGCGGCGTCGGCGAGATTGAAGACAAAGAAGTGGCGTCCGAACGCGTGCAGATCCAGATAGTCGACAACGGCGCCGTGCGCAATGCGGTCGACCGCGTTGCCGAGCGCTCCGCCAATGATCGCGCCCAGTCCCGCCGCCGCCAGGGTGGCGCGGGAGCGCATGAGCCACCAGCCGAGCAGCGCCGTCGCCGCCAGGGTCGCGCCGAGGAGCAGAACGAGGCCCAGCGCCGAGTCCTGCGCGAAAAGGCTGAAGGAAATGCCCCGGTTCCAGCGCAGGGCGAGGTCCAGAAACGGCGTCAGCGCAGTCGAATCGGTTGCGTTCCCCGTCAACCGGGAAAGGATCGCAGCCTTCGCGGCCTGGTCGGCCGCAAACACGGCGACGGCGATCATGGCGCCGAGAGCGCGCGGCCTCATGGCAGGCGGCCAAGCGCCCTGAGCTCGCGCAGCGCCTCGGCGTCGCGCGGGCTCACGTCGGGAAAATCGGGCGACGCCGTGGCTGGATCGAAGTAGCGCCAGGACCGGGCGCACTTGATCCCTCGCGCGCGCTCGACGACGACGGCGACGTCAGGAAGTTCCGGAAGGCGAAAGGCGTCCTCAGGCGCGGGCCGCCGGATCTCGATTGCAATATCCGATGTGATGCACACTTCGGCGAAGTCGACGCCGCGAAGCGCCTCGATATGCTCCGGCCGGCTGAGATAAACGCGGGGCGCGGCCTCGAGCGAAGACCCGATCTCCTTGTTGGCGCGCGCGATCTCGATCGCTCCGGTCACGACGAGGCGGAGGGCCCGGATCGTCTCCCATCTCTTCGCCAGCGGGTCGTCCCGCCAATCGGACGGGATCTCGGGAAACTGCTCCAGATGCACCGTGCGGTGCGCCGGGTCGCGGGACGACCACGCCTCCTCAGCCGTGAAAACGAGGATCGGCGCGAGCCAGATCGTCAGCGCGCGGAAGATCTGTTCGATCGCCTCGAGCGCGCCGCGCCGTTTGAGGCTGGACGGCGGCTCGCAATAGAGCGCGTCCTTTCGGATGTCGAAGTAGAACGCCGACAGGTCCGCGTTCATGAAGGCCGAAAGCGTGGCGACGACGCGGGCAAAGTCGAAATTGGCGTAAGCCTCACGCACCCTGCCGTCGAGCTCGGCAAGCTTGTGCAGCATCAACCGATCGAGGTCGCTTATCGTCGTAAGATCGACCTCGTCGCCCTTCTCGTGATAAGCGAGCGTCCCCAGCATCCAGCGGAGGGTGTTGCGCAGCTTGCGGTAATTGTCGCCTACGACTTTCAGGATTTCGGGGCCGATGCGCTGGTCGTCGGTATAGTCGACGCTCGCGACCCATAGGCGCAGGATGTCGGCGCCGGACGCCGCGATGACGTCCTGCGGGAACGTCTGGTTTCCGAGCGACTTCGACATCTTCCGGCCCTTCTCGTCGAGAGTGAAGCCGTGCGTCAGCACGATGTCGAAGGGCGCGCGCCCGCGGGTGCCGCAGCTCTCGAGCAGGGACGACTGAAACCAGCCGCGATGCTGGTCCGACCCTTCGAGATACATGACCTCGTCCGGTCCGCCGTCGACGACCCGCCGGACACCGGCAAGCCCCGGAAACTGAATGGGGTCCTCGAGAACGAACGCGTGCGTCGACCCGGAGTCGAACCAGACCTCCACCAGGTTGTCGATTTTTTCGTAGTCGTCTGCCTTGTGCGTGTTGCCGAGAAACCGCTTCTTCGCGCCCTCGGCGAACCAGGCGTCGGCGCCTTCCTTCTCGAACGCCGCGGCGATCCGCGCGTTGACGTCTTCGTCGAACAGGACTTCGTGCCCGCCTTTGCGCACGAAGATCGGCAGCGGAACGCCCCAGGCGCGCTGCCGCGAAAGAACCCAGTCGGGCCTGCTCGCGACCATGCCGCGAATGCGGTTCTCGCCAGTCGCCGGAACCCATCGCGTCTTCCCGATCGCCTCGAGCGCGACGGCCCGCAGCGTCTGCCCGCCCGGCGCGTTGGCGAACGCCCGGTCCATCGCGAGGAACCATTGCGGCGTATTGCGAAAGATCACCGGCTTCTTGGAGCGCCAGCTATGCGGATATTGGTGCTTGAGCCGTCCGCGCGCGATGAGGGCGCCGCTTTCCCGCAGCGCCTTGATGACGGCCTCGTTCGCATCGCCCTTGTCGCCCTTGTCGGTGATGACGCGCTTGCCCTCGAACCCGGGCGCTTCCTCGGTGAAGGCTCCGTTCTCATCCACGGTGTAGGGAATGCGCGTTTCGATGCCTCGCTCGATGAGCTGGCGGCTATTCGCCATCCAGAGTTCGAAATCCTCGCGTCCGTGACTCGGGGCGGTGTGAACGAAGCCTGTCCCCGCCTCCTCGGTGACATGGTCGCCAGCGAGAAGCGGGACAACATAACCATAACCCAGCGCGCTCAGGGGATGCGCGCAGGTCATTTCTTCTAGCTCGGCGGCAAACACCCGAGTCACCCGCTGCATCTCTTGAATCTTGGACGCGTGACGAAACTCTTCTGCAAGGGCGTCAGCAAGGATGAATGTTCGGCCGACTCCGGCCCAATTATCATCGGGCGCTTTAGCTACGCGGTAGAGCCCATAGGTAATCTTCGGTGAAAAGCTGATTGCGCGATTGCCAGGAATCGTCCAAGGCGTGGTCGTCCAAATTACGACACTCGCGCTTTCGAGGAGTGCGCGCTTTTCACTTAGTTCGATATCCCATCCAACAATCTGAACATCGCGTACGGATCGAACGGGAAAAGTCACATAGACCGTCTCGCTCGTATAATCCTCGTATTCGATCTCCGCCTCTGCCAGCGCCGTCTTCTCGACGACGCTCCACATCACCGGCTTCGAGCCGCGATAGAGAAGGCCGTTGGCGATGAACTTGAAAATCTCCCTGGCGATCTGCGCTTCCGCCGGGAAGCTCATGGTCGTATACGGGTGCTCCCAATCGCCAACCACTCCCAGTCGCTTGAACTCTTCGCGCTGGACGGAAATCCAGTGTTCGGCAAAGGCGCGACACTCGCGACGAAACGCGACGATCGCCTCTGGATCGGAGAAGTCGGGCTTCGCCTGGCCCTTCGACCGATAAAACTCCTCCTCCACTTTCCATTCGATCGGCAGGCCATGGCAGTCCCAGCCGGGGACGTAGTTGGAATCCCAGCCGGCCATCTGGTGCGAGCGGACGACCATGTCCTTGAGGATCTTGTTGAGCGCGGTGCCGATGTGAACGTTGCCGTTGGCGTAGGGCGGCCCGTCGTGCAGCACGAATTTGGGACGGCCTTCGCCGCTTTCCCGCAATTGGCGGTAGAGGTCCTCGCGCGCCCAGCGCGCCAGGATCTCCGGCTCCTTTTGCGGCAGGCCGGCCCGCATCGGAAAGTCGGTCATTGGCAGGAAAAGCGTCTGCGAATAGTCGAGGGCTGTGTCGGGCGCGTCGGTCATGAAACTGGGGGCCACATGGGTCTTGCGGGTGAAGCCGCGACCGAATTAGAGGATTTGCCGCGAATCGCCAAATCGGCGTCCGGGATCTCGGCTCTCAGGTGGCCTTCGCGAGGATCGCACGCGCGCGCTCCTTGTCGCGCTCCATCTCCTCAGTGAGCAGCGCGAGGGAATCGAACTTGCGCTCGTCCCGGATGCGCTGGACGAATTCGACCTCCATCTCGCGCCCATAAAGGTCGCCGTGGAAGTCCAGGAGATGGACCTCGAGCAGCGGCGGACCATTGTCGACGGTGGGCCGAACGCCGAAACTGGCGACCCCGGCGCTCATCTTGCCCTCGATGTGGGCCCTGACCGCATAGACCCCATGCGCCAGCCTAGCCGTTGGGTCGAGCGCGATGTTCGCGGTGGGAACGCCGAGCGTGCGGCCAAGCCGCTGCCCGGAAATGACAACGCCGGACACCGCGTAGGCGCGCCCGAGACCGCGCGCCGCGGCTTCGACGTCCCCTCGCTCGAGCGCGCGCCGGATCGCCGTCGAGGAGACCACGCGGGCTTCCTCTCCGGCGCCGTCCTCGACCTTGGCGACGATCTCGACGGCGAAGCCGTGCCGCGCGCCCGCCTCGGCGAGAAAGGCCGGCGTTCCGGAGCGGGCCCTGCCGAAATGAAAATCCCATCCGACCACGACGGCGCCGGCGCCGAGCCTCTCGACGAGGATCCGGGCGACAAACTCCTCCGCACTCAGCAACGCGAGCGCGGCGTTGAAGGGCAGGAAAACGATGCCCGAAAGTCCGAGGCTCTGGCAAACTCTCGCCTTCATCTTGGCCGGCGTCAGGCGAAACGCGACAGGGCGATCGGCAAAATAGTCTGCCGGGTGCGGCTCGAACGTCAGGACCGCGCTCGCAGCGCCGCGCTCGCGAGCCAGCCCCAGCGACCGCGCGATGACCGCCTGATGCCCGAGATGCACGCCGTCGAAGTTCCCGATCGCATAGACGGCTCGTTCGAGCCCGACTGGCGGCCGTGCCGGGTCCGTGGCGACCACGAAGCCGTTGGTCATTGCATCCTGCCGATCCTCGGGCTTGCGAATCTTTGGCGCCGTCGCTTGCAAAAAGTGCCGCGCGCTTCGGGCATGGTCAAGCCGTCGCAGGTCTCGGTTTCGGCGCGGGAGGAACGCTCAAAACGCCCTCTCCTTCGAGCACGACCTTGTCGCCGACCCGGCACTCGCAATGCAGTCTCACCCGACGGCCTTTTTCAGTGAGCTCCATCACTTCGACGCTGACTTCGATGACGTCGCCGATCTTGACCGGGCCGAGAAAGTTGAGCGACTGCGAAATGTACACGGAGCCTGGACCCGGAAGGCGCATGCCGATCACCGCGGAAATGAGGCTGGCCGTGTAGAGGCCATGCACGATGCGCCCGCCAAAGCGCGTCTTGCGGGCGAAGTGTTCGGACAGATGGATCGGGTTGTGGTCTCCGGAGAGCTCTGCGAATCCGATCACATCCTCATTTTGGACCGTCTTGCTGATCGCCTCGCGCATCCCGACCGAGAGGTCCTCGAAATAGAGGATTTGAAACGTGAGCTTGTTCATCTCGCTTCCCGGTTTTCGTCAGCGGAGCGAAGTTGACGTTACCCGAAAAAATGGACTTCCGCCGGGCGACGCCCGCAATAAAGGCCACGATTTCGAATCGAACTCCGGCCGATCGCCGGACGTAAACGCGGCGACATTCAGGCTCGCAGCTCGCCGATTGCGGCAACCGGCCAAAGCGAATTCTCGGCATAGAGGCGCCTGAGCGCGGCCGCGCTCGCCGGATTCGCGAGGTTCTCGCCGTGGAGCGCCGCCCGATGGATGCCGTGGGTGACGAAAAGCGCGTCGACGCCGGCGACTGCGGCTCCCGCGATATCGGTTTTCATCCCGTCGCCGATCGCGAGCACGCGCCGCCTGTCCAGCGGCGCGCCGGTCGCCCGCTCGGCCAAGGCGAGGGCCCTTCGATAGATCGGCGCATAAGGCTTGCCGGCGTAGACAACCGGACCGCCGAGATCTTGATATCGGCGCGCCAGCGCTCCGGCGCAGTAGATAAGGACGTCGCCGCGATGGATCACGATGTCCGGATTGGCGCAGATCATGGTCATGGCGCGAGCCGCCATGCCGCCGAGCTCGGACTCATAGTCGTCGGGCGTCTCGGTCACGTCGTCACGCAATCCGGTGCAGAGCGCGTAAGCAGCGTCTTCCAGCGGCGCGAGCTTCGGCCGGCGTCCCGCCGCCTCGGCCGCAGCGTCGAAAAGGCCGAGGTCGCGCGCGGGCCCGATATGGAGCAGAGGATCCTCGATTCTTTCCGCAATCAGTTCAATCGTCACGTCGCCCGAGGTCGCGACGGCGTCGAACGCATCCGGCGAGACGCCGAGCCTCTCGAGCTGGCGGCGGATCGGCGCGGACGGCCGCGGCGCGTTGCTGATCAGGACCACCGCGCCGCCGCGCCGGCGAAAGGCGGACAACGCCTCCGACGCCGGACCGAACGACGCGACGCCGTTGTGGAGGACGCCCCAGATATCGCAGAGAATGGCGTCGTAGCGATCGGAAATCTCGCCGAGACCTTCGATCTGCCGAATATCCCGCGCCGGGTCATGGATGGTCATCGGGGGCTCGGCTAGGGTAAGTCCAGCACGGCTGTCAAGCCTGCAAGGGCGGCCCGCCGAGGGAAGAGCATGAAGCCAAGCAGTGAGGACCAAGATGAACGAGACCGCTGAACTGGCGACGCGAATCGCTTTCGACGACTTTCTCAAGGTCGACGTTCGGGTGGGGACAATTGTCTCCGCCGAGGAATTTCCGAAGGCGCGGAAGCCCGCGTTCAAGCTCGTGATCGATTTCGGCCCGGACGTGGGGACAAGGAAATCGTCGGCCCAGATCACCCGGCACTATCGGCCCGAGGCGCTGGTCGGCCGCCAGGTGGCCGCGGTGGTCAACTTCGCGCCCCGGCAAATCGGGCCTTTCGTCTCTGAAGTGCTGACGCTCGGATTTCCCGACGCGGATGGCGAGGTGGTCCTCATCAGCCCGTCGCGCCCGGTCCCGAACGGTGGCCGACTGTTCTGAGCCTCGCGGCGCGGCTTGACGTCGTTGAGCGCGCTTCCTAACTAACATGCCTGCGGCCGCGCGCCGCGCGAATGCAGAGGGCCCCCATGTCTGTCACGGCCAAAGTCACCGACGCGAGCTTCGAAGCCGACGTCCTCAATTCCAGCGAGCCTGTGGTCGTCGATTTTTGGGCGGAGTGGTGCGGCCCCTGCCGGATGATCGCCCCGGCGCTTGAGGAAATCGCCACCGAAATGAAGGGCAAGGTGAAGATCGCCAAGCTCAACGTCGACGAGAATCCCGGGATCGCCGGCAAACTCGGTATCCGTTCCATCCCGACCCTGATGGTCTTCAAGGGCGGCAAGCAGGTCGCGACCAAGACCGGCGCGGGCCCGAAGAGCGAGCTCACCCGCTGGATCAGCGCTGCCGTCTGAACGCGCCCCGCCGTCTCATCGTCAAACGGGAATGCGAACCGAGGCCCTGAGGCCGCCGATGGGGCTGTCAGAGAGCTTGATGTCGCCGCCGTGCGAGCGCGCGATGTCTCTTGCGATGGCGAGACCGAGACCCGCCCCGCTCTCGTCCTGGTTGCGCGCCTCGTCGAGCCGGTAGAACGGCCGGAAAACGTCCTCCCGGTAGGCGGGCGGTATGCCGGCGCCGTCGTCGTCGACGACAATCGAAACGAATTGCGGGTCGCGGCTCCCGATTATTTCGACATGGTCAGCGTGACGCTGGGCGTTCGCGACAAGATTGGCGACGCATCGCTTCATCGCCATCGGCCGCACGCGAACGTTGAGGTTTCCACGGGTTTGAAGCCGGATTTCGGCCCCGTGACGTTCCGCGTCTGCGCGCACGTCCTCCAGCATCGAGGCAATGTCGGTGAGGGTGGTGGGTTCGCTAGCGTCGCCGCGGGCGAAGGCGAGGTAGCCTTCGAGCATCTGGCCCATCTCGTCGACATCCCTTTGCAAGAGTTCGCTGTCGGCCGAATTGTCGAGCAGGGCCAATGACAGCTTGAAACGGGTCAGGATCGTTCGGAGGTCGTGGCTGACGCCGTTGAGCATCGCGGTGCGTTGCTCGGTCGCCCGCTCGATGCGGCGTTTCATCTCGATGAAGGCGTGCCCTGCCTGTCGCACCTCGCGCGCGCCGTGGGGGCTGAATTCGAGACTCCTGCCCTTGCCGAAATCCTCCGCCGCGCGAGCGAGCCGCAGGATCGGGCGAATCTGGTTTCTCAAGAAGATGATCGCAACAGTCAGCAGCACAATCATCGCCGCGAGCATCCAGAGCACGAAGATGTGAGCGTTCGCCTCGTAGGCGAGCGCCCGGCGCGTCACCAGCCGGAGCACCCGGTCCCCGAGATCGACGCGGATTTCCATCAGGCCCGACCGGCCGATCGTATCGAGCCAGAACGGCTCCCGGAGTTGGGTCTTGATTTCGCTCGGGAGCGTGCGCGTCAAAGGGTCGAGCGCGGCGAAGAATGAACTCGGCACCGCCGGGGGCAGGGGACTCGCCGGCAGCAGGGTCGCATCCATGCGGAACCGTTCGGACGCGAGATTCGACAGAAAGGCGTCGTCTTCGCCGGGCGGAAGCCTCTTATAGAGGTCGGTCAGCGCCCCCACGTCGCGCGCCACCGCCTCGGAAAGGCGGCGGGTGACCAACTCCCAATGATGCTGCATGAACGCAAAGGTGACTGCGGTCTGCAACAGCACCATCGGCAGGATCACGATCAGGAGAGAGCGCTTGTAGAGTCCTTTCGGAAGCACGTCCGCAAGACTGCGCGAGCCGCGTCGCCAAAGCTCGCGCACGCGCGCCAGCTGACGAAGGGTTCGGAAGGACGGTCGCGCGATCATCCGTCGGCAATCAGTCGGTAGCCGGTTCCCCGGGCCGTCTGCAAATATGCAGGGTTGGCGGGATCGTTCTCGATTTTCCGCCTCAGGCGATTGATCAGCACGTCGACCGTGCGCTCCTGGGCCGCCCCGCCCGAACCCGACAGGGCTTCGCGCGAAACGCTTTCGCCCGGATTGGCGCAAAGAAGGCGCAGCATTTCGCGCTCGCGTTCGGTGATGCGCACGACCTCCTCGCCGGTGCGCAATTCGCCCCGCTCCAAAGAAAACGCGAACGGGCCGAAGCGCACGACGGCGGTCTCGGGCTTGCCGAAGGGCGAAGCCCGCGTGCGCCGGAGCACGGAGCCGATCCGCAACAGGAGCTCGCGCGGCTCGAAGGGTTTCGACACATAGTCGTCGACGCCGATCTCGAGGCCGCGCACCCGGTCCTGCGGCTCGCCGCGCGCCGTCAGCATCAGGATCGGCACCTGCGAGCGCTTTCGCAAATGCTCTGCCAATTCAAAGCCGCTTTCTCCGGGCATCATCACGTCAAGCACGATGATGTCGAAAGCCAGGCCATCCAGAAAAGCCCGCGCTTCGGCGGCGGTCGCCGCGACCGTAACCCGGTGGCCATTTTTCATCAGATAACTCGACAGCAACGCGCGCAGCCGCCGGTCGTCGTCGACCACAAGCACATGTGCCGCGTCGTCCTCGAGCGAAGCCGAAGTCAAGGTCGCCGAGCTCCGCCTGCCCGCCGGGCCGCCTCGATGCGCAGCGTCGGGGCCGAGGCCCGAGTGTCCGCATCGATCATCGCATTTAGGAAAGCAGCCGCCGACTGCCTCCCGTCGTCGCCCAGCGCTTCCAAGGCGCCCGCGAACCGGCGGGTCTGGACCTGCGCCAGGCGCAGCGCAAGGCGTTCGCCCTCGATCGTCGCATGGAGTTGCCGGCGGCGTCGGTCCGGCGCTCCGGCGCGCGTCTCGATGAAATTCTTGTCCACAAGCTCTCGGAGCACACGATTGAGGCTTTGTTTCGTGATGCGCAGAATGTCCAGGAGCTCCGCGATCGTCAGCCCGGGCCTGCGGGTGACGAAATAGAGAACGCGGTGGTGCGCCCGGCCGAATCCATAAGCCTCGAGCAGCCGGTCGGCGTCGCCCACGAAATCGCGATAGGCGAAGAAAAACAGCTCGATCAATTCGTACATCGGCCCGTCGTCCGGGCTGGCGCGCAGCGCGGGATCGGCGGGTTTGGGCGACATCGAGACGCTCATTAGGTCAGCAATGTTGACATAATCGGACGGTCTTGCTATACGGTCTTGCTATCAGGTCGGCGACTTTCGATATCCTGCATGTAAACCCAAAAGCCCAAAAACCAAACCAACTTGTGACCCCACCGGAGGAAAGCGCGATGGCCACGCCGAATTTTGACGATCGTGACGGATGGATCTGGCTTGACGGGCGGATGGTCGAATGGCGCGACGCCAAGGTTCACATCCTGACCCATGCGCTGCATTACGCGAGCGCGGTTTTCGAGGGCGAGCGGGCTTACGGCGGCCGGATTTTCAAGTCGGCCGAGCACTCCCGCCGGCTCAAAGACTCGGCCCGCATTCTCGATTTTGAAATTCCATGGACGGTCGACCAGATCGACGCGGCCAAGGCCGAGGCGCTCAGGCGCAACAATTTCACCGACGCCTACGTGCGTCCGATCGCCTGGCGCGGATCCGAGATGATGGGGGTCTCGGCGCAGCATAACACGATCCACCTGGGCATCGCAGTCTGGGACTGGCCGAGCTATTTCGACCCGGCGCAACGGATGAAAGGCATCCGGTTGGATATTGCCGACTATCGGCGGCCCGATCCCGCCACCGCGCCTTCCCTCGCCAAGGCCGCCGGCCTCTACATGATCTGCACCATCTCCAAGCATCGCGCGGAGCGCCGCGGCTACGCCGACGCCCTCATGATGGACTGGCAGGGCCGCGTCGCCGAATGCACCGGGGCCAACGTCTTTTTCGTCAGGGACGGAACGATCCATACGCCGATCGCCGACTGCTTCCTCGCCGGGATCACGCGGGCGACGGTCATCGACCTCGCGCGCCAGCGCGGCGTCGAAGTCGTCGAGCGGCGCATCATGCCCGACGAACTTGGAGGCTTCAGCGAATGTTTCATCACCGGAACCGCGGCCGAAGTGACGCCGGTCGGCGAGATTGGCCCACACGTCTATAAGCCCGGCGCCATCACGGCCGCGCTGATCGACGCCTACACGGCCGAGGTGAACCCGAAGACCAAAGCCGCCTGAGGGACCGCGCGGAGCTACCCCTCCGCCGTCACAAAACTGTCCATGACGAGCTTGCGGCCGGCGCGATCGAAATCGACGGTCAATTTGGGGCCGTCGGCGGCGACGACGCTCCCGGGCCCGAACTTCATGTGAAACACCCGGGCGCCCGCCTCGAAGGCCGTATCCGGAGCCGCGCGCCGTTGCGCCTGGCCCTCGAGAATACGCCCGGAGCCGGCGCCGAATCGCGCTCCCTTTTCGGCGGCGTGACGCGACCGCTCCTCGGCCCGGCGCCAGCCTGGCGTGTCGTAGCGCGAGGCAAACCCTGCGGGCGCCCCGTCAAAACGGCTCACGCCATAGCCGCCAAAGGCCGAAGCGCCCTCGGTCTCCTCGAATTCGGCATGATCGGGGGGCAGCTCCCCGATGAATCGCGACGGTATCGAGGTCTGCCACAGGCCGCGCACCCGGCGGTTGGCGGCATGATAAATCTTGGCTTCGTTCCGGGCGCGCGTCAGACCAACATAGGCGAGGCGACGCTCCTCCTCGAGCCCGGCGCGCCCGTTGTCGTCCAGCGAGCGCTGGTTCGGAAACAGGCCCTCTTCCCACCCCGGCAGAAAAACGATGTCAAACTCGAGGCCCTTGGCCGCGTGCAGCGTCATGATCGAGACGCGCGCGCCTTCCGACGGGCCCTCGACATCCATTACCAGCGACACATGCTCGAGGAATGAGCCGAGGTCGGGGAACTCGCCCATCGAACGGACGAGTTCTTTGAGGTTGTCGAGGCGGCCGGCGGCGTCGGGCGTCCGCTCGGCCTTCCACATGTCGATATAGCCGCTTTCCTCGAGAACGAGCTGCGCCAGCTCATCATGCGGAATTTCTCCGGCGCGCTTCCGCCAGCGGTCAAACCCGGCCAGAAGGTCGCGCAGGATCTGGCGCGGACGCGCTTTCAGCTCCTCCGTTTCGATGAGCATGCGCGCGGCGCGGGTCAGCGAAACGCCGGCGCGCCGCCCGTATTCGTGCAAGGTGGCGAGCGTCGCTTCGCCGAGCCCGCGCTTGGGCTGATTATGGATCCGCTCGAACGCCAGATCGTCATCCGGCTGGGCGACGCAGCGCAGATAAGCGAGCGCGTCGCGAACCTCGGCCCGCTCGTAGAAGCGCGGACCGCCGATCACTCGATACGGAAGGCCGAACGCGATGAAGCGCTCCTCGAATTCGCGCATCTGGAAGGAGGCGCGAACAAGAATGGCGATGTCGTCCAGCGAGACGCCGGCCCGCTGGGCCTGCTCGATCGCTTCGCCGACGACCCGGGCTTCCTCCTGGCTGTCCCAAACCCCGGTCACGGTCGGGCGGGCGCCCATGGGGGCGTCGGTGAACAGGGTCTTGCCGAGCCGGCCCTGATTATGGGCGATCAGCCCCGAGGCGACTGCGAGGATGTGGCCGCCCGAGCGGTAATTGCGCTCGAGCCGGATGACCTTCGCGCCGGGAAAATCCCTCTCGAAGCGCAGAATGTTGTCGACGTCGGCACCGCGCCACCCGTAGATCGACTGGTCGTCGTCGCCGACGCAGCACAGATTTCCGTCGGCTCGCGCGAGGAGGCGCAGCCACAGGTACTGGACAGCATTCGTATCCTGGTATTCGTCGACCAGGATGTAGCGGAAGCGGTGCTGGAAGCTCGCGAGAATGTCGCCGTGTTCGCGAAAGAGCCTCAGCGATTCGAGCGTGAGATCGCCGAAGTCGACGGCGTTCAAGGCCTTGAGACGACTTTGGTACATTTCGTACAAGGCGGCGCCGCGGCCGCCGGCAAAACCAGCCGATTCGTTCGCGGGGACATGACGGGGATCGAGCCCGCGGTTCTTCCACCCGTCGATCAGGCTCGCCAACGCCCGCACCGGCCAGCGCTTGTCGTCGAGATTCTCCGCTTGCAGGATCTGCTTCAGGAGCCGCAGCTGGTCGTCCGTGTCGAGGATGGTGAAATTCGGCCTCAACCCGACGAGTTCGGGGTGCATGCGCAGGATCTTGACGCCGATCGAATGGAATGTGCCGAGCCAGGGCATGCCCTGCGCCGAGCCGGTAAACATGGCGACGCGCTCACGCATCTCGCGCGCGGCCTTGTTGGTGAACGTCACCGCGAGAATTTCGTGAGGGCGAGTCCGTCCGGTCGCGATCAGATGGGCGATGCGCGTGGTGAGCACGCGGGTCTTGCCGACCCCCGCGCCCGCCAGAACAAGGACCGGACCGTCAAGCGCCTCGACGGCGCGCCGCTGCTCGTCGTTAAGTCCGGCGAGATAGGCCGGCGCCCCGTGCGGGCCCGGAGCGCGGAGCGCGCGCGACGACTGGGGCGCCGCGCCGCCCTCCTGGTCGGATCTCTCGGATCGCTGCGACACGGAACGAATCATGCGCCCTCAACCTGGGAGGCGCAATCCGGTTTGTCGACCCTTTTCGGCGCCGTCGCGGGCGCGCGGCCGGTCGCGCCGCGCCCAACCGGTCAAAACCCCGCGCTGGCGTGGATTCCGACAGTCTGAAAGGTGGCGATGATGAAGACCGCGATCAGCGACGCGATCAGCGCGTACTCGATCGCGGTGATCTCCGACCATGGGCGACGCGACGACTTCATGCTCTTGGCCCTTCCGTTTGGCTCGTTCAGCGGGTTCGAACGAACCACGGAGCAGCCTATCGGCGTTCGGTTTCGGACCGGTTAACAGGAGATTGCCGATCAGCGGCGACGACGTCTCAGCGTCAAGCGTTGCGGCCCGCATTCGTTCCGGGCGCCGGCGCCGGTCTCGGCGTGGGCGAGCGAGTAGAGGCCAACGTCAATGACGCCCGCGCGAAACCCGCCTTCGCAGTAGCTGAGATAGAATTCCCAAAGGCGCCTGAAGGACTCATGAAAGCCCATCTTCTCGATTTCGGGCCAGGCGGCGAGGAATCTCCGCCTCCATTCGCGCACAGTCAGCGCGTAGCTGTCGCCAAAATGGTCCGACCCAAGCAACCGGAGCCCGTGCGCCTCCAGGACTTCGCGCATGTAGGTCTTCGACGGCAGGAACCCTCCGGGAAATATGTAGCGCTGAATGAAATCGGGGCGACTGCAATACGAGGCGAACCGGTCTTCGGCGATCGTGATCGCCTGCAGCACGCAAAGTCCTCCGGGCCGGAGCCGATTGCGGATCGTCTCGAAATATTTGGGCAGGTACTCCTTGCCGACGGCTTCGATCATCTCGATCGACACGATGCGGTCGAAGACGCCGCCGACATCGCGGTAGTCCATCAGCTTGAACTGGATCTTTTCGGCGATCGATTCGCTGCGTGCGCGCGCCTCGGCGTCGGTGAGCTGGGCGGGAGAGATGGTGAGGCTCGTCACCCGCGCCCCGCGAGCTTTGGCGATTGCGGCGGCGAGCGCTCCCCAGCCGCCGCCGATTTCGAGGACGCTCTCCCCGCCATAAAGGTTGAGACGGTCGATAATGCGGGCGAATTTCGTCTCCTGAGCCAGTTCGAGGGTCGCGTCCGGCGCCGGAAAAATGGCCGAGGAATAGGTCATGGTCCGATCGAGCCAGAGACGGTAAAACTCGTTCCCGAGATCATAGTGGGCGACAACGTTGCGCCGGCTGCCTGAGCGCGAGTTGGCGTGAAGCCGATGAGCGATTCGATTGAGAAGCCGCGTGGGCGCGAGACCCTTGATGGAGTCCATGAACTGATCGCCATTGCGCGCGGCCCACTCGATCAGGGCGGGCAAATCGGAACTCATCCATTCGCCGTTGCAGTAGCTGGCCCCAAGTCCGACGTCTCCGCCGACGACGACGCGCATGATCGTCCGCCATTTGAGAAACTGAATGTCCGCAGCGGGACCTGGCTTGCGGCCGGAGCAATGGATGCGCTCCCCCGACGGCAGTTGGATCGTGAGGTCGCCGACCTCCACGCGGCGCATCAGCCAGGTGAGCACGGCGCGCACGAGCAGGTTTCGGACACTCGAGATTCGTGGACGGCGAATTGGGTTCATGGCGCGTCCTGGTCCCGCCGATCACGGGCACTCGAGTTCTTACCCTTCAAGTTACGCAGTGGCGCGCCTGCCGGATTACGAATTTGCGGTATTGTGGCGCAAACGCGTATCCAAGCGAGACGAGCGACAAAAATGCTCTGCCGCTCGGCTCTTGAGTTCGAAACACTACTTAGTACCCACTTGCTTAGCTAGGACGATCGTTCCAGCCAGTTGGTCGATCGGGACCGGGTGATCCAGCAAGCGACGCTGCAACCCCTCCTTAAGGCGATCGGCAAACGTTTGCCGCTCCACCGCACTGCGGCTGGGCGAGAGCGCGAGCAAGAGCGAAGGGACGAACGTAGCGCGGAAGAACAGCGCACGCTTCTGCGCTAGCAACAGAGCGTCCCGGTCGCGCTCATATTCCGCCCATGCCGCGTCTGGCGCGACCGATGTATCGCAGTGTTCGACGATAAGGCGCTGAAATTCGCCTGTCTCTGAGAATGGGGCGAGGAGGTCCTTCTGTCGCCGCGGGCAATTCGCCATCGTCATCGCCTGACGTTCCTCGGCGCTGATCGTTCCCAACGCGACCATCTCAGAGAGGACGGCGTTGGCGTCGTCCATGATTGCGCGCCATACTGTCGATCCGTCATCTTGGAGTGACGGAAGCGCGACAACGAGCCTGCCGCCGGGACGAAGCTCGCTGGCGCGCAGCGATAGGAATAACTCCCAATCCTCGTTCGCCTGGAGATCAAACTCCGCCCGCACCGTGCCGCTGGCGCAAGGTATGTAGAAATGCCCGGGGATGGACCTTGGAATCCGGCTTAACCACAGGGCAGCGTAGGAACTCCAGCCAAGATCGACGTGTTCCCGCGGGAAAAGCTCACGATAGAACGACCGCCCAATCGCGGAAGGAAAGACATGCGGTTCTCCCCGGAGGTAGCTGTTCGGGTCATCCTCCAATACGTCGAACAACTCGCTAAAGTCGTTCGCTGGAAGATCCGTGTGGCAGACAAGTATCGGACGCTCTCGCGAGATTCGGGTCCTCAATACCGATATCGCCGCTCGTAAAGGGGCCAGTGAGTTCTTGCCTTGCGAGGAGCCATAATCGGCTATGACGAGAGGCCGTTCGGCGGAGTCAAGCGTGATACGGCGCGCCGCCTCTTCCAACCACGGCACAGCCAAGGCGCCGCCAGTCGCTTGCAGCGCGGCATGGGTGTTGTACGCACCCTTGCCTTCCATAGGAGCGACGTGCGGCCTGGGTTCATCCGGCATTTCGTCCTTCCCTAAGCGCATCTCCGAGCGGTAGCGTATTTTCCCGGCGACGCGAACCTCTCGACGAGCACCATCGCGAACGAACCGTGACATTGCTGCGGGCCGTTGCTGCCGCTTTCCGTCGATTGTGTTGAAAAACCCCTGAACCGACCTCCACCGGATGTCTGCGCCGCTTTCCGGCCCTTGGCAAGGCAAGGCGCTGTCAAGCTGCCGCCGAGTAAGGCGGGCTTTCAAGGCTGGCGGTCATGGCTTAAGCGGCTGGAATCGCGTAGGAGTCGGTTGTTTAGACTAGTCCTTTGCGCCCCGCCACGGCCGCCATGACCAACGATACGATCGGGGACGTCTTTCGATCAAACCGTTCGGCGATTCCGCGGTCAGCGGACGAGATCGAGCCACACGCGGCCGTCGCGATCCTCGACCTCGACAATCCAAAGGTCAGGATCGAACGCGACTTCGCGCGCGAGCCGCTTTTCGGCCTCGCCCGACTCGATCCATTCCGGCTCGTGCGCCCGGATGAAGGTTCGTTCGACGCCCCGCTCCCGTTCGACCGCCATCGACTGAGGGGCCGGTTCGTACAGGGCGGAACGGCCGTCCAGGCCATCGACTTTGACGAAGATCGCTCCCGCTTCCGCAGCGCCCCGGCGGCGGAGCACCGCGCTCTGGCCTTCCGCGCCGCATCGGCGCAAATAGGCCGCGACCCACACGTCCGACCTCAGGCGCACTTCCGTCAACGCGCCTGGCTTCGCGCGGCCGCTTCGAGCAGCTTGACCAGCCGGGAAGTGATGTCGGTCGTGACGGGCAATCCGTGCGCTCGTTCGAAATCGCGCAGCGCCTGATGGGTCGCGGCGCCTTCGTTTCCGTCCGCCTTGACCGCGTAGCCGAGTTTGACGAGCGCATTCTGCGCGGCCAGAACGAGATGCGCGTCGTCCGCGGGCGCTTCGTCGCGCAGCCAATTGCCGATTTCATCGGTGGCTCGTGCAGCAGTCCCGGCGGCGGCGGCAGGCCGCGCGGGCGGCTGCCGCGTGGCGAGGGCGGGAGGGGAGGCTTCGCGCCCCGCATCCGGCGGCGGCGCCGGCGGAACTGGAATTGCGTTCGACGGCGCCGGCGAGATCCTGGCCGGCGAGGGCGCAAAGAACGGCGCCGGATGGCGTTTGGACTGCAGGACGAGCGCATTGACCGCAATGCCGACCAAGAGCGCTGACAAGGCGGCGGCGACATAGAATCGGGCGGGCAGCGCCCTCAATCGCTGAGCCAGAGTTCGCGCCATGCCCCGGCCGGATTTCGACGCCCCGGCCGGGCGGGAGAGCACGGAATCGTTGCGAACGCGCGCGAGAACTTCAGACAAGCGTCATCTCCCCCAAGTCGAAGGGCCTCGTTGGCGCCCGCCGGGAGCGCAGTGAATCCATGATCGCCTCCAGTTCCGTCGGGGCGAGGCCTCGGGCCGATCCCGCGGTCGGCTTGGCGACCGCTCCTTCCGCAAGGATCGCATCCGCCGCTTAAGTCAATCCTAAGGCGGCTCGGAAGTCCGGGGACCGGCGACGCCCTTATGGTTATCAATTCGTTGCGACCCGGGCGATCCCTAAGGTCAAAACCCTATCGGCATGCTTACGCCGACCGCTTTGCTGAAATACCGGTCATCCAGCCGGCCTGGCAGGTACGTCCGCCATTCGGCTTAGCCTGCCAGCATGGCCCTCAGCGCATCCGGGGCCAGGATACACACGCGGCGGTAAGATACCCCCACGCAGCCTTCGGCTTCGAGCCTTGGCAGTACTGCGCCCGCGGCCGTGCGTGCAAGATTGGTCAATGCGGCGAAGCCTTCCTGGCCGACATCAACCTCGATCGGCGCTGCGCCCGGCGGCGCGATCGATGCCGGCACGGCGACCGGCTTCATGGCGGTCGGCTCGGCGGTCGCGTGGGCGTCCTCGCCGCCGCAGTTGGGACTCCATCCTGCACCGACTCGACCCGGCGGGTCGGCCTCTGGGACGCCTATCCTTAGGCCCTCACCGCATTGTCGCCCGCAGACTCAACGGGTCCGGGAATCTCCGCAGCGGCCGGCCGGTTGGAATAAAAGGCGCGGCGGCGAGGGTAATCTACCGCCGTTCTTCCGCCACTTCGGCCAGGAAAGCCGCGATCGCGGCTCTGGCGCGTCGCGCAGATCTCGGCGAGTAGACGAGGCGCGCATTGGGATCGCCGCCGGCTTCCGGATTGTCGAAGGCGTGATGCGTCTGGGTGAACAGCTCGAACCGCACATCATTGCCCGCGTTGTCCATCTCCGCGATGACGGCGGCGATCGTGTCCATGGGCGACACCTGGTCCCGCGTGCCTTGAAGGATCAGGACTGGCGCGCGAATGCGGGCATCCATTCCCGCCGCTGCGGTCTTCAGCAGCGCCGAGCACAGAATGATTCCCGCGACGTCCGCGCCGCTGCGCCCATAATCCAGCGCCACCATTCCGCCCGCGCTGAAGCCGAGGCATAGAATGGGTGTGCCCGCGGGAACCTTCTGCCGCAGGCGCGCCACGCAAGCGCCGAGCGCGGCGACCCCCTGGTCGCGGTGATCGATGAGGCGTTTCACCATCGGTCCGACCTGATCGGGGCTGTCCGGGCTGAAGCCGTCGCCATAGAGGTCGGCGATGACCGTCACGCAGCCCAAGCCGACCAGATGGTTCGCATGATCGCGCGCGAGAGGACTCTGTCCGCGCCAATCGGGCGCGAGAATGACCGCAGCTCTTGGATTCGTAGACGCTGAATTAAGGATCAGGCCGCAATAGCGCCTGTCTGCTGTTTCGTAGTCGAATTTCGTTTCGGCCGGGCTATTCAATGCGCAATTCCTTCGTATCCACCAGTTCAGCCTCAACTGGCGCCGAAGGGCCGCCAGTTCAATACGCCGGAGCGAATTTCGAGGCCGTGCCGTCTCGACCACCGTAGCGCGGTTCTGGTGCGAATCCGGCCTGAGGTAGGCTCAGCGGCGGGCATGAGGAGGTAGGTCAGTGACCGCAAGGCTGAACTCGATTGCGGACAATCGCCGCCGGTCCGGCATGACCGCTCAACGTCGATTCCGGCCGACCGCTTGGCGCGGATTTTGTTGAAAAACCCCGATTTTCGGTTCGATCACAATTGGCGAGACCACTGACGTGCCTCCAGAAATTTTTGCGGGGGGGGCCTGCACCGGCGGTTGCCAGCGGGCGAGCTTCGTAGCCTCGCCACAGGCTCTTCTCCCGCCAATCAAGCCAAACGCATCGACAAAGCCATTTTTCGACGAATGGCCAATTGGGTTTTTCAACACAATCCGCCAGCAGCGGTCGTTCGTGTTTCCGGTTTGATCGCTTGCGCATATCATGCGGCGGCTCCCCCCGATGAGTCTCCCAAGACATCGCCCAATGAAGTTCATCGTCGCGACGTACGGCACCGAGGGCGATGCGCGTCCGCTCGCCGCGCTGTGCCGTGGCTTGATGGATGCCGGACACGAGGCGCGACTGCTCGCCGACGCTTCCACGCTCGGCAGCGCCAAGGCGCTCGGCGTGCCGACTACCCCACTAGCCGGCGATATTCGCGGCGCCCTCCGTGCGGACCGTGCCGTCGCTGGCGTCATCGCCAAGCGCAGGGGCTTCAACGCCACCGTACGCGCGCTGGCGACAATCGCGAACGAGAACGTCGAATGCTGGCTGCGGACCATCATCGAGGCCGGGGACGGCTGCGATGCGGTCGTGGCGGCGGGGCTGGCCGCGTTTGCCGGCCTTTCCGCAGCCGAGTACCTCAGCGCCAAGGGCGTCGGCGCCGGCATGACGCCGACCGCCGCGTTCCCGTCGCCCTTTTTGCCGCCCAAGTGGGTGCCGCGCCTGCTCAATCGCGCGAGCCACGGCTTCGTGAACGCCATGCTGTGGAAAGCCTTCCGCGACAAGGCCAACACGGCGCGCGCGAAGTTCAGACTGCCGCCGCGCAAGGCGGTATGGTCGGAACACCCGATGCTCTATGGCGTCTCACCCAACCTTGCGCCCGCGCCCGCCGATTGGCCGGCCAGCGTGCGCCTGTGCGGACAGTGGCTGGCGCGGAGCCCCGCCTGGAAGCCGCCGCCAGCGCTCATGAACTTCCTCTCCGCCGGAGGAGCCCCGATTTACATCGGCTTTGGCAGCATGACCGACTTCGACAAGGCGCGGTTCTTGGATGCTCTGATCGAGGCGATGGCCGGCCGGCGCGCGCTGTTCCATCCCGGCTGGAGCAGCATCGATCCGAAGGCGCTTCCGGACAACTTTCTCGCCATCGGCGACACGCCGCACCACTGGCTGTTCCCGCTGACCGCCGCGGTCATCCATCACGGCGGCTCCGGGACCTCGCACTCCGCTGCCCGCGCGGGCACGCCGTCCATCGTAATCCCGTTCGCCGGCGACCAGTTTTTCTGGGCCGAACGCTTGCGCCTGGCCGGCGTCGCGCCGGCCGCTGTGGACGGCCGACGGCCCAAGGCCGAGGCGTTCGTCCCCGCTTTCGACTTCGCAGCCGCCGCCGGGGTGCGAAACCGCGCGCGAGCGTTGGGCGAGACGATGCGCGCGGAGAACGGCGTTGCGGATGCGGTGGCGGCCCTCGAGCGCATCGTGGCTAGTCACCAGCGTCATTGAATCTGCAGTGTTTTTCTGAATCTCTGTCGCGGCGATGCGGCGGTGGAGGTGATTCGTGGCGGGCAGGGAGATCTCGGTCAAGAAATATGTGGTGAAGTTGAGCGCCGAGGAGCGCGAACGGCTGGAGGCGATGATCTGCGCGGGCAAGCATCCGGCACAGTCGCTGACGAAGGCGCGCATCCTGTTGAAGGCGGACGTGT
>Ga0209656_10000687_pt1 | contig 21965 bp, 19 predicted proteins | sample BogFormECP12_OM2_FD_188239 | JGI IMG/M metagenome (GOLD analysis project Ga0209656, IMG submission 188239) | Bog forest soil microbial communities from Calvert Island, British Columbia, Canada - ECP12_OM2 (SPAdes) (version 2) | ecosystem: Environmental > Aquatic > Freshwater > Wetlands > Bog ... | reverse complement strand
GCCTGTTCGAGGTGCAGAACCGGGCCCGGGCGCTGGACAACAACTTCTACCTGATCGCGTGCAACGTCGGCACGTACTACCTGCACACGGACTCCGACGTCCCGATCGACACGTTCGGCGGCGGGTCGGCCGTGATCGACTACCGCGGCCAGATCGTCGGGCGGCACGACTACAGCGCCGGGTCCTCGTGGGTGGCGGGGACCGTCGACGTGGAAGCGCTGCGCAAGTTCCGGGCCAGCGCGCAGTGGGACAACTGGATCAAGGACCTGACCACCGAGCAGTACCAGCTCATCTACGAAGAGCCCGTCTACCCGAAGAACCTCTACCTGGACCGCGCCCCGTACCAGCATCAGGAGTACCGGCGTGAGGTGATCGACAAACAGATCGAGCTCATGCACGAACGCGACATCTGGCGCCGCCCCGACAAGGGCTGAGCCCGGTCATCCAGGGGCCTCTGGGACGTAAGAGGCTCCTGCTGAGGTAACCGGCCGGCACGATGCTCCATCGTTCCGGTAGTAGCCGGCTCAATGCTCCATCGTGCCGGCTGGCGCGCGTGGATGGCACGCGCCAGGCTGTGAACTCAGCTGCCGATGTAGCTCATGACGTGCTTGATGCGGGTGTAGTCCTCGAAGCCGTACATGGACAGGTCCTTGCCGTAGCCGGAATGCTTGAAGCCACCGTGCGGCATCTCGGCCACGATCGGGATGTGGGTGTTGATCCACACCACGCCGAAGTCCAGGCGCCTGGCCATCCGCATCGCGCGGCCGTGGTCCTTCGTCCACACGCTCGAGGCCAGCCCGTACTTGACGCCGTTGGCCCAGCGGACCGCCTCGTCCTCGTCGGTGAACCGCTGCACGGTGATGACCGGGCCGAAGATCTCGTCCTGGATCATCTCGTCGTCCTGCCGCAACCCGGCCACGACGGTGGGGGCGTAGAGGTAGCCGCGCTCCCCCACCCGGTGGCCGCCGGCCACGATCTCGGCGTGCGCAGGCCGGCGCTCGATCATGCCCTCCACCCGGGCCAGCTGGTTCGGGTTGTTCAGCGGGCCGTAGTAGGCCTCGGGGACGTCGAGCCCGCCGGTCGTGGTGTGGCCGGCCTGCTCGGCCAGCGCCGCGGTCAGGTCGGCGGCGATGCCCGGCCCGGCCAGCACGCGAGTCGCCGCGGTGCAGTCCTGCCCGGCGTTGAAGTAGCCGGCCCCGGCGATCCCCTCCGCCGCGGCCGCGACGTCGGCGTCGTCGAAGACCACCACCGGCGCCTTGCCGCCGAGTTCGAGGTGGACCCGCTTGAGGTCGTCGGCGGCCGTACGGGCGACCTCCATGCCCGCCCGGACCGAACCGGTGATCGACACCATGCTCGGCGTCGGGTGCGAGATGAGCTCGCGACCCGTGTCGCGGTCACCGCAGATGACGTTGAACACGCCCGGCGGCAGGAACTCGGCCGCGATCTCGGCCAGCAGTAGCGTGGACACCGGGGTGGTGTCGGACGGCTTGAGCACGACGGCGTTGCCGGCCGCGATGGCGGGCGCGAACTTCCAGACCGCCATCATCATCGGGTAGTTCCACGGGGTCACCTGGGCGCACACCCCGATGGGCTCGCGGCGGATCATCGAAGTGTGGTCCCGCATGTACTCGCCCGCGCTGCGGCCCTCCAGCACCCGGGCGGCGCCGGCGAAGAACCTGATCTGGTCCACCGACGGCGGGATCTCCTCCGAGGTCGTCAGGGCGACCGGCTTGCCTGTGTTGCGGGTCTCGGCGGCGACGATGTCGTCGGCGCGCTTCTCCACCGCGTCGGCGAACCTGAGCAGGGCCAGGCTGCGCTCGGACGGAGTACTGTCCCGCCACACCTCGAACGCGTTCGCCGCAGCCTGCATGGCGGCATCCACGTCGGCGCGGCCGGATACCGGGGCGTGCGCGTAGACCGCACCGGTGCTCGGGTCGATTACGTCGCTGGTGCGCCCGTCGCTGGCGTCGACGAACTTGCCGTTAACGAAGTTCTGCAGCGGCGACCGCGGCGTCCCGTCTGTCATGGTGAGCCTCCATCCGCGGAGTGTCCTGGTCCTGTGCGACTCTCAATGACGAGCTTCGCAGAGATAGACTATCTCCACAAGTGATTCAGTTGCTACCTTTACAAATACCTACGAAATCAGTTGACTAGGTAACGGACATGGCGCGAACTCAGGAGAGGAGACGGCCGCATGGTGCGTAGCCCGAAGACGCTCCCGTCCCAGAACCCTGGCGGTGTCGTACCCGACGACGTCTCTAAGCAAATCATCGAGCAGTTGCAGCAGGACGGCCGGCGTTCCTATGCCGCGATCGGCAAGGCCATCGGGCTGTCCGAGGCGGCCGTCCGGCAGCGCGTGCAGCGCCTCCAGGACGGCGGCGTGATGCAGATCGTCGCGGTGACCGATCCGCTGACGCTGGGCTTCCGGCGGCAGGCCATGATCGCGATCAAGACCGACGGTGACCTGGAGAAGGTGGCCGGCCAGCTCGCCGACATGGAAGAAATCGACTACGTCGTCATCACCGCCGGCTCGTTCGACGTGCTGGCAGAGGTCGTCTGCGAAGACGACGATCACCTGCTCGAGATCCTGGGCCGACTGCGCGCCGTGCCGTCGGTGACCAGCACAGAGACATTCGTGTACCTCAAACTCCGCAAGCAAACATACTCATGGGGAACCAGATGACATCCTTCGACGCCACCGAAGACTCGCAGGAAGCCGCCAAGCGCAACCTCTGGCTGCATTTCACCCGGATGTCCGCCTACGAGCAGAGCGACGTCCCAGTGATCGTCAAGGGGTCCGGGGCCTACGTCTTCGACCAGCACGGCAAGCGGTACCTGGACGGGCTTTCCGGCTTGTTCGTCACCCAGGTCGGCCACGGCCGCCAGGAGATCGCCGAGGCCGGGGCGCGGCAGGCGACCGAGCTCGCGTACTTCCCGCTGTGGTCCTACGCGCACCCGAAGGCCATCGAGCTGGCCGCCCGGCTGGCCGAGCTGGCCCCCGGGAACCTGAACCGGGTCTTCTTCACCACCAGCGGCTCGGAGGCCGTCGAGTCGGCGTGGAAGCTGGCCAAGCAGTACTTCAAGCTGACCGGCCAGCCCGGTCGCTACAAGGTGATCAGCCGGGACCTCGCCTACCATGGCACGTCGATGGGCGCGCTGGCCATCACCGGCCTGGCCGACATCAAGCACCCGTTCGAGCCGCTGCTGCCCGGCGGCGTGCGGGTGCCCAACACCAACTTCTACCGGGCACCGGACTTCCTGGCCGGGGACGAGGCGGAGTTCGGCCGGTGGGCCGCGGATGAGATCGAGCGGGCGATCCTGCGCGAGGGCGCGCAGTCGGTTGCGGCGGTCTTCCTCGAGCCGTTGCAGAACTCAGGCGGCTGCTTCCCGCCGCCGCCCGGCTACTTCCAGCGGGTCAGGGAAATCTGCGACCGGTACGGCGTGCTGCTCGTCTCCGACGAGGTGATCTGCGCGTTCGGCAGGCTCGGCTACTACTTCGGCTCGCAACGGTACGAGTACCAGCCGGACATCATCACCTTCGCCAAGGGCGTGACCTCCGGCTATTCGCCGCTCGGCGGCATGCTCGTCAGCGACGCGCTGATGGAGCCGTTCAGCTCGGGAAAGGCCACGTTCCTGCACGGCATCACGTTCGCCGGGCACCCGGTGTCCGCCGCGGTGGCGCTGGCCAACCTGGACATCTTCGAGAAGGAAGACCTGCTGGGAAACGTCCGGACCCACGAGGCGGCGTTCCGCGCCACCCTGGAGAAGCTCTACGACCTGCCCATCGTCGGGGACATCCGCGGCGCCGGGTACTTCTACGGCATCGAGATGGTCAAGGACAAGGTCACCCGCGAGACGTTCACCGACGACGAGTCCGAGCGGCTGCTGCGCGGGTTCCTTTCCCAGGCACTGTTCGACGCCGGGCTGGTATGCCGGGCCGACGACCGGGGCGACCCGGTCATCCAGCTGGCCCCGCCGCTCATCTGCGGCCAGGAGCACTTCGACGAGATCGAGGCGATCCTGCGCACCGTGCTCACCGAGGCCTGGACGCGCATCTGAGGGACCTCGGCCCGCTGGGCTGAACATTCACCGGATGGCGGAATCGGCCATCATGCGGCGCCATCTGACGTTCACTCGCTGACGTTACGTTCCCGTTATGCCGGGGAATTCAGATAACTCGCGGGCTTCCCGTACATCAATGTCGCGCCGTCAGGTGCTGGCCGGGGCCGGCGGCACGGGGCTGCTGGCGGCCACCGCCAGCCCCGCGAAGGCGGCAGCGCGGACGCGCCGGGCCCGGGCCGGGGCGGCTGACGGCACTCCGGAGCAGATCCACCTCACCTGGAGCGAGAATCCGGCCACCGGCGTCGTCGTCTCGTGGGCCTCGCCCGGCCTGGCAATCCGGCCGCGGGTGCGAATCGGGCAGCGGGTCATCCCGGCCGAGTCCCGTCCGTACACCGACGGGAACAACGGCGAGACGGTCTGGACCTACCACGCCCGGGTCAGCGGGCTGCGGCCCGGCGCCACCTACGCCTACGCGGTGACCGCTGACAACGACAGCAACGCCGCCGATTCGTTCAGCGCCACCTTCCGGACCGCGCCGCAGGGCCGCGCGGCGTTCCGCTTCACCAGCTTCGGCGACCTGGCCACGCCGAACACCAGCTGGGTGCTCTCCTACGGCCAGAGCGCCTACGCGGTCGAGGCGGTGGAGTCCTTCCAGCCGTTGTTCCACCTGCTCAACGGCGACCTGTGCTACGCCGACCTGAACCCGAAGGTGCAGCCCGAGGTGTGGCGCGACTTCGGCAACAACAACCAGACGTCGGCCGCCAGCCGACCCTGGATGCCATGCCCGGGCAACCATGAGGTGGAGTTCAACAACGGGCCGCAGGGATTCACCTCCTACCTGACCCGCTACACCCTGCCGGATAACCGTGTGCCAGGCTTCGGCGGACGCTGGTACTCCTTCCGCGTCGGCTCGGTCCTGTTCGTCTCTCTCGACGCCGACGATGTCGTCTACCAGGACGCGGGCGCCTTCGTGGCTGGCCCGGCGGCGCTGACGCCGGTGGCCGGCACCGGCCAGTCGCCAATCGAGCCCGGCACGTCGTTCTACCTTCGGGGTTACTCCGGCGGCGCACAGACCGCATGGCTGGAGCGGACCCTGGCGGTCGGCCGCCGCGATGAGTCGGTGGACTGGATCATCGTCCAGATGCACCAGTGCGCCGCGTCGTCCTCGGCCACGGGCAACGGCTCAGACCTAGGCATCCGCCAGGAATGGCTGCCGCTGTTCGACCGGTACCAGGTGGACCTGGTGCTCAACGGCCATGACCACGACTACGAGCGGTCCTTCCCGGTACGCGGTACCGACGCCAACGCCGGCCACGAGGTGGCCACCGGTGCCGTCGTCAACACCCTGCGGCCGCACCCGGTGACGACCACCGACAGCGGCGTGTTCGACACCAGCCAGGGCACGGTGCACCTCATCCTCGGCTGCGGCGGCACCGATGCCCCGCTGGACGAGTACGGGACTGACACCGCCGACCGCAGTCCTTTCCCGGGGGGTCGTCCCCCCCGGACCCCCCAACGGCAGGCCAAGGTGTTCACCCAGGCCAACCGGCCGGCCCTTACGTCCACGCCGGACGTCTACGCGCGCGCGGGGGCCGACGCAGTGGAGGACGCTGTCTGGTCGGCCCGGCGGGACACCGCCACCGGGTACGGGATTGCGGTCTTCGACGTCGACCCGGCCCCAGCAGGCTCCGAGGCCGGCGGCCAGCCCAGCATTAAGGTCACTCACTATCACGCGGTCGGCGCGGACCCGGTCAACCCTGGCACCGGCGTCAAGGGCGCACCGACCCCGGACTACACCGAGTTCGAGACGTTCCGGCTTGTGCGCCCCAGGCTTTGACAGCGGCTGGCCGGCATCGGGTCGCGGAGCTGGGCATCCCGCGAGATACGGTCATTTCTATGGACGTTCTCGTGATCGGGGCCGGGGTCAGCGGCCTGACGACGGCGATCTGCCTGGCCGAGGCCGGGCTCGGCGTGACCATCAGGACCGCTGCCCTGCCCGGGCAGACCACCTCGGTGGCGGCTGGGGCGGTCTGGGGCCTTACCCGGGTGGGGCCGCCCGACCGGATCGTCGACTGGGGGCGAGCCGGACTGGAGGCGCTAACCAAGCTCGCCGCCGAACCCGGCACCGGCGTGCGGATGGCCGCCGGCCAGGAGATCTCCCGCGCCCCGCTCGAGGCGCACGACTGGACGGGGCTCGTAACGGGGCTGCGGCCGTGCGAGAACGGCGAACTGCCCGATGGTTTCACCGAAGGCTGGCACTACACCGCCCCGCTGGCCACCATGCCTGTCTACCTGGACTACCTGACCGCGAGGTTCGAGCGGGCGGGCGGCACGCTCGAGGTATCCCCGGTGCGGTCGCTCGATGAGCTGGCCGGCGCGGCGCCGGTCGTGGTCAACTGCTCCGGCGCCGCCGCCCACGACCTGGTGCCCGACCCCGCGGTGGTGCCGGTCCGCGGGCAGGTGGTGATCGCTGCCAACCCCGGCATCGAGGAGTTCCTGATCGACCGGGACCCCGAACCGCCCTGGATCGTGTACATGTTCCCGCACGGTGACACCATCTTGCTGGGCGGCACCAACGACGAGGGCAACTGGGACGAAGACCCGAAGACCGAGGTGGCCGAACGGATCATGGCCGAGTGTTCGGCCATCGAACCTCGCCTGCGCGGGGTGGAGATCCTCGGCCACCGCGTCGGCCTGCGGCCGTGCCGGCCCGAGGTGCGGCTGGAATCCGAGCCGCTCGACGGCGGCGTGCTGTGGCACAACTACGGCCACGGCGGCGCCGGCATCTCGCTGTCGTGGGGCTGCGCCGCCGAGATCACGGCCGCCCTAGCCGGCTAGCTGTCCAGTCGGGCGACCAGTCGCGCCGGGGCGATCACCCGGTAGGCGTCCTAGGCCAGCAGTCGGATCGTTCACCAGGACGATTTTGTCACCGGCCCGCGGGATACGCTGCTGCTCATGAAGTTCGCTATCGCGATCCCGCAGTTCTACGCTGACGGCGAGTTCGATCCCGAGGCGTTCCGGGCCTACTTCGCCCGGGCCGAGGAACTCGGCTTCGACAGCGCCTGGACACAGGAAGCGGTGCTCGGCGCGGGCGCGCAACTCAGCCCGATCGAGACGATGACCTACGCGGCCGCCTGCACCGAGCGGATGCGGCTAGGGTGCGTGGTGTTTGTTTCCACCCTGCACAGCCCGGTGCACCTGGCCAAGAGCCTCAGCACGCTGGACCAGCTCAGTCGTGGCCGGATCGAGGTGGGCGTCGGCACCGGCGGACGGGGGCGCCCGTTCGCCGCCTTCGGCGTCGACCCGCACCGGTACGTAGCGCGGTTCACCGAGGGCGTCAGGCTGATGCAGGCGCTGTGGACCGAGCCCCGGGTCACCTTCCATGGCGAGTTCTGGCAGCTGGAGAATGCGGCGATGGAGCCCAAGCCGTTCCAGAAGCCGTACCCGCCGCTGTGGTTCGGCGGGGCCAGCGAACCTGCCCTGCGGCGGGCTGTGCGCCTGGGCGGTCACGGCTTCTTCGGCGCGGGCTCCTCCCCCACGGACAAATTCGCCGAGCAGGTCCGCATCGTCAGGGCCGCGCTCGCGGAGGCGGGCCGGACCCAAGGACCCGCCGAGGACTTCGCCATGGCCAAGCGCGTGTACATCGCGATTGACGAGGACGCCGGGCGGGCGCGAACCCGGATGAACGCCGCCTTGGAGGGGATCTACGGGCACCGGGTACCGGCCATCGAGGCCGCGGCCATCACCGGCACGGCGGCCGACTGCGTCCGCGAGGTGAACCAGGTGGCCGCGGCCGGGGCGGAACTCATCCTGTTCACGGCCTTGTTCGACCAGCGGGAGCAGATGGAGCAGCTGGCCGCCGCGGTGCTGCCGAAGCTGGGCTAACGATCGCGGCTTGCCGGTCACCCTGCGGCCCGGCGGGCCAGGGCGGCGATGTGCGGGGGCAGCGCGATCCCGGCAGGCAGCACCGGGTCGGGGTCGGGGTCCTGCCAGGCGGCGGCCAGCGGCAGCACGCCGGCCCAGACGGCCAGCGCCGCGTCCGGGGAGTCGCCGTCGTCGGGCGGGCCGCGGCGGATCTTCACCGAGGCCTCGGCCAGGGGCAGGGCGAGCAGGGACGTCTTGGCCAGTTCCTTTTTGTTCGGGCGGCGGGCGTAGTCCCACTGGCCCGGCGCGATGTGCTCGGTGAGGGAGCGCAGGCCGGCCAGCTTCTCCTCGCGGTCCGTCACCAGCCGGGGGGTGCCGTAAATCATGGCGCTGCGGTAGTTGACCGCGTGCTCGAACACCGACCTGGCCAGCACCAGCCCGTCGACGTGGGTCACCGTCACGCAGATCGTGGCCTGCGGCGCCGAGACCAGGCTGCGGCTGGCGACCGAGCCGTGCAGGTACAGCGTGTCGCTGGCCAGCCCGTAGACGGTGGGTACGACCATCGGGTAGCCGTCTACCACCACGCCGAGGTGACAAATCACCCCGGCGGCCAGGATGTCCGCCAGGTCCCGGCGGTCGGTGCTGCCCTGCTCGCGAAGGCGGCGGTGCCTGGTGCGTTCGGTGACGGGCAGCGGGGATGCTTCGGGCATAGCTGGAGTCTATGAATAGGGTGAGGGGCATGAAGATCGGATTCGGTGCCCCGGTCGCGGGCGCGTGGGCGACGCCAGAGTATCTGGCGGCATTCTCCGAGCGGGCGGAGGAGGCGGGGTACGCGTCACTGTGGACGTTCCAGCGGCTGCTGGTGCCCAAGGGATCCGGCATGGAGCCGGTGTACCACAGCGTGCTCGACCCGATGGTGGCGCTGGGGTACGTGGCCGCCCGGACGTCGCGGATCAGGCTCGGCGTGGCCATCCTCAACCTGCCGTTCGTCTCCCCCGCCTACCTGGCTAAGCAGGCGACAACCGTCGACGTGCTGTCTGGCGGCCGGCTCGACCTCGGGTTCGGCATCGGCTGGATGCCGGAGGAATTCGCCGCGACCGGCGCATCCATGGCCAGGCGCGGCGCGCGCACCGAGGAGTACCTGGCCGTGCTGCGCACACTGTGGGCCGATGAGGTCAGCTCGCACAGCGGCGAGTTCTACACGATCCCGGAGGGGCGGCAGGACCCCAGGCCGGTGCAGCAGCCCGGGCCCCCGGTGCTGCTCGGCGGCATGTCCCGGCCGGCCATGGAGCGGGCCGGGCGGATCGCGGCGGGCTGGATCACCTCCAGCCGCGCCGACCTGACCAAGATCAGCGAGGCGGTCGGCGTGATCTCCGAAGCCGCCGCGGCGGCCGGCCGGGACCCGGACGCGGTGCGCATCATCTGCCGTGGCGTGGTGCTGGCCGGCGCCGAGGCCAAGGGCCCGGACGGCGGCCGCAGGCTGCTGTCGGGCAGCTATGAGCAGATCCGCGAGGACGCCGCCTGGCTCGCCGGGCAGGGTGTCACCGAACTGTTCTACGACCTGAACTGGGACCCGCAGATCGGCAACCCCTCGGTCGCGCCGCAGGCCGCGGCGGAGCGGGCCGGCGAGATCCTCGCCGAGCTCGCGCCGGAGTGAGCTAGCGCTCAGTGTCCGGACGGCTGGCTGACCAGGCCCTCGCGGTGGGCGATGGCGGCGGCTTCGGTACGGCTGGCGGCGCCGAGCTTGCCGAGGATGTTGGACACGTGCACGCTGGCCGTCTTCGGCGCGATGAAAAGCACGGAGGCGATCTCCCTGTTGCTGCGGCCCGCGGCGATGAGCCGGAGGACCTCGCGTTCCCGGCTGGTCAGCGCGGCCAGGACCGCGCCGTCACCACGGTGTTCCGCGGTTCCGATCCTGGCCCGGCGGGCGAGGTCGTCGAGCGCCCGGCGCAGCGGCCTGGCGCGGAGCTCGTCCGCCGTATGCACGGCCTGCCGCCACTGGTCCGCTGCCTCGTCCCGGCGGCCCGCCTCGGCGAGCGCCTCGGCCAGCCGCCACCGGGCCCTGGCGACCTCGTAGACGTAGACCGGGCCGAACTCGTCGATGACGGCCTGCCATGCCTGGGGGTCGTTGCCGCCGCTGGCCCGGCAGTACTCCGCCTCGGCCCGGGCGAGCCAGCCGCGGCCCTCGGGGCCGAGGATGAACTTGGGCCGCTTGGGGAACGCCGCGCCCTGCCGGGCGACCCGCAGCAGTTCCCCGGCTGTGGCCAGCTCGGCGTGGAAAGACTCGTCGTCGCCGACGGCGCGCGCCTGGATCGCCAGGTCGGCGCGCGCGCTCAGGGCGATCACGGCCGGCCTGATGGTGGACGGGTGATAACCCCACGGCGGTTCGAAGGTGACGTCGATCGCGGCCTGGGCCTCGGTCAGGGCCAGCTCGATGTCGCCCTGCCACAGGGCGTGCTCGGCGAACAGCCCGCGCGCGATGAACCCGTCGAACCCGTGGGCCGACAGGAACGGCTCGATCCAGGCGCGCCGCTCCGCGGCGACCGGGTTGCCGCGCGCGATGTCGATGAACAGCGCCATGGAGGATAGCTGGGCCTCGGGAATGCTGGTCACCCGGACCGGGAAGCCGTCCGCGATTTCCTGCGCGTGATCCCACTTGCCGTCGGCGTAGTGGCACTGGAAGTGCAGGTGCTGGACGTCCGTGCCGTACGGCGCGAGGCCGAGCCCGGTCTGGTTGGCCCGCCTGGTGCCCTCGTAGGCCACCACGCCGCCGGTGGCCAGGTCGCCGCGCTCCAGGTGCGCCCGGGCCAGGTGATAGGCGGCCCGCAGTTCCACGCCGAGGTCTTTCGCCTCGCGGGCCTGCTTGTGTGCCTGGGTCAACAGTTCGATGGCCTCGTCGTTGCGGCCCGAGCGGTTGCTGACGAACCCGAGGGTCACCAGCGCGTCGGCCTGCACCCAGGGCGCGTCGGCGGCGCGCGCCGCGTCGAGCCCGCGCGCGGCCCATTCCCGGACCGCGTCGAAGTCGTCGTCGATCAGCAAGGTGTTGGCGTACGTGGCCACCGTCCGGGCGTACTGCCAGGTCGGCGGCTCTGCGGGCGTGGCTTCCACGGTGGCCCAGGCGACCTCGACGGCCTCGGCGGCGGCCTTGTAGTCGTCGATCGTCATCAGATAGAAGGCGAGGCGCTCACCGATCCGGCTGGCCAGGATGACGTCCACGGGTCCCTCGCCGCGCTCGGCCTGGGCGGCGATCGCCTGGCGCAGCCGGCGCAGCAGGTGGACGGCGCGCTCGACGTCGCCGCTGTCGGCCGCGTTGGCCGCGGACAGCAGGCCGAGCTTGCCGCGGGCCAGGCCGGCCGTCTTCTCCGGCTCGGCCACCCGTTCCCACAAGGCGAGCGCCTCGTCGTAGTGGCGGTGTGCCTCGGCGGGCGCGCCCAGCCGTTCCGCCTCGTCCCCGGCACGCATCGAGGCGGCGAACGCGCCGGGGATGTCGTGGCTGGCCAGGCAGTGCTGGGCGAGTTCGGCCGCCGTTCCCGGCACCGCGAGCCGCTGCTCCTCCGAAAGCAGCGAGCTCATCGTGGCGTGCAGCCTGGTCCGCTCCCCGGGCAGCAGGTCCCCGTAGACGGCCTCGCGCAGCAGCGCGTGCCGGAAGACGTAGCCTTCTGTACCGTCGGTTACGAGCAGCTGGTGTGTGACCGCCTCCCGCACCGCGGCCTCGTATTCGTCGGCCGCCAGGCCGGACGCGGCGCGGACGAGCTCGTCGTCGGCCCGGCGCCCGGCTACCGCCGCCGTGCGGAGTACCCGCTGTGCAGGGTCGGACAGTTGCTCCACCCGGCTGAGCAGGAGCGCCGCCAGACCAGCGGGCAGGGCACGACGTTCGGCAGAATCGCCGCCGACGAACGCCGCGAGGAGTTCCTCCGCATAGTAGGCGTTACCCTCGGCCCGGGCCACGATGTCGTTCAGCTCGATCGCGTCGATGCGGTCAGGCGCCGCCGCCATCAGGTGCTCAGCCAGGGCCGCCGTCAGGTGCTCGGCCAGGGCCGAGGGAGCCAGCGGGGCGAGATCGACCGCGGTGACGCCGGGCAGCCGGAGCAGTTCGGCCACCACCGGCCGGAGCGGGTGACGCCGGTGCAGGTCGTCGGTCCGGTAGGTGCCGATCAGCGCGACCCGTTCCCGGTGCAGCATGCGGGAAAGGAACGTGACCAGGTCCCGCGTGGAGGTATCGGCCCAGTGCAGATCCTCGAGCACCAGCAGCACCGGGGTGGCGGCCGCGAGCTCGGTGAGCAGGCCGAGCACGGCGCCGAACATCTGCTGCCGGGCCAGGCCCGAACGGTCTTCGTCGGCTCGCTGCCCGTCGCCGCCTTCCGGAAGCAGCCGGCTTAGGGCGGGGCGCGAGCTGAGCGCGTCCCGGACACCGGAGGACTGGGCGGTGCCGCGCAGCGCGTCGGCCAAGGGCAGATAGGGAACGCTGTCGCCCAGCTCGGCGCACTGGCCGGAGAGCACGGTGAAGCCGCGTCCCTCGGCGAGCCGGGTCACCTCGCTAACCAGCCGGGTCTTGCCGACCCCGGCGTCACCGCTGACCAGCGCGGCCACCGAGCGGCCTGCCTCGGCGTCGTCCAGCAGCGTGAGCAGGCGGCCGAGTTCGTCGTCCCGCCCGACCATGCGCCCGGCCGGCACCCGTAGCACCATGGGCACGAGTATCCCATCAGGCGCCTGTTATTCCGATTAGTTAAGCGGCTGGCTATACCCTGCATCTCATGGACAAGGTAAAGCGGACGGACGCCGAGTGGCGGGAACTTCTGACCCCCGAGGAGTACGGCGTCCTGCGCCAGGCGGGCACCGAGGCCCCGTTCACCGGCGAGTACACCGACACCAAGACCGAGGGCGTTTACCGCTGCCGCGCGTGCGGGGCCGAACTGTTCCGTTCGGACGCCAAATTCGAGTCGCACTGTGGCTGGCCGTCGTTCTACCAGCCGTCCGATTCGGACGCGGTGGTGCTCATCGAGGACCGCGCGCTCGGCATGACCCGCACCGAGGTACGGTGCGCCTCGTGCGACTCCCATCTCGGCCACGTGTTCGCCGGTGAAGGCTACGACGTCCCCACCGACCAGCGCTGGTGCATCAACTCGGTGTCACTTCACCTGGAACCGCCGGGGTCGGACCGCTCGTGAGCTCGGAAGCTGGAGGGACGCCGAGCCTGCGGTGGTGATCGCCAGGTCCACCCAGGAAGCGATCGTGGTCAACGTGCCCTCGTTGTGAGGTCCTGAGTCCGCGCTGCGCTCACCGGCCGTATGGTCCAGCGCGCCTATGGCGCAGGCAATCCTCCCCGTCACTCGGGTTCCTTGCGGTCGTAGCGGCGGGCGCGCTTGATCGCGGCGCGGTTGTGCTTGGCCGCCAGGCGCCGTTCGTTCGCGCGTCGGCTGGGCCTGGTCGGGACGCGCGGGCGTTGCGGCGGGGCAACCGCATCGCGGAGCAGGGCAGCCAGTCGGGCCCGGGCTCCCTGGCGGTTGGCCAGCTGGCTCCGCTGCTCCGACGCGGTCACCGTGAGCACGCCGCCGGCCAGCCTTCCGGCCAGGCGTTCGGCCACCCTGACTCGCGCCCACTCGGGAAGCGCGGAGGACCGCTGCACATCGAAAGAGAGCTCAACCCGGCTGTCCGCGGTGTTGACCGACTGGCCGCCCGGTCCGGATGACCGGGAGAAACGCTCATGCAACTCGCTACCGGGTATCAGCAGCCAGCCGTTCACCCGGAGATCGTCAGGCATCCTTCGACGTTAGCCGGTGCTCCCCCGGTCACGCTCGTAGCGGGTGCGGCAACGCAATCAGGCCAGGCTGGCGACGAGTTCGCGAACGGGCTTGCGGCGGCCGGTGTAGAACGGGATCTCCACCCGGGTGTGCAGCCGCGCCTGCGAGCCTCGCAGGTGGCGCATCAGGTCTAGGATCCGGTGCAGCTCATCGGCCTCGAAGGCGAGTATCCACTCGTAGTCGTTGAGCGAGAAGCAGGGGACGGTGTTCGCCCTGACATCCGGGTACTCGCGCGCCATCATCCCGTGCTCGGCGAGCATCCTGCGGCGCTCCGCGGGGTCCAGCAAGTACCACTGGTAGGAGCGCACGAACGGGTACACGCTCACGTACGCCCGCGGCTCCTCTTCCGCCACGAAGGCGGGGATATGACTCTTGTTGAACTCCGCCGGACGGTGCAGCGCCATCACCGACCAGACCGGCTCGCTGCAGCGGCCGAGGCGGGTCCGGCGGAACCGCACGTACAGGTCCTGCAGGTCATCCGGGCTTGACGCCACCCACCAGAACATGAAGTCCGCGTCTGCCCGGAGACCCTGGACGTCGTAGCAGCCGCGGGTGATGATGCCCTTGCCCGCCGCCTGGTCAAGCAGGTCGCTCACCTCGGCGGCGGCGTTGCCGAGGCCGCCTGCTTCAAGCGCGACCCGGTCGGCCACCCGGAACACCGACCACATCGTGTAACGGACCACTTCGTTGAGATCACGGGCCTTCGGCTTGCGCGCCGCCCCCGCGTCCTGGGTACTCATGCTGTCCGGGCCGGCCATCTCCTGCCCGCCAGCCATCCCTTGTTCGTCAGCCATGCCACCATTGTCGGCCACGGCGATCACCGGACCGCACGGGCGTCCTCATCTGTCCGGTGGCCTGGCCGCGAGGAATGCCATCACCTGGTTGGCCGCCGCGCGCGCCGTCGCGATACAGGCGGGTATGCCCACCCCGTCGTACGCCGCGCCGCAGACGGCGAGCCCGGGCTGGGCCGCCACCGTCGCGCGTATCGTGGCCACCCGGTCCAGGTGCCCGACCGTGTACTGGGGCAGCGCGCCGCCCCAGCGGGTCACCCTGGCGGCGGCCGGACCACCCCGCACCCCGGTCGCCTCCGCGAGTTCGGCCGCGGCCAGGGCGGCGAGTTCATCGTCGGTCCGCTGCAGCAGCGCTTCCTCGCCGATGCGGCCGACCGAGCAGCGGACAATCTCCAGGGGTCCGCTACCGGATGCCGTCGCGCCGGCCAGGTGCGGCCACTTCACGGTGGAGAAGGTGGCCGCCTTGACGGCCCGCCCGTCCACGGCGGGTACCAGGTACCCGTTCCAGCCAAGGGCTGCGAGGCCAGGACCGGGAAAGGCGGACTGCGGATACGCGAGCGTGACGATGACCATACTCGCGTAGCCGATCTCGCCGAACGCCGTGACCGCGGCGGACACGGCAGGAACGTCCGCGATCAGACGGCCCGCGGGCCGCGCCGGGATCGCGAGTATGACCGCGTCAGCGTCGAGGTGCTCCGGGGCCGCCGCCGACCCCACGGTGAGCCGCCAGCCGCTCCCGGCCGGGACTAGCTCGCGGGCCATCGTGGCGGTGCGTACCTCCGCCCCCGACGCCTTCGCCAGGTAGGCGGGGAGCATCCCCAGGCCGCCGGCGAGCGTGGTGAACACTGATCCGCCCGCACGGGTGCCAGCTGCCTGGGCTGGGCCGGCCGGAGCCGGTGCCGGTACCGGGGGCGGCAGCAGCGATCGCGCCGCCTCCGCGAGGGACCGGTGCTTCCGCGACGCCGCCGCCAGCGCGGGCAACGTCGCCTCGAACGACAACTCCGCCGAACGTCCCGCATAGACCCCGCCGAGCAGCGGGTCGACCAGCCGGTCCACGACCTCTTCGCCCAGGCGAGCCCCGACGTACTCGGCGACCGGCACGTCGCCGTCGCGAGCGGTCGGTGGCAGCTCAAGATCCTGGCTGGCCCTGGCCACGCCTTCGTCTGACAGCACGCCGGACTTGGCTAGTTCGGTCATATCGGAAGGCACGCCCATGAACTGCCGTCGCGGTAGCGGCCTCAGAGCGCCGAGCGTCCATATCGCGGACGACGTGGGGCCCGGGACAGTGCGCTGATCACTGAGCCCGGCCTCGGCGATCAGCGCGATCCCTTCCGGCCGCGTGACGAGCAGCGCTTCGGCTCCCTCGTCAACCGCGATGCCGCCGATCTCCGATACGGACAGCTTGCCGCCGAGCCGCGGCGACCCCTCAAGCACGGTCACCCGCACCGCCTCGTCCCTGAGGAAAAACGCCGCCGCCAGCCCCGAGATCCCGCCGCCCACGATCACCACGTGCGGCTGCGCGTTCCTTCGCTCCATGCCTCCAGCCTCGCAGACACCGCCCGATGCCGCGTACCAGTGGGTCGGCTGGCGGCTGACCGGGAAGGCCCTCTCAGGTATACATATACCCCCTATAGGTATAGTGGCGGCATGAGTGCACTGGTCACGATCGGCGACAGCCTGCGGGAAGCCTTCTTCATGGGCTGGGAGACATTCTGGGCGCTCGTGCTGGGCTTCGGGCTCTCCGGGGCCGTGCAGGCCTTCGTGTCCCGGGGACAGATGCAGCGCGTCATGGGACGCCGCGGACCTGCGGCCCTGACCCGCAGTTCGCTGCTCGGCATGGCCAGTTCGTCATGCTCCTACGCCGCCAGCGCCCTGGCCAAGTCGCTGTTCCAGCGCGGAGCGGACTTCACCGCGGCCATGGTGTTCATGTTCGCCTCAACCAACCTGGTCGCCGAGCTGGGCATCGTCTTGTGGCTGCTCATCGGCTGGCAGTTCGCCTTGGCCGAATTCGTCGGCGGCGCCATCATGATCGTCTTGCTCGGCGTCCTGGTGCCCAGGCTCGTTCCGCGGCGCTTGGTCACCGCCGCACGGGAACGGCTCGACCGGGACGCGGCCGACCCCGGCGGAGCCGGGGAAGACGCCGGCGTGGGCCCGCAGCGCGGCGACCACGAGCGAGCCGGCCAGCGGCCTGCCGACGAGGGCGATTCACTGGCCTGGCGGCTGCGCCAGCGTTCCCGCTGGGCCGACGCGGCCGGCTACACGATCTCTGACCTGACGATGCTGCGGCGCGAGATCATCATCGGCTTCGTCGTGGCGGGCTTCGCCTCCGTCGCCGTCCCGGCCCGCTTCTGGAACGCCGTGTTCCTGCACGGCTACGGCCCCCTGACCATGATCGAGAACGCCATCGTCGGGCCGTTCGTCGCGATCATCAGCTTCGTCTGCTCCGTCGGCAACGTGCCGCTGGCCGCCGCGCTCTGGAAAGACGGCATCAGCTTCGGCGGGGTCGTGGCGTTCATCTTCGCCGACCTGATCTCGCTGCCGCTGCTGTTGATCTACCGCAAGCTGTACGGCAGCCAACTCACGCTCAGGCTCCTCGGCGTCTTCTGGCTCGTCATGAGCGTCGCCGGCCTGCTCACGGAGCTGATCTTCAAAGCGGCCGGCATCATCCCGCAGACCCGGCCGGCCAGCATCGCGCCGGAGCACCTGAGCTGGAACTACACCACGATCCTGAACATCGCGTTCTTGTTCGTCCTGGCCGCCCTCTACTGGCTGCACCGCAGCAAGGAGCGCTTCGGCGGCGGCCAGGACGTCGCCCGCGACCCGGTCTGCGGCATGCAGGTCGACAAGCATCACCCCGGTGCGGTTCTGCGGGAAGGCAGCCACACGATCTACTTCTGCTCTGAGCACTGCCGGGATCACTACTCCGGGCCCGATTCCGCCCCCGCAGCCGACGCGACGCCGCACCCCGCTGCGGCGGCCCCGCGCCCGTCCCGGGCACATTCCTGGTCGTGACCTAGGTGCGGCCGGGCCGCTGCGTGATCGTGACCGGCGCCGCGGAACCGCGCAGTTCCCGTCCGCCGTCACAACGGCATGCGGAACACACGGAGCTTGACCCGCCGCCGTACGCGGACCGGGCGCACCAGGTACGGCGTTGTCGCCGGCCTCACGATCGGCAGCGTCCTGCTCGGTGGGGGCATATTCCTCGCGGGATGCTCAGCCGCCAGCTCGAGCAATGCCAGCTCGAGCAATGCCAGCTCGAGCAATGCCAGCTCGAGCAATGCCGCCAGCTCATCGGGCGTGGGCGCGAAGACGGCCGCCGGCCAGGGCGTCCCGGCACCCGGGCTGGCCCCGGCCGCCAGCGCCGCCGCGCAGAGCGCTCCGGGCGGTCAGGGCGGCGCGAGCACCACGGCCCGGCTGGCCCTGGCCAGCAGCATCATCTACACCGCGCAGCTGACCGTGCGGGCGGATAATGTCGGTTCGGCCGCCGCCCAGGCCACCCAGATCGCCGAGGGCGTGGGCGGTTACGCGTCGAGCGAGACCGCTTCGGCCGATCCTGATCACCCGTCCGAGGCCACTGCCAGCGTGCAGCTGAAGATCCCGGTCGCGTCGTACCCGACCACGCTCGGCCAGCTGGCCAGCCGTCTCGGCAGCCAGCTTTCGTTGCAGCAGCAGGCTCAGGACGTCACCCAGCAGGTGGCCGACGTCAATAGCCAGGTCACCTCGGACGAGGCGGCTATCGCCCAGCTCCGCGCCCTGCTTTCGCACGCGGGTTCGGTCGGTGACCTGCTCAGCGTCCAGAACCAGATCAACGACGAGGAAGCCAGCCTGGAGTCCATGCAGGCCCAGCAGCGCGCCCTCTCCCACGAGACCACCTACGCGACGGTGTCGCTCACGCTCCTCGGCCCGAAGGCCAAACCGCTGGTTCATCGCCCGAAGGCCCCGCCCACCCTGGCGGGAGGCTTCGGCGCCGGCTGGCGCGCACTGCGGGTCACGGTGTCCTGGACGCTCGCCTTCCTCGGCGCGATAGCACCGTTCGCCGCCATCGCGGCCATCGCCGGATACGTCATCTACCGTGGTCGGCGCTGGCTGATCCGTCGCCGGCCGGCCGCACAGTCCGCCTCTGGCGAAAGCTGACGCGCCCGGCCGCTGCTCCGGACTCCACCATCGTCCGGTACCGTGCCGCGCCGGCCGAACGTCTGGACCAATGGCTGGCGGTGGCCAGTCAGGTCGACGCGTTCGTCGGCTTCGCGATCGGGCGCAGCATCTGGGAAGACGCGGTGCGCGAGTACGAGGCGTCCGATCGTGGGCAGCGCTCGGCGGACCAGGCGCGCGGCACGATTGCCGAACGTTACCTCGGCTTCGTCGCGCACTGGACACCCTGACCCGCCCGCGTCGCCGCGATCTGGAATATGCGGCCGCGCCAGGGCGGGGCTGGGTTCAGCCCGGGGTCCGGATCGAGTCGGCGTGGACGAGATCGGCGAGCCTGGCCAGCACGCTGGGGTCGGTTTCCGGCAGCACGCCATGGCCCAGGTTGAACACGTGCCCCTCGGCCGTGCGACCGCGGGTGAGCACGTCCCTGGCTCGCTCCTCGATGACTTCCCATGGCGCGAGCAGGATCGCCGGGTCGAGGTTGCCCTGTAGTGCCTTTCCCGGCTCCACCCGCCGGACGGCCTCGTCGAGCGGGATGCGCCAGTCGATCCCGACCACGTCGGCTCCTGCCTCCCCCATCAGCCCAAGCAGTTCACCCGTTCCGACCCCGAAATGGATGCGCGGTACCCCACCCGCCTCCCCTCCCCCCTTCTCTCCGAGCGCGGCGAAGATCCGGCTGGTATGCGGCAGGATCGCGTGCCGGTAATCATCAGGGCTTACCGCGCCCACCCACGAGTCGAAGAGCTGAACAGCCGAGGCGCCCGCCGCCACCTGGATCTGCAGGAACGAGATGGTGATGTCGGCGAGCCGGCCAAGCAGCGCGTGCCATAGCTCCGGGTTGCCGTACATCAGCGCCTTGGTCTTGTCGTGGTTCTTGGACGGCCCGCCCTCTACCAGGTAGGACGCGAGCGTGAAGGGCCCGCCCGCGAAGCCGACCAGCGGGCGTTCGGCTAGCTCGGTCACGAGCGCCCGCACTGCCTCGGTCACGTACGGCACGTCATCCGGGTTCAGCGGGCGCAGCCGTCCCAGGTCTGCGGAGGTCCGCACCGGAGTCTCGACCACCGGCCCGATGCCGGCCTTGATGTCGACGTCGATTCCGACCGCCCGCAGCGGGATCACGATGTCGCTGAACAAGATGGCCGCGTCCACGTCGTACCGACGCAGTGGCTGCAGGGTGATTTCGGTGATCAGCTCTGGGCGGGTACATGAATCGAGCATCGAGATGCCCTCACGCACCCGGCGGTACTCGGGCAGCGACCGGCCCGCCTGCCGCATGAACCAGACGGGCGTGTAAGGAACTGGCTCTCTTCGGCAGGCAAGCATGAAGGGAGACTTCGCATGGGACACGGTCACGTCAGGGATCGTCTCACACCACCACCATGCGGTGGCCGCCGGGAGACACGCCGTGCGAGATCCCACGAATCAGCGCAAGAGCGTGCCACTATCGGCATCAACTCCTTCAACCCCGGCAAGCCCCGTGACGCATCGCACCGAGGAGGTCGCCAGGATGACGCAGCTGAGCAGGCACTGCGCCGGATGCAACGAGGAGCGCCTATTCGAGCAGTTCCACGCGGACCCTGCGAGCTGCCCTGACGTGTCGGACGGCGATTGCCAGGAGTGGGCCTGTACGGCGTGCGGCGACGCCCTGATCATCGGCCTGCCCGTGCCGAGTTACCTTAGCAGCGACAGCACAACCAGGGCCGCCTGAGCTGTCCGTCCGCTCGGACGGACAGCTCAGGCCCTGTTTCCGGCCACATCCGGGCTGGTGTCTAATCCGCACGAAACATTGGTGTTTCGGCTTGGCGTCCTCCCCGCCTGAAGATGGGGATTCCAGCTACTCACCCGCTAGTTAGGAGGCGAGCAGTTGAGGTTCGCGGTTCACAGGCCCGGCAGCCCGTATCCCGCGCCGCGCAGCCACGGCGCGCCCCGCCGCGGGTCCGCATACCTATCGCAGACATGTTCGATTATAGCAGACCGTGAAGGGAAGCGGCGGCGTTTCCACTCCGACCTGAAGGCCGGGTCTGGTTGCCGTGCATCTGATGAATCTAGACGGGCTGCGTGAGAACCGATGAGCGACACGTACGCTCGGGTCATGAGGTCGACTGACGGGCCAGGGGATCAGCGCATCACGCGATCACGAGCGCCGAGACGATCGGGGGCGGCGCTCGGCGCCGCGGCAGGTGCCACCGCGGCGACAGGTGCTGACGGCGCGGCCACCGCGCGCGCGCCTGGCGGGGTAACGCGGGAGGCAGGCTCCGCCGCCGAGGCGACGTTCGCGGCCGCGGTGGCGGCCTTCATGGCAGGCCGGGACGCTCAGAGCCAGCGGGACCTGACGTTCGAGGACGTTCCTGCGCCGAAGCGGCTGGCTCCTTACGCCGCGGCTATGGCCGCGACGGTCCAGCGGGATGACGCGGATGTGGCCTGGGGGCGCCTAGTGCTGCTCTACGACCCAGCCGGGCAGCAGGGCTGGGACGGCTTCTTCCGGCTGGTCGCGTACGTCCGCGCCGACGTGGAGCCGGAAATGGCGGCCGACCCGCTGCTCGGCGAGGTCGGCTGGAGTTGGCTGTCCGAGGCCCTGGACACGCACGTACCCGGCTACGCCGTGCCGAGCGGCACGGTGACCAGGGTCATCACCGAGGGTTTCGGGGCCAAGCGGGACGAGCTTCCGCTGACCGGGTTCGAGCTGCGTGCCTCGTGGTCCCCGGTCGGTCCGGAAGGTCCGCACGGGTCCGCCGGGAACAGTGATCTCGACAGCATTGACCTTTCGGCGCACATCGCGGCGTGGTGCGACTGCCTATCCGCCGCAGCCGGCCTGGAACCGCCGGGAACACGAGCATTGCGGCAACCGGGGCACGGGTGAGCGCAGGCAGTGAGCGGCCGCGCGGCGGCTCGGCCGACGCGCGCGCTCCGGCAGGCACTGAGCGGCCGCGCGGCGGCTTGGCCGACGCGCGCGCTCCGGCAGGCAGTGAGCGGCCGCGCGGCGGCTCGGCCGACGCGCGCGCTCCGGCAGGCAGTGAGCGTCCGCGCGGCGGCTCGGCCGACGCGCGCGCTCCGGCAGGCAGTGAGCGGCCGCCCGGCGGCTCGGCCGACGCGCGCGCTCCGGCGGGCACTGAGGCTGGCGGGATCGTCCCACTGCTCGAGCCCCGCGGCGGTCTACCGCCGGTCGTCGAGGCGGACGCGGCGCTGGCCGAGGTGACCGCCAGGCTAGCCGACGGCGAGGGACCCGTCGCGGTCGATGCCGAACGCGCCTCCGGTTATCGCTACGGCCAGCGTGCCTACCTGGTCCAGCTCCGCCGGG
>Ga0209656_10000686_pt1 | contig 21967 bp, 17 predicted proteins | sample BogFormECP12_OM2_FD_188239 | JGI IMG/M metagenome (GOLD analysis project Ga0209656, IMG submission 188239) | Bog forest soil microbial communities from Calvert Island, British Columbia, Canada - ECP12_OM2 (SPAdes) (version 2) | ecosystem: Environmental > Aquatic > Freshwater > Wetlands > Bog ... | reverse complement strand
CCAATTTGCGCCGAAGGCCAATAATAGCTGCAGCCGCTGCGCCAATAAAGGATTGACTGGTTTGCAGGTTGGGGAAGGCGAACGGAGTAAGTGGATTGGGCTTTGTGGCCACGAGCGTCCCCCCCCTCACCGTCGATGTGATGAGAGAGGCTGACGCTTCGTTTGAGGCTGGGCAAAGCCGCATACCCTAATTCTGAAGAATGTCCACCAGACCAGAGCTGATGAGTTCGAACACGAGATGCTCGGAGATCGGCTCTCGCATTGGGATCGGAATTCAACGAGGGAGTTTTTACCCGCAGTTCCAACCCGGACCAATGGCCCCGGCGTCCCTCCGCTAGCACCGAGTGGGTCTGGTGAAATCCTTAGATCATCGAAACCGTGCCAGGGCCGGACGCGACCGGATGCCGGATTCGTCTTGGGCCGATAGTCTTTTGAGTCGAAAATTTACCATAGTGTGCTCAAGTTCACACATGACTACTGACTGCCTGTCCTAAACTCATCGCAATGGACAACCGCTCAGGATGTCCTTAGTGGGGAGAAATGTGATGACCGACACCATGATCGAGCGGACTGTCGTCCCTTCAACCCTGCCCAGGCGACAAGAGAAGGCGTAGCTGCGGAAAACGACCAGACCCGTTCTGCATTTGAGCAAAATCGGAGTGCAGGCGATCCCCCGGCTTTGACGCCTGATCGAGGTGTGGAGCCCCAGGGCGACGGCCCGCAGAAACCCGACTCTCAGCCGGCAGACCCTCAGCAGCCGTTCAGGCTCAACGATATTCAGGTTGGCAACAAGGATGGTCGCGGACTTTCCATAACACACATCTATGCTGTCCAATCCGACGAATACGCCATCTACCAAGCTGGTGACGTGATGGTGCACTTCGCCGATGACCCAGGGAAAGCGCAGGCCCAGAGAAAATCTCTCCTTCCATTGAGTTCAGCTCGGGCGGAAGTCAATGCACTTGCCCAAGGATTGGCGTGTCGCGAAGTTTGTGATCGACGGCTCGCCTACGCGTTCCAGCTGGCCTTAGATGGCGACATAGACGGCGCAAAAGGGACGGTCGCAGCAGCGAAAGCCTTCGTATTGGCGAAGCGTGCCGCCCGCGGTCGCTTCCAGTATCTGAAGTGGAGTTACGGTACGGCTGCCGTGCTGATCGGGCTGCTATTCGTGGCCAGCCGGTTCTATCCGTTCCAAGAAGCTTCCAGCGATCTGTGGCTTGCTGCCAAGGCCGGCTTAATCGGTGCGGCGTTCTCCATCGCCCTCGCGATCCGAGGAAGAACAGTTGCCCTCGACACGGAACTCCTCGACAACGTGACCGACGGCACCCTACGGCTTTTGATCGGCGTCATCTCCGCCGGGGTTCTACTCTTGCTCCTGGCTTGTGGCATCCTACCAAGCCTCAAGATCGGGGATGCCCAGTTCGGCGGCAGCGCCCTGACCTGGCAGATGGTGCTGGTCATCGGTTTCGTTGGGGGTTTCCTGGAGAGGCTTGTGCCGGATCTCCTGGAGAAGAAAAATTCCCAGGGCAACGGCAGCAATATGACCGCGGGGGCTGCTGCGCCGACCGGATGAAATCGCCAAGACAAGGTGTGAGGTGCACCGATGATTGTGATCAGATCCCTGGACGGTCACGACATCAACCCGGACGAGACCACGGTCGTGCTGATTCGCCGGGCCTTACTCGCACGATGCTGGACATCTACGGCGTCACGCCGGCGGTTCTGGTGACCGCCGAGAGACCTGATGCTCTCGTGCCCCGCCTTAGGGTCAATCCACCGCTCGCCGAGCTGACCCGTCCGGACCTAAGTCCGATCTGCCCTCACCTAACGTCTGGTGGTTCAAAATTCGAGCGCAAGAGCCACCCAAATGGTGGGTTATGAAACCTATGTTCTGATTTCGTCATCTTCGGAGGGAGAGCGATGGCAGCCGATTACCCACCCCTGACACAGGGTGAAATCGACGAGTTATTCATTCAAGTCGAGCCACCGGCCCCCAACACCTTCGAGTTCGCTCTTGTCCTGGGGGGAACGGTCTCCGCTGGCGCATATACCGCAGGAGCGGTGGATTTCCTGATCGAGGCCCTCGATTGTTGGACCACGGCACGGGACAAGCATGATGCTCCTGCACCCCAGCACAGGGTGCTCCTCAAACTCGTCACGGGGACATCGGGCGGTGGCGTCAACGCTGTAATCGCAGCCCGAGCCTTGGCTTACGATTTTCCCCATGTCGTCCGGGCGACCCCTCATGCCGATCGGGATACCGGAAATCCGTTCTACGAAACTTGGATCAATCGACTTACCCTGAACGGCTTCCTCGGGACGAGCGATATCGACCAGGGGAAGCTTGTCTCGCTCCTGGACGGCAAGCCAATTGATGACGGTGCAGCCTACCTCAGGGACTTCGCCTCGGGCGAGCCCATCGAAAGGAGCTACCTGGGCGACCCGTTCCGGGTCATCCTCACGCTGACCAACCTACGAGGTGTACCCTATAAGACCCCGTTCGGCGATGACACGCTCGCAGAGACCTTCGTCGATCATGCGGACTACGCCCGCTTCGCAGTCGTCTATCCGGGGCGTTCCCTCTCGAAGCCTCGCCCCGATGAATTCGTCATCGGTTTCGACAATGCTCGCCTACCGCAGGCGATCGATTGGCAAGCGTTTAGCCAGTTCGCAAGAGCGACGAGCGCCTTTCCTCTTGGATTTCCGTTCCGGCAATTGAGCCGGCCAACGGTGCATTATCGGTATCGAGTGGCGGTACTACCACCGGGAAGCGCAGGCGAACCTGCGAGGGTAATTGGGCGTCAGCCTGACTGGCCCGAACTATCTGAGGGGTCGCCCGATTTGCCCCTTGATTACCACTTCCTGGCAGTCGATGGGGGCGCGACCGACAACGAGCCCATCGAACTCGGACGTACCGCTCTTGCCGGAGTCCTCGGACGAAATCCCCGCAACCCCAAGACGGCAAATCGAGCCGTCGTTCTCATCGATCCATTTGCGGGCCGAACTGGTCTTGGGCCAACTGGGCCAACACCACTTCCGGATCTGGTAGGTGCGATCGTATCGACGTTCATCGAGCAGACGCGTTATGATAGCGAAGACCTTCTGCTGGCTGCCGACCCCAACGTCTTCAGCCGATTTATGATCACGCCGAAACTAGATGGTCGCGTCGGTGGCGAGGCCATTGCGAGCGATGGTCTCGGAGCCTTCCTCGGTTTCGCCTGCCCCGCCTTCATGCGGCACGACTACCTCCTTGGCCGAGCGAATTGCCAGGAATTCCTGCGATCGACCTTCGTGCTTCATCAGGGTAACCCGATATTCCAAGGCGATGTCTGGACGGCAGAGCAAAGGCAATCGTTGGGTGTAACGATCGAGGGAGAACGTTATCTCCCGATCATCCCCTTGCTCGGCAATGCCGCGGTGCCCGAAACCCGTGATCCATGGCCCGTCATCTCCTCAATCCCAGCATCTACAGAGATGCTATTGAAAAGCGGTTCAAGGCGATCGCCGAATTCGAGGGCAGCGGTGGGATCGTTTCGGGCACCGCCTCCTGGCTCGTTGCCCACCTCGGGGAGGGAGCGGTGACAGATTTGGTTATCAATGCGATGAACAAGGCGCTCAAAGACTCGGACCTGAATTAACGCAAGGGGACGATCGCAGTCCGACGGGTTGCTCATCATGTCCTCGAACGCGGGTGACTCGAAGTACGACTAATTCGCTATCGACCATTGCCTGGCCCTGTTTGTTTCCAAAGTCTCTGCCCAGCCCCTACGAGACGAACATGTTGCGACATCGCCCTTCTCTCGATGCCCGCTCGACGCGGACCGGCGAGCAACGGCACGATGGCGGAATTGCGCCTGGCTCTAGGCGAGGTCCGGGTCCATAATCATTCGACGCGCCCGCACGACTACCGTCCGGACAGTCGAACGGCTTGATGGATCACTGGTGGTGATGTCCGCGAATAATATCAGCAGAAGTCGGGGGTAAGACGCGTGCGCAGGTTCTTCGGGTCGATCGGTTCCGTCAGCCGAGTTACTATCGAGAGCCAAGCCCTCAAGAGCAATATGCTGGGTGATCCGTTGGTACGCGTCGTTGATGTGTACGTCCCGGCAGGACATGACGGGCAGGGATTGCCCTTGCTGGTGGATCTGGTCGGCTTCACGGGCAGCGGCCTATCCCATACGAATTGGGCCGGCTTCCGCGAGAACCTGCCGGAACGGCTCGACCGGCTGATCGGCGAACAGCGCATGCCGCCTGTCGTCGTCGCCTTTCCCGATTGCTTCACCCGGCTCGGCGGCAACCAATACATCAACTCGGCTTCCATGGGTGCTTGGGAGGACTTCCTGCTGCATGAAATGTTGCCGGCGATCGAGCAGCGCTTCGGATGTGGCGGCACCGGACGCCGCGGCGTGTTCGGCAAGAGCTCCGGCGGGTATGGCGCGGTCACGCACGCGCTGCGCCACGCCGACATCTGGGCGGCCGCGGCCTGTCATTCCGGCGATATGGGCTTCGCGTTGTGCTATCTGCCCGACATGCCAGCGGTCTTACGTACACTGGCCGGCGCTGAGAACTCCGTCGAGCGCTGGTGGCAGCAGCTCGAGGCCGCAAAAAAGCATCCGGAGGGTTCCGGCAAGGTGATCAACGCGCTGGCGATGGCGGCCAGCTACGATCCCGATCCGACGCAGTTCCTCGGAATCCGGCTGCCGGTCACGCTCGACACCTGTGAGATTATCGAGGAACGCTGGGCGAATTGGTCACGACAAGATCCTGTCGTTGCAATCGAAACCCAGGCGGACAATCTCCGCCGGCTGAAGGCGCTCTACATCGACTGCGGAGAGAAAGATCAGTTCAATCTGCTCTACGGTGCCCGCCGGTTCGTACGACGGCTGAGCGAGCTCGGCATTGCGCATCGCTACGAGGAGTTCCCCGACAACCATTCCGGTGTCGATTACCGGATGGACGAGAGCTTACCTTTTCTGGTCCAGGCGCTGTCCGGTGATGAGCCTGGTGTTGGCTAGAAACTAAGACCGCGCCTCGAGACGCGATCGTCGGATTGCGATAATCATGATCTTGTAATTATCTTATTTGCATCTCATATTTTGATCACTTGGCTCCCCAGAGGGCGTGCCGACTTTCGATCGGCACCCCCAAATTGTCCAGGGCGATCGAGAAGCCAGGCCAGCCACGCTACAACCTATGGGAGATATCTCGCTGCAGATTTGCTGCAGGTGCAGCGCTTGGCAACAATGCCTACAATTTTTGGTTGATTCGACCGAGCGCCGCGGGCGTTGCCCGTCGAAGACTTTGGAAATTTCCACAGGGATGCGCCACCGGCTATTCCGCCGACTGCCCGAAACCCGTAAAAAGGCCGCCGGGAAGGTCAGGGGAAGAATGAACTACGACAGCTGCCGCAACCTGCCGGCGATGTTCTTTGAGCAGGCGGCGCGGCTCGGCGACAAGCCGTTCTTGTGGACAAAGAGCGAGGGACGTTATCTGCCCATTAGCTGGGCCGAGGCGGCGCGCGACGTGCGCCGGCTGGCGCTCGGCCTCAGATCGCTGGGGATCGGCCGCGGCGAGCGCGTCGGATTGGTCAGCGAGAACCGGCCGGAATGGGTCATTGCCGATTTGGCGATCATGAGCGCCGGGGCGATCACCACCCCCGCTTATGTGACCCACACAGTCGACGACCATCGGCACGTTCTGGCGAACAGCGGCACGCGGGCCGTGATCGTCTCGAAGCCGCCTCTTTCCGCTCGGGTTCTAGCAGCGGCGAACCAGGTCGCGACAGTGCATACGGTGGTCACGATCGAGCCCTCGCCAGGCCAGGCGAGTGCCGTCGACGTCCGATCCTGGGAGGAGATGCTGGCACGCGGCGGCGAGATGGCGGACGATACCGACAGCCTCGTCGCCTCGATCGAACCCGACGACATCGCGTGCCTGATGCATACCTCGGGGACCGGCGGCGTCCCCAAAGGGGTGATGACCAGCCATCGCAACATTCTCGCCAATTGCCGCGGCGCCTATCGTTTGCTCGAGATGGTCGGGCTTGGAGACGACGTCTTTCTAAATTTCCTGCCGCTCTCACACAGCTACGAGCACACCGCGGGTATGATGTTTCCGATCTCGCTAGGGGCTCAGATCTATTTTGCCGAAGGTGCGGAAACACTCGCCGCGAACATGCTCGAAGCGCGCCCGACGCTGATGACGGCGGTGCCCCGGCTCTACGAGACCTTGCACCGGCGAATCCTGCTCGCGGTTGAGCGAAAAGGGGGCGTCTCACGCAGATTGTTCGACAAGGCCGGTGCGATCGGGCGCAAGCGAAGCTTGTCGCAGCCGCTGCGTCTCGACGAGCGCCTTATCGATCCGGTGCTCGATCGCCTCGTGCGCGCCAAGTTGCGACGACGTTTTGGCGGACGGCTCAAGGCGATGGTCTCGGGCGGCGCCCCCCTCAATCCCGAGATCGGCAGTTTCTTTGTGGCGCTCGGGGTCAGACTGCTGCAGGGCTATGGCCAGACCGAAGCCGCTCCGGTCATCGCCTGCAATTCGCCGGTGCGCATCAAGATCGACACGGTCGGACCGCCGCTCGACGGGGTCCAGGTGCGCATCGCCGACGACGGCGAGATTCTGGTCGCCGGCGACAACGTCATGAAGGGCTACTGGAACGATCCCGAAGCGACGGCGCAGGTGCTCGAAGACGGTTGGCTCAAAACCGGCGATGTCGGCTTCGTCGATGACGACGGCTATATCCGGATCACCGACCGCAAGCGCGATTTCATCAAGAATTCCGGCGGCGAGACGATCTCGCCGGCCCGCGTCGAAGGTTATCTGACACTCGAGCGGGAAATCGCCCAGGCCATGGTATTCGGTGACCGGCGGCCCTATCTCGTCGCCGTCCTGGTTCCCGATGCCGACTTCGCCGCCGATTATTCACCTCCAGACGGCCCTGTCGGGGATTTTCGCGGGCTCGCCGCCGATCCGGGATTTGCCAAGGCGATCGGCGCCGCCGTGACGCGCGTCAATCACGCGCTCTCGCCGATCGAGCGGGTGCGACGCTTCGTGGTCGCGGCGGAACCCTTTACCATCGCCAACGAGCAGATGACGCCGACCCTGAAGATCAAGCGTCATGTCATCCGCGACGCCTATGGCGCCGCACTTGACGCGCTCTATGAAACCAAAGACATCGCGGCTTGAGCCCCCTCCCTAATCCTCCCTCTCAATCGGGGGAGGGAAGGGAGGGGGTCGGGAGAGAGGAAGGGAGAGAAACCATGCGGCTCGACGACAAGATCGGCATCGTCACCGCGGCAGCCTCGGGGATGGGAAGGGCCGGTGCGCTGCGCTTCGCTCGCGAAGGTGCGGCAGTCGGAGTGGTCGACATCGACCAGGCAGGGGTCGATGCCGTCGTCGGCGAAATCACCGCCGCCGGCGGTCGCGCGCTCGGCCTCGTTGGCGATCTGCGCCAGGACGATTTCGCCCGCGGCATCGTGCGGCGCACGGCAAACGCCTTTGGCGGGCTCGATTTCGTGTGGAACCATGTCGGCCATCCCGGCCCGGCCTCGATCGAAGGCATCGACATGGCGGATTACGAAATTGCCATCGACCTCAATCTGCGCTCGGTGCTGGTGACGACCGAGGCGGCGATCCCCGAAATCCGGGCGCGCGGCGGCGGCAGCCTGCTCTTCACGGCCTCGACCTCCGGCATCCAGGGCTCGGGCTTCAGCCCGGTCTATTCGATGGCCAAGTTCGGGGTCGTCGGCTTTGTCCGCTCGCTCGCCAAGCGCTTAGCGCCGGAGAAGATCCGGGTCAACGCGATCTGCCCCGGCCCGATCGACACGCCGATGCTCCGGGTCTTTGTCGCCCGGCCGGACCAGCAGCGTACCGCTGGTCAGGACAAGGAGGCGCTCGTCGCCCAGCGCGGCCGCCAGAACCCGATGGGACGCACCGGCAAACCCGAGGAAATCGCCAACGCCGCGCTGTTTCTGATTTCCGACGAGGCATCCTTCGTCTCCGGCGCCGCCCTCCCAGTCGACGGCGCCGCCACCGCGTGAGATCAACTCAGCCGTAAATAGTGGACGCTGAACAACTCGGCGGGATCGGTCCAGGTTTCGACCGGGCGGAAGCCCGCCCGCCCGGCCAAAGCGCGAAACTCGGGAACCGAATATTTGTAGGAGTATTCAGTGTGGATCAGCTCGCCTTTGGCGAACAGGACGGGCTTTCCGGCGATCCATGATTCCTGATTGGCCAGACTGCGGATATAGATTTCGATCCGGCCCTCGGCCTCGTTATAGAAAGCCACGTGCTCGAACCGGTCGATGTCGAGATCGCCGTCGAGCTCGCGATTGATCCGCTCGAGGAGGTTTAGGTTGAACTCAGCCGTCACTCCGGCCCGGTCGTCGTAGGCGGCATCGAGGATCTCGGGATCCTTTTTGACATCGACGCCGATCAGCATCTCGCCGCCAGGTCCGAGTATGCGAGCGTAGTTGGTCATGAAGTCCGCCGCGGCGTCGGGCTCAAAATTGCCGATCGTCGAGCCGGGAAAGAAGCCGACCCGCTTGCCCCCCGGGCCCGGCAAGGGCGGCAGCGGGAAGGCTCGGGTGTAGTCGGCGCAGACCGCCACGACGGGCAGCGAGGGAAAGTCTTCGGCGAGGCTGATGGCGGCGTCTCGCAGATGCTCGCGCGAGATGTCGACGGGAACATACGCCGCAGGCCGATCGAGCGCCTGCAGCAGGATGCGTGCCTTGGTGCTGGCGCCGCTGCCGAACTCGATCAACCGGCTATGCGGACCGATCAGCGCCGCGATCTCGGCCGCATTTTCTTCGAGAATCGCGATCTCGGTGCCGGTCAGGTAGTACTCCGGAAGGCGGCAAATCTCCTCGAACAGCACCGAGCCGCGCGCGTCGTAGAAGAATTTGCACGGGATCGATTTGGGCGCGCGGCCAAGCCCTTTGACCACCGCATCGCGAAAGCTCTCTTCACCGGGCGCCAGATCGTAAAACGTGAAACGCGTGCTGCTGATCATCCAAGGTCCTCCGCCAGCCGCAGCCCGGCGAAGGCCCAGCGCGCCGAGGGCGGGAAGAAGTTGCGGTAGGTGCCCCGAACATGGCCGGCCGGGGTCACCGCTGCACCGCCCCGCAGCACCATCTGATTGCACATGAATTTGCCATTGTATTCGCCGACGGCACCGGCGCCCGCCCGAAAACGCGGGTAGGGGATGTAGGGACTGGCCGTCCATTCCCAAACGTCGCCGAACATCTGACGCAACCCGGGTTTGTCGTCGTCCTGTACCGCAGCGCTGTCGGCGCGGGGATGGAACGTGTGGCAATCGGCAAAATTGCCCGCCATCGGCACGCTCTCCGCGGCGATCTCCCACTCCGCCTCGCTCGGCAGCCGCTTCCCCGCCCATTTGGCGAACGCGTCGGCTTCAAAAAAACTGATGTGGCAGACGGGCTCGACCGGGTTCAATCGGGAGCGGCCGGACAACGTAAAGATCGACCACTCGCTGTCTTCCCGGGACCAATAGTGCGGCGCCTCCCAGCCCTGCTGGCGCACCGTCGCCCAGCCGTCCGAAAGCCAGAATTCCGGCCTTTCGTAGCCGCCGGCCTCGATGAAGTCGAGATATTCGCCACAGCTAGTCGGCCGCGTAGCGAGGCGGAACGGCTCGAGCCACACCTTGTGCCGGGGCATCTCGTTGTCGAAGGCGAAAGCCGACCCGCGATGCCCGATCTCCACAAGCCCGCCCGGGAACTCGACCCAGTCAAGCGGCCTCGCCGGTCCCCTGACTTGGGGCCGTGGCGCCTGATAGGCCGGCAGCAACGGATTGATCGAAAAGACGTGCTTGATGTCCATCAGGATCAGCTCCTGATGCTGCTGCTCATGGTGAACTCCGAGCTCGATAAGGGGTGCCGCCTCAAGCCAAGCTTCGGCGGGCGCCTCCTCGACGAACCGGGTCATCGCGGCATTTACATGGTCGCGATAGGCGGCGACGACGACGACGGTCGGACGCGACAGCAAGCCGCGCTCCGGTCGCGGGTGGCGCGGGCCGGCGGCCTCATAATAAGAGTTGAAAAGGTAGGCGAAGGCCGGATCGAAGACCCGATAACCCGGGTCGAACCGGGTCAAGATGAAGGTCTCGAAAAACCACGTCGTATGCGCGAGATGCCACTTTGTCGGACTGACGTCCGGCATCGACTGGATCGACTGATCCTCGGGTGTCAGATTGGCCGTCAGCGCTTCGCTCTGCCGCCGCGCGTCGGCAAAATGCTCGAATGCCGCCTCACGCTCGGCTTCGGAACCCTCTAATTGCCCGGCACTTTCGAACACGGCATCCCCCAACCCGTTGCTTCGCTCTGTTAACGCTCCTGCCGCGGGGTAGTTGCGCTAACCAAGATAGCGATTGCGCAAGTGACGTTCGAAACTCCCCGTCCCGAGCGAGCGACCCGTGACCCTCTCAATGAGCTCGGCCGTCGACAGCAACGAGCCTTTCGAGTGAACCTGCTCGCGCAGCCACAGGAGCAACGGGGCGAATTCACCCGCCGCGACCGCGTCCAACACATCGGGGATCGCGCCGCGAGCGGCTTCGAACAGCTGTGCGGCGATCAGCGCGCCCAGCGTATAGGTCGGGAAATAGCCCCATACGCCGTCGTACCAATGAATGTCTTGCAGGCAGCCCTCGCGATCGTTGGCCGGAGCGACGCCGAGCAATCGACGCAGCCCTTCGGCCCAAGCGCCGGGAAGGTCCGCCGGCACGAGATCGCCCGCGATCATCGCGCGTTCGAGGCGGTAGCGCAGAATTACGTGAGCGGGATAGGTGACCTCATCGGCATCGACCCGGATCAAGCTCCGTTGGACGCGGATTTGTCGCTGGTAGAGCGCCTCGGCGTCCCAGCCGGGCCCGTCGCCGCCAAAAGCCTCGCGCAGGATCGGCGCGGCAAAGGTCAGGAAAGCGCGGCTGCGGCAAACCTGCATCTCCAGCAGCAGGGACTGGCTCTCGTGAATCGCCATGCCACGGGCGCGACCGACCGGCTGCAAGCGCCATGCGACGGGTAGGCCGCGCTGATAGAGAGCGTGGCCGGTCTCGTGCAGAACCCCCATCAAAGCCCGCGCAAAGTCGGTCTCGTCGTAGCGTGTCGTGATCCGCACGTCGTCGGGGATACCGCCGCAAAAAGGATGGGCACTCACGTCGAGCCGGCCATGCGAGAAATCGAAGCCAATGCGTTCCATCAGGCTTATCCCGACCCGGCGCTGTACCTCGACAGGAAAGGGGCCGGCGGGGATTAGCGTCGGCGGCAGCGCCGCCTGTCGGGCCAAAGCAGCTTCGAGCAGATCCGGCAAAAAACAGGCGAGCTCATCGAACAGGCGATCGATCGTCTCTGTCGACTCGTCGGGCTCGTATTGGTCGAGGAGAGCCTCGTATGGGCTCTTTCCGAGGCGGCATGCCTTGATCGCGGCTATCTCGCGCTGCAGGCGCAGGACCTGCTCGAGCGCGGGAAGCACGGCCGCGAAGTCGTTCTCCGATCGGGCTTTGCGCCACAGGGCCTCGCACTCCGAACACGCCCGCGACTCGGCCTCGACGAGCGTGCCCGGCACGGCAGCCGCGTGCAGGCGGCGTCGGCTGATCTCGCGCAAGTTGGCGCTCCGCCATTCGTCGAGTGCATCGCTCTCCAGCTCGGCTTCGGCCAAGAGATCGCCTAGCTCCGGTTGGATCAGTTGCTGATGGGCGAGAAATCGCAAGGTCGCGAGCTGCTCTGCCCGGGCCGCGGCCCCGCCTGCGGGCATAATGGCCGCAGCATCCCAGTGAAGCACCGAGATCGCTTGCTCGAGTGCCCCGATCCGGCGAAATCGCGTTTCCAACTGATGATAGGCGTTCATCCCGACCCCGCATTGCGGCGGTGATAAAGGAAATAGATGACGATTAACGCCACCGCCAGGGAAAACCACGTGATCGCATATTGCAGGTGGTCGTTTCGCAGCTCGAGGCGGGTGATCCCGCCCCTCGGCCAACCTCCCGGGTTCGGTGTCGCGTCGGCATCGATATAAAAGGGTGCGACCCGGTCGAGCCTATCCGCAGCGGCCATCACCGGCAGATCGACCCAGAACCAATAGTTCAGGTCAGGGCGGTTGTCCGGCAAGAACCAGGCCGGTTTTTCCGCCGGCGGTAGCCGCAACAGGCCTCGCACCCGGACCGCGCCCGCGATTTGGCCAGCGGACCGCTTCGCCGGATCCTTGAGCTCGGCGGGGATGAACCCGCGATTGACGAAGACGATGCGGCCACCGGGCTCCTGGAGCGGGGTTAGTACCTGGTAACCACTCCTCCCTGCCTCCGAGGTTGCGCCGAGAAAAATCTCCTTGTCGTGCAGAAAGACGCCCTCGTCCGTGACATGGTGAAACTCCATGCCGCGCGCTTCCTCCGCGTTGCTCGGCGCGGCGGCAGGAGCAGCCGCCACCGCCGCCTGACGCTGCGCAATCAGCTCGCGCTTCCAGAACAGCCGCTCGATCTGCCAGGAGCCGAGCGCGAGCAACAACAGCACCACCGGCACGGTGAAGACGGTCGGCCAGAACAGCGGGCGAAACGGGGTCACGTGGGTCATGAGCAGACCCAAACATCAGGACGGCGACGAGATACCGAGCCGTCGGTGACGATATTGCAAGGCGATCAGCCCCGCTTTGAGCGGGCGCAGCATCGCGACCGCGCCGATCAGGATCAACGGCGTCCACAACAGCAGATGCACCCAGACGGGTGGGGAAAAATTGATCTCGACCAGCGCTGCGAGCCCGACGACAAGCATTCCAAGCAGCAGGATCGCAAACACTGCGGGGCCATCGCCGGCATCCTGCGCCGACAGGTCGAGCCCGCAAACCCCGCATGCTTGCCTTACACTTAGAAGGCCGGAGAAGAGCCGCCCCTTGCCGCAGCGCGGACATCGGCAACCGAACGCCGCTCGTAACGGAGAGACGATAGGGAAATCCTTTGCGGCCACCAGAGGATCAGCCGACCGGACCGGCGCCGCCACTCCCCCCACCCCACCAATAAACGCAAACAAAGAGGAAAAGCCAAACTACATCGACGAAATGCCAATACCAGGCGGCCGCCTCGAAGCCGAAGTGATGATCGGGTTTGAAGTGTCCCGCCCATGCCCGGTAGAGGCAGACGATCAGAAAGGTCGTGCCGATGATGACATGGAAGCCGTGAAAGCCGGTCGCCATGAAAAAGGTCGAGGGGTAAATACCACCGGTAAACGAGAAGGGGGCATGGCTGTATTCGTAGGCTTGCACCGAGGTGAAGCAGAGCCCGAGAAAGACGGTCAGCGCCAAGCCGCGCAGCAATCCGTTGCGGTCGCCCTCGATCAACGAATGATGCGCCCAGGTGACCGTGGTGCCCGACAACAGCAGGATCAGCGTGTTGAGAAACGGGAATTCGAACGGATTGAACGGATGGATGGTCTTGGGGGGCCACACACCACCAACTGGGAACAGGCTCGACGCGAAGAATGCCCAGAAGAAGGCGGCGAAGAACATGACCTCGGAAGCGATAAACAGGGCCATGCCGTAGCGCATACCGATCTGCACGACCGGGGTATGGTAGCCCTGAAAGGTCGCTTCACGGATGACGTCCCGCCACCACACGGCCATGATTGCCAGCACCGAGACGATCCCGATGATCAGCAAAGTCCAGCCGTAGCCGTGCATGTAGAGGACGCCACCGCTGGTCAGAAACCCGGCGGCGACGGCGCCAATTATCGGCCACGGGCTGGGATCGACCAGATGATAGGGATGCTTTGGCGCGGCGTGCGTCTCGCTCATCTATCTAAGCCCGTTTCGGTCAATTCACAGAAGGCGCCTGCGATCCAGGCGCAGCGGATGCTGTTGGGGGCGCCGTCTCAGGTGCCCGGAACATCGTGTAGGACAGTGTGATCGAGCGCACCTCGCTGGTGCTCGGATCCGTCAAGATGTCGGGATCAACGAAGAACACCACTCCCATGTTAACGCTTTCTCCCGGCGCCAAAGTCTGATTGCTAAAGCAGAAGCATTGCAGCTTATCGAAATAGATGCCGGCCTTGGTCGGCGTCACGTTGTAGATGGCCCGGGCGGTGACCGGCACCGTCGTGCGATTGATCGCCCGAAAGAAGACTTGGTTCTGCGCGCCCGGATGAACGGTAAGCTCATCCTTCAGGGGGCGGAACTCCCAATCGAGCCCAGGCGCGATTTGAGCTTCGAAACGCACTGTAATCAGCCCGGCAGCTATCCGGGTCGGTGGCGCCTCCGCTCGCTGGGTCGCGCCACCAAAGCCGGTCGCTGAGCAAAACAGCCGATAGAGCGGCACCGAGGCAAAGGACAGGGCGACCATGCCGGCGACGACCGAAACGAGAAACATCACGGTTGCGTTGTTGCGGCGGCGCCGTTGCGATCGCGTCGCCTCGGTCACCCTACCCCCCCATCCGGGCGATCGTGATGGCGTAGAACAATGCCACCAACGCAACGAGCACGCCGACCAGCGCGCGATTTCGCGCGCGTATAGTTCGCTGCCGCTCTTGCTCCAGATCCATCGCTGTCAATGCCAATCTCCGGCGGAGTGGTCCACCAGCAGCAGGCTGAAGACCAGGAACAGATACAATAGCGAAAAGGCGAACATCCGGCGCGCGCCGCGTTCGCCGGCGTCGCGACAAACCTGGATCGCCGAGCCGGTGAAGACTGCGCTCAGCAACACCACGCCGGCGGCGTAAAGCCCGCCGGCCATACCGAGCAGCCAAGGCGCCAGCGTCACCGGGCACAGCACCAGGGCATAGAGGAGCATCTGGCGTTTGGTTTCGCGCGGCCCGGAGACGACCGGGAGCATCGGCACGCCGGCGGCCGCATAATCGCCGGTCCGGTACAGCGATAACGCCCAGAAATGCGGCGGGGTCCAGAAAAAAATGATGGCGAACAACGCGATAGCGCCCCAGCCGATTTCCCCTGTCACCGCCGCCCAGCCGATGATTGGCGGGAAGGCACCGGCGGCGCCGCCGATCACGATATTCTGCGGCGTCCGTCGCTTCAGCCAGATCGTATAGACGAAGACGTAAAAGCCGATTGTGAGCGCCAGCAGTTCGGCTGCTACCCAGTTGACGGCGAGCCCCATGACCAGCACCGCGCCGACCCCGAGCACCACGCCAAAGCCCAACGCCTCGCCCGGCATCATGCGACCCGCCGGCAGCGGCCGTCCGGCGGTGCGCCGCATCAGCGCGTCGATGTCGCGCTCGTACCACATGTTGATGGCTCCCGCCGCGCCGGCGCCAACAGCGAGGCACAGCACCGCGACCACGGCGAGCACCGGATGGATGTGCCCCGGCGCCACGACCAGCCCGACGAACCCGGTGAAGACGACGAGCGCCATGACCCGGGGCTTCAGGATCTCGACATAATCCGAGACGCTCGCCCCAGCAGTCGTTGCGAGGCGGATGGTGGCGGTCGAGTTTGCGTCGAACAACTCAGTCACGAAATGACCGGCAGCTCTTCATAGCTGTGAAACGGCGGCGGCGATGAAACTTTCCATTCGAGGGTCGTTGCTCCCTCACCCCAATAATTGGCCCCGACACGACGCCCGGCGAGGAGGGTGTGAAGCACGATGAAGACGAAGAACAGGGTCGACGCGTAGGAGATGAATGAGCCGATGGAGGCCACCATGTTCCAGCCGGCGAACGCATCCGGATAATCGGCGATGCGGCGGGGCATGCCGGCAAGACCGAGGAAATGCATCGGGAAGAAGGTCAGGTTGACCCCGATGAAGGTGGTCCAAAAATGAATCTTGCCGAAGGTCTCGTTGTATTGCCGGCCGGACATTTTTCCGATCCAGTAATAGAAGCCGGCAAAAATCGAGAACACCGCGCCGAGCGACAGCACGTAGTGGAAGTGAGCGATCACGTAGTAGGTGTTGTGCAATGCGAAATCCACGCCGGCGTTGGCCAATACGACCCCGGTCACGCCGCCGACGGTGAACAGGAAGATGAATCCCATCGCCCACAGCATCGGCGTCTTGAACTCGATCGATCCACCCCACATCGTGGCGATCCACGAGAAGATCTTCACCCCGGTGGGCACCGCGATGACCATCGTCGCCGCAGTAAAATAGGCGCGCGTATCGACCGAAATCCCGGTCGTGAACATGTGATGCGCCCAGACAATGAAGCCGATAACGCCGATCGACATCATCGCATAGGCCATACCGAGATAGCCGAAGATCGGCTTTTTCGAAAAGGTCGAGACGACCTGCGAGATCATCCCAAACCCCGGCAGGATCAGGATGTACACCTCGGGATGGCCGAAAAACCAGAAGAGGTTCAGAAACAAGAGCGGGTCGCCGCCCCCTGCCGGGTCGAAGAAGGTCGTGCCGAAATTGCGGTCGGTCAGCAACATCGTGATCGCCCCGGCGAGCACCGGCAGTGACAGCAGCAACAGGAACGCGGTGACCAGGATTGCCCACACGAAGAGCGGCATCTTGTGCATCGTCATGCCGGGGGCGCGCATGTTGAAGATCGTCGTGATGAAATTGATGGCCCCCATGATCGACGCGGCGCCCGCCAAGTGCAGCGAGAAGATCACCATGTCGACGGACGGCCCGGGATGTCCAACCGGCCCCGAAAGCGGCGGATAGACCGTCCAGCCGACGCCCGCACCTTGACCGACCATGGTCGAGCCGGCCAACAATGCGAAGGCTGGGACCAGCAGCCAGAAGCTGATGTTGTTCATGCGCGGGAAAGCCATGTCGGGCGAGCCGATCATCAGCGGCACCAGCCAGTTGCCAAAGCCGCCGATCATCGCCGGCATGACCACGAAAAAGACCATGATCAGCCCATGCGCGGTGACGATGACGTTATAGAGCTGATGGTCCTCGATGAAGGTGTTGCCGGGATGCATCAGCTGAATCCGCGCGACGACCGACATCGCGCCACCGATCACCCCGGCGACTACGGCGAACGTCAGATAAAGGGTGCCGATGTCCTTGTGGTTGGTCGAGCACAGCCAACGAGTGAAAAAGCCCGGCACGTGGTCGTGATCATAAGCACCGTGGCCGTCCAGGTCGGCGGTGTGAGCGTCATGCTCGTAAGCCATCCCTCGCTCCTTCGATCTCAATTGCCCGCCGGCGCCGGGCGGGCAGCATCCGGCGAATCAGGAACCGCGGCGACGCGCACCGTGCCGGTGCCGTCGTCGTGACTCGCGAACTTTTTCTTGGCGTCAATCAGCCAATGCTGGAACGCATCCTTCGATACCGCCTCGACCTTGATTGGCATAAAGGCGTGGTTGACGCCGCAGATCTGGTTGCATTGACCGTAATAGGTACCCGCGTGATCGATCTTCATCCAACTCTCGTTGAGTCGACCAACGATCGCATATTCCTGGACCCCGAAGGACGGCACGAACCAGCTGTGGATCACATCGGTCCCGGTCACCAGCACCCGGATGATCGTATCCGCCGGAACGACGAGGGGGTTGTCGACGTCGAGGAGCCGCTTCTGTCCCGACTTCAATTGGTCTTCCGGAATGATGTTGCTGTCAAAGGCAAGCCCACCTTGGTCGGGATATTCGTAGGACCAGTACCACTGGTGCCCGGTCACTTTGATCGTCATCTCGGGATTTGGCACCCTGTCCATGTAGTACATCAGTTTGAAGGACGGGATCGCGATGAGTACCAGGATCAGCACCGGGACCACGGTCCACAGCATCTCGATGACAGTATTGTGCGAGGTGCGAGTCGGCACCGGGTGGCGCCGGTGGTTGAAGCGCCACATCGCGACGGCCAGCAGTATCATAACGAAGGTCGCGATCAGAAAGGTGATAACCAGGAGGCCGGGCGGCCACAGCCCGTTATGGAAGGCTTCGAGCCGCTCCATGACCGGGGTGGCGGGAGGCTGAAAGCCGAGCTGCCACGGCTTGGGCTCTGCAGCGCCGGCAACCGCTGCGATCGCGGCGATGCCAAATACGGCGAATGCGAGCACCAACACCGCCCTCGCCATCGCCTTCGTTGTTGACAACTTCGTCCAACGCACCATGCGTCTGCAGCCTCTGATCCGTCGCGGTCAGCCCGGAGCAGGCTTCCGAGAGGGCTTTCCGAGCGGAACCCACTCATCTCGTGCCGCTCGGCCAAATCGCGGCGCGGCAACGCGCTTCGCCGCGCACGGCGGCGAAACCTACACCAAAGCCCGCTCAGGCGACAACCGAGTAGACCCCGTCGCAACCCATTGCGACGAGCCGCCGCATGGGCTGCCGCCCGCAACGTGCGCCTTTCGCTCGCGACCAGCTGAGGCCATATTCAAGCCGGTTTCTGTAGGGAGTCGCGAATGACAGATCTCGCCGTTACCGACGCGCTGTTCTTCGAGCGCACCGGCATGGACCCAGCTCGGGTCGAAGCACTCGTCACCCAATCGCTGGCCGGGATGGATGACGGCGAACTCTACCTCGAATACAGCCAGTCCGAGAGCTTGGCACTCGACGACGGCCGCATCAAGAGCGCGAGCTTTGATACCTCACAGGGATTTGGATTGCGCGCGGTTGCTGACGAGGCGGCCGGTTACGCCCATGCCTCCGAGATCTCGGAAGCGGCGATCCGGCGGGCGGCGGCAACGGTACGGGCGGTGGCGAGCGGCTACTCCGGAGTGATGGCGGCGCCGCCCCTCGGCACCAACCGCAGCCTCTACACCGAAGAGAACCCGCTCGGCCTGGTGGATCTCGGGGCGAAGACGCGGCTGCTCGCCGATATCGACGCCTACGCCCGTAGCTGCGACGACAGGGTCAGGCAGGTCATGGCCTCTCTGAGCGGGGTGTGGCAGGCGGTGCAGATCATCCGCCCAGATGGCCGCCGCGCAGCCGACATCCGGCCGCTGGTGCGCCTGAATGTCGCAATCGTGGTCGGCGAGGACGACCGCATGGAGACCGGGTCCGCGGGAGCTGGCGGGCGGGTTGCCTATGATCGCTATCTCGATCCGCAGCACTGGAAGGCCCAGGTCGACGAGGCGTTGCGCCAAGCGCTCGTCAATCTCGGCGCGGTGCCGGCGCCGGCCGGGGAGATGACCGTGGTGCTCGGGCCGGGTTGGCCGGGGGTGATGCTGCACGAGGCGGTCGGGCACGGGCTCGAGGGCGATTTCAACCGCAAGAAGACCTCGGCCTTCTCCGGCATGATCGGGCAGCGCGTTGCGACCAAGGGGGTGACGGTGGTCGATGACGGGACCTTGCCCGACCGGCGCGGCTCGCTGACTGTCGACGACGAGGGGACGCCGACCAACTGCACCGTTCTGATCGAGGACGGGATCCTGAAGGGCTACATGCAGGATCGCATGAACGCCCGCCTCCTCGGCGCCGTTCCGACCGGCAACGGCAGGAGGCAGAGTTTCGCCCACGCGCCGATGCCGCGAATGACTAATACCTACATGCTGGCCGGCGGACACGACCCGCAGGAGATCGTCGGCTCGGTCAAACGCGGGCTCTACGCAGTCAATTTCGGCGGCGGCCAAGTCGACATCACCTCCGGCAAGTTCGTGTTTTCCGCATCCGAAGCGTATCTGATCGAGGACGGAAAGGTCGGGCCCTCGGTGAAGGGGGCGACGTTGATCGGTAACGGACCAGACGCTTTGACCAAGATAACGATGATCGGCAACGATCTGCGCCTCGACGACGGGATCGGCACTTGCGGCAAGGACGGGCAGGGCGTGCCGGTTGGCGTCGGCCAGCCGACGTTGCGGATGGACGGCCTGACGGTCGGCGGCACGAACGCGTGACGCGCGCCGCCGCGCGCAGCTTAGCGGTTTTTGTCGCGGCGGCAGTCGCGGCGGTGTTCCCTAGCAGCGGCAGCTTTGCCTGCGCCGATTTTGCGGCAGCGCCGTCTACCCGCTGGTCGCTGACGAGGGAAAACGGGGTGTCCTGGCTGGTAACGCCGTGCGGCGAGCGTTTCTTCAGCCTCGGCGTCAACATTCTCGACGGGGGCTATCCCGAGCGTGAAAAGGCCGGCAAGATCTATTACAGTTGGAAGGCGTTCGCGCCGACGCTCACGGATTGGACGACGGAGACCCGACGGCGGCTGTTCTCCTGGGGGTTCAACAGCGCGGGCGGCTGGGCACTGTCGCCACAAGCGCTCAGGCTCCCGACGATCATCAACCTCGAGCTCGGGCGGCTCGCGCGCTTTCACTGGTTTGACCCGTTCGCGCCCGAGACCGAGAGCCGGATGAACGCGCTCGCCCGCGAACTCGTCGCTCCTTACCGCGGCACCCCGTACCGGATCGGCTATTTCTCCGACAACGAGGTCGGCTGGTGGGCGGGCGCGCTGTTCATCTTCTACTCGTCGAAGCCGGCGACCTCGATAACAAAGCAGCGCTGGGTAGCGCTTCTGCGGAGGCACTATGCCGGCGACTGGTCACGATTTACCGCTGATTTCCTGCCGCCGGCGGGCGTCGATTCATGGGATCAGCTCCTCGCCGCCACCCAGTCGACGCGCATGAAGCCCGGCGGAGCCGGGATTCATTTCGTGCGCGAATGGACCGGTATGGTCGCCGAGCATTACTACGCTCTCGCCGAGCGGGCGATCCGGGCGGCCGATCCCGATGCGCTGTTCTTTGGCGACCGGCTGCCGATCTATTACGACCCGGCAGCGGTGCGGGCGATGGCGCCGCATGTCGACGCGATCGCGACCAACTACAACGTCGACAGCGGCGACGGCTGGATCGCCGATTACTTCTTTGACGGTTTGCGAAAATTGTCGGGCGGCAAGCCGGTGCTCGTCTCCGAATGGTTTTTTGCGGCGCGCGAGAACCGCACCGGGAATCGCAACAACGGCCACCTGATGACGGTGGGAACTCAAGACGAGCGGGCGGCTGGCGCCGCCGCGGCGACCGCGAATTTCGCCGCGATCCCCGAACTCGTCGGCGCCCATTGGTTCATGTATTATGACCATCCGAAAGGCGGGCGCCCCGACGGTGAGGACTACGATTTTGGGCTGGTCGACATCAACGACCGGCCTTATGAGCACCTTACTTCGGCGCTCGCCGCAGCGAACCGGCGCGTGCCGCGGATCCACGCATCAGCGGCGGTCCCGACTCCGGGAAGCACTACGTTCGTGCTGCCCCACGCATCGATTTTAGTCCACGGCAACTCGCTTTCCGACTGGCCCAAGCCGGCGAGCTTGCTGCCGCGGCTGACAGCCTCCCCAGGTGCCGTCGAATTCGGCGAAGCCTACCTTACTTGGAGCGAGCGCGGTCTCGCGCTGGCGACGATCGGTCAGGACTACTTCGAACCCGATCTTCTGGCCTATGACGGCGCCTTCCCGCTCGCCGACGCCTACCGGGTGGAGCTCGGCGTCGATTTCGGTGCGGGGCCGCGGCGTTTCACGTTGTTCTTTATCCCGCCGCGGACCAAGCTCCACGACCATCCACCGATGAGAGCGCAGCTCTGCGCGGGGGCGGCGCAGATCGCGATTACTTGGGGCTGCACCGAAGTCAGTGGCGCCGAAGCCGCCTATTTCGGTGCTGACCAGCCCCGGATCACCGCGGAGATGGTGATCCCGTGGTCGGCACTTGGAATCACCGCGCCACCCCCGGGGACGCAGTTGCGGGCCGAGGTCGCCATCACCTCATGGGATCGCGAGCGCTGGATGTCGCTCTCTGCTCGCGCCCCGGACGCCGCGATGGACCATCCAGAGGTATGGCCTGCGATGCGTCTCGGCAACGGCTCACAGATGATCGAGAGCCTGCCGCCGCTTCCCGTGCCCGCACCAGGCTAACCCCAGGACTAACCCGGATGTCTCAAACCCCTCGGTGGGCGCAGGTTTGAGGAGCCCTCGCCGCTCCCCGACAATTGCCCTATTTCCGCCTGGCGAAACTTCCTTTGTTGATCGGGATAGGGGGACACCTCGCGGTGCCACCCCTCCCACACCACCGGGCGTACGGGTCACGTACCACGGCGGTTCGACTGGGTTAAGCTTGGACAGAGACATAGAGACGGGGGAGACCGAGTG